>Ga0208789_1000256_pt1 | contig 63634 bp, 61 predicted proteins | sample Methanotroph_Enr_FD_187368 | JGI IMG/M metagenome (GOLD analysis project Ga0208789, IMG submission 187368) | Enriched soil microbial communities from Old Woman Creek wetland in Ohio, USA - Methanotroph_Enrichment_5 (SPAdes) (version 2) | ecosystem: Environmental > Terrestrial > Soil > Wetlands... | reverse complement strand
GGTCTAGGGTATTGAGGTCTTTTATGGTCATGATAGCTTTCATCCTTCTATCATGAACGAGATTTATGCGGTTGTCAGACTCATTTTCCGTTAGAAATACGTCCCTTGTTCAGACTCATTGATCATTGGAAGAGGCTTAGTCTTGACGCAAACGATCCAAAACGATTAGAGTGTGTTGTGCGAGCGCATTGGGCGATTGAAAACAATCTTTACTGGGTTCTTGATAGAAGATAGCAATCGAAAACGTAACTACCTGCTCTTAACTTTACTTCGATTTCCGGTCCATGCTGCTGCCAATGTTGCTCTGTCTCTGCAATGCTTCTTCCGTCTATCCCAGCACAGCCTTTGTTGCGTCTTACCGCATCTTGGGCATTTTGCAGATTGATAGGCTGAAGTATGGCCTCCATCAAACACTCTTTTGTCATTTCCTTTCTCCTTTTACCGCTAACCTTGGCTTGCATCCCGCGCTTCTTGGCCCACAAGGAATCCACCCTGCTTCTGTTTCACCGCCAAGGGGGTAGTTTGCCGCGCCGCAGCAACGCCCGTTTGTTTCAGAATACTGTTCGCTTCCGGTTAACCTCGTTTGGATTAATGATCCCGATTCTTCGGCCCTTCGCTCTCCATCCCGATTACAGGAACTTCTTCGCTACTCCGGCCTCTGCTGACTTCTCCAACACTCTCATGTTGGAGATCTCCCCAGAAAAGGCGCCAAAACTGTCTGCCCGTGCCGCCAAGCTCTACTTGATGTGTCTCTCGGTAGCGGTTGGATTTCGTGTTTCCTAGCACACTCATCGCCCACACCCTGCCTCGCTGCTTGTTCGTGTTCCTACGGTCGTGCTTTTGCTATCTGCTTCTTTCAGGCTGGCCTCGCGGTTTCCCCCTTGCGGTTTCGCTACGGTTGTCGTTACTGCTTCTGGTTATCTCCTTTCAGATAACAAGTTTTGGCCCATGCTGGGCACACAAGACCCTGACTTTGTCAGGATCTTGTTTGTAAGACTTATAAATCGGTCGTTGTGGACTCAGCCCCAAGTGACCGAGTACGCGGCAAACACTGCTCTTCGATAGCTTTAACCCACGTTCCTTTTCCAGTAAGGCCGGCTGTCCATAGGCAGAACGGCAGTTTGTGGTTCAAGGGGTTGTCCATGGTCACAGCATCATAAAGCCATTTTAGATCATCCCCCGTGATTTTCTTGGGACAACCCTGACGGCTTTTTTCAGCTCTGTTCATGAACTAATTTTAACATATCTATGCTAAAACTTATGAGACATTTAATAATACCGTGACGCTGTTTTTATTTTAAGCTCTAATTGACTTGACATGCACCAAAAACTAAATAAGAATGCTTCTCAATAATTGTATATTATTGCACTATAGAGGAGCTCGTTCTATGTATGTATGTGTTTGTCAGGCAGTGACGGATCTGGATATTCACCAAGCCGTGAAAAACGGAGCAAAAACACTTACGGATTTACGCCGAGATTTGCAGGTAAGTATTGAATGCGGTCGTTGCGCTAGTTGTGCCCGCAAGTGCTTAAAATCAGCCAATGAAGATTTTTCAGAAAACTTACACTTGCTCGCCCATGCCTGAGGTCTACGATTGTGGGTTCGGCTCATCCATTTTTATTTTAAGGATTGGATTTGGCGGGTGGCGGTATCAGATGTCCATCTAAAAATTTCAGTATGTCATCTTAACTTAAAGATTTAAAACAACAAGTTATCATTATAGTTGGTTGACTTGAACACGAAAATGCAGACAGGCCGTTAGGCCGTCGCGGCCGCCGGCAAGCATGGCGCTTGCGTCAAATAACTATCCACATCACCGGCCCGGCGGGCCTTGCTCACCGTGGTGAATGGCAACATCGACTCAATGTAATGCATCACGCAAAATCATCAATCGGCTGTGCCTTCAGCACCTGATGAACCCGACGACTGAACGCAATGCAGTCGGCAGCGAAGCAGCCAGCGTTTAGTTGAACATCCGTGTTTATTACGATCCTTACCGCAACGAAACGTTGCCGGAACCGCTGTTATTTATCTCAATCCGATACTTCGCATAATGTATATTATGTTAAATCGTATGAATTAATCATCGGCATACTTCTTGCGTTAGCCTTGATTTTTAATTATTGGAGTCGGAAATATGGCAGCGCCAAAGAAGCCCAGCTTTTATCACACATTCTGGGTGTCGATGAATCGGAAGTTGAACGGATGGATAAAGAAGGCGGCCCGGTTATGGCCGAACGCCTTTTACGATTGTGGGACAGAAAATATATTCATGCGCCCGGCTGGGAAGGCTTCGTGTTCAGTCGAGGCGCATTGATACACAAGAATAAGCGATGGCGACCGGAAAACCTGTTTCAGCACAGAAAAGATATTGAACGAATCGAACAGCTGGAGTGTGAAATTTACAAGCTGTACAGCCTTGCTGGTTTAATTAAGATTGCAAAAATCTTGGTCGAGCTGGAGGACTTGTTCGTCCAGGTGTTGAGCTTGGCACAGCCATGAAACTGGTAAAACTGGGCCAGATAGCGTTGGACGGCACCAAAATCAAGGCCAATGCCTCCAAGCACAAGGCCTTGTCCCAGGGGCACATCGATAAATTGGAAGCGCAGTTGCGGGACGAAGTTCCAGGGCAAGCGCATATAAATCTCAGGCCGAGAAAATGACGCTTTCCCTAAAGTCATCATTCAAAGCGGCTTTAAACCGTTTTTTCTTAATGCTCATCTTAGAGGGTTCTTTTTTAGCAGATTAATGGCGAATTGACGAACAATGTTAAAGTTCTCAGCCGCGTAGCCGGTGCGGATGCGCGAATCATCTTCCCTGAAAGTCACGTCAAGCACCTAATGCAATGAGTTCTCGATTCCCCAATGTGCGCGTGCCGCATAAGAAAAAGACGCCACGTCTTTTAACGTACAAAGGTAATGCCGACGCTCAATGCTGGTTTTGCCATTAACAGTCCGTTCGCTTTCAACCATGCCGATACTTTTCAGGCCTTTCCAGCGGTAACGTATCGAGGCACGTCGATAAATAACAGCGCCGTATTTCAATGCGCCCATGCTCGGCATCGGTTTCCGTATGGCATTGCAGTTGGCATAACTCAGGGCTGTCGGTCGCGACAGCCACCTCGAAATAATCGCTTATGGCTTCATGCAGACGCTTTTGGTTATCCTTAACCGCTAAAACATAACCGGCTTTTTTTTCAATAATCTTTTCAGCAATATCGCTTTGACAGCGCATCGCATCAATAGTGACGATACAGCCGTTAATTTCGAGCAACTCCAATAACACCAGTATCGCCGTAATTTCATTGGATTTCGCCTCGGTTTTGACCTGGCCCAGCGATAAGCCCGTTTGGCTAGCCTACGCGCTGACCATGTGAATGGCCCCCAGTTTATCTTTACCGTTATACGAACGGCGGGCGGTTTTGCCATCAATGGCAACGACCTCACCCAAGGTCAATTCCGCCACACTCTGCACCCAGGCGATAAAGCTAAAGCATTCGGTCATTTTGGCCGGCTCAATACGGGCAATGACTCGCGCTATGCAGTCATGCGAAGGAATGCCGTTCTCCAATTCGATCCATTTCCTCAGCCAGTCCTGTTTGTTTTCACCAAATTGCTCAATGGCTTCCCAACTTTCAGCGCCACTGATAACGGCACAGATAGTCAAAACGATAATATCGATCAGTTTATGGCGTTTATGTCTCTCTACGCGTGGGTCTTCCAGTGAGGAGAAGGTTTCTTGTAAACTTAAGGGCATGAGCTACCTACAAAAAGGTCGCTAGTATCGCTGATTTTTAAGTTAATTTATATGCGCTTGCCCTGGACGAAGTTCAGGCGCTGTTGCAAAAGGCAGCGGAAACCGATGCGGCGGATGACAAAGACGGCTTTGACCTACCGGACGAACTGGCCCGGCGGGAACAGCGTCTGGCGGCTCTGGCCGAAGCAAAAAGCCAAGATCGCCGAGCGGGTTAAGCCGCGTGACGAGCAAGCCCAACAAGACTACCAAGACAAACTCGAGCGCCAAAAGTCTCAGCGGCAGGCCGGCAAGAAGCCGAGAGGCCCGGGGCCCAAGGCGCCCGACACTGGAGCGAAGGCCGACGACCAGATCAATCTGACCGACGAAGAATCCCGCATTATGCCCAGTCACGACGGCTTTGTTCAGGGTTACAACGGCCAAGCCGACGCCCTGCTGGCCGATACCGGCTACTTCAGCGCCGCCAATGTCAGGGCCTGCGCAATGCACAACATCAAACCCTTGATCGCGATGGGCCGGGACAGCCATCATCAACCACTGGCGGAACGCCTGGCCCCGGATGCCCCGGAACCGGACACCGACGACCCGGTTGTCAACATGGCCTGGTACTTGAAGACCCGCGAAGGCAAGGCCTGCTACGCCAAACGCAAATGCACGGTGGAACCCGTATTCGGCATCATCAAGCAAGTCTTGGGGTTTCGCCAGTTCTCGCTACGCGGGTTGGATGCAGTAGCCGGCGAATGGAAACTGGTGGCGATGGCATTCAATCTGAAACGAATGCATGCGCTGGTCAGGCCATGAGCCTCGACGAACGCAATGAGTGGACCGTATGCGGACAGCCAAGGCGACTTACCCCGACCCGATTCTTTCCGAAGTTTACCCCGCTGCCGGCGCTGAAGCCAAAAAAACACGGTGCCCGTCTGTATTTTGTGGACAAGGCAGCCTTCCGTAGCGATGCCCACCGGCACAACCAGGGGCAAGAGATCGGGGAGACGCCGGTGGTCACGGACAGCGGCGGCCGCTTTGGTTTCAAACTGATCAGTGCCGTCTCCGCCCGTGGCGACTTGCACTTTAACGTCATCGACGGAGCAATGGACGCGGAAAAGTCCATTGATTTTCTAAAAAAGCTGCGCCACGACGCCGAATGCCCCATTTTCGTCATTGACGACAATGCCCGGAATCACCACAGTAAGAAAGTCAGGGCTTTTTTAGAGACTCAGCAAGGACAAGTCATGATGGCTTTCTTGCCGCCTTATTCACCGGCATTGAATCCGGATGAACAGGTTTGGAACCACGCCAAAGCGGATGCCGGCAAGCGGCCTATCCGAAGCAAGAACGAAATGGAGCGAGTGATCCTCGCCGCCATGCCGTCCATCAAAGAAAAAGCAGAGCTGGTGAAAAGCTTTTCCGCTTGCCTGAAACAAGGTATGCAGGTGGCTAATTATGAGCAGTGCGCCAGAACTTTTGAGACGATTAATACATATGCGATTGCAAATAATTAGGCAGGCTGACATCCTTCATTAGACTTTGTTGAGTTTCCAGCCAATCGATAGCTTGCTCGCAATGCTCCAGTAACTCTTCCAACAGGTCGCGACTGACGTAGTCTTGAAGTTCCTCGCATAACGCCACGGCTTTTATCAGCATCGGCCGCTGAACATTTTTTTCATATTCCAAATCGCCCTTTAAACATTCGACGATATTTTCGCCGATAAGCAGCTTTCCGAGGTTTTGTAGATTAGGCAAACCCTCTAGAAACAAAATACGCTCAATGATCTCATCGGCTTCTTTCATGACACGAATCGATTGTTTGTATTGGTAGTCGTTAAGTTTTTCTAATCCCCAGTTACGAAACATACGAGCATGCAGAAAATACTGGTTGATCGAAGTTAGCTCGTTTTTGAGAACTTTATTAAGAATTTCGATGACTTTTTTGTCGCCTTTCATATCATTGCTCTCGCTCGTTTAAATGCTTGGTTTCATTTGGCTTTGCTGATAATTCTCTAGACCCACGAGTCCGATCAGCTTCAACTGTTGTTCTAGCCAGTAGGCATGATCCATTTCCGTGTCTTCCAGTTGCGCTGTCAGCATCTCACGAGTCACATAATCTCCGGCTTTTTCGCAGGCTGCAATAGCTTTTTTTAGTTCCTCGACAACATGGTATTCAACTTCCAGATCGGCTTTTAGCATTTCCGGCACTGCGCTGCCGATAGTTAAGGCTTCGCGTTTGACTAGATTTGGCGTGCCTTCCAGAAATAAAATACGCTGAATCAGCGCTCGGGCGTGCAGCCGTTCATGCTCAGATTCGTGCAGGCTTTTTTCGGCGAGATGATTAAGGCCGAAATCGGCGTACATTTCGCCATGGATCAGGTACTGATCGGATGCGCTTAGTTCTCCGGCAAGCAAGCCGTTAAGAATTTCCAGAATATTAGTATCGCCTTTCATAATGACCTCTTAAAGTGAATCGAACCCAAGCCTATCAATTGGTTTGCACGAGTTGATAAGCAGATTCTATCCTGTCCGATTTCGTCGTCAAGTTAAATCCTTAACCCAGGAGTTTCTGTAATAGTACATTTTTACAGTGTCATCGTTTATGATGCTTTTTGAGGGTTTTCTTTTGCTGAAAAAATGTCAAACAGAAAGCTTTTAACATCCAATAACTTCTAAAAATCTGGAGAGCTGTTATGATCGAATTTGGAATTTCAGTGGTACTTATCGCTTTGCTGATAGCGGCAGTCGTTTTTTTTAAGAAACGAAAAGAATGTTCATCATGTTGTCCATCGAAACAACCGCCAAAGAGCGAATCAAAAGATCCAGAGCAAGTAAAGCAACAGCAGGAAACCAAATTAACCGACAAACCCATAGTTAATGCCGAGTCTATTTCTATAAACCCGGAAATAATTGAAGACCCTGTGGTCGTTCCAGAACCTAAGCCAGAAGCCAATCAACCTGCTGCTGTTCAGCCTTCTGCAAAGCAAGAAACACAAGAAGCGACGGTTTCCACAGCAGAAGACACGCTTGACCGCCCTCTTCTTCCTCAAGATTCAGTACTAAAACGGCATTATCTGACTCATGTATGCGCGATGATTGAGTCACTCGCTCCCCCACGCCCAACTGACTCTGTTTTATGCCGTCATTACGATAGCGTGATAGCTGCCGAGATAGGTCTGTGTTTAAGCGATAAAAAAGCAATGGAACAACTGATCCACGATTATGAAAATAATAAGTAATTATTGCTTACCGCAGGCGTGACGTCTGCCCAGCTTTGCAGTTCAGTGTTGTCTGATCGAAATGCAAAGCTGGCTTTACTGCTTTAAAAATAACACTGGCGTAGCGCTTTAAAAGTTGATAAACAACGAGCCCATAATCAAGTGATGCATGGTGTTATTGGTATGGCTAGCATCATCCAGATACTGGTTTAGATAACCCGCTTCAGCCCGAAAGCTTTTATTGAAGCTCCAACCAAGCCCTGCAAATGCACGGTTCTGATCAAACCCGGACTGGCCGCCGAATTGCGTGGTATTGAGTCTGACAAAAAATTCATCCCAAGTAATCAGGCTTAAACGCGGCTCTAACTCAAGAGGATGCATAAACCGCAGCATCTGGCGTGGCCTGAAGCGAACATCATTACCTTGTATAAAATTGCTTTCAAACATCGTTCTAAAAGTGAAAGTTCCAATGTCTGTGGGTAAGACATAGCGGAACGCCGGCCAAACATCCTGTTGGGAAACATAGCTCCTCCCGACATTTTGTGTCGGTAACCAGGTGTAGCCGGCCCAGATAGTCGCCCTGTCGCTAAGCGAATAGCCCACCGCCGTGCGCACCATGCCTTGATACCAATGATTCCAGTTGTCGTCGAAACGGGATTGTCCCTCCAACCAGATACGCCCTTTTTCCAGCTTGGGATCCACGACTTTCAGACTGCCCTCACCGACTATTTGCATCCAGCTACCAGCATCCTGAAGCAAGTCATCTGCCATAGCGGTCATGCAGACAGAATTCAGAATCACTGCGACAATTCCCCATCTTTTTATTTTTCTCTTAATCATATATCCCTTATTACTTTCTATAGTTTTGTCAGATATTGAGCTACGCGCCCTGCCCCAAACAGCTACGTGAAATAAAGTTGCATGCAACAGGAAACGTTTATTCTGCACAGTAAAAACACTCCCGCTGTGCCAATCGTTTTAGCTTGAAATCTTTTTTATTTAGCTGCCATCAAGCCCAACAATCCTTTCATCAACGCCAACGGTGTCGGTGGACAACCGGGAATCGTCACATCGACCGGAATAACGTTAGACACTGCGCCGCAACTGGCGTAAGACACACCGAATTCGCCGCCGCAGGCCGCACAATCGCCGGCCGCAACCACCCATTTCGGGTTCGGCGTTGCCTCGTAAGTGCGCAGCAACGCGGTCTGCATGTGCCTTGAAACCGGCCCGGTTACCAATAGCACGTCAGCATGTCTGGGCGAAGCGACAAAATGGATACCAAAGCGCTCAATATCGTAGAAAGGATTATTCAGCGCATGGATTTCCAGCTCGCAACCATTACAGGAACCTGCGTCGACTTGGCGTATCGCAATGCTGCCGGAAAATCTCTTATCGATATGGCTTTTAATCGCAATGCCCAGCTGCTCCAGCTCATCATCTTTGGGCGCTTTAAAACGTTCTGTGACAACGCCAACGGTCAGGATTTTTTTAAAAATTCTCAGCATTTCCCTTTCCTATAAATCATTGCCTGAATAAGAGCCATTCAGGGATTTGTTGCACACAGGAAAATCGGGCACGATGTTATTCAATACCAGTTTTTCCAACGCCGGCCAATTTAATTGACTGGGGTCGCGCGGATAAAAACGAGCGATTTTATTATCGGAATCAAAACGAACATAAGTGATAATTTCACCACGCCAGCCGTCAACAATGCCCAAGCCTTCAGTATCGGCCACCGGCATTTGCCATTCGGCACGAATATCACCGGCAGCAAGCCGATCGATAAATTTTTCTATCAAACGCAAGGATGCCCTGATTTCCTTGTGTCTGACCCATAATCTGGAGGCAATATCGCCTTGATTTTCCAACGCGACTTTAACCGTAACTTGATCGTAGGGCGCATAAGGCGCATCTCGGCGCACATCCCTATCCTGTCCGCTGGCACGGCCGACGTAGCCGACTGTTCCGAATGCGGCGGCGGTTTCTTCAGACAGGAAACCGGCCGTATAGAGCCGATCTTCCAGTGAAGAATTAAGATCCAGCGCGAGTATGACCTCGTTCAGTTCTTCCCTTAATTTAACAACCTCCTTTTTGATCTGCGCACAGGATTCATCCGACAAATCGCATGCAACACCGCCGGGAACAATCCGATCCATTAACAAGCGATGGCCGAAAACCGTCGCATTGGTGCGCAGCCAGAGTTCGCGCAAACGGGTAAATTGCATTTGCGCGAACACAAACGCAACATCATTACAGATAGCGCCTATATCGCCCATGTGGTTGGCGATGCGTTCCCGTTCCGCCAGAATACCGCGGATCAATGCGGCGCGAGCAGGAATAGTAAGGCCGGCAGCTTGCTCCATTGCCATACAAGCAGCCCAGCAATGTCCGACCGTAGTATCGCCGGAGACGCGTCCCGCCAATCTGGCTAAAGACTCGGGTTCCCTGCCCTCGGCAATTTTTTCGATGCCTTTATGAACATAGCCCAAACGCTCTTCAAGATTCAAGATCAGTTCACCGACAGCCTGAAACCTGAAATGTCCGGGTTCAATAATACCGGCATGAACCGGGCCTACCGGAATTTCATAGGTACCCGCGCCGTGGGATTTAATAAACGGATAATGCATATCGGGCGGCGTGATGCCTACCGGTGTGCCTTGGACAGGAAAGTCCTTTCGTAACGGATACTGGCTTTCAATCCAGGCTTGATGCCGTGTCCAAGGCCTGTTATCAGGATGCCCAACAAATTTAATCCCAAACATATCTTGAGTATGACGCTCACTACGGTTGGCGGCCGGATAAACCGTGGCTTGACTCGGCAGCTCCGGATTCGAAACGTCAATAATCGTGCGCAGCAGCACATACTTGCCTTGCTTTTCAAAGCAGGCATTGATCAAAAACCGGTCCTGAACCTGTTCCGCCCATCCCGCAGCCCAGCGCAGGTTTTGCTGTACCGCCAATTCTGCAAAGCGTTGCCATGCATCGCTTTCGATTTGCCATAAGGTAATCGACGGTATATCGATTTGGGTAACCGTAAAACCCGTACTTAATTGATTTAAAAAATCCGCAGTCCAGCTTGAAGACCTCATAACGGCGTACTCCCGGAAATTAATAGTGTCGCCTGTGAAAACCAATTAGCTAAAAAGCCTGGGATAGCCAGACCCAGCCAAAGCACCAAGGCCAGATGGATCATGACCGGCCATAAGTTGGCGCTAATCGGCTTTTGGTTTTCCGGCCGTTCGCCGTAAACCATCGGCTGTATATGCCTGAACAGCCCGGCAAAAGCGATACCGATACCGACCAACAGCGGCAGCGTCAACCACGGATAACTGTGCATAGTCGCCAGCAACACCAGGAATTCACTGGTAAAAACGCCGAATGGCGGAAACCCGGCAATGGAAATGGTGCCGATCAATAAACCCCAACCGATCTTGGGCTGGGTTTTGATCAAACCGCGCATTTGGTCTATTTTCTGGGTTCCGGCAAGCTGTGCCGCATGACCTACCGTCACAAAAATAGCCGACTTGGTCAGCGAATGCACAGTCATATGCAGCAACGCGGCAAAAGTGGCTAACGGGCCGCCGATGCCGAAGGAAAAAGTCATCAGTCCCATATGCTCAATAGATGAGTAACTGAACAGCCTTTTAATGTCTTTCTGACGGTGCAGCAGTATCGCTGCGACCAGGAACGACAGCAGACCAAAACCCATCATTAAATAACCGGCCATATTGGAATGGGTTGCGCCATCCACCAGCATTTTATTGCGCACTACCGCGTATAAGGCGTCGTTTAACAGCAAGCCCGATAATACCGCCGACATCGGCGTCGGACCTTCGGAATGAGCATCGGGCAGCCAGTTATGCAACGGCACCAAACCGATTTTGGTACCGTAGCCGATTAGCAAAAACACAAAGCCGATTTCAAGAATTTCCGGGTTTAATTGGGTCGCGTTTTCATAAAGCACCGACCACAGCAACGCATTCTCGCCATCGCCGATCTGCACCGCCGCGTAATACAGCAAAATGGTGCCGAATAACGCTTGAGCGATACCTACGCCGCACAGGATGAAATACTTCCACGCTGCCTCGATAGACTCAGGGGTACGATACAAACTGACCAACAACACCGTCGCCAAGGTCGCGCCTTCCATCGCTACCCACATGATGCCCATATTATTGGTGGTCAAAACCAAGTACATGGCCAGCATAAAGCCCTGAAACATCGAATGATACAGTTTCAATCGACCGTCGCTGAGCTTGCCGATTTCCTTTTCGTGTTCCATATAAGGCGATGAAAATATCGACGTGGTCAGTCCGACAAACGCGGTCAATACAATCAAATACACATTAAACGGATCGATCAAAAAAGCCTTTTCGGATGAAACAATCGTACCTTGATTCAGTACGTTGATTGCCAACCAGATAGTCGCCAGAAAACAAACGGCATTGAATCGGATATTAAGTTTCCCGGTGTCTTCTCTATGCCCTGCCAGCGCAAAAAACACGATGCCGATCAGCGGTATTAATAAAACTAAATAGGCGGCAATCATTTATCCACCTCGTGTAATTTGTTTAACAGATCGACATCCAGCGAATCGATACTGGTGCGAATGTGAAAGAAAAAGATGCCGAACAGCACCGCAGCCACCAGGACGTCAAAAGCAACGCCCAATTCAACCACCATCGGCATACCGTTGGTGGCGACAATGGCCGCGAAAAACAAGCCGTTTTCTATCGACATAAAGCCGACCACATGAGCGATAGCTTGCCGATGCGAAATCATCAGCAACATACCCAACAGCATCACGGAAAGACTGACCGCCAACGCATTTAACATAACCACCGATGAGGATTGCACGATAGGATGCAACACGTAATAACTGAACACCATCAGACTGGCTCCGCCCAGCATGACCACAGTATTGTTTTTTAACGCTTCAATATCGCGATGCATATTCATTTGTAGAACCTGTCGTCTTAACATCCATGGAATAAACACCACTTTCAATACCAAGGTCAGCACTGCGGAAATATACAGGTGATGGTTATTCAGGCTGTATGCTGCTAATGCAGTGGTCAGGGTTAATAAAAAACCTTGCAAGGCAAACACAAAAATTAGCCGCAACAACCTTCCCTGCCCTAACATAAGAAACGAAGTAAGCCCCACCAATGCAGCCATCGATAGAATGGCTTGCGTGTAAAAATCCAGTTGTTCAATATTCATCAGCGTGCCGCCTCCAAAATAATGTGGCTCAACAATCCAAGCAGCCCTAATAAATAAGCGAAGCTAAGATATTCCTGAACCCTAAACAAACGCATTTTGGCAAACAGTGTTTCAGCTATCGCCAGAAAAACCGCCAACAACGCAAGCTTACCGATAATTGCCAACAAGCCGTAGCCTAACGCTTGAATACTAAATGTTTCGGCGATGCCCCAAGGAAAAAAGATATTGGCGATCAGTACGCCATACAACATCAGCTTCAACTGGCTTGCCCATTCAATCAGCGCCAAGTGACGGCCGCTGTATTCAAGAATCATCGCTTCATGAATCATGGTCAGCTCCAAATGCGTCGCCGGATTATCGACCGGAATGCGTCCGGTTTCGGCGACTGCAACCAGCGTCAAGGCGGCTAAAGCAAACACAAACGAAGGCCGTAAAACCAAGCCTTCATTAAGCACATGGGTAATAGCGAACGATAAATTGGTCGTTGAGGCGGTCATGGTCAGGGTGAAAATAGCCATCAACATCGCAGGTTCGGCCAGCGATGAAATAGTCATTTCCCGCGAAGAACCCATGCCGCCGAATGCGGTGCCGATGTCCAAGCCGGCCAGCGCCAGAAAAAACCGGGCAAAGGCAAAAAAACCGACCATCACAATCACATCGGCGCTGGCCGAAGTCGGTAAATCGACGGCAATCAGCGGCACCACAGTTGCTGCCAGCACAGTTGCGGAAAATATAATGTACGGTGCAATCAAAAAAATCCACGAGGCCTGCTCGGCAACCACCGGTTGTTTATTGGTTAACTTGAGTAAATCCCGGTACGGTTGAAAAAGAGAAGGCGCTTTGCGGTTTTGCAGCCGGCATTTGCACCATTTAACCCAGCCTGCCAGCAACGGCGCCAGCACGACAAACAGCGTGGTTTGTAAAACAGCGATTAACCAGTTCATTAGCTGACCACCCATAGCATAATAATTAATGTCACAAACGAATAACCCAGATAAACCCGGATATTTCCCGTCTGAATACGGCCCACCAGTTTGGCTAATTTATTGACCCCATCTTGAATAGGATTATACAAACGCGGCCAACTATGATCCTGAATCTGCAACTGATAATGAACCGCCGCCACATCCTGATCCATTGCGCCACGCATGTCTTTATCGATCTGTTCTTCGATAATCCAGACTTTGGCGAAAATCCGCCGGAACGGCATGGTAAAAGCGCTGCTGCTGTATTGCATACGATGGGTTAAGCCGCCGAAACCGCAATCCCAGGTTTCAGCTCTGCGCATGACGGTCGATGGATTACGGCGCAAATACCAGAAACTGACACCGGCCGCGATCAGCGCACCGATCAGAACCAATGGCGGCGCATACGAAGCTTGGCCGGTAGAGACCGGCGCCAGCCACAACCAGCCTAAGGCGGCGTCATTGGGCAAGGTTTGCCCTAATAATTGCCCGGCAACGCCGTTAATCAAGCTGATGACCGGGCCGGGAAAAATCCCGAATAAAAAGCATAGGCCGGCCAGTAGCGCAGGGCCGGCCAGCATGCCTTTATCCTGGACTTCACGCGCTCTTTCACAATGATGCGACCGAGGCTGTCCCAAAAAGATCAAGCCGAATACTTTGACAAAACAGGCCGCCGCCAATGCAGCGGTCAGCGCTAATGCAGCAGCAGCGACCGGTATCAAACTGCGTAAAACGCCATTATCCAACACATCGACCTGTAATGCGGTCTGGAAAGCCAGCCATTCCGAAACAAAACCGTTAAACAACGGTAATGAAGAAATACTCATGCAACCGATTAAAAACAACATACTGGTTCTCGGCATCTTTTTAATCAGCCCGCCCATCATGTCGATATTTAACTGATGGGTTTGATGGTGAATAATGCCGGCGCCAAGGAATAACAGGTTTTTGAACAACGCATGATTGAAAGCATGAAACAACGCCGCCAAGAACCCCAGCGCTGCCAATTGCGGATGACCGTTTGCCATAAAAATCATCGACAAGCCCAGCACCATAAAAATAATGCCGATATTTTCGACCGAACTGTAAGCCAACAGCCGTTTTAAATTGGGTTGCATCATCGCGTACAAAATACCGCCCAATGCAGAGATAGTGCCCAGTATCAGTAACACCACGCCCCATTGCCAATGCACGTCGCCGAGCAAATCAAAGCAAAATCGGATCAAACCGTAAAGCGCTACCTTAAGCATCACGCCGCTCATCAAAGCGGAAATATGCGAAGGCGCAACCGGATGCGCTTCCGGCAACCAGACATGCACCGGTACAATCCCGGCCTTCATGCCGAAACCGAGCAGCGCTAACATAAAGGCGATACTGGCCCAAGTTGCCGACAACTGCGCTTCGCGCATGGCATCGAAAGTAAAACCGTCGGCAAAACCGGCCAATACGCCAAAGCCCAAAATAATGGCTAAGGCGCCGACTTCCGCCATTAATAAATAAAGAAATGCGGCCCGACGATTGGCCGAGTTTTCATGCTGGAACGCGACCAGGAAATAACTGGCAACCGACATTAGCTCCCAAGCGATCATGAAAAAGAACGCGTCATCGGCTAACAGCACCAGTAACATCCCGGCTACAAACAATCCAGTGAATAAGCTCAACACCGCAAAAGGGTGTTGGCTTTCCTTATAACTGTTCACATAGCCCGGCCCATAAAGGCTGACCGCACTGACTGCAATGCCGATGATTAAGAAGAAAAAACCGGACAAGCAATCGAAACGCACATGCCAGGGCAACCATGGCAGGCCCAAACCGATCCGGTCAGTCACAACCTCTTTGCCGATCAATACGCTTAATCCAGACAATACCGCGAAAACACCGGACAAACCCAGTAAAACAAACACGGCTTTTCGCAATAAAACCGGAAAACGTTTTTCTTCCAGATAGCCGGCAATCATGGACTGGCGATGCGCATTCTCATTGGGGAATTTTTTGAACCAGTTCCGGCTAAACTCCAGAAGCGGTTGGCGCTGATGCATCATCAACCCCAACAAACCGGAAAAAAAGCTTAGCAGAACAGCACTATAAGCTAATACAAGAATCATTGAATTCTCACTCTATTGATAGAATATTGCGTTGTTCACGCGCTTCGAGCACGGCAGTAAATCGCGCTACGTATAACAGGAGAGCCTACAGCCCGTAATGATCGCTTTTACGGCGACTCATGTTATTCGGCTTCATTCTGCGTACCGCCAGAGGATGTGCCGAGAAGGTATCATGATGTTCCATGCCAAGAAACCGGCATTGCCCGCCCTGCTCTTCATAGTTATGTTGGAAATCATGAATAAATTCCATCACAGTATGGTCGATCAGGTAGGCATTGTTCAATTGAAAGATAACCGCTTTGCCGTTTTCCAGATTGGCTAAAGCAGTCTTCAACGACATGAAATTAGAGAAAATTGCCGCCCCGACTATCGAGACAACAACAGAATCGGCATCTTTCGGTTCAATCACAAAATGAATTTTGAACAGGTTGTTCGGCCTGACCCCGCGCAGCATATGGATAGCGAACTTAGTCAAAATACCGATGCCGACGCCGACCAATAAATCGGTCGCCAACACACCGATAATCGTCACCACAAACATAAATAATTGCTCTTTGCCGACGCCCATCACCTTGGCAAATTCTTTGGGCGAGGCTAGGCGAAAACCGGTATAGACCAGCAATGCCGCCAGTGCTGCCAGCGGAATACTATGAATCAACCGCGGGAACAACACCACGAACAATAACATAAAAGTGCCGTGGAAGAAGTTAGACCACTGCGTCTTTGCGCCATTATTCACGTTAGCCGAACTACGAACAATCTCGGCAATCATCGGCAAACCGCCGATTAAACCGACTACCAGGTTACCGACACCGACTGCCGCCAAGTCGCGATCCAAATTGGAATGGCGTTTATACGGGTCCAGTTTATCGACCGCCATCGCGCTGAGCAAACTTTCCAGGCTGCCGACCAAGCTGATACTGACCACCGCTTCCCAGAATTCTAAGGTGGCGAACTTTGAAAAGTCCGGAAAATAAAAGCTGGACATGAAGTTTTCTGAAATCGCGACCAAAAACGCCGGCCCGACGGTTTCTTCATGATGCGGTAAAAAATGCGCATCCGGCAGGAACAAATACATGTGCTCATGTTCCAGATCGAAATACCGCGCTAAACCCATCCCAGCCAACACCACAATAAGCGGTGCCGGAATCATCTTTAAAGTCGGATTTTTTACCATCGACCAAATGATCAATATTGCCAAACCGGTAAAACCGATAATGGCGATTTCATGATTGGGATCGAGCAAACTATGCGGAATTTGCGCGATAGTCGAAAACAGACTGCTGCCTTTTTCCGGCGCAGTGCCCAGCATCACGTGAATTTGCTTAGCCATGATGATGATGCCGATCGCCGCCAACATGCCATGCACGACCGATGCCGGGAAAAACGAACTCAGCCGTCCGGCTTTAAATACGCCCAGTAAAATTTGCAGCACACTGGCGACCACAATAGCGGCCAAAGCATAACGATAGCCCGCCATCGCATCGCCTTCGCCCAGCTCTTGCACTGCACTCAACACCACCACGATCAATCCGGCAGCCGGGCCGTTAATGGTTATAAATGACCCGTTGATACGCGAAACCAGTACGCCACCGATAATAGCGGTAATAATACCGGCCGATGGCGGAAAACCGGAGGCCATCGATATGCCCAGGCACAAAGGCAATGCAATAAGAAAAACCAGGAAACCGGACAGCAAATCGTTACGCCAGTATTCTTTTAAACCGGCTAAGCCGGATTTTGGCAACCCTGATTGGGATGGTTCACGCATGTAATTCCTCGTAAGTATAAAAGCTTTTAACGAGTCACAAGCGATTACCGTGCCAATTGCTTTATTTTTTATAAGCAAATGATTTTAAATATTAATATTTCCGTTGCATAACTAAAAAAAGGAATCGAGGGTGTGCAAAACAACCGATCGGTTGTTTTGCACCGGTGCAGGGGTACAGAGAGTGTAACGCCAGTGGAGGATGTACAGCCGTAATGGCCGAAGGATGAGCGCGGACATAAAAACAGCGTGTGCCTAGCACTCAGTCAATCGTGTTTTGTCTGCTGATAATTTAACGTGGGAGCGGCTTTAGCCGCGATTGTCGCGGCTAAAGCCGCTCCCACATAACCTTCTCACTCGACATTATAAATTGGCCCTGTCATCGCCAGCCGCCGCCTAATGCCTTGTAAATATTGATTGTCGACAGCCGTTGTTGTTTGGTTGTCTGGATTAACTCAAGATTGGCTTGCAAGGCATTCTGTTGCGCAATAAGCACCTCCAAATAACTTGCCCTGGCATATTTATAAAGCTCGTTAGAGGTGTCAATAGCCTGTTTCAATACTTCGCTTTGTTGCTTTTTTAAGGCGTTAATTTGCTGCAAATTCTGAATATTGGAAAGTTCATTGGCTACCTCAACATAGGCATTCAAAATAGTTTTCTGATAGTTATACATCGCAGTCAACTGGTTGGCTTTGGCGGTGTTGAACCGTGCCTCCAACGCTTTCATATTGATCAGCGGCGCAACCAGGGTTCCCATCACCGAATAGGCGATTGAGGCCGGCGACGAAAATAAAAACTCGGGATTGAAGGCCTGAAAACCGAAACTCGCGGTAATGTTAAAATTCGGATAAAACGCGGCTTTGGCTGCTTTTAAATCGAACTTGCTCGCCTCAATCTGGAATTCCGCTTCACGCACATCGGGTCGGTTCGCCAGCAATTCCGAAGGAAGACCCGCTGAAATTTCCGGCGGCATATCTTTAAAGAAAGCGCCTTTCGCACGTTCAATGACTTGCGGATACCGTCCCAACAGGAAGTTAATTTTGTTTTCGCTTTCGGTGACTTGTTGCTGTACGTTTTTTTCCAATACCTGGGTATTGAGCAGTTGCGCATTAAATTGCTGCACCGCTAATTCATTCGCCCTGCCCGCTTCTTTTTGCAGTTTAACTACCTCCAGCGCCTCCTGTTGTTTCCGGATGGTCTGCCTGATGATGTCCAGTTCATTATCCAATGCCAGCAGTTCGTTGTAGTAAATGGCGACATCGGCGACAAGATTTGAAATGACAAAGTTAGTTCCTTCAACGCTTGAAAGATAGCTCGAAACCGCTGATTTGCGCTGGTTTCGCAGCTTGCCCCAAATATCGACTTCCCAGGATGACTGCAAGCCTACGTACATATCGGGCAAGTTGACCGGAACGGTTTGGCCGGGGGTAATTTCGGTACTGGCGTTACCGGCTCCGTCCATTGTATAGAGTCCGAACCTGCGGACGCTGCCCCCTACATTCAAACCGACTTGCGGCAGCAGCGCGCCGTTTGCCAATTTTACGCTGGAACGCGACATTTCAATGCGCTGCAAAGCCATTTGCAAATCCATGTTATTGCTTAGGGCGGTATCAATCAGCTTTTGCAGCAGCGCATCGCTAAAGTATTGCCGCCACTTGATGCCCGCAATCGTGGCGGACTTTTTTTGATTATGGAAAGCGGCCGGAATTTCCTTTTCAGGAATCGACAAGTCGGTATTGAGTGTCGAGCAACCACTGAAAGCTATAAGCAACAAAGGAACGGTAAGGCTGCAATTAATTCTACGCTTCATCGGATATTAAATAGATTCAGTGAATGGGGTTTCTTCTTTTGTTCCGCGACGATGATGTTTTTCCGCAATGCCTGCAAACACCACATAGAGTCCCGGAATGACTACGACCCCGAAGAGTGTCCCAAAAATCATGCCCCCTGCCGCTGCGGCGCCGATGGTGTTGTTGCCGATCTCTCCGGCTCCTGAAGCAAACATGAGCGGAATAAGTCCGGCAATAAACGCAAAGGAGGTCATTAAAATAGGCCGTAACCGCAGCACCCCCGCCTCAATGGCAGCGTCAAACGGCGATTTTCCCAGCCGGTGTTTCAAGGTGGCAAATTCAATAATCAGAATGGCGTTTTTACCGAGAATGCCGATTAACATGATCATCGCGATTTGCGCGTAGATATTGTTTTCCAAGCCCATCGTCATCAGTAAAAACAAGGCGCCGAAGATACCGATAGGCAGCGACAGGATCACGGCCAATGGCAACAGGAAGCTTTCATATTGTGCCGCGAGAAGTAAGTAAACAAATAACAGGCAAATGATAAAGATATAAATGGCCTGATTGCCCGCGTTGGCCTGGTCCCGGGATGACCCTGCCCAATCGTAGCCAAAGCCTTTGGGTAATTTTTGCGCGGCGACGTCTTTAATTGCCGCAATCGCCTGACCACTGCTGTAACCTTTGGCAGGCTGTCCGTTGATCATGGCCGAGGTGTACATGTTGTAGCGCGTCACCTGCTCAGGGCCATAAACCTTTTCAATGCTTAGAAAAGACGAAAACGGCACCATTTCGCCGGATTCATTTTTGATGGACAGCTTCATCAGGTCGTCAGGTTCGGCGCGGTATTCAGGCAGCGCCTGCACCATGACTTTATACATCTGGCCGAAGCGGATAAAGTTGGTTGCATACTCGCTGCCGATAAGGGTTTGCAAGGTACTCATCGCGTTCTCGGCGGTAATGCCTTTTTGCGCAGCTTTATCGCCATCGATATGCAGTAAAAATTGCGGGAAACCGGCATTAAATGTGGTGAAGGTATTGGTTATTTCGGGCCGCTTATTGAGTTCTTCTACAAAGGCGTCAGCCACTTTCTGTAATTGGGCAAGGTCGCCCGAACCGGTTTTATCCAGCAAACGCATTTCAAAGCCGCTGGAATTGCCGTAGCCCGGCACCGGCGGCGGCGTGAAAAATTCAATGCCTGCATCCTTGATATGCCTGGTTTTTTGTTCAAGCACGCTGATAACGTCCTTATCGGAGACGCTTCTTTGTTCCCAGTTTTTTAAGCCGATCAGGTTCATGCCGTAAACCGCGCCTGAGCCATCGGAGAGCACGCTGAATCCGGCAAGGCTGGATACCGAATTAACGCCTTCCAAGCCGGATGCGATAGCTTGCACTTCATTCACTACTTTTTCGGTGCGTTCCAGGGTCGCTCCCGAGGGGGTAGTGATATTGGCGTATATCGTCCCTTGGTCTTCCTCGGGAATAAAGCCCGAAGGAACAAGGCTCCCTATCAAACCGGCGCCCATCGAAAACGCCAGTATGATGGCAAAGGTGATAATCCTTCTGTTAGCGATGACGCCGATCAGTTTTTTGTAATGATCGGAAAGCGCGTTGTAGCGACGATTAAATCCGGCAAAGAAAAGTTGCAGCCCCGATTTCTTATGCGTTTCATCGTGATGCGGTTTTTTAAGAAACAGCGCGCACAGTGCGGGGGTCAGCGTCAGCGCGGTGATACCCGAGAGGACAATAGAAACCGCCATGGTCAGGGAAAACTGCCGGTAAAAAATCCCCCCGGGGCCATCCATAAAAGCGACCGGTAAAAAAACCGCCGACATGACCAGCGTAATCGCAATAATCGCCCCGCTGATTTCACGCATGGCGTGCTCGGTGGCTTTGCGCGGCCCCATGTCCGAATGCTCCATTTTGGCATGTACCGCTTCAATCACCACAATGGCGTTGTCGACCACGATTCCGATAGCCAGCACTAAAGCGAACAAGGTGATCAGGTTTAGCGAAAACCCCATCAGTTGCATAAAGAAAAAAGTACCGACCAGCGATACCGGAACCGCCAGAATCGGGATGACGGTGGAACGGACATCCTGCAAGAATACAAACACCACCAAGGCCACTAACAGGAATGCTTCTACTAACGTAAGAATGACTTCATGAATGGACGCGTCCAAAAACTCGGAAACATCGTAACTTAAAGAGTAATCCATGCCCGGTGGAAAAGAATTGGCTTTAATGTCGGCCATGGTCTTTTTGATATTGCTAATGACTTCCTTGGCATTACTCCCCGGTCGCTGCTTTAGCATAATCGCGGCGGAAGGTTGCCCGTTTTCCTTGGACAGCACATCGTAATCCTGCGAATCGAAAGCGACTTCGGCAACATCTTTTAAACGTAAAATTTCGCCGTCCGCTTTGCTGTTTAAGACGATATTTTCATACGCTTCCTGGGTATTGTGCTTGCCGGTATATTTTAAAATATACTGCAACGCTTGGCCTTTTCTACCTGAGCTTTCGCCGATTTTGCCGGGTGCGGCCTCGACGTTTTGCGCCCTCAATTTTTCAATGATCTCAGTCGCGGAGATGTTATACATGACCAATTTATCGGGCTTCAACCACACCCGCATCGCGTATTCCCTTGAACCCATAATATCGGCAAAACCGACGCCCTCGATTCTTTTAAGCTCTCTCAGGACATTGATGTCGGTAAAGTTATAGAGAAATTTTTCGTCCAAGGTCGGGTCCGAGCTGAGGATGTTGACGTATAGCAACATACTGTTCTGCACTTTCTCGACGATGACCCCGGATTTGATCGCTTCTTCGGGCAGTTCGTCCAATACCGAAGCCACCCTGTTCTGTACATTGACAGAGGCCACTTCCGGGTCGGTTCCGGCTTTAAAAATAATCTGGATAACACTGACGCCGTCATTGCCGGAAACAGAGGACATATAAGCCATGCCCGGCACGCCATTGATGGCTCGCTCCAGCGGAGTGACTACCGCCTTGACGCAAGCTTCCGCATTCGCGCCGATAAATTTTGTCGTTACATTGACTTCGGGGGGCGCAATGTCGGGGAACTGCGTGATAGGCAGCTTGGTTAAAGACAGCAAGCCCGCCAAGGTGATAAGCACCGATATGACGATGGACAGTACCGGGCGATGAATAAATTTAGCGGTCATCATGATAATCGCCTTAATTAGTGAACGGCATGGCGACTGCCAAATCAACATCGGCAGCCTCGATTTTGCTGCCATCCTTTACATTGGCCACACCCTCGAACAGTATCTTGTCGTCTTTAGACAAACCGGATTCCACGGCATAAAAATCCGGAAAGCGCATTTTTGGAATGACATTCCTTTGCTCCAGCACGCCGTCCGGCTTTACGACGAAGACATACAACTTATCTTGAATCTCAAACGTCGATTTTTGAGGGATAAGCAACGCATTTTTAAGTTGCTTGTTGACGATGACCTTAGCATTTGCCCCATGTTTTAAAATGGCATCCGGATTGGGGAACCTTGCCCTGAAAGCAATATTGCCGGTTGCATGGTCTAATTCGCTTTCAATCGTTTCTATTTTGCCTTCGTAGCCATACAGAACGTGGTTGGCGAGTTTTAAACTCACGGTTTTGTTGTCTTTTTCTTCAGTGCCGATGGTGTTCAGGTAATCGATTTCCGATAGGTTGAAATAGGCAAACACCTCCCGGCTGTCGGAAATAGACGTCAACATATCGCCTTCCGCGATCAAACTACCGGCTTTGTTCGGAATACGGTTGATAATGCCCTGGTACGGCGCTTTTATTTGCGTAAACGAAAGATTCAGGGCTACCTGCTCTTTGCTTGCCATCGCCTCTTCCACATCGGCTTTTAATGCCTCGACTTTTGCTTTAATGACATCAAGCTCCGCTTCAGACACAATGTTTTTTGCCAGCAACCGCCGCACGTTCTTTAACTCAACTTCGGCGACCCTTAAATCGGCTACAGCGCTTTTATAAGCGGCATTGGCTTTTTGCAGTTCTTTTTCAAATTCCAAAAAGTTAAGCGTGAACAGTAACTGTCCTTCCTTTACCCGCTGACCTTCGTCCACATGAATTTTTTCAATGAAACCTTTAAGTTTGCTTCTTACTTCTACATGCTTCACCGACTGAATTTCGGCGACATATTCTTTACTGTAGGTTGCGTCTTTTAACAGGGGGGTGACGACTTGATATGTATCTTTGGCCGTATCGGGCTCTTTTTTTGAATCGCAGGCTGCCGTGATTAAGCAGAATGCAATAAACAGTATTTGGCTGGTTTTCATTTTAAGTAATTAGGCTAATTAAATTTTTGGTAACTATTCAGCGTGTCTGAAAAAACCGCAGGTTCCCAAGCTCAGGCTCTCGTCGTTATACACAAGTATCTGCGAGACACCGTCGTTCCGGCAGGGATGCCGGAACCCAGGCACAGGGAGGTGAAACTTCCTGTTACTCAAGTACCTGTAGAACCGCCAAGTTACCGTCCATGGCGCTGGATACCGGCATCCCTGCCGGTATGACGACTCTCGGACAAAGTTGTGTATAACGATGAGAGCTGGAGCTTGGGAACGAGCGAATAGTTACCAGCATTGCAAGTTATAAGCCAAATTCTTATAAAAAATAACATGTTATTTTTCTTGCAGTTAGATCGCTTGCCAGGCTTGGCGTTTTGCCTAAACGTTGCTTTTTGCAACATGCCGGTGCAGAATCCGTCACTATGTCGATTATTTATAAATTAACCTTATCCTTGTTTGCCTTATCTTTACTGGTTTTCGGCATCTATGGTACCTATCAGCTTCGAACCGAAGCGCAAGATTTGCGGGATGACGTTGAACAAGAAACACGCTTGCTATCCTACAGCTTGCTGGTTTCGGTCGAAAACGCCTTAAGGGATAGGCAAGCGGAGGACGTGCAAGAGCTTTTGCAACAAATAGAACGCTTCAAACCTTCTATCGATGTACGCATCTACATTCAGGATCGCACGGTGATCCGTTCGGGCGCGGAAAGCTTGGTCTGGCCGGAAAAGGTCGAACAGGAGCTATTTCAGGCTGCTCTTAATGGTGAAATGAAACAGTTTTATTTCCCCGCCGATGAAGCTGACTTCCTGGTGATGTCGTTACCTTTTAACAAAGCTTCAACAGCTACGTCGGGCAACTTGGCCGTAGTGCGGTCATTGCAAAAAATGAAAGAAGATTTAAGCAAAACGAAGACTTATATCCTTTGGTCTTTTTTTTCTTTCGTTGTATTTACCTCCCTGCTGTGTTTATTTTTAGGTCAGGTTTATATTTCCCGGCCGCTACGGGAGCTTCGCCAAGCCATGTTGGCTTTCAGGAACAGCCGGGAACCGCCGGCGCCTTTACCGGTAAGCGGTAAGGACGAACTTGCTTCCGTGAGGCAGGAATTTAACCGGATGACTGCCGAGCTGTTTTCGGCTTACCGCCGGCTCGATGCCGAAACGCAACACAGGCGGCAACTGCAACGGGCATTACAAGACGCGGATAAATTGATTACGATCGGCCAGTTATCGGCGGGGCTTGCCCATGAAATCGGTTCCCCATTGCAAATTGTCAACGGCAGGGCAAGAGCGCTGGCGAAATGCAACGACGATTATGAAGAGGTTCGCCGCATTGCCAACATATTGGTCGACCAAACCGACCGTATCACGCGAATTGTCCAGCGTCTGCTGGAGTTCGCGCCCCGTCATCCGACTGAGCCGATGAACTGCGATGTCATCGCGGCTATCGCTGAAGTGATCGATATGCTGGGTTTTGAAGCGCGGCGTCAAGGCGTGACAATGACGTTTGCCCACCCTGAGACACTACCGTTGGTATCGCTCAACAAGGACAGCATCCAACAGATCGTTTTAAACCTGCTCACTAATGCGTTAGCGGCCATTGACAACACAGGCGCGATAACCATTGAGTTATCCCAGTCCTCAATTAGCTATGCCGATCGAACAATTCCGGCGCTAAAACTTACCGTAAGCGATACCGGAACGGGCATTGCCCCGGAACACCTATCCCAACTGTTTGAACATTATTTCACCACCCGCGGCAGACAAGGCGGTACCGGTCTCGGTTTAGCCGTAGTCAAAACCTTGGTGACCGAAATGGGCGGCAGCATCGTGGCCGAATCGGAACCGGGAAAAGGCAGCCTGTTTATTATTTACTTGCCCTGGAGAAAATTTTTATGACGATAGCAAGCGCCCGGCTTTTAGTGATCGATGACGATCCCGGTGTTGTCGATTATCTAATCGACATGTTACGGCAGGCTGATTATTCGGCTGTTGGCTGCACAGACACTGCCAAAGCGCTTGAAGCTATCGAAACCGAGCCCTTTGACCTGGTGATATCCGACGTCATCATGCCTGGAATGCGCGGCCTGGAATTAATGGCCGCCATACACCATAAACGGCCTGAACAGTTGGTGTTGCTAATGACCGCTTTCGGCAGCATTGATTTGGCGATGCAAAGCATGCGCGCGGGCGCTTGCGATTTTTTAACCAAGCCTTTTCGTATCGAAGAACTTTACTCCGCCGTGGCCGGTGCGCTTGAAGACCGGCAAATGCGGCGCACGGCGGTCAAAATCGGCTTTACCGGCGATAAAAATAGCGAAGCCCGTGCTTTCATAACCCATAGCCCGTGTATGCGGCAATTGATCAGCCTGGCAAAACGGGCCGCGGCGGTCAATTCCACGATACTCCTGACTGGCGAAAGCGGCACCGGCAAAAGCTCGGTGGCCCGTTGGCTTCATGACAACAGTCAAAATCATTCAGGGCCTTTTATCGCCCTTAATTGCGCCTCGTTGCCGAACAGTCTAGTGGAAAGTGAATTGTTCGGGGTTTGTAAAGGCGCGTTTACCGATGCCGCCAAAGACAGGCCCGGACTATTTTTACAAGCCGATTCAGGGACATTATTTCTCGATGAAATTGCCGAACTGCCTTTAGAAATACAACCTAAGCTGCTGCGGGTATTGGAAACCGGAAAAATCCGCGCATTGGGCGATACCAAGGAAACCAAGGTTAACGTCCGCTTGATTGCCGCAACCCATCAACCGCTGGAGCAGCGCGTCAACGACAAACAATTTCGCTCCGATCTTTATCACCGGCTGAATGTGATCAGTCTTGAAGTGCCGCCGTTAAGAGAGCGCAAGGAAGATCTTGACGAGTTGACCAAGACTTTAATCGACAGCATTTGCCTACGCCTTGGCAAACAGGGGCCGGTCAATATTTCAGTGGAAGTGTTACGCTGGATTCGAGCCTATCATTGGCCGGGCAATGTCCGGGAGCTTGCCAATACCTTGGAGCGGGCTATCGTACTTGCCGAACATGACACGCTTTTGCTGGAGGATTTGGCGCAAGCATCGAAAATACCGGTCAACGACAAGAATTTCCTGGAATTGGCAATGACGCAAGGCTGGACGCTGGAAGATATTGAACACGCTTATATTCGCCATGTTTTGGAAGTAACCGGCGGCAATAAAATCCAGGCCTCCCGGATACTCGGCCTGGACCGCAGCACTTTATACCGCAAATTGGGATAATGCCCGCTTATGAGAGGCTAAGCGGATGACGGATTTTTACACAAACATAGGCCTTATACTGTTGTTGATAGTGATAAACGGGATTTTTTCCATGTCGGAAATGTCCGTTGTCTCATCAACTAAAGCACGGCTGCAAAAATTAATCTCAGCGGGGCGTTGGGGCGCCAAAGCCGCGCTTGCGCTCCACGACAAGCCAACGCATTTCTTATCGACGGTGCAGGTCGGCATTACCGCTGTCGGAATTTTGAGCGGGGCATTCGGCGAGGAGGTGTTGCGCACCCCTTTACATGAGGCGATTTCGAAAGTCGCATTACTGGCACCCTATGGCGAAACGCTGGCTTTAATCCTGACCGTGAGCATAATCACCTATTTTTCAGTGGTGCTTGGAGAACTCGTGCCAAAACACTTGGCTTTGCGAAACCCTGAGGCTATCGCAGCCACGATTGCAAAACCGATGCAAGGCTTGTCATTATTGGTAAGGCCTTTGGTTTGGCTACTGTCCGCCTCCAGCCACGTGCTGCTCAAGTTATTGAGACTGCACCGAACTCAAGAGTCCAACGTATCCGATGAAGATATTCGCATCATAATGGAAATGGGTTCCGAATCCGGCGCATTCCATGCTAGCGAAAGTCAATTGGTCAATAATGTCATGAAAATGGATGGCGTGCGAGTCGGGGCGATTATGGTTCCTCGTCAAGAAATTTATACGCTCGACCTCTTGGAAGAAGCCGGTCAATTACGCAGTAAAATCGAACGCTGTCCTTATAATCAAATAGTCGTCTGCCGGGGCGGATTTGAAAATGTACTGGGAATTCTGCATTGCGGCGAGTTGCTGAAAGTAATGCTGGGCAATCCTGAGTTCAACATTGAAAAGGCGTTAAGGCCGCTGTTTTATGTCCAGGAGACGATGACGCTGACATGCCTACTCAGTCATTTTCGGGAGGCCCAATCGGACCTGGCGCTGATTGTGAACGAATACGGCGACATCGAAGGACTCGTAACCGTGATGGATATACTCACAGCGATTGTTGGCGAACTTCCCTCTATTTCCCCTAAATCCGGTTTTGAAGTGACGCAACGGCCTGACGGTTCGTGGTTGATTGATGGCGATATATCCATTACCCAGCTTAAATCAGCCATCGGCATGAACGGCCAATTTCCAGGCGAGTCGAGCAATGCGTATCACACCTTGGCCGGAATGATTTTGTTTAATTTGGAAAGGCTTCCCCAATTAACGGAAGTTTATGAGACCGAGGCTTGGCGATTTGAAATCGTCGACCTGGACGGTTCACGGATTGACAAGGTTTTGGTCAGTCCGAATTTAACATCGCAAAATGAAGATCAATTGGCATGACCTCATTGACTCGAACTGCCACGGATCATGATTGCAAGCAATTGAATGATCGGCGCAATGCCGAATGCCGTTACGTTTCGCTCAATCGGGAAATCATGCGCGAAGCATTACGGCAACAACTGGCTGATGATTTGCTGTACCGGATGTTGGTGGAAGAGCGTCCGCACCAATTCGCCGAATCTTTAGTTTATGTTGCCGAAAGCAACATAAACAGACAACGCGACATCATTGCCGCAATAGAAAGCGTTATCGCGATGCCCGCTTATCAAGAACGCGCGCTGGCTTATGCACCGGGTACGGCGCAGTTTATTCCCAAAGCGCATGGCGTTTTTTTCGGCTATGACTTTCACTTAAGCCCCAAAGGCCCGCAATTAATTGAGATAAACAGCAATGCCGGAGGCGCGTTGCTGAACGCTATTCTAATTCGTGCGCAAACGTCTGGAATGAATATAGCAACACCCCAAAATCCGGAGCAGGCATTTAGCGCTATGTTTGTTGAAGAATGGCAAGCCGAACGCGATCAACAGCCCTTACATTCAATCGCTATCATCGATGAAAACCCAGCGGCCCAATTCATGTTGCCGGAGTTTTTATTATTCAAAAAACTGTTTGAACAAAACCATATCAATACCGTTATTTGCGATCCTTCCGAGCTTGATTACCATGATGGAACGCTTTGGCATGGCGATATGCCTATCGACCTGGTTTATAACCGTTTGACCGACTTCGGATTGGAAGCTGATACGCTGAAAGCTTTGCGCGAGGCCTACCTGGCTGAAGCGGTTGTTGTTACGCCTCATCCAAGAGCTCACGCGCTTTATGCCGATAAAAGGAATTTGGCGATATTGACCGATGAAACCGCGCTACGGGATATGGGCGTTGCCGCTGAAATTAGAACCTTGTTGCTTGAAGGCATTGCTCATACCGTTTGCGTACATAAGGAAGATGGCGAACGCTTATGGAAAGCGCGCAAACAATTATTTTTTAAACCGGCCAAAGGCTACGGCAGCAAAGCCGCCTACCGGGGCGACAGTGTAACCAAACGGGTGTTCGCTGAGATTCTGCAAGGGAACTACGTGGCGCAAACGCTGGTGCGACCTAGTGAACGGCAGTTGAAAGTGGAAAATGCAATGGTCGATCTTAAGCTGGATCTACGGCAGTATGTTTACAGAGGACGGACGCAATTGACAAGCGCCCGTTTATATCAGGGGCAAACTACTAATTTCCGGACTCCCGGCAGCGGCTTTGCCGGGGTTGTAGCGATTCCGGACGACCGACTTTCTGCTTAACAGCGTCGGTCGCCGTTGAGCTGATTTAATCGAGCGCCAGGTTCTTTAAATAATCCCTGAAATCGCTTTTCAGCTCGTCGTGCTCCAAACCGTATTCAACGGTAGCCTGTAAATAACCGAGTTTTGATCCGCAATCGTAACGTTTCCCTTCAAACTCATAAGCTAATACCTGCTCATCAGTCATCAATGCGGCGATAGCATCGGTCAGCTGAATTTCACCGCCGGCGCCGCGCTCCGTGGTTTCGATTTTTTCGAAAATTGCAGGCGTTAAAATATAACGTCCGACTACTGCGAGATTTGACGGGGCACGCTCAGGAGCCGGTTTTTCAACGATCAATTCAACTTGGCCTACCGATGGCGATATTTCCTTGGTTTTGACTATGCCGTATTTGTCGGTTTCCTGAGGGCTTACACGCTCAACACCTAATACGCTGCACTGGTTTTGATCGTATTGTTCGACCATTTGACTTAGGCAGCCGTCGCCTTTACGGTTTGCAATCAAGTCGTCGGCCAGAATAACGGCGAACGGCTCATCGCCAACGACAGACTTGGCGCAAAGCACGGCGTGACCCAGTCCCAATGCTTCCGGCTGGCGAATAAACACGAATGATACATTCGGCGGCATCATTTCCCGAACCATTTTCAATATCCCGGTTTTGCCGCGGATAGTCAGCTCGTTTTCCAACTCATAAGCTTTATCAAAGTGATCCATGATCACGTTTTTGGTTCGGCCGGTGACAAATATCATCGTATCGACACCCGCAGCTACCGCTTCTTCAACGCAATACTGAATCAAGGGTTTGTCCACAACCGGCAACATTTCTTTTGGGCTGGCTTTAGTTGCGGGCAAAAAACGGGTTCCAAGACCCGCAACCGGAAAAACTGCTTTCTTTATTTTTTTATTCATCTGAGACATTCCTAATAATAGATCGTTAAAAATCAAATGCTGTACGTAGCATCTGATTATTCCTGCCCTTCAAAGAGAGCGATTGTAAGTTGATTTCCAATTTGTTTATTCAAGAACTAAAAAATCTTCAACCAGTGCAGTAAAAACATCCGGTTGTTGTACATGTAGCCAATGTCCGGCATTAGCTACGGTGCTGAAAGCCGCCTCCGGGAATAGCAAGTTTATATCTCCAGGCTTAACGAAATCTGAATCACTGCCGGCGATAAACAGTGCCTTGCCGGTAAAGGGCGCTAAATGATCGGCATTAGGAAAAGCTGCGATATTGGGCGCCATCCGCTGAAAAATATCCAGATCGATCCGCCAGCCGTATTTACCGTCTTTTAAGATGAGATTTTGCAACAAAAACTGGCGATAGCTCAGTTCGGGTATGCGCGACGCAAGCAGTATTTCGGCCTGTTTACGGTTGCTGAGTTCAGCCAGCGGCAGTTCCTTTAATGCCGAAACGGTGTTGTCGAAGCCGTGTTTGTAGCTGACCGGGGCAATATCGGCCACAATCAGTTTGTCCACCCGGCCTGGATTTGTAAGCGCCAGCCACATGGCTACTTTGCCGCCCATGCTGTGTCCCAGCAAACTGGCTGCCTTCAAACCGTTATCATCCATAAACCGCAACAAATCCGCGGCCATGGCCGGATAATCCATTACCGGATGATGCGGCGATGTACCATGATTGCGCAGGTCCGGCAGGTAAACATGAAATCGGCCAGCCAGTCTTTGCGCTATTTGCCGCCAGTTCCGCGAGGACGCAAAAAAACCATGCAGGATAATCAGCGGGCTGTTATCCGGGTCGCCGAATTCCTCAAAAGCCAGTGCTACGGTTTCCATCAGGCAAAAATAAACAATGCGCCCATCAGGCCACCGAAAATACCGCCCCAAACCACCAGCCAGCCCAGATGCTGGCGAATAATGGCTTGAACCATTTCCTTAACCAGTTGCGGAGTCAATTCGCTGAGGCGTTTATCGATGACCGATTCAATTTTACCGACGATATCGCCGCCGATTTTGTGCGCATCCAGGCCGTGTTTTAACGCCGCTTTAAAACGGTCGGATTCGACCATTTCGGTCAGGGTGACTTTCATCTTTTCAGTAAACGGTTCCTTTAACGGTGCCAGCGCTTCTTCGCCGCCCATCATCATCAACATGCTGCCAAAAGAAGAAGCCATTATCGAAGACACCAGCCCTTCATAAACCTTGTCATAATCGACCGCATTCAACAAAGGTTCCAGATTCAGCAGGTTTTTGCCTTGTTGTTCTTCGGTTTCAATAAATTGTTCGATATTGTTGGCGGTAAAAAACTGCTCCATCATCAGTTGTTTAATCGACAGTTTAAACTCTTCAAACCGGGCCGGGATAACGCCGGAACCGTATAAAAAAGGCACTTTCTCAAACAGCATGTAAATTGCCAGCCAGTTGGTAATAGCACCTGACAGGGCAAAAAAACCGATGGATTTGATCAGCTCGGGTTGGACCGGACTAACATAGCCGATTGCAATAATCACAACCGAGAGAAAATTGGTGATAAAGCTTTTGTTCAATAATCGTTCTTTCATCGTTTCCTAACAAATAGATCAGTAATAGTTCCTTCCAACATTTCCGCTGAAAAGCCCAGAGTTTCAGACAAAGTAGGATGCGCATGTACCGTTAATGCTAAATCTTCGGCACCGGCACCCATTTCCAAAGCCAATACCGCTTCTGCAATCAATTCACCGGCATGGGTGCCGACGATGCCGGCGCCAAGAATGCGACCGGTTTGCTTGTCGCTGAGCAATTTGGTCACGCCTTCTTTGCGCCCGATACTTAACGATCGGCCGCTGGCCGCCCATGGGAAAGCAGCTTTCTCATAAGCGATGTTTTGCGCTTTAGCGGCATTTTCAGTCAAGCCCATCCAGGCTATTTCAGGATCGGTATAAGCGACCGAAGGAATGGTCAAGGCTCGCCATTCGGTTGCCATTCCCGCAATGACTTCGGCCGCTATTTTACCTTCATGCGTGGCTTTATGCGCGAGCATCGGATTGCCCACGACATCGCCGATCGCAAAGATATTTTTTACATTAGTGCGCTGTTGTTTATCGACGCTGATAAAGCCGCGCTCGTCGACATGAATCCCGGCTTTGTCGGCATCGATTAAATGTCCGTTGGGGCGTCTGCCTACGGCGACCAATATTTTATCGAAGACATCGGTTTCGGGAGCTTCTTTACCCTGAAAACTGACTTTCAAACCTTCCGGCAATGCTTCGATATTTTTTATCTGGGTTTCCAGGAAAACATTGTCGTATTGTTTTTTGATCCGCTGCATTAACGGCCTGACCAGATCCTTGTCGCAACCGGGGATAATTTGGTCCTGTATTTCTACCACGGTGATTTTACTGCCCAGAGCGTTATAAACGGTTGCCATTTCCAGGCCGATGATGCCGCCGCCGATAATCAACAGTTTTTTCGGGATGCTTTCAAAATTGAGTGCATCGGTCGAATCCATCAATCGAGGATCGTCATTCGGAAACGACGGGATTTTTACCGGCTGGGAACCGACGGCAATAATGGCCTGTGCGAATTCTATGGTTTGGCTGTCGTCGCCGTCTTCAACCAAAACCTGGGTATCGGAAACAAACCGGCCTATCCCTTTGACAATCGTTACATTGCGTTGCTTTGCCAGCGTCGCCAAGCCCGCAGTTAATTGGGAGCTGATGTTATTTTTCCAACTGCGCAATTTTTCAATATCAATATCAGGCTCGGCAAAACTGATCCCGGCCGGATTGATTTCCTTGGCTTCATTTAGTACCGCAGCTACATGCAGCAGGGCTTTTGAAGGAATGCAGCCGACATTTAAACAAACTCCACCCAAAACCGGATAACGCTCAACCAGTGTAACTTGTTTACCTAAATCGGCCGCACGAAACGCCGCCGTGTAACCTCCAGGACCACCGCCCAGCACCAGAACTTCTGTTTTCAATTGCACACCTCAAATAGAGTGATCAGAATTTATCGGTATTTTAATAATAGAACACGGATACCACGGGTTAAGCCGATAAACACGGATAAAACATAAAATCCGTTCCAATCCGTCTAATCCGTGGTATCCGTGTTCTATTTTCTAGCTCAGCTTTTTGATACTGATGAATTTGTTTTCAGGCGTCAATTCCATTTCAAAATAACCGTGGATACCTTGCTTGGTCAAAAAGGACTGAATCCTGCCAGCCGGAAAAGCGATTCTTCTGCCGTCATCGGCGACCACGGTAACATTTTTAGCTATGCCTTGATAAACCTTCAGATATTGATCGTATGACAGCTTTAGCGCAAAGCGGATGTATTGATGTTGGGGCATTATTTAAGCATAAACGTGGGTAGAAAAATGATTCGCCACGAAGAGCACGAGTAAATAAAACTTCATGCCCTTCGTGTCTTCGTGGTTTTATGCTTTTAGTGAATTAACGGCTGTTTTGCAACGCGGCAATGCGCTCTTCCAATGGCGGATGACTCATAAACAACTTACTCATGCCGCCGCCGTTAATACCGAAAGCCGCCAATTGTCCTGGCAGGTCTTCCGCTTCATGTCCGCGCTGCAAAGCACGCAGAGCGCCGATCATTTTTTCCCGTCCGGCCAGATTTGCGCCGCCGGCATCGGCCTTGAATTCCCGGTAACGCGAGAACCACATGACCAGCATAGAGGCCAAAATTCCAAGAGCAATTTGCGCGACCATCTGGGTAATATAATAAGCCGGCCCGTAACCGCGTTCGGTTTTAAACACAACCCGGTCGACAACATGGCCGATGATGGTGGCAAAAAAGTAAACAAAGGTGTTGACTACGCCTTGCATTAACGCCATCGTCACCATATCTCCATTCGCGACATGACTGATTTCATGACCGACAACCGCTTCTACTTCATCGGCATTCATGTTTTGCAGCAATCCGGTGCTAACCGCTACCAATGCACTGTTTCTGCTCATGCCGGTCGCAAAAGCATTGGCTTCGGGAGTTTGGAAAATACCGACTTCTGGCATGCCGATTCCGGCCTGACTGGCTTGTCTGGCTACGATGTCGATCAACCATTGCTCGGTTTGATTTTGGGGGCGTTCAATAACATGCACACCCATAGCGTTTTTTGCCGACCATTTAGACATCGCCAAAGATATAACGGAACCGGCCATGCCGATGATGGCCGACATCACTAAAAGAGCATTCAGGTTAAGGTCAATACCTTGAGCATCCAGAGCGCTGCTTAAGCCTAAGACATTAAAAATAATACTGACTACAACCAATATGGCCGCATTGGTCGCAAGAAAAAGAAAAATACGCATCATGTGTTTGAGCCTTTTTATTTAAGTTAAAGTTTGATCTATATGGGGCTTGAATAACGCATTCCAAGCCTTTTAACAGTGCTAATATAACTTAAGTTTATTAATGGAGGATATTCCCATGCATATTATAAAAATAATACTGTTTGCTTTGTTCCTAATTAATCCTTGTTTGGCTTTTACACAGCCAAGCAGTCATCAGGATGTTTTAAAACGACTGCATTTACCCTCAGGTTTCACCTTGTCTATTTTTGCCGATAATCTGCCGAATGCCCGCAGTCTGGCTTTGGGCGATAACGGCTTGGTGTTTGTAGGCACAGGATCTGAAAGCGAGGTTTATGCGGTGCAGGATAGCAATGGCGATGGCGTCGCAGATAAGCATTATGTTGTTGCCCGCCATTTATATATGCCCAACGGAGTCGCTTACAAAGACGGTTCGCTTTATGTAGCGGAAATTAACCGCATTATTCGTTTTGACCGCATCATGCAGCAGTTAGATAGTCCGCCTAAACCCGTCGTGGTTTATGATCAATTTCCGTCAGATCAGCATCACGGCTGGAAGTATCTGCGAATCGGCCCAGATAATAAGCTATATACCTCGGTCGGAGCGCCATGCAACATTTGCGAGCCGAAGCAAGATATCTTTAGCTCGCTGGTCAGGTTAAATACCGACGGTAGCGGTTTTGAAATACTTGCCCGTGGCATCAGAAGTTCGGTTGGAATGGATTGGCAGCCGGAAACCAATGCTTTGTTCTTTACCGATAATGGCCGCGATTACATGGGCGACGATCTACCGCCCGAGGAACTTAATCAGTGGACTGCAACCGGTGAACATTTCGGTTTTCCTTATTGTCATGGCGGCAACATTTCCGATCCCGAATTTGGCATAAAGAAAAAATGCCAGCAATTTACCGCCCCCGTATGGACGTTTAAAGCTCATATGGCACCTTTAGGCATGCGCTTTTATCGGGGCAATCAATTTCCGGGCGAATTTAAACATCAGTTGTTTGTGGCGGAGCACGGTTCATGGAATCGGACTGAACCGCAAGGTTACCGCGTTGTCTTGGTGACATTTAAGGAAGGTAAACCCGTCTCAGAACAGGTCTTTATCGACGGCTGGTTAAGTAAAGACGGCAATGTATATGGGCGTCCCGTTGATATTCTTGAAATGCCCGATGGCAGTTTGTTGATTAGCGATGATAAGCTCGGTGTTATTTATAAAGTTGAGTACAAAGGTGGTCATGGATAAACAATTTGAAATTTTAAACAAGGAAATCGTCTATCAAGGATTTTTCCGGGTAGAAAAGTATCGTCTTAAACACACTTTGTTCGGTGGGGGATGGAGCCCTGAAATAACTCGCGAGTTATTCATGCGCGGCAGTTGCGTTGCAGTGCTGTTATATGATCCTGATGCCGATAAGGTAGTGCTGATCGAACAGTTTAGAACGGGCGCAATTGCAACCCCGAATAAAGCTTGGTTAGTCGAAATTGTTGCGGGAGCAATCGAAGACGGTGAATCTGCCGAAGAAGTCGCTTACCGGGAATCTTTGGAAGAGGCTGGCTGTGAGATTCAGCAATTGATGGTTATTAATGAGTTTTATACCACGCCAGGCGGCTCGTCCGAATGGATTACCCTGTTTTGCGGCAAAGTAGATAGCTCGCAAGTGGGCGGCATTCATGGCTTAGACCATGAAGATGAGGATATATTGGTACGCGCCGTCGACTTTGAGGAGGCTTATCTGATGCTGGAAAATGGCGAGATAAATTCGGCAATACCCATTATTGCCATTCAATGGCTGGCATTAAACAAACAAAAACTCAAACAAAAATGGGAATAGGAAAAGGCCAGTTAATACACCTAATCGAATAAGACAACCAGCCATTTACTGAACTGAGAACATTTACTTAAATCATGGTTATCTTTACTCTCATTTTTGATAATCTGAACATCGAGCATAAACAGTTAGCCCGACCTACGAAACTACTTCCATGCGCAACACATCCCACATGGTGATAAATTTCTGAGTCATGCAAGGCAAAACAATAGATAAAATCAAGGCAGTGTAAGGTGCTGTTCAGGCAATACTTTTGCTGATAGAATCCAATTGGCTTTAAACCATAATAATAAATTACCCAAATAAGAAGGTAGCGCTCATGTCCGAATATATTTCCGATGCACTCGATATTGCCAACCAAGAAGCTGAACGCGCCAGACAGGCGGCAAACCGTTGTGAAGATTTCTGTCAATCAGCTGAACAATCTCAACGAGACGCTGAACGACAGGCACAAGCAGCATCAGAACGTGCAGTTCACGCTGATCAGCATGCTCATCAAGCTGCATTAGTTCTTCATCATGCTGAAACACATGCTGAAAATGCCGGTAACGCAGCTCAGACTGCTAATGACAGCGCCCAAACGGCAGCCCAGGCAGCTAGCAAAGCAGAGGAAGAAGCGCAACAAGCCCGCACCCACGCCGAAACAGCCGCCCATGCTGCGACTGAAAGTCAGACTTCTGCACAGTCGGCGCAAGATTGTTCCTTGCTGGCCCAACAACAGGCTGAAAATGCCGGTAACTCAGCTCAGGACGCAAACGGCAGCGCCCAAGCGGCCGCCCAGGCAGCTATTAAGGCGGAGAATGAAGCACAGCAAGCCGCTCGATTTGCCAGCGACGCTCAAACATCCGCCTATTTGACCGGTCAGTCAGCGAGTCAATCTCAAGAACACGCCGACCAAGTAGCCCAGCTTAGGGAGCAGTCAGCCAGTCGCACTCAAGAAATTGAACAACAGCGCAGTGAAGCGCAAACGGAGATGGATAGGATACGGGGTCTTCGTGGTCAGGCTGAGTTTGTATTATCGCAACTGCAACAAGCGCTTTCCGAAACTCAAAATGCCCAGCAATTGGCTGAACAGGCTCGCGATGATGCGCAGAGGCTGCGTGAGGATGCACGAAAATTACACGAGCAAGCCCAAGAAGCCTCAGCGCGCATCCAGGATCATTCCCGCAGTATCGAACAAGCCAAAACCGAGGCTAGCAGCGCCGCCGAAGATACGAAAAAATCAATGCTCGATGCCAGAGTTGTATTGTCGCGTGCTTTTGCTGCGGTTAAGTGCTAACAAGAGTCTCCTTACCTACTTGAACATCACCCGTAGGGCGCAATAGCAGCTTTATCGCGTTGTGCCGTATTAATGCTCAGCATTTTGATGTATGTGAATGTTGGACATTAATACGGTTTGCTCGTCCTACGAAACTATTTTTTACTAGTTGAGCGACTTTTTTCTTACAGCAGTAGACTTTGAGGAGCGGCAGGATTTGCTAGGGCATTATGCTGGACGGATCACCATCAAGGTTGAAATCAGCCGGTTGATAGATTGCGTTGAGTGGTTGTGCGAAGCAAGAAAGCGGGAAAGGTTATGTAAAAAACTATGAAGAAAAACGCGCTGAGATGGAAATAAATAGAGCCGATGATCAGGCGCTTATTTTACAGCTAGGCTTGAATTATGAGATAAAACACAAAGAGCTTTTAAAGCAGAATACGAAAAGGAGTGGAACTTTAGCTAAACCGTCAAAACCCGGAAGTTGAAAAAGTAACTGATTTAGCTATATTTACTCGTAACTTAAAAAATTAAAGCTCTGTAAAATTCATGCAGAGCTTTAATATACTAACATTAATCGACTATCTTACATTTTTCTCGTGAAGCGTCTACTCTGTCACGAAGTTCCTTGCCAGGCTTAAAATGCGGCACATGTTTTTTTGATAATGCTACAGATTCACCTGTCTTAGGGTTACGCCCCATACGAGGAGGACGCAAATGTAGAGAAAAACTACCAAAACCCCTAATCTCGATTCTTTCACCGGAAGATAACGCCTGATTCATTTGTTCAATGATACATTTTACCGCTATCTCAACATCCTTCTGAGCCAGATGCGGTTGATGCTTGGCAAGTGCTTCAATTAATTCTGATTTTGTCACATTCTATCCTGCGAAAACAAATAAAATTAAAGAGGTATGTACTGCTACATACCTCTCATGATTTTTATTTTTCCATCTGTTTAAAGATGTCGGCAAAGGTAGGTGCGCCGATTGATTGCTGAGAATGATCTTTAATAGAATGAGATTCTTCGTCGCTATCTTTAGCTTTAATAGACAAAGAAATTGACTTGCTTTTCTTATCTACGCCGATGAATTTAGCTTCAAGTTCATCGCCTTCTTTTAACAAGGTTCTAGCATCTTCAACGCGGTCACGCTGAATTTCAGAAGCGCGTAAATAGCCTTCAACATGATCAGCTAAAGTGACAACTGCGCCTTTAGCGTCAACTTCTTTAACAGTTCCTTTTACCAAGCTGCCTTTTTCATGGGTAGCCAGGAAATTTTGAAATGGATCTTGTTCAAGCTGTTTGATACCTAAAGAGATGCGTTCGCGCTCGGAATCAACCGCTAAAATAACAGTTTCCAGCTCATCGCCTTTCTTGAAATCGCGAACTGAAGCTTCACCTTCATCTGCCCATGAAATATCGGACATGTGAACCAAGCCATCGATACCGCCATCCAAGCCGATGAAAATACCGAAATCAGTAATTGATTTGATTTTTCCTGAGATTTTGTCGCCTTTGTTGTGTGTTGCTGCAAATTCATCCCAAGGATTGGTTTTGCATTGTTTCATGCCTAAAGAAATACGACGACGTTCTTCATCGATTTCCAGGACCATCACTTCGACTTCATCACCTAATTGAACCAGTTTAGAAGGGTTAACGTTTTTGTTGGTCCAATCCATTTCGGAAACGTGAACTAAACCTTCCACGCCTTCTTCAATTTCAACAAAGCAACCGTAATCGGTCAGGTTGTTGACTTTACCGAATACACGTGTACCGGCTGGGTAACGACGAGCGATGTTTTGCCATGGATCTTCACCCATTTGCTTCATACCTAATGAAACGCGGTTTTTATCTTTGTCGTATTTCAGGACCTTAACTTTGATTTCTTGACCGATTTCTACACATTCGGACGGATGACGTACGCGTCTCCATGCCATATCGGTGATGTGTAACAAACCGTCAATACCGCCAAGATCGATAAACGCGCCGTAATCGGTCAGGTTCTTGACCACGCCGGTAACCACTGCGCCTTCTTCCAATGTTTTCAACAATTCTTCTCTTTCTGCGCTGTATTCTTTTTCTACCACAGCACGACGAGACAGAACTACGTTGTTACGTTTTTGGTCGATTTTTATAACTTTGAATTCTAAGTCACGATTTTCCAGGAAAGTCGTGTCTCTGATTGGGCGAACATCAACCAATGAGCCAGGCAAGAACGCACGTAATGCGCCAACAGCCACAGTGAAACCACCGCGAACTTTACCGGTAATACGGCCGATAATGGTTGCTTCTTTTTCAAACGCATTTTCAAGTTCGGACCAAGCTTTATTTTTCTTCGCTTTATCACGAGAAAGCAGTGTAGCACCAAGACCGTCTTCAAATAAATCAAGGGCAACCTCGACTTCGTCGCCAATGGCAACTTCTAATTCGCCATCGTTATTTAGAAACTGCCATTTTGGAATGACACCTTCCGATTTAGAATGAGTGCTGACGATGATCATATCGTTTTCGATATCAACAACCGTACCCATTAACATGGCACCAGGACGCATTTCCGTCTTGATTAAACTTTCTTCAAATAATTCAGCAAAGCTTTCGCTCATTTTCCATTCCCAAGCCTGTTAGAACACGAACAGACCTTTTCTTTATCAAAGTTAAAAAAAGATCACACGCAAACAATTTGCGGCGACCACGTAAGTAATCCTTATCGGATTAAATTCAGGACTTCGTTAATGACCTCATTTAATGTCATATCCGAAGAATCGATATAAAGCGCATCACTGGCCATAGCTAGCGGAGCGGTTTTACGCTCCATATCCCGGCGATCACGTTCTTCTATCTCATTTGTTATCTGTGGTAGATTAGCATCAATTCCTTTTTCTATCAACTGTTTATATCGCCGCTTGGCTCTCTCGGCTGCACTGGCAGTTAAAAACACTTTGTTTTGGGCCTCGGGGAAAACCACTGTTCCCATATCGCGCCCATCTGCAACCAATCCCGGCAGTTGCTTGAAATCCTTCTGTTTTTGCAATAAAACACGCCTGACTTCAGGCAGCGCCGCAACGATGGAAGCAGCATTGCCCGTACTTTCAAGACCTAATTGCGCAGTAATGTCTTCACCATTTAGCCTAACGATTAAATCATCGCCGCAATCGAATTCCAACGCCATCGCTTGGGCTATATCGGCAATCAGTGTTTCATCTTCCAGATCAGCAGCCTGCTTTAACGCAGCAATTGCCAATGATCGGTAGATAGAGCCGCTATCCAGGTAATTCCAGCCCAACTTTTTCGCTACCGCCCTGCTAACCGTGCCTTTTCCGGCACCGCTAGGGCCATCAATAGTCAATACCGAAACTGTCACTCTTCTTCCCTGCAAACAAGATCAAGACCTAAGCGCGTCGCCAAATCCCTAAATTCAGGGAATGAGGTGTTTACATTTTCACAGTCGCGGATGGTAATCGGTGCGCTGGCACGTAACCCGGCAATTGAAAATGACATCGCAATTCTGTGGTCGCCATGCGATACCACTTCACCGCCGCCTATCGGACCGCTTTGAATAATCATACCGTCTTCAGTCGGCTGCGCATCTACGCCTAATATTTGCAAGCCGTCTGCCATTACCTGAATGCGATCGGATTCTTTTACCCTAAGCTCTTCCGCACCGGTTAGGCGTGTCTGGCCTTCTGCACAAGCGGCAGCGACAAACAAAACAGGGAATTCGTCAATAGCTAGAGGCACCAGATGCTCCGGAATATCGATGCCTTTAAGAGGGCTGTAAACAACGTGCAAATCGGCTACCGGCTCGCCACCGACAATGCGCTCATTAAGAACTTCAATATTGGCGCCCATTAACCTGAGGATGTCGATAACGCCGGTACGGGTAGGATTAATGCCGACATGTTTCAATAGCAAATCGGAACCCGGTGCAATGGATGCACCGACCAGGAAAAACGCCGCTGATGAAATATCGCTGGGCACATCAATATCGGCAGCCGTTAGGCGACCTTCCGCAGTAATGCTGACTTTATTGCCTTCTTGTTTCACCGGATAATTAAAACCGGCCAACATGCGCTCGGTATGATCGCGGGTAGGCGCAGGCTCGGTAACGCTGGTAACGCCTTGAGCATACATACCTGCCAATAACAGGCAGGACTTGACCTGGGCGCTGGCTATCGGCATTGCATAATCAATCCCGGTCAACTGCCCTGCCCTACCGGTAATATGCAATGGTGCAGTGCCTTTCTCAGTTGTTTTTATATCGGCGCCCATTGTTGCCAATGGCTCCGTGACCCTTTTCATCGGTCTGCCGGACAATGATTTGTCGCCAGTTAGAACCGAGTTGAATGCCTGGCCCGCCAATAAACCGCTCAGCAAGCGCATGGATGTCCCGGAGTTGCCCAAGTACAAATCGTTTTTAGGCGCTTTTAAACCATGCTTGCCGACACCGTGTATGGTTAATTCGCCATTGACCGGTCCTTCAATTTCAACACCCATATCGCGGAAAGCCTGCAAAGTTGCCAAAGCATCTTCGGCTTCCAGAAAGCCTTTGACATGAGTAACGCCTTCGGCCAGCGAACCTAGCATGATTGAACGATGCGACATGGATTTATCGCCGGGCACACGTGCCTCGCCTTGTAATTTACCGCCTGGTTGGACCTGAAATGTGATTGATTTTGACATATTAATTATTATCGAACTGGTCAAGAAAGCGTTGCCGTGCATTTCTGGCATACGTAAAGGTTTCAAAAAGTTGCCGGCTGTCGTTATTCTCCAGCAAACGTTGTATTTTATCTAATTCTCCCTTTAACTGCTCTATTAAAGGGATAATCTCGTTTTTGTTGGCGGCGCAAATATCCTGCCACATAGTCGGATCACTGGAAGCAATCCGGGTAAAATCTCTAAATCCGCCTGCCGCATATTTAAAAATCTCGCTTTGCTCGTCTTTATGGCCGAGCATATCGACCAGGGCAAACGCCAGAATATGAGGCAAATGACTGGTCGCAGCCAACACGCCGTCATGGTGGCTTACATCCATTACCGACACTAGCGACCCCAGCCTTTCCCAGAAGCATTGGATTTTTTGCGCCGCTTCCGGATTGGTATTGCCGACCGGGGTGATAATCAGGCGCTTGTTTAGAAATAAATCATCGACTGAAGCTGTTACGCCACTGTTCTCGGCTCCGGCAATGGGATGAGCCGGCACCAAGTTATCCGGCACGATACCGAAAACCCGCTCGGCAGCAGCAATAACACTACCTTTAGTGCTGCCGACATCGGTATATATTGCATTATCCGACCATAACGGCTTAAGCAACGCGAAAATGCTTTCGATGCTTGCAACCGGTGTCGCAATAACCACGCAATCGGCATTTTGAACAGCTTCCGAAAGCTCCAAAGTGTAATCATCAATAACACCCAGCTGTTTTGCTGTTTGCAGATTTTGTTGATCCTGCTGACGGCCGTATCCGATTATGTTATTGCATAAACCTTGCTGCCGTGCCGCGCGAGCGATAGATCCGCCGATCAGACCGACGCCTATAATGCAAAGCCGGTTAAACATTGCCTGATAAAACTTCAGTTAATGCTTGTAGAAACAGCTGATTTTCTGCCTGTGTACCGATGGTAATACGCAGATGATTGGGTAACTCATAGACACCAACCGGCCTGACGATGACGCCTTTACGCAGCAACGCCTCGTAAATCGGCATTGCAGGCTGTTTCAGGTCGACCAATACAAAATTACCTGCTGACGGAATCCATTCCAAGGCCAATTTTTTAAAGCCGTCGGTTATAAACTCCATGCCTTGGGCATTAACTGAAATAGTGTTTTGCAAATGCTCAGCATCCGCCAATGCCGCTTCGGCAGCGGCCAATGCCAGCATATTATTGTTAAAAGGCTGGCGCACCCGGTTCAGGATGTCCGCCAATTGCGGACTGGATAAACCGTATCCGACGCGCAGCCCAGCCAAGCCATAGGCCTTGGAAAAAGTACGGGTAATTAATAAATTAGGATATAAGTTCAGCCAAGCGATTGAGCTGTCCGCACTACCGTCACCGACAAATTCACAATAGGCTTCATCAAGCACGCATACGCAAGTGTCCGGCAGCGCCTGAATAAACGACTCCAAGTTGGCATGACCCAACAATGTACCGGTCGGGTTATTAGGGTTTGCTATAAAAACCAGCCGCGTTTTATTGGTGATCCGTTCCAACATCGCATCAAGATCATGACCGTAATTTAGCGCCGGAGCGACAACCGCTTTAGCGCCAACCGCCTGGGTTACTATGGGGTACACAGCAAAAGCATGCTGCGAAAAAACCACTTCCAATTCCGGCGTCAAAAACGCCCTGGCTACCAGCTCCAGAATCTCATTGGAGCCATTGCCTAACGTAATCTGGCTCATATCAAGCGCATATTTTTTCGCTAGCGCCTGCTTTAAATTAAAGCCGTTGCCATCCGGATACAAAGCCAAGTCTTTTAACGTTTCCTGTATCGCAGCCAAGGCTTTTTTCCCCGGACCTAAAGGATTTTCATTAGACGCGAGTTTTATGATATGAGAAAGCCCAAGTTCACGTTCAAGCTCTTCGATTGGCTTACCGGGTGTATAAGGAATAAGCTTTTGCACGCCTGGTACGGCAAGATTATAGATTTTATCAGCGTTGTTCATGGGTAATACTGGGGCAAGAGTATGGGAAGAAATAGATAACGACTCGGCAGTTAAAAAAATAGCATGCGGATGATCATATTTTATTAGTTGTGTATCCGCTTAAATCCGTCTAATCGGTGTTATCCGTGTTCTAGGTATAATAATTAAAGTACGGCTTTGGGATAAGATCCCAAAAGCTTGAGCATGTTAACGTTGGTATTCAATAGCGCCAAAGCCTGGGCGACATTGTCATCTTCGCTGTGACCTTCAATATCGATAAAAAATACATACTCCCATAATCCCTGGCGCGAGGGCCTGGATTCGATATGCACCATGCCGATGTTAAATCTGGCGAAAGGCTCCAGTATTCGGTACAGCGCACCCGGCTGATTGCCTGTAGATACGACCAGCGAGGTTTTATCGTTACCCGTGGAAGACGATATTTGCTGTCCAATAATGATAAAGCGGGTGGTATTGTTGGATTCATCTTCGATATTTTTTTCGATGACATTCAATTGATAAATCTCAGCGGCAACAATGCCCGCTATCGCAACGGCTTGTTTATTGATTGATGCCAATTTTGCCGCCTCGGTGTTACTGTTAACCGCAGTCCGCTTGGCATGTGGCAGATGAATGTCCAGCCATTGCCGACATTGCGCCAAGGATTGCTGATGCGAAAACACTTCAGTCACTTCACCCAGGCTATCAACCAGCCCTAACAAATTTTGATGCACCCTGATTTCGACTTCGCCGCATATTTTTAGCGGCGAATTCAAAAACCTGTCCAAAGTATGACTGATCACGCCTTCGGTGGAGTTTTCAACAGGCACGACGCCAAATTGGCAGTTGCCGTTTTCCACTGCATTGAAAATATCGTTAATAGTGGTAGCCGGTACGGTTTTAACCGCTGAACCGAAATGTTTAATGGCGGCTTGCTGGGTAAATGTACCTTCGGGACCTAGATAAGCCACATCCAGGGGTTTTTCCAGCGCCAAACAGGCTGACATCAATTCCCTGAAAAAGTGAGCGGCGGTATCATCGGATAAAGGCCCTTGATTCAGGTCTTTGATGCGCCGCAATACCAAAGACTCGCGATCCGGACGGTAAAATGTTCCGTTCTCACCCTGAGCAATCTTGGTCTTGGCAACTTCCATTGCACAGGACGCACGCTGATTCATCAATTGCAGAATCTGCTTATCGATTGCATCAATTTTGTCTCTTAATTCTGAAAGGGGGGTGACGGGTGACATGGCGGCCTGATTCAATTATTAGATTTTTGGTAACAAACTTAATGGAACACGGATGACACGGATTAAACGGATAAACACAGATTTAAAAGCCTGATCGAACTTGGCTTGGACTAAAAATCCGTTTAAATCCGTCCAATCTGTGTCGCCTCGGTAACTGCTCCTGCGTTGCTCTACCTCCTGCGTCCATGCAGTCGTAGAGGTGCCTACTTTTGGCATCCGTGTTCCATCTATCTCAAGTTAATGAGTGCGTTCAAATTCAGCCATGAAATCAATCAAGGCCTGTACACCAGCTTCCGGCATCGCATTGTAAATGCTCGCCCGCATACCGCCTACTGAGCGATGCCCTTTCAATTCAAATAAACCATTGGCTTCCGCAGCCGCCAAAAACGGCTTATCCAGGCTTTCGTCGGTCAGGATAAACGGCACATTCATCCGCGAACGGGACGCGATTTCTACCGGATTCGAATACAAGGCCGACTGGTCGATGGCTTGGTACAGCTTCGCTGCTTTAGTAATATTGCGCTGTTCGATACCATCAACACCGCCCTGCTCTTTTAACCATTTAAGTACCAGTCCGCACAGGTACCAGCTATAAGTTGCCGGCGTATTCAGCATCGATTGGTTTTTCGCCTGCTCAGCATAGTTAAAAACCGAAGGCACGGTTTTAGGCGCATGACCGACTAAATCATCCCTGACTATAACTACAGTAACGCCCGCCGGCCCCATATTTTTTTGAGTTCCGGCATAAATCAGTCCGTATTGGCTGACATCGATTTTGCGCGATAAAATATTCGAAGACATATCCGACACCAGAGGCAAGCCCTTGCTGTCCGGACAAGATTGAAACTCCACGCCATGAATGGTTTCGTTCGAGGTGTAGTGCAGATAAGCCGCTTGGTTATCGATTGCCCAGCTTGCAGCCTCGGGAATCGTAGTGAATTTTGTATCCTCGGAACTGGCGCTAACCACCACATCGCAGTAAGCGCCGGCGTCTTTGATGGCTTTTTCCGACCAGGCGCCGGTTTTTAGGTAACAGGCTTTGGTTTTACCGTTCAGGATATTCTGCGGTATCAACGAAAACTGCGCCGATGCGCCGCCTTGCAGAAACAAAACCTTATAATTTTCAGGAACAACCAGCAATTCTCTCAAATCGCTTTCCAGCTCTTCGGCAATAATGGAAAAATGCTTGCCGCGATGACTCATTTCCATGACAGACATGCCGCTATCGCGCCATTCCAGCATTTCTTGCTGCGCTTGCTGCAATACCGATTCGGGGAATGCAGACGGGCCTGCGCTAAAATTATAAACTCTGGACATTGGCTATCTTCTTAGTAAAAAAGTTAAAAAATAAATATGATGCTTTACAAAATACGGTCGCCATTGATTTTACGTTTGACCTTCAGCTAAAGCTAATGCATGTGGCAAATTATCAATCAATTTTGCATTTATATTATTTAGCTCTTCAACGATAAAATTATTATTAGCTTTGCCATAATCATTCGAATTCGAAGTAACAAAATATATTTCCCTGCTATAGCCAAGTTTTCTTACTCTTTCTGAAATATCCAAAAAAGCTTCAAAAATTACACAATCTTTTGGTTCAGATTTACCCTTTTTTGCAGGAGCCAGACATTTAATGGATCTTTGCATTCCCTTCGCGCAATGGCTATCTTCTTGTTTAGCAATTAAACAATGGTTTAATAAATTAAGCGATAAAACTTCAAGATGGTTATGTAAATTTATCGATGTCAACTTTTGACCATGAACGTGGTCTATCTTAAGTATTGCATTAGCCGCAGTAACTAGCTTTTCGCGCGTATACTCAAGTTTTATCACCTCTTTTTCTAACTCTCTCTTTACATTGGAGATGTTATCATTCCATTCAGTATGCACTGTTTCATTTGTCAGCAAACAAACATTATCTGGATTAATTTCTGACATTTTTATCAAGCTTAATGCCGACGATATTGCATTGACATGAATATTATCCCTATAAGGTGATCGTAAAATATCCAAGAAAATACAGGTGTCAAAAAATAAAATAGGCGCTAAAGAATTACAAATACGCTCACTAATATGTTCTGCGGAAAGAAACAAAGCTATGCTTCCCTTGCAAAATCAAGCAACTTTTCACTATATTCAAATTCAAGAGCCAAGTCATGCGCCCATTCTTCAGACCAGCCTTGCTCTATCAGGGTAGCCTCTAATATATTAGAAGATAGTTCTTTTTTAGATTTTTGAGCCGCCAATAAAAATGTAAACCACCTTTTTTCATCGCAAGGATGCGAATGACCTGTAGATTTATTTGCAGCAAACGAAAATCGCTTAAGTGCATCTGCCGCCTCTTTGCCTGCTATATCTTCAAAAAAAACTTCACTTTTTGTTAATTCAACATTAATGGAAGTATTCTGAACAGCCGGATCAACAAGAAAGCGCTTAAAATCGAATAATATTTTATTATATTCATCTATGTTAAGTTGATTAGACGATATAGGGATTATATTGGGCACATACCAAATTCCTTTATCGTTTTCAAATAGCGTTAACCCCGCATTTTGCAGACCATTTTCTCCAACGCATTCGAAACAAAAAGCCTTTTCACCGAAATATCTTGCATTTTCTTCACGTTCAAAGGCACGTTTCCAATTTCCACCGCAATTCTTTGTTAGTTGCTCAATAAAAACGTCAATATCATAACCATTTAGATCAATATACAAATTCTGAAATATTTTCATTTTGTAAACCCTAAATATGTTTAAGTATTAAGTTAGTTACGGTGCCTGAAAACTTAATCCGCACTTGATTCCATATCATTATCAGCATTTTCGTCAGAATCCAACTCATCATCTGACACCAAATCCTCATCCAATACCGCGTCATCGTCAGCATCATCCACACCAGCTAAACCTTCGATACGGTCAACGCCGATCACTTTTTCATTCTTATCCGGCTTGATAATCGTCACGCCCTGAGTATTTCTGCCGACCACAGAAATACCGTCAACACGTGTACGAACCAAAGTGCCGCCATCGGTAATCAGCATGATTTCGTCGTGGTCGTTGACCAGTACCGCACCAACCACAGCGCCGTTACGTGCAGAGGTCTGTATTGCGATCAAGCCCTGTCCGCCGCGCTTATGGCAGGTAAATTCTTCCAGTTTAGTGCGCTTGCCGTAACCGTTTTCAGTGATATTCAGCACAGTGCCTTCGGTCGCGATAATCAGGGAAATGACTTTTTGACCTTCCTGCAAGCGGATTCCGCGCACCCCGGACGCCGTTCTGCCCATCGAACGCACATCTTCTTCATTAAAGCAGACGGCCTTGCCGGTACTGCTAAATAACAGCACATTTTGATGACCGTCAGTCACGGCAACGCCGACTAAGGTATCGCCTTCCCTTAAATCGATCGCGATTTTGCCGTTAGCGCGTTGGTTCTCGAATTCTTTTAGCGGAGTCTTTTTAACGGTACCCGCCGTTGTTGCCATAAAGATGAATTTACTCTCGGTAAATTCGCGGATCGGCAGCATCGCATTGATTTTTTCGCCATCTTCCAGCGGAAGCAGATTGACGAAAGGTTTGCCTCTGGCTGCGCGACTGGCAACAGGCAACTGATAGACTTTTAGCCAGTAAACCTTGCCCCGCGAAGAGAAACACAAAATGGTATCGTGGGTATTCGTCACAATCAGTTTATCAACATAATCCTGTTCCTTGGTTTGCGTCGCCGACTTGCCTCGACCACCGCGCCGTTGCGCTTTGTAATCGCTCAAAGGCTGAGACTTCACATAACCCTCATGCGACATGGTTACAACCATATCTTCTTCGGTAATCAGGTCTTCATTAGATAAGTCCGAATAATCTTGGAGGATTTCGGTGCGCCGCTCGTCGGAATATTGTTCCTTAATAGCCACCAGCTCTTCCCTGATGATTTCCATCAGGCGGACATCACTGCCCAGAATAAACAGATATTCGTCAATCTGCTCCAGCAGCTGTTTGTATTCATTGACTATTTTGTCCTGCTCCAGCCCCGTCAAACGATGCAGACGCAACTCAAGAATGGCTTGAGCCTGGGTTTCAGATAGGCGGTAAACTCCGGCATGAATGCCGAACTCCGTCGGTAAATCTTCCGGCCTGGAACGATCCGCGTCGGCGCGATCCAGCAGCGCGGCAACCAGTCCTGCATCCCAGCTCTTTTCCAACAAGCCGACTTTAGCATCTGCCGGCGTAGCCGCCGCTTTGATCAATGCGATCATTTCGTCGATGTTGGCTAAAGCAACCGCAAGCCCTTCTAAAATATGGGCTCTTTCCCTGGCTTTACGCAGGTTGTAAATGGTTCTGCGGGTAACGATTTCACGCCGGTGATTAATAAAGGCGCTGATAATCTCCCGGAGATTCATGCAATGCGGGCGACCATCCAGCAACGCGACCATATTGATGCCGAACACGGTCTGGAATTGTGTTTGCTTATACAGGTTGTTTAACACCACATCGGGCACTTCGCCGCGGCGCAGTTCAATCACCATGCGCATGCCGTCTTTGTCGGACTCATCGCGCAAACCGGAAATACCTTCAAGCTTGCCTTCTTTAACCAGCTCGGCAATTTTCTCCAACAATCTGGCTTTATTGACTTGATAAGGTAATTCAGTCGCGATAATCGCTTGCCGGCTGCTGTCGCCGATGTCTTCAAAATGGCAGCGTGCGCGTAAATAAATCTTGCCACGTCCAGTGGTATAAGCACTGTAAATACCGGAAGCGCCGTTAATAATCGCCGCGGTAGGAAAATCGGGACCGGGAATATGAGCCATCAGCTCATGAACGGTTAAATCGGGTTGATCGATCATCGCCAGGCAGGCGCTGATCACTTCGGATAAATTGTGCGGCGGAATATTGGTCGCCATGCCGACTGCGATACCGGATGAACCGTTAACTAATAAAGTCGGCACCCGTGTCGGCAATACGGTCGGCTCGGACTCCGATTCGTCATAGTTGGGCGCAAAATCAACCGTTTCCTTGTCCAAATCGGCCATCAATTCATGGGCGATCTTTGCCATCCGAACTTCGGTGTAACGCATCGCCGCAGGTGAGTCGCCGTCAACCGAGCCGAAATTGCCCTGTCCGTCGATCAGCATATAGCGCATCGAAAAATCTTGCGCCATACGAACCATGGTGTCATAAACTGCGGTATCGCCGTGGGGGTGATATTTACCGATTACGTCACCGACTACACGCGCCGATTTTTTATAAGGTTTGTTCCAGTCGTTACCCAGCTCGCTCATCGCATACAACACACGGCGGTGAACCGGCTTAAGGCCGTCTCTGACATCCGGAAGGGCTCGACCGACGATAACGCTCATGGCGTAATCGAGATAGGACTGTTTCATCTCGTCTTCGAGATTGACAGGTATTATTTCTTTAGCGAAGTTTGACATTGATCCCTATATACACAGTGCGCCGTTAATAAATACCGGCATTGTTTTGTGATTCAGCACGAACACACATTTCCTGGTTTTTTGTTTTAAGTGCGACTACATGACAAGAAATTAAGTCCGAAATTATAACAAATTGTCGCCATAGTGTCGAAGTGGATAGTGTTAAACGGGATAACTTAAATCCCTGCATAGGCTACCGGGATTCAGGAACAAGGAAGGTTAACCACAACCTGCGGCTTATTATCAGGCGAATATTTCCGTCAAAAAATTCTGCATTGCTATCCATGAACGCCGGTCTGCGTCGGGCTGATAGACAGTGCCAGATACAGGATCATTGGCGACCGGGTTGGTGAATGCATGCATGGTATGGCCGTAAGTATGCAACTGCCAATCTGCGCCCGCGTCTGTCATTTCCTGTTCAAAGGCTAACATTTGCTCAGCCGGAACCAACGGATCGTCCCGTCCATGTAAAGCCAGGATTTTTGCCTTGATAGCGTTACCCTGAGTGTTATCCGGCGCATTCAGTAAGCCATGAAAACTGACCACGCCCTTGATGTCAACGCCGGTCCGGGCCAGATCAAGCGAACACAAGCCGCCAAAACAAAAACCGATCGAGGCGATTTTGCTGTCGTCAACCCAGGGCATCAATTTCACTGCCGACAAAGCCGCTTTCATGCGTTTTTGCAGCATGGCTCGATCAGCGATAAAAGGCTGCATCAGCTTCATATTTTCTTCCGGGCCTGAGCCTAAAACACCTTTGCCGTACATATCGGCCGCAAAACCGACATAACCGAGAGCTGCGAGTTTTTTAGCTTTCCCAGCAACAAAATCATCTCTTCCGACCCAGGTATGATTGATTAAAACCGCCGGCCTGCGTCCTGAAATCGCATCGTCAAACGCGAAAAAAGCTTCCAGCACGACATCGCCATCCAGATAAGCCACCGTATTCGATACTATTGCCATGATATTCCCTCCTTATTTAATGCTGTCCGATTCCCGCAAGGCTTTTAAAAAGCCGGCGGAAGCCTCTTCTATCATATCCAACACCCTTTCAAAACCATAGGCGCCGCCATAATAAGGATCGGGTACCTGACGTTCGTTCAAGTGCGGCGCGTAATCAAGAAAATATTTGACCTTGGGTTGATATTGCTCGGGACATGAATTGATCAGTATTGAATAATTTTCATCATCCATCGCCAAGACATAGTCGAAATCCTCAAAATCCCCATAAACGACTTGTCTGGCCCGCAAACCGGACAAGTCGATGCCGCGCTCACGAGCTGCCGCCTGTGAGCGCAAGTCCGGCTCATTGCCGACATGGTACGCATGGGTACCGGCTGAATCGATAGCAAAATGGGCATCCAGCTTATTATCCTTAACCAATTTTGTAAAAACGCCTTCAGCGGTCGGTGACCGGCAGATATTGCCCATACAAACGAAAAGTACCTTTATTTTTCTCATATTCAATAAAACCGATGAATTCATAAAACACCGCATATTGTAACGCTTGCCCAGGAAAATAGGCAGGACAACAACGCTCAACTTAAGACATGGCGTTACGTCGTGCGTAAACGAGACAAGATGCGCCCTGATGCCCATTCTCCACACAACCATCAGCAAAAAAGCGGCCAGGAATCCGGAAATAAGGCGCCATGATAAAAACGCCCATTAATGCAGCAAGCATAGTGAATAGAAACACAAGCCTGCCAGTGACGATCATAATTAATATAAACGTAAGAACTGCGGCAAAGCGAACCCGCGGCGACTGGTTCGCGGTTGCCCAACGAAGGCTTATTGCACCTTATGATGCAAGCTTATCTTAACCAGAGACCAGCCTAGGAAAACCATATTAATGCCTAAAAACAAGCCTAGCAGCCAATGCGCCGATTCGGAAAAACTAATCCAGATAATCAGCGCAAAAACCAAAGCCGTGATGCCGCTAAACAGAATGAATCCCCAATTAGCCAGCGGCCGCATCATGAAAGCCAGGGAAATTTTGGCGACGCCTTCCAAGGCAAAAAACGTCGTCATCAACATCGTCAACGTTAATGCCCCGGCAACCGGCTTGGTGATAAACAAATAGCCGATGATAATCTGCAAAATGCCCATGAATAACCACCAGCCAAAACCGGGCATATTTGCAAAAGCAAACGATCGTCCAACATGAACCACGCCGCCAAACAGCAAAATCCAGCCTAAAAACACAACAATTGCCACAGTAAAAAATTGCGGCACCACTATCGCGCAAAGCCCAAGAAAAATAAAGAAAACACCTTCAGCCAGAAATAATCGCCAATGCGTGTGCAAATACGTCTGCATTTGCTGCTGCACATGGCGTATTTCAGTATTAATGTCGTCTATTTTATTCATAACTTTTCTCCTGAGATATTTGAAAAGATACCGATGCTTTGGCTATAGAACTTCTTTAATACCTGACGGTGAGCGATGAGTCAAAATTATAATTCGGAATGCCGGCCTGGCAGACGGCATAGGTAATCAGGATGATCGGCTAGCTATTAACTAATGGTTGCCGATTTTCTGATATTTGAGGATTTGGTCGTGCAGGGTAGCGATTGATAAGCGATCTATCGCATTGCGATAGCAACAAGTGAAATTTGACTATGGTTGTTATAGCGTTTTCATATTGCGTTAGCACAGCTAAGGAATATGCATGAATAACTTGAGCAAGTTTTATTTTTAAACCATGAAGAGCATGAAGAGGTTAAATCTTCATGTCCTTCATGCTCTTCATGGTAATTGCTTAAATTAATTTACGCCTGTTCTTAAGACGATCAACCAAGACTAAAAATACTTTAAAAACTACTTGCCTTTTCCCGCGCTTCTTTTGCTCCGGCAAAATCTCGCTGTACTTCTCGGGCATGAGCTATCAACAACCAACAATGTTTCTTTAGCGTATTATCGGTAGAAGCCAGTAGCGCGGATTTTTTAGCCAAATCTTCTGCTAAGCGAGGTTTTGATTGTTTTAGTCTTAACAGCGCCAACTTATAAAACAAAGTCGCATTCCTTGGCTCGATTCTGATAGCACGTTCAATGGAAGCTGCCGCCGAATCAAGATCACCGGATTTACTGTTTTTATTGGAAGCTAAAACCAAAGCACTCACTACCGGCGACAACGGAACCGTAGCTTCTATCGGTTCAAACGGCGTTAATTCCTGGGCGGGCGGCGGAGACGGTGGAGGCACCGGTAATGATCGCTCTTGTGTTTCCTGAGCTGCTGAAGAAGGCGCTGCCGGAGAAGAAGGCACAGGCAATGACGGTTCCGATGTTTCTAAAGGCGCTTTTTCCAGAGGCGTTGTCTCTAAAGGCACCGGCTCCGAAAGGGGCCGCTCTATAGGCACCAGCGGTTCGGATTTGATTTCCGAGAACCCCTTAAGCGGCTGCGTCTTAACAACTTCTTTAGACGGCTTGTTACGCGATTTGGACTTTTTTTGTGCATTAGCTGAAGGCTTTTGAGCCTTCGGCTGACCGTCGTATACCGGAGCGGGAGGCTGCGAACCGTAAAATTCGGAGCAACCAACCAGAAAAGACGGCAATGTGCAAATTATAATGAATCGTTTAAGTGACATTAAAAAAGCTCTATATTGTCGGACTGATCTTCTTCTTGATGGGCATTTTTTATCGCCAATGCTTCATCTACAGATTTACCTTGCACGATAGCGTCGAACATTAGCTTTTCGGATTCCATTGTATATCGAGACCGGATTTGACGCTGGAACTCCCGCCATTCAGTCGGATTATAAAGGCGATTCGGATCTTCCACCAATTCGGATAAACCCTTTAGATTTGAAGTGACATGCTGCAAACATTGCTGCATCCGATCGTAAAATTGGAAAGCGATTATAGAAGCTTGAATCTTGTCGGTTGTTTCCGCGCAGCAAGCTAAAGCTTCATTCCTAACTTCGCAAGAATCAAGAGCGTGCAGATAGTCATTTATAGCTTGCATATGCTCAACAATGGAAGTAAACGATTCTGTTAACGTATTAACCGATAAGTCGGATTCATTCAGCATATCTTCTACTTGAATAGCCGATAAAATGAGCATTTTTGACGTTTCCCTTACTTGGGTCCAATCAAGATCAGGGTTGTACGAATTCGAATTAGACATGCTTTAATACCAAGTAAAGATTTGTACAATCATAATTTGATGCTCATATATCACTAAGCAATTCGCCTTATAACATTAAAATTTCGCGGAATTATAGCAAGTATAATGCCCAACAGTGTCATTTAAAATAATCCGAAGCCGTCACCCGGCCAATAATCCTCGCCAGGGAGCCATTTAAAAATGCACCTAGGTTTTAACTTGGCAGGCATTTACAATAGATATTCTTTGTAGAATTTTTCTGTCGCTATATGTCTAAAAGATCCCTCCTTCTATTAGCGCTTTTAATCTCCGGATTAATCGCCATTGCCGTTTATTTTGTACCGACGCTGTTACAAAAAGCCGATATTACGCCGCCTGAGACCGTTTTTAATCACTCAGAGGAAACTGCTGCGGTAGAAAAACCCTGCTCCAATGAACATCCCGAATGGCGGCAGGCGCAAGTTATCGACGGCGTAACAATTAATGAAGCGCCATCCTGCGAGCCGGATAATCCTTACGATATCGCCGCCGCCGTCAAAGGCACGAATAACGTATCGATGCAGACCTTGATGCAAACACATCTGGCTCAGGACGCCTTGACCATGACCGATGACCTGGATGGCGACGGCGATCCCGACATCATTCGCATCAAACTGGAAGTCGTCGAACTAAACGGTGCAAGTCCCGACGGCGATTTCTTGATCAACACTTACGACATTGCTCCCGGCATCCAACCGGGGCTTTGGGTGTTCGCCCCCAAGTCCAGCGGCATGGCGCTTAAAAACTTCAATTCGCTAGTCGCCAACCCGCTGCTGCGCGCGCCATCGCCGGTGATTCGGGTTGAACAAGGCGACAAGGTTTATATCACGCTGGAAAATACCCATTATTTACCGCATACCATCCATCTTCATGGCGTCGATCATCCCTGGGTCACTTCGGCCGGTGACGATAATGACGGCATGGAAGAACACCCGGTATTCCCCGGCAAAAGCCATACCTATGAAATCCAGCCCCGACATGCCGGCACCATGTTTTATCATTGCCATGTACAGACCGCCCAGCATTATATGATGGGCCTGAACGGCCTATTTATCGTCGAGGAAAACCAACCGAATAACTGGGTGCAAACCTTTAATATCGGTGCGGGCCAAGTGCGACACCCCGCGGTTGCGGTGCAAAAATCCTATAGCCAGGAATACGATCTTTATTATCAATCCGTCGATAAAAAACTGGCGCAAATCATACAGAATGCAAACGACCCAAGGCTAATCGCCCATCGCATGAGCCGCGAATACAACATGACCGAATCATTTGAAAATTACTTCATGTTGAACGGCCATTCCTTCCCTTACACGCTGAGGGACGCGGTCGTTGTCGCCAATGACAATGAAGACATAAAACTGCATGTCGCCAACGCCCAGCGCTCCTTGGTAGCGCTGCATATTCACGGCCATAAAGCCACGATCACCGCTTACGACGGCGTTGAACAACCGGCCGGATCGCAGATAACAAGGGATGTCTTCGACATCGCTCCCGCGCAACGGCTTGATTTGCGTTTACGCACCCAAAACAACGGTTTGGATAGTTACGGTCCCGGCCTGTGGATGTTTCACGATCATGTCCCGACCGGCACCACCACCGACGGCATGGAACCGGGCGGCAACATGGCAATCCTTGCCTACAAACCTTTACTTGATGAGCAAGGCATGCCAAAAATGCACGATGCCCTGCTCGATCAAGTATTCAACAAAGATTACTACGCTAAAAAACAGGCCGTCTGGGGTGAAGGCGATTTTGCGCCCTTACTTGGAGAGGCCGGGTTAATTGCACCCGACTATATTCAAATCATTGTCTTCGGCTTGGCGGCCGGCTTAGCCATAGGGCTGTTGATTGTGGTAGCGCTGGTTTATAAACGGAAACAAAAGCTATGAGATTTTTACTAACACTCCTGTTAATGCTGACCCTTCACTCCCATGCCGCAATTGCGGACGAAACCATGGCAATGATGAATCACGGCAGCATGATGATGGATGAAAAAGGCATGATCATGAATGCCAACAGCGACAATCTGCCCAAAGACTGCCCGAAGATTTCCGGCGACGTCAACATTACCATCCATGCCGGCCAAAAACATGCCTTGAAGTTTCCCGGCAAAATGTTTGCGTTCGACAACCAGGAATGGGATGTCAAGCCCTGCTCCCGGATCAACATCACCTTTATCAATGACGACCAGATACGCCATCAATTAATGATTCACGGCTTGCCGGGCTATTTATACCCGCAAGGCATGTTTCACCTGGAACTCTACGGCCAAGGCGAATTGAAAGCGTCCTTGATTGTACCCAGCCAGAAAAAAACCTACCTCGTACATTGCGAATTGGCGCAGCACATGGAAAAAGGCATGAAAGCGCAACTGAAAGTCGATGGCGGCGATGTCGATTTACCGAGCATTCCCGGCATCAGCAAGCCGGTTAAAGCCGATATTTATCCGGTAGATTGGAATCAGACGGCTTGGGCGGTGTTGGTTATTTGCGCCTTGATAGGCTGTGTTGTTCCGTTTTTTATTATAAAAAACAAATTCCTCCGGTAGAGCATGCCGTGCGCGCCAAAAAATTGAAAATTACTTCAATATCAAAAAAGGCGCGCACGGCACGCCCTACTTCCAGCCCCACATAACCATTGCCGCCGAGGGTTTTATGAAACAGCTCCTGTCATTCATTGTAATTTTCATCATGCTGGTTATGTGCCAGAACGCATCGGCACGAGAACAAACAAAAAAAGCCGCCAAAACAGATGCATTGCAGTGCGCGGCGTTTAGCCCTTATGTGGGCAAGCTTAACCCCGATTACGGCGCACAACCGTCCAAAGAATTAATTGACCGGCTGCTGGATAAATTAGTTAAAGAAACCCCTTTCCGCTGCATCATGACCTACGGCGTCATGAATGGCCTGGAATATACCTTTGCTGCGGCCGAGGCCCGGCATATCAAAGTCATTGCGATCATCTGGCTGGATAACGACATCGCCGTTAACTCGCGCTCCATCACTGCGGGTATTGACGTAGCAAAAGCCTATCCCAAAACCATTATAAAATTAAGCTGCGGTTCCGAGGTTAGAACCCGTCACGACTATGCGTTTGACGGCGAAATCACCCGGTGCATAAACGCTCTGCGCGAAGCTAAAGTATCCCAACCGATTACCACCATAGATACCTGGTGGGAATGGTGCAACCGGGTGTCGCCCTGTCACCCAACCAATTTCGGCGAGCAAGTCGATTGGATAGGCATCAATGTTTTTCCGTGGTGGGAAAACAAATATTCGGACGTTCTTCCCTGCACACCGGCAAACAAAGCGGCTGATTTTCATATTGCGCGCGTTGAAACCGTTCGCCGGACTTATCCCGGTAAAGAAGTCATCCTGACGGAATTCGGCTGGCCGAACGGCCCCGAAGGCGGTATTGAAACCAATAAATTCACCCAGCAGCGTTGCGGCGTTTCAAGCAAAAAAAATCAAGCGCTGGTTGTTAAATCCACATTCAAAAAGCTGGCCGAAAAAGGCTGGTCCGGCATAGTATTCGAAGCGTTTTCAGAGAGCTGGAAGCCTGGCGAAGAAGGCAATTTCGGCAGTTTCTGGGGAGTCTGCCAAGGCGAACCGCCTTATACCTGCATGAAATTTTAGTGTTCGGATATGCTGAAAACGCAGTGAAGCGCATTAATATCAAACAGCTATCGCAAACAGCCTTTCAGCGCCCTGCATTTCAGGGCACTGAAAGCTAAAATCCGATTATTCATTACCAGCATCGCAGTTTATAATTGCGTCCTCTAAATCTTACAGCGCATAGGATGCGTTTTGCTCCCGGCCTATCCTATCTTGCTAAACTACTAACCCTTGATATTTATGGCGTGATCGTGCCGCTCGGACGGCATAGTCACGGCAATGAAGCCGGCAACGCGCTTTCGATTATCGATTTTTTTTGAGAACGGTTTTAAATGACAAAAGTTAAACTAACGCTACTTATCTTAAATGCCGTATGGCTGTTTGCAGTGTCCGAGGCCAGTTACGGCCGTCATGCAGCTATCATTATCGACGCCGACAACGGCAACGTCTTGCATGAAGTAGAAGCGACTCAGTCATGGTATCCCGCCTCTTTGACCAAACTAATGACCCTATATATGACTTTCGATGCCTTGAAAGCGGGTCAAATTCATCTATACGACACCTTAACCGCATCAATGCATGCGTCGCAACAACCTAACAGCAAACTGGGTTTAAGACGCGGCGAGCATTTAACCGTCGAAGACGCCATCTTAGCCATTATTACCCGTTCTGCGAATGACGCGTCCGTAGTTCTTGCCGAACATTTGAGCGATACGGAACAAAACTTCGCCGCCGACATGACCACAAAAGCCCATTCATTAGGCATGTATAACACCCACTTCATGAATGCGACCGGCCTGCCGAATAACTGGCAAGTAACCACCCCCAGAGACATGGCCGTATTGGCCTGGAAAGCGCAACGCAACTTTCCCGAGTATTATCACTATTTTGCCGCGCACAGTTTTAATTTCAAAGGGACTGAGCTACGCGGCATCAACAAATTTACCGCCAGCTATCCCGGTGCCGAAGGCATGAAAACAGGATTCACCTGCGGCTCCGGTTTCAACCTGATCGGTTCCGCGCATCAGAACGGCAAGCGCCTGATCGGCGTAGTGATGGGCGGCATGACCAGCAAAGAACGCTACCAGTTGATGATGCAAAAAATGGATGCCGGTTTCGCTAATTTAACCGGCGCCGATCCAGCCAGAAACATCAACACCATGTCTACAAGCTCAGCCGGTAGTCCGCCTTACCAGCTTGACTGCGGCAACGGAGCTACCACTCACTCAATGCCAAGCACTCATCGTGTCAGCTATACGCCCAGAGCTACAAATACCGGTCGCATCAAAAGCCACATCAGAAACATTCAGCCTAAAGCTGTCAACCATGCCAGGGTCAGCACCAAAACCGCTAACAGGCCTTCGTCTAAAAAAAGCATTGTTCAAGCCGTAGCCAAAAGCACCGTCAAGCCATCGGCTAAAAGCCGAAACTTCCATAAACCCAAAGCCGACATCAAAACAGCTAATAAAGCAAAGACTACGCAAAAAGTTGCACTTCATTAAGCTCTAAACCGGCAACTAACTTTATTCGGCGCATAGAGAAATGGAACACGGATTAAACGGATAATCACTGATTTTAAAAGCGTAAACAAACTTGGCTTGAGCTAAAAATCCGTGTAAATCCGTCCTATCCATGTCATCCGTGTTCCATTCTTTTTAAATGACACTGCCGTTATCCATCTTGGGTAACGGTTTGATCCGGGGTTAAGTTGCTATGACCATCGTTGTTTTAGCGCTGCCGGACTAACACACAAAGCAGGCGTTTTAGCCAAAATACCGGACACGCTACTCAATTAGCCCATACCCAATATCAATTCCGCGTTGCATTACCTACTTGTGCCGACGCCATAAATAAACTTAACGGCATCACAAAGCGCTTCTGGTCGGGTTGGCAAATAACAGCTATCTGATTGGCAGTGCAATTATCAACATCAATACGCCATTTAACGGACGAAGATTCGCACTGATTAACCATATTAACGACCAAGTTCTTAAGCTGGTCGTAAGTGAAAAAATCGTCTTCAAATTCAGCTAACCCAATCGTGCATAAATCAATAAAACGGCTGCGCTGCCTGGGTAAATAATCGTTACCGTTTTTATAAATATAAGTTTCAATCGTACCCAGTATTTGGGCCATTTTTTTAACTACTCCAAATTGATCCTGCATAGTTATATCCTCTATTAAAATTAAATAGACATCGGCCAATCGACCGATGCATGGAGGGAATGATCTAAAACAAATTACAGACAACCGCTTGCCGAAGCCTCATAGACCGATTAACAACCTACCCTAAACTGTAACGGTTATCTGAATACATATTGCATGGCATTAGCCGGAGTTACCCTGCTATTAACACGATTCCTCAGCAGCGCACGGCATATATCGAGCAACGATCCTTGAAAGCCTGACCAACGCAGTAATTTCGAGATTGTAGTCTTTCGCATCGGCAGATAATGACACGCATTTTAACGAGCAGATCGCCAATCGGCGAACAAGACAACAAAGCTATTCCTGAACGATTCGATTGTTTCGAATATTCAAATTGTACATCGCCTTAAGCCCGGCATTGAAAATATTGCGGTACATAGTGCTTGGCAGCAGATTATTTTCGGCAGCCTTGGCATCGACAAAAGCCTTGACCTCAGCGCTATGGCGTAAATTCATCACGACCTTTTTATTTCCTTTCGAGATAGATTCTTTCTGCATGGTGATTCCTTGTATAATAAAAGAAAACTTATGAATCAAAAGAGCTTTAAATATGAGTACAATAACACGTAAAAATAAGAGGTCAATAAATAAAACGCCCGAAATCACAAGACTTCTGCTGGTTATGGAGGCTCTTGGCTTAAAAGCCGCTGATATTGCAAGTAAAACTAAAATATCGGAACGGACAATTACTAATTTTATTTGGAACGATACGCCGATTGGCGTGCATTTGTTGCGGGAGCTACACGCCAAATATGGCGTTTCAATCGATTGGCTATTATCGGGAACCGGATCAATGCTGTTGAGCCAAACCAGCGAACCTGTCGGCACCTATGATGTTACGCCCAGCAGCGATCTTCGCATCCAGCGCATGTGTGCTCTTATTCAAGAACTTATGACTTCGGCCTCGCCCGACGAGCAGGCCTTGCTGGAGACGCACTTTAAATTTTCCATGCGTCAGTATCAGCAAATGTTATCGACGACGAACCAGGAATAGAAAGCGGATTTTATCAAGCCGACCCATTAATCAATACATTGAGAATGGCTTTATCATTGACTGGCGGAGCGTCAAATGATATTGCTCTCGCGATCATTCAAACCCTTGAAGCCGATTTCCTAACGGCTTATCAGAACGCGCTGTTGCCCAGTCAGCGCAAAGCCTTGGCTGCCTTGAAACAATGTGCTGCACCACTCAAAGCTTAGGTGTGCTGGCGCAATGCGTTTGTCAAAGTGGGCCGCTCTTCTTTCTTTTCTCGGAACGGTTTACTCCAACGATGCCACTTGTATTGTTACGAGGTAGATTTGGGCTAAATCGTGTGCCGACGCTTCTGAGATAGTGCTTTTCTTTGTTTTCTTCTATCCATTTGTCCCGATAGTTTTGAGCTGCTGCCAGAGCGTCGTCATTTGAGGCATAGTCTCTGAAGGCGAAAAGCTTGCTATGCCATTTTCGATTTTCATAATTGGCGTCTGGGTACCACGATATGCGCACAAGCCAACCTGCCAAACCCTCGTAATCGTACGGGGCAATGAAAAGCATGTCCTTCGTGGCTTTCAATTCTGGAGTCATCGCTATTTGTAATGCCTAACGATAAGCTCAGCCGCGTAGCGTTAGCGGAGTCGGCTGGAGCGCATGGTTAAGCATGTAGCGCCTCAACGAATTCATCGACGGAAATGTCAGCCTGTTTCAGAACTCCGCTCAATGTGCCAGTTTTTAGTTCGGCGTGATTTGGCACGACGCAACCCGATGAACCGTGCCGCATCACGATATGGCTACCACGCTGACGTACAACCACGAATCCCAACCGCTGCAAAGCCCTTACAACCTCTGCTCCCGACACGACCGGCAATTTAGGCATGTTCCGGTACTTGAAATGAGGTCAGCAAAGGGCGTCCCGCGATGATAAGAGGAAATTCTTCAAGATAAAGCTCGGTTGCCTCACGCAAATTGGTCAATGCTTCCTCAACGGTTTCCCCTTGTGTAGTTGTGCCGGTTTCCGGATTGAAGGCGACATACCCCCCTTCGGGGGTTGGTGTTAAAACTGCTGAGAGTTCCATAGATTTTCTCCGTTAATGATGCGGGGGGATTGAAGAGCTTAAAGGCAAGGATAACTTGCCTCAATGGCCAAGGTGAATTCGATTATAAATAACTGACGCTATTTTGCTCAATTTTTATATGCTTACGCTTTTCAAGTTCATGGATAATTGCGTCGATATCCGCCTCTGAAATGCCACCCTGAAATTGAAACATTGACTTAATTGAATTGGCTAACGTCTTTTTCTTGCTCGGTCTCAATTTCAAAAGCCTTTCAACAACGTATCCGATGGTGTCAATTTCGTCAAACGCCTGTGTTTTAATGATTTTGGAACTCTTTGTAGTAACTTCTGATTCTGATCGATTTTGCGGGTTTGCATTCTCTTCTTCCTTTCTTGCCGCTTGTATTAACAATTGAGCAAGGCGTAGTTTATCCCTATAACTAAGCTTTTCGCATGCAACAGCTATTACATCGTATGTCATTTAATTTCTGTTCCCTATTTGAAGCTTAACGTAGAGCTAACCGGGCGCGGCACGGAAAGCTGAAAAAATAAAACCGCATTGTAACCGCGCTCCGGTTGAGCGCCATGTGTACGCCCGACATGGGCATTAACTAATGAGGTGAAAGTCCTCTGTAGAAGAATCACCGTCGAAAACCCTATTGTTATTAGACGATAACTACTAGTGAATGGCAAGGGCTGATCCGTGAGGAGAGGTCCGGAGGAAGCCGGACGCAAAACTGCGAGCTGATGAACAAAAACATCATACGAGGCATAGGCTGGAGGCGAGTTGGCACATGACGACGAAGCCAGGTGATTTAACGGCCACTGTAAATGATGCAGTTGTGCAGGGAAAGTTAATGTTCTTATTCGGGGAGATCTGCTTAACGAGCGATCGGAAGAATACCAGATCGGACGACTGGTTGAACAAAAGTCCAGG
>Ga0208789_1000255_pt1 | contig 63662 bp, 45 predicted proteins | sample Methanotroph_Enr_FD_187368 | JGI IMG/M metagenome (GOLD analysis project Ga0208789, IMG submission 187368) | Enriched soil microbial communities from Old Woman Creek wetland in Ohio, USA - Methanotroph_Enrichment_5 (SPAdes) (version 2) | ecosystem: Environmental > Terrestrial > Soil > Wetlands... | reverse complement strand
CAGCCTTGAACGCAATCATCGGAACCCGCCTCGCAATAAAACGTCGGCGAGAGTGCTGTTGGATTTTATGAAACGCCAGAAAAAGCATTGTTTTTAATGGCTTTCCTTAACTTAATGGCAGTGACGCAGCGCGTGGGAACGAGATAACGAGTGGGAACGAAGCAATAAATGAGAGAAACACTATGAGTTTGTTAGGTACATTCCGGGGCATAGGCGTTGGGCCTGGGCCTGCGGGCTATATTCCGCTGGCCGCGGTCGAGGCATTGCAACAAGCCGACATTATCTACGCGCCCCGTGCCCGCACCTCGGAAACGTCGGTCGCCTTGCAATGCCTGGCAGGCATAGCCATCGCCCAGGAACGGATACGGGAAATCGAATTCAATATGGACCCTGACCGTTCGGTGCTAAGCGAACATTATGCTGAACTGGCTGAGACTATCGCCGCCGATTTAAGAAAAGGCCTGAACGTGGCCTACCTGACCATAGGCGACAGCATGACTTACTCCACTTACGGCTATATATTGGCGGCTTTGCGCGAATATCTGCCGGATTTGCCGCAACGCACTTTTCCCGGCATCACCAGCTACGCGGCCGCGGCCTCGGCGATGGGCTGGCCGTTGGGTGTCGGCAAGGAACGCACCCTGATCCTGCCCTGCCCGGAAGATGCGGCAGCATTAAGGCAAGACATCGAAAGCCATGACATCGTGGTACTGATGAAGATAGGCGAGCGCCTGCCCTGGGTACTGGCTCTGCTGCGTGAAATGGGCATCGCCGAACACTGCGCGTTTGCCCGCCGCATCGGCTTGGCCGACGAAATGCTGGCCGACGGTGTCGGCGATTTATGCGCAACTTCGGCGATGGGTTATCTCGCCACTTTATTAATCCGCAAAACCCCCAGAGAGAGAAGACACGCATGAAAGTTTATTTTATCGGCGCCGGTCCCGGCGCATCCGATCTGATCACATTGCGCGGCGCGAATATTCTCGGCCGGGTCAGCATGGTGCTGTACGCCGGATCGTTGGTGCCGACAGACATGTTGCAGCATTGCCGCCCCGATGCCGAATTGATCGACACCGCCAAGCTCGACCTTGAACAACAGGAAGCTTGTTACCGCCGCGCTCAGGAAGCCGGCTGCGATGTCGCGCGTTTGCATTCCGGCGACCCTGCGATTTACGGCGCGACCGCCGAACAAATGCGCCGACTCGATGCCCTCGGTATCGAATACGAAATTGTGCCGGGCGTGTCTTCGTTCACTTCGGCCGCGGCATCGATTAAAGCCGAGCTGACCAAGCCGGAAGTATCGCAAACCGTGATCCTGACCCGCGTTTCCGGCCGCGCCTCCGCAGTGCCGGAACTGGAATCGATTGCCCGGCTGGCCGAACACCAGTCGACCATGTGCATCTTCCTGTCCGGCCCGCATTTGAAAAAGATAGTCGCCGACCTTCGCCTGCATTACCCGGACGACACGCCGGTGGCGCTGGTCTATCGGGCAACCTGGCCGGAAGAACGGTCTTATACGGGAACTTTAGGTAATATCCTTAAAGAGACCAAGAGCAGCGAATGGAACCTGACCACGATGTTGCTGGTGGGTTCTGCTTTGGGGCGCGATGCGCAAACCGAATCCAGTCTGTATTCGAAGGATTTCACGCATATATTCCGTGTTGTGAAAAAGAAAAAAGCATGATCCACGAAAAGCACGAAAGACACGAAAAAAACGCACGAAAAAGCGGCGTTGTTTCGCTCGTTCCCAAGCTCCAGCTTGGGAATGCAGTCTTGGAAGCTCCAGCTTCCCGACTCGCGAAGCTGGAGCTTCGCTCACTGGGTTCCCAAGCCGGAGCTTGGGAACCAGCGCAAAAAAAAGCGGTGTTGTTGGAACTTTCGTGCTTTTCGTGCTTTTCGTGGACAATTCTTTAGGTGTTCATTAGTGATTTTCTGTTTAAGTTGGACGCGTATGTTGGATAAAAAGGCGACTGCATGACTGATTGCGGCATCTGGCTGGTACGACAGGAAAGCGAAGCCTTGGCTTTAACCCTGCAAGAGCAGCTTGGCGGCATGCTGTATCGGCCCTGGCTCGATACTGCCACCCCCCAAAAACAACAATTTGCCGCCGCTTACCGGCAGCAATCGCAATGGATCATGATCGCAGCCAGCGGCATCGCGGTGCGTTTTCTCGATGGCTTGGCGCAGGATAAACATAGCGATCCTGCCGTTGTGGTGTTGGATGAAGCCGGACGTTTCGCGGTGTCGCTACTGGCCGGGCATGAAGGCGGTGCCAACCGCTTAGCTTATCGCGTCGCCAATGCCATCGGCGCGGTGCCGGTCGTCACTACGGCGACCGAAGCCTTGAAGCCGTTGGTGGTCGGTATTGGTTGCCGCAAAGGCGTAGCCGCCGGACAAATCGCCGCCGCTGTGAGACTGGCATTGGGCGAGCGGCAATTAAACGAAGTGCGTGAAATAGCGACCATCGATTTAAAGGCAAACGAACCGGGCTTAGTCGAATTTTGCGAACAACACGATTTACCGTTGCGCGTATTGGCAAGCGCTACCGTAGCTGCGAGGCCTTGGGTAACTAAAGCCTCGGACTGGGTGCAGCAGAATGTGGGCTTGCCCGGTGTATGTGAGCCTTGCGCGTTGATTGCCTGCACTCGCGGCAAGTTGATCGTGCCGAAAACGGCTTTAAATGGCGTAGCCGTTGCCGTTGTTGAAGATAATAGGTAGGGCGCGCCGTGCGCGCCAAAGAATAATGAGGTGACTCGCTCTTCCCAAACCCCAGCTTGGGAAGAGCGAGTTCGAGAGGCAGACCTTCCAGGTTTTTAAAACCTGGAAGGTCTAAAGCGCGATATAAACCTTCGCGCTCTCGGCAACCGCTCCTGCGTTGCTCTACCTCCTGCATCCATGCAGTCGTTCGTGCCTTCGTGGTGACAGTTTTTTAAATATGACAGAACAACAATCAGTGGATAAAAGAATGAAAGGTGTATTGAATTTGGTTTCGGTCGGGCCGGGATTTAGCGATTTGATCGTTCCGCGGGCCGAAGCGGCGTTGCGGGATAGCGATGTGATCGTGGCTTATGACCTGTATTTGCGCTGGATCGAGCCGTGGATAACCGGCAAGGAAATCCACACGCCGCCGCTAACCCAGGAACGCGAACGCGCTTTATTGGCGATTGAAAAAGCCCGTGACGGCGCAAAAGTTGCGCTGATTTCCAGCGGCGACATCGGCATTTATGCGATGGCGGCGCTGGCTTTCGATGAAATGCGCGAAGATGACGACTATGACGTTAACGTAATCCCCGGCATTACCTCGGCCAATGCCTGCGCTTCGTTATTGGGTTCGCCGCTGTCGCACGACTTTGCCACGCTGAGCCTGTCCGATTTGCTATGCCCTTGGGACTGGATTGAACAACGCGGACGGCACATCGCCCAAGCCGATCTGGCCTGCGTGTTGTATAACGTGCAAAGCGCCGGCCGCCAGGAAGGCGTGTACCGTATCATCAATATCATGCTGGAATCGAAATCGCCGCTTACGCTGTGCGGCATAATCCATAATGCCTACCGGCCCGGACAGACAGTCAGTATTCATCATCTGGAAGACTTGCTGTCTTTGAAGTTCGACATGCTGACCACGATCGTGATCGGCAATCGTTTTACCCAACGCAAACGCGGCTTTATTTTTACCCCGCGCGGCTACAATAACTGGGATAACCCCGACGTAGGGGCAATGCCTTGCGACAGCCCAGAACTGCCCGAGCATGCGCTATGGGTTTTTTCCGGCACCAGCGACGGCAATGCATTGGCTAACCAATTAGCGCAACAAGGTTATCCGGTCGTGGTATCGGCGGCAACGGAGTATGGCGGTGAGGTTGCCACCCAACATTGTTCCGGCGTGTCGGTCTGGGCCGGGCATCAAGGCGTTGAGGCGCAAAAGCAGGCCTTAAGCCAAAATCAGGCGAAGGTGATTATCGATGCAACGCACCCTTATGCCAGCCTGATTTCGGAACAATTGATGGGCTTGTCGAAAAGTCTGAATATTCCGTATCTGCGCTATCAACGGCCTAGTTCTTTTGCCGCAAATACCGGCGTGGAATGCGATTCAACGGAGCAAGCAGCCGAACAAGCCATTAAACTCGGTCAACGTATTTTCCTGACTACCGGCTCCAAGAACTTGGCTGATTTCCTGAAAGCGCCGGGAGCCGATCAACGCGAATGGTTTGTGCGCATGACGCCGGAGCCCGAATTCATTCAAAGAGCCATCGACCTGGGCGTGCCGCGCAGCCATATTTGCGCGATGCAAGGGCCGTTCTCGGAAGCTTTCAATACAGCTTTATGGCGGGATTTAAAAATCGATTGCGTCATTACCAAGGATTCCGGCGACGCAGGCGGATTTAACGCCAAAGTAGCGGCAACGCAGGCGCTGAATATCCCGTTGCTGGTGATCAAGCGCCCGAAACTTGAGTATCCGTTTATTACCTCAACTTTCGATGCGGTATTGCGGCAATTACAAGACTGGGACGCAAATCCATAAACGAGGCAACAGATAATTAAAGAATATGCGCAAAATAAATTGAGCATTTTAACTCCCCTCACCCCAACCCTCTCCCGAAGGGAGAGGGGGCAGGTTAGCGAAATTACTTCGTGTTCTTCGTGTCTTCGTGGTGATGGCTTTTATCTATTTTTTAATAAGAAGTTACCATGGAATATCAACATCTAATTCCGGTCACCATCGTTACCGGTTTCCTCGGTTCCGGTAAAACCACGTTACTGGGCAGCCTGATTAAAACCCGCCAAAACCGACGCCTTGCCTTATTGATCAACGAGTTCGGCGAAGTTTCCATTGACGGCGCACTGATAAACGGTAGCGTTGGCGGCGATCAACATGTACGGATTCACGATTTCCCTTACGGCCTGATTGCCTACGGCGATGACGAACACTTTATCCCGACCATGCAGGCTATCGCCGAGCGCCGGGCCAATGTCGATCATGTCTTGATAGAAACCTCCGGGCTGGCCTTGCCTACCGCCGTCATGGAACTATTGCAATCGCCCGAACTGGCCGGGGATTTCATCCTTGATGCGACGCTAGCGGTGGTCGATACGCCGTTGCTGCTGTCCGACCAGTTTGATCGTGATTTGAATGCCGACAGCCCGCAGGCGGCCGTTCAGGATTCAGTCGCAACCCTGTTTGAGCAGCAGCTCGAATATGCCGATGTGGTGGTGCTGAATAAAATCGACGCATTGGATGAAGACGCCTTGCTGCTCGCAGAGACAAGAGTTCGCGACCGTGCGCCGAACGTGCGCTTTCTTGAGCTGGCTTATAACGCAAAGCTGGACATCCGGCTCGCCCTTGGCCTGCGTCTGCACCAACCCACCTTTACCCTGCACAACCACCGGTTTACGCCGCTAACGGCACCCGGTTCCGAGACACCGACCTTGGCGAACCATACAAGATTGAACGGTCACGCCCATTCCGGCTTGGCCGGACATAGTCACGGACTGGCAACGCATAAACATTTTCATGAACAGGATCCGGGCTGGCTGTCGTTCGTACTGCGCAGTCAAGAGCCGCAGCAGCCGGAAACGCTGAAACAGGCGTTGATCGAAGTGGCTAAAGCGGAACCGTTGCTGCGTTGCAAAGGCTTTATAGTGCTTGTTGATTCTGATAAACCGGTTTTGGTGCAGGGCGTGCGCACCCGTGTAGCGATCAGTGCAGACACAGCCAAACAATCCGCAAAGGAATCGGAACTGGTTTTTATCGGCTATCACCTGAACCGCAACAGCGTGGCGGCGCTGTTATCCGGATTGACTGAAACGATCTGGCAATGAACCGTCCAAAAGCTCGCTGCCCCGCCCTATTCATCACCGCGCCCGGCTCCAACCACGGCAAAACCACGATGACTGCCGCGCTTGCCCGCTATCATGTCGAGCAAGGCCGCAAAGTTCGCGTGTTTAAAGCCGGCCCCGATTTTCTCGACCCGATGATACTTGAGCGCGCTTGCGGCCAGCCGGTGCATCAGCTCGATCTTTGGCTGATGGGCGAAGCCGAATGCAGGCGGCTATTATTCGAAGCCGCGCTGGAAGCCGATTTGATATTGATCGAAGGCGTCATGGGCTTGTTCGATGGCGATCCTTGCTGCGCCGATATTGCCGAACTATTCTCAGTGCCGGTGCTGGCGGTGATTAATGCAACAGGCACCGCGCAGACGCTGGGCGCAATTGCCTACGGGCTTGCCAATTATCGCCCTAAGCTGCTGTTTGCCGGTGTTCTAGCCAATAATGTCGCCAGCCCGCGCCATACCGAAATGATCATGCAAGGCATACCGTCCGGTTTACGCTATTTTGGCGGGATTCCGCGCGATGACCGGTTTGTATTGCCGGAACGGCATCTGGGTTTAGTCCAGGCTGAAGAAATTAACGATCTCGAATCGCGCATGCTGGCCGCGGCAAGCGCCATTGCATCGACCGGGCTGGCAAACTTGCCGGAAGCGGTGGAATTCATATCGCCCGAACTGGAAAATCCGCCTCAACTGCTGTCGGGCATCCGTATCGGCATTGCCCGCGATACCGCGTTTTCATTTATTTATGCCGCTAACCTGAATTTGCTGCGGGCGATGGGCGCTACGCCGGTTTTCTTTTCCCCGCTTGAGGATTCCACGCTGCCCGATGTCGACAGCATTTATCTGCCGGGCGGGTATCCCGAACTGCACTTGCAAAGGCTACAGGATAACTCGGCGATGAAGGCGGCGTTGCAAAGCCACTTCCAACAAGGCAAACCGATATACGCCGAATGCGGAGGCCTATTGTATTTGCTGGAATCATTGACCGATAAAGCCGGAAACCGCGGTGAAATGGTTGGCCTATTACCCGGACACGCGGTCATGCAAACCCGGCTAAAAGGCCTGGGCTATCAATCCGCGCCGATGCCGGGCGGTACATTACGCAGCCACACGTTTCACCATTCCCTGGTCGAAACAGCGCTAACACCTGTCGCATTCGGCGAACGCCTGCATAATACTTCGGAAGGCGAAGCTATTTATCGGCTAAACGGTTTAACAGCCAGTTATCTGCACTGTTATTTCGCTTCGAATCCTGCCGCCGCCGCACAGTTGTTTTTGCCTTAAATGGACTGTTCAGCCACAGATTGACGCGGATACACACGGATTGAACTGAAATACAGATCTACTCCTATCTGATCTAAAAACGTCTAATTTTGAAAAAGAGCGGGGAGTGTCAGGCGAGGATGTCGGCAGCAAGGATGCTGCCGTCAAGCCCCCAGGGATGGGTTCACGGCGCTCCTCGGCTGACACTCCCCGCATCTTTCATAGTTGAACGATTTTTCAGTATGAAAGGAGTAATCTGTGTTGATCCGTGGCTAAATACTAATCCCCAAAAACCTCTCAAAATCAGCCAACGGCACCGGCCTGCCTAACAAATAACCTTGAATAGCAGGGCAACCGTGAAGCTCCAAAAATGCGCGCTGCTCTTCCGTTTCCACACCCTCGGCAATTACCTCCATACCCAGGTTGTTGGCCATGCCGATAATGGTCTGCACAATCACCGCATCGGTAGGTTTTACACCGATATTACGAACGAAGGACTGGTCGATCTTTAGCTGATCAAGCGGCAGCTGCGTCAGGTAAGCCAATGACGAATAGCCGGTGCCGAAATCGTCCATGGAAAAATGTACCCCGATTTTTTTGAGTTCATGCATTTTGGTAATGGTGTCATCAATGTTGTCGAGCACCAGGCTTTCAGTCAGTTCGAGCTTGAGCCGGTCAGGCTCGATCGCATGTTTTTCCAGCACCGAACAAACCTGCTCGACAAAACAATCTTCATGAAATTGATGCGCGCTGACATTGACGGCAAGCTGCAAGTGCCGGGCCTGGGGAATATCGGCCCAACTTTTTAACTGGGCGCAGGCTGTTTCCAGCACCCATAATCCTATGGGTATGATCAATCGGGTTTCTTCCGCCAACGGAATGAATTCTAAAGGCGAAACCAGACCGCGTTCAGGATGCTCCCAACGCAACAACACTTCAGCGCCGATAACTTGACGATCGTGATGCGCCTGCAACTGAAAATAGAGCTTGAATTGGTTTTCCGTCAACGCCCGGTGCAGATCGGTCTCCAGGGTGACTCGCTCAGTAACCGCGGCCTGCATCTCCAGATCGAAGAAACGTAGCGTATTGCGTCCTGCCGCCTTGGCTGCATACATGGCGATATCGGCCCGCTTCAACAGGTCATCCACTATCTCCGCATGATCATTGAATAAGGTAACGCCAATGCTTGGGGTGTTGTGATATTCATAGTCTGAGAGCTGATAGGGTTCATTGAGAGCAGAGAGGATTTTCTCGCCGACAACCCGCGCCTGGTTGGCGGCTTCTTCCGGATTTTGGCTCAACTCTTCCAGCATCACCACAAACTCGTCGCCGCCCTGGCGAGCCACGGTATCGCCTTCGCGCATGCAACCGACAAGACGCTTGGCGACATGCGTCAGCAGCATGTCGCCTATGTCGTGGCCCAAGGTTTCGTTTAACGACTTAAAGTTATCCAGGTCGATAAACAGCAATGCGCCATACTTTCCGTTTCTGCCGCTAATGGCAAGCGCCCTGCCCAGCCGCTCTTGAAACAGGCGGCGGTTGGGCAGCTGGGTGAGTGGATCGTAATACTCAAGGCGATGAATCTCGGCCATCGCCTCTTTATTGTTGGTAATAATGGAAAAGGTGGCAACGTAATGGCTAACATTACCGTCGGATGCTCTAACAGCGGAAATATTCAGCCACTCGGTGTAAATCGTGCCGTTTTTGTGTTGGTTACAGATTTCGCCCTGCCATAGTCCTTTATCCTTCAACGTATTCCACATGCATTGGTAGAAGGTTTTGTCATGACGTCCTGAACTGAGCAGGCGCGGTGTCTGGCCTACGGCCTCTTCCGCACTGTAACCGGTCAATCGGGTAAAAGCCTGGTTGACGCGCATGATGACGGCATTGGGGCCGGTTACGATAACGCCTTCCCTGGACTCGAAAGCAACGGCGGCGATGCGTAATTTCTCCTCGTTATACTTGCGTTCGCTGATGTCCATCTCAATCCCCGACATATACTGGGGATTCCCGTTGCTATCGCGTTTGATCACAGTGCCGCGATTCAATAGCCAGATCCATGCCCCCGATTGGCTACAGATGCGGTACTCGGCCTGAAAAAACGGCGTACGGTTTTCTAAATGCGCCGCCAGTGCGGCATGATAAGTAGAGAGGTCGTCGGGATGAATACTGTTTTTCCAGATAATGAAATGAAGCTCTGCTTTGTCCAGGCCATAGCCGCGTATTTTGGCGCAATGTTGATTGAACATAATACGCTCGGTTTCGATATTCCATTCCCATGAGCCTATCTTGGCGCTAGCCAGAGCCATAGTCTCACGCCTATGTCCAGCCGCCTCTGTCCGCTTTTTTTCGCTAATATCGGTAAGCGTTATCCGTAACATCGGATCTTCATCATCCGGCGCCAGGCACAGGCAATCCAGTTGAACCGGAAACTCGACGCCGTCGCAACGTTTCAATGTCAATTCCATAGTCTGCCGCTCGTTGCGCCTCCTTGCACTTGAGAAAAAAAGATGCCAACGGTCGGCGTCTTCGGGGCTAACAAAGGCGGCAAAACGGCGGTTCAGCAGTTTCTGCCGATCCGTTCCAAACAGGCCAACGGCAGTAAGATTAACGCCGGTAATCAGCCCCTCATGGCTAAGCGTAAGATAGCCAACCGGAGCGAATTCGTAGAGATGCGCATAACTGTCACGAGATTCCTCCAGGGCCGCATGAGCGCGCCGCAATTCCTCATTCTGCATTTCCAGCTCGATCTGGTACACATGAAGTTCATATAGCAATTCTTCGGCAGGACGCTCCCCTGACTCTGTACCGGGGCTATGACAAAGCTGCGCTTCAGCCTTTGCTCGAAGAAGATTCGGATTAATTGATTTATTGCTCATGCTGCACCTTCCGACTGTCTTGAAGGATTTAAGAAACTGCCTGGATTTACCGGAACCCACTTGCTTAAAAAACTTCCTATTATTAACCGATGTTATGCACTGTCCACGAAAACACGAAATGCATGAAGAAATATCAGTTGTAGATTTGGCGTCATGCCTTACATTTATTCTCATCCCTTCGACGGCTCCCAGAACAGGCCCTCGTCTTTATACGCATCTTGAGTAGGCCGGAATAAGCCGGTTCGAGCGATAGCGAGAACTGGTGTTTCCGGCATTCCGATTGCCGGAAAAGCTTCCGCTCCTCGGCAACTGCTCCTGCGTTGCTCTACCTCCTGCATCCATGCAGTCGTGCTCACGCCCCTTACCTACATCCATGTAGGCAACACCCGCCCTTGCTATCGCCGGGCGGGTTTATTCCGGCCTACATCCTTAACTTAATGGCCGTGACGCCGGAGCGTGCGAACGATATGTTTTAAATATTCTCGTGCTTTTCGTGGACCAGGCTTTTTTATTATGCAAATGCATAACATCAATTATTAAAATTCTTCCCAACCGCCGCTATCGGCGGACTGCGGATTCAGCTTAACTATATGCCCTACCGGGGCATAAGCGGTATCCATTATTTCCATAGCCGATTGTGTAGAAGAATCATCTACACTATCGGTAGCGCCGGCCATTTTAAAGTGCGCTACCGTAACTGTCAGTTGTTGTGTCTGCTCTTCCAACGATTCGGCTGCGGCCGTAGCTTGCTCTACCAAGGCGGCATTTTGCTGGGTCACATCGTCCATCTGGCAAATAGCCAGATTCACTTGCTCAATGCCGGAAGTTTGCTCGACGGATGCCGCGCTGATCTCGGACATGATGACAGTAACACCGCGAATGGAGCTAACGATGTCCTGCATGGTTAAACCGGCTTGAGAAACCAGTTTACTGCCATCCTCAACTTTCTCAACCGAATCGCCAATCAGGTTTTTTATTTCCCCGGCGGCCGCTGCCGCGCGTTGCGCCAGACTGCGCACTTCGCCAGCGACCACGGCAAAACCCCGCCCCTGCTCGCCGGCGCGAGCCGCTTCTACGGCAGCGTTGAGGGCGAGTATATTAGTCTGGAAAGCAATGCTGTCGATCACCGAAATAATCTCGACAACTTTGCGCGAGGATTCATTGATCCCTTCCATCATTTTTACAACCTGGCTAATCACCGTAACGCCTTTTCCGGCTGTATCCGAAGCGCTAACGGCAAGCTCGCTGGCATGTTTGGCATTATCGCTATTCTGTTGCACGGTTTTGGTCAGCTCTTGCATGCTGGCGGCGGTTTGTTCCAAACTGGTCGCCTGCTCCTCGGTGCGATGCGACAAAGAGGTGTTGCCGTGGGCAATATCTTTAGCCGCGGTGTGGATCGATTCAGCGACTTCCTTGATCTGTCCGATAACGTTATTGAGATCGTCTACCGTGGAGTTGGCATCATCCTTAAGCTGCCCGAAGGTGCCGGCATAATGATGGATAATCTTTTCGTTCAGGTCGCCGCGGGACAAGGCATTAAATACCCGCACCGTTTCATCGAGGCCGCTTTCGCAGGTTTGCATAAGTTGGTTGATCGATTCGCTTAGCTCGCGATAAAAGCCTACCTTGCCCTGCATGAAAATGCGCCGGCTAAAGTCGCCCATAACCGCTGCAACCAAAATAACGGCTACTTCTTTTTCCACCATGACCTCATCGGTGCGGTCCAGCCATTCCGCCACCGACCCCATACACTTGCCTTCGGGCGTGATGACCTGGCTGATAGTCACCTCCATGGAACGGCCGGCCAAGTCGATACTAACAGTGCTCGAACCGTTGGGGTTCTCATGTAACACCTGATGCGGGAAAGCCTCCTGGAAGCCGTCAAGACTGGAACCTACCAAGCCGCCAGCGGAAAAATCCGGTAACCGTTTGCGGATACCGGTTTCAGCCAAACCGAACATGTTGACTACCGATTTATTGGCGTAAACGATGTCGCGGTTATTATCGGTAAGAATCACGCCGGTGCTGACGTTATCCAATGCAATCCTGATATGCAGATGCTCATCGGAAATGCGTTTAGCTTCCGCAATATCGAAACCGAGCTTGATCTGCATAGCCTTGAGCGCCGCCATTACCTTGCCGACCTCGTCCATACCGCTGATTTCTATCAGGTTATTATGATTGCCTTGGGCAATTTGACCGAAATGACTAATAGTGGCATTAAGCGGCCGTACAATCGAACGCAGTAACGACAGGCTCAGCCACAAAGCCAGTAAAATACCTGACGAAATCAAGATATAAGTAATGTCGCGAATGTTATAGAAGCGTAACTGATTGGCCTTTAACTCCTGATCGGTATTGTCGATCTGCAATTGCAATAGCTTCTGCGCATCTTCATTGACCAATTCGTAAAGCGGAACAACACTATCCTCAATAATCTTATTGGCAAGCGCGGCATTATTGTTGCGCAATGCCGAAATGGCCGGTTGCAAGCCTTCCGTTGCCAAGCGATTTTCGTCATCTTTGAACTTATCGGCCTGAATTTTTTCATCCTGATTCATCGCGCTTCCAAGATAGGTATCCAAAATCTTGGTAATGACTGCGATGTTTTGTTCCATTTGTGCCGTATTTTTCCGGATCAACTCGGGAGTCGGGTTGAACAGACTGGCGGAAATATTTAACCGATTCATCAGCATCAATTTCTGAATCTGGGAAATCTGGTTCAACGGCAGCATGTGATGGCTATGTACGACTTGCAAACTTGTTCTGTCTTTTTGCATGCCGGAAATTCCCATGCCGCCGATAATCAGTAACAGAGACGACATGATCGCGATAACCATCAACAAACGGGATTTGAGGCTAAGGTTTTTTAACGACGGAAGTTTACCTAACAAGGTTTTTTTAACGATTTTTCCATGTTCGATCTTTAAATTACCCGCCTCGCCTTCACGAAACTTCCGGTAGGCGTCGGTGACCTCGGCAACTTGATCCTGGCTGGGCTTGCTGCGTACCGACATATAGCCGGCCAGCCGATCATTTTCGTAATAAGGTGTAACGTTGGCTGACACCCAATAGAAATCGCCGTTCTTACAACGATTCTTGATGATCCCGGTCCATGGCAGTCCTGCTTTCATCGACGTCCATAAATCCTCGAAAGCCTCAGCCGGCATGTCCGGATGACGTATTATGTTGTGCGGCGAGCCGATTAACTCTTCCTTGGTAAATCCGCTAATTTGGATAAAGTCCTCATTAGCATAGGTAATAATCCCCTCTAGGTCGGTCTTGGTAACAATGGAATCAGTCTCGGCAAGAGCATGTTCAACATTGGTGATCGGCATGTTAATTTTCATGGGGCTTTTTTTCTTCGAAATTAAATAACTTAAATATTTTTTCATCGCATTCCCAAGCATCGCGTGGGAATGTAGTTAAGAGGCGTCACGCCACGAGCAACTTGCTGCGTCCGTGGTTGTCAGACATAGTTGAGTTTTAAACCATGAAGAACATGAAGGGCATGAAGAATTTAAGTCTTCATGCCCTTCATGTTCTTCATGGTCATTGCTTAAATCAATTTATACACGTTCCTTAATGGCAGTAATTCGGCACCTAGCAACAAAAAAATGTTAGCCGGCATTGCCCAAGCACCTGTCGAATGACCATTTCATGATGGCGGATTATTCCGGAACGGCAAGATTCACTTTAGGCTCGGCAGGTGCTTGTATATAGTAACGAACTCAACGCATGATAACGAGTAAAACCGAATCGGCTTACAATCATCCATCCACTTTAAAGAACGCCATAACCTGTTGCAGTTGCATGGCCTGTCCGCTCAATTCCTCCGCTGTAGCGGCAAGCTCCTCGGAACCCGAAGCATTTTGTTGCGCCGCTTTATCCAACTGGCCGACCGCATCGCTGATCTGGCCAATGCCTTGCGCCTGCTCTTCGGAGGACGCGGTAATTTCTTCGACCAGATCCGCCGTTTTTTGGATATTCGGCACCATTTTTTCCAGCAGGATGCCCGCATCCTCGGCAATCTTGACGCTATTTTTAGCCAGGCTGTTGATTTCCTGCGCTGTGACCCGGCTGTTTTCGGCCAGCTTCCTGACTTCGGCAGCGACAACGGTAAAGCCTTTGCCATGTTCTCCGGCGCGCGCCGCTTCAATCGCCGCATTCAGCGATAGTAAATTGGTTTTATAGGCAATATCTTCAATCAGGCCGATTTTATCGGCGATTTCCTTCATCGCTTCCACGGTGCGTTTCACCGCTTGCCCACCGTTGGCGGCTTCTTCCGCCGCTGTCGTCGCCATGCTGTTGGTGACTTTGGCATTATCGGCGTTTTGTTTGACCGATGAACTCAGCTCCTCAATTGATGCCGTGGTTTGCTCAACGCCTGAAGCCTGTTCGGTCGCACTTTGGCTGATCGCTTGAGCGGTTGCGCTAATTTCCTGGGAGGCGCTGCCCAAGGCGTCGGAATTGGTGCGAACCTGCTGCACGACATTGCTGAGCTGGTCGCGCATGGTTTGCAGCGCTTCGGCCAAGACGCCGATCTCGTCCTTTTGGTCAATGTCGATCCGTGCGGTCAGGTCGCCTTCCGATAAGGACTCGGCGAACTTAACGCCTAAAACAATCGGCTTGGTAATCATTGAGGCTAAAACCAACGCAATGATAACGCCCAGCACAATCGAAAGAAGGATGGTGCCGATAATGATTTTGTTAGCGTCGCTGACTAATTGTTCGGCTTCAGTACGGGCATTGCCTAACTGGACATAGCCGGCAGCTTCCGCGTCTTGCGCCTGTTTGATCACACTGCTGCCCAATCTCGCCATATCGGCCAAAATAGTTTTCAGTTTAGTGTCGTTTTCTATCCAGCTTTTGGCTGACTGGGTGTAATCTTGCGTTCCACTACGCGCATCCGCAATCAGCTTAAGTGCCGCTTCGCTATCGACGATTTTTTGCAGATCGTCATATAAGGTCATTAACTCCGGTAATAAAACTTCCATTTTTTTCCAGGCCACCCGATCCTTGTAATTAACCTCTTCCTTTTCGGCCCGCATGATCTCCATCGCTTTAACGTAAATGTTGGTGGTAACGATATAACGCTGAACATACTGATCAAGTTCTTGACCGCTCACACCTTTTTTCATTGCCTCGGTATACAGAGCGACCTGTCTTTTGAGCATTTTATCGGCAGCATTAGCCACGACGTTGCCCTTTTCCACCATATCGGCTACGGCTTGTTTGTTGGCTTTTAACGCCGCAACACCTGCCCTGTATTTTTCGGCATATTGAGCCGTTCCTTCTCTCGCTGTTTTCGATTGTTCCAATAGCTCAGTGTTCTTGTATTGCTTTGCCACGACATCGACTTTGTCCAGATAAGCCATCAGCTCTTTGACGTCCTGTTCGGCACGTTGCTGAACCTCGTCTTTTTCTTCCAGCAGGTAGTTTTTTTCCTCCATGATGGTCGACAGCGCCATACGCTCGACCCCAGTTGCATATTCAACCGCTTTGGCGTTGTTATCGGTAATGCCGAACAGCGAGTCCGAAACTTTGCCTATGTAAAGTTTCGACAGTATGCCGAATCCGCAGGTAATCAATACCAACAGCAATGCGCCGCTTAATATCTTGGTTTTTATACTTAAGTCTTTTATGTTCATAAATAATGAGTCCTGGTGTGGGTTATCGATTTAGTCATGTGAGTACGCACGGGTACCGTTTTTCCTTAGCTCAATAAAATCATTTAGCTCAAACTGCTGTGCTGCCTTCGTACTCGGCAACTTGTTTGAGCTGGGATAATTCTTTTATTGAAAGCACGCGATTGATGTTCAACAAAATAATAAATTCGTCACCCACCCGTCCCATCGACTGAATAAAATCAGTCCGGATATCAGCGCCGAAATCCGGCGGCGGCATAATGTTCGTTTCGGGAATTTCCAGAATTTCATCGACCGCGTCGACCAACATGCCCAGCAGCTGAGCATCGTTATCGTTGTATTCAATCTGTACCAGGACAATGCAGCTGCGTTTGGTTATTTCGCTATTTTGCCGCCCCAGACGCGCCGATAAATCGATAACCGGCACGACATTACCGCGCAGATTAATAACGCCGCGTATATAGTCGGGCGTCATCGGCACGTCGGTAATGGTGCTGATTTCGATGATTTCCTTGACATCCAGAATGCTGATAGCCAGATTTTCATTGCCCGCGCTAAAAGTCAGGTATTGACGTAACTGGTCCTGAGCCATTAACTCGGTTTTGTTGTCTTTTTTACGTACTAATTCGTTCATGGTTCATTCTCCCTGTCAAAATCGTTCGAAATCATGCTCATTAAATTCAGGTTTGTTCCCTACTGACTTGTCGGCCGATACCGGCTTGGGCGAGATAGGAAAAGGCTCGACCGGAATAAAACGAGGTGCTGTTTTTTTGATGGTCTTTTTGTTTGCCGGCGGCTGTTTAAATTGGCTCGACTGGCCTTTAAGGCCGCGGCTTTGCTTGGTTTCCACTTTAAAGAACGCCATAACCTGTTGCAACTGCATGGCTTGGCCGCTCAATTCCTCGGCTGTAGCGGCAAGCTCCTCGGAACCCGAGGCATTTTGTTGCGCCGCTTTATCCAACTGGCCGACCGCATCGCTGATCTGACCGATGCCTTGCGCCTGCTCTTCGGAAGACGCGGTAATTTCTTCGACCAAATCCGCCGTTTTCTGAATGCTGGGGACCATTTGCTCTAAAAGGTTGCCGGCGTCTTCGGCAATCTTGACGCTGTTTTTAGCCAGGCTATTGATTTCTTGCGCAGTGACCCGGCTGTTTTCGGCCAGCTTTCTGACTTCGGCTGCCACGACGGTAAAGCCTTTGCCGTGCTCACCGGCCAAGGCTGCTTCAATCGCCGCATTGAGCGATAGTAAATTGGTTTTATAGGCAATATCTTCAATCAGGCCGATTTTTTCAGCGATTTCCTTCATCGCTTCTACGGTGCGTTTAACCGCTTCCCCGCCGTTGGCGGCTTCTGTCGCTGCCGTCATTGCCATGGTATTGGTTAGCTTGGCGTTATCGGCGTTTTGCTTGACCGATGCACTCAATTGTTCAATGGAAGTGGTGGTTTGTTCAACACCGGATGCCTGTTCGGTCGCGCTTTGGCTGATCGATTGGGCGGTTGCGCTGATTTCTTGCGAGGCGCTGCCCAAGGCGTCGGAATTAGTGCGCACTTGTTGCACGACTCCGCTAAGTTGATCGCGCATTCCTATCAGCGATTGCGCCAGGATGCCGATTTCATCGTTTTGCTCAAGATCAATGCGTGCAGTCAGGTCGCCTTTGGCTAAAGACTCGGCAAACTGTTGCATTGCCAATAAGGAACGCGAAATCCCTCGAATCAACATGAAACCGATAAATATCGACAGCAGCAAACCCACCGCCAGCAGAACGATCGAAATGAAAAAACTGTCTTCATAACGAACTTGAGCGGCTTCATATTCCTGTTTGGCAACATCTTTTTGAAGTTGAATTAAATCATCAATGCCTTTTAAAACTGGTTCATAGGAAGATCTAACCTTTTCAAAATAAAATCTTTCCGCTTCTTCTTTTTTTGACGAACGCTGTAACTCTAAAACAGCTTTTACATCGGCAAAAAAATACTGGTTGGCAGCGGCAAATTTATCCGCAAGGATTTTTTCCTCAGGGGTTAGATACGTGGTGATGTATTTGTTCCACGATGCGCTTATTTCAGCAAGATCCTGTTCAACTTTCTCAAGTTGTGTAAGCATTTCTTCCGGATAAGAAATGCTTGTCGCAATCGCGGTACGAATATGTAATAACCTCACTTTTATTTCACCAAGATCGGCCAAAGGAATGGTTCGATCTTCATAGACGGTTTTCAAGCCTTGATTGGTTTTATTCATCCCGCTCAAGCCAAGCACGCCCATCGTGATGGCGAGCAAGGACATGATGCTCACGACCAGAATCAGTCGGGCTTTAATGGTGAGGTTGTTCAGCATGATAAAATCCCCGTTGATATTCTTGTTTTCATTATTAAGCCGTTTATTTGGGTAGTTACGCTACCAGGCCGGTTTTAACCGGACGCAGTCAATGCCAGCGTAGGGTTCACCCGTTTTTTTGCGTGTTGAATAAGCCCTTGCACATCAAGAATTAACGCCACATCGCCACTACCGAGTACGGTGGCACCGCCAATACCGTTAAGGTTCTCGAACAGCTTGCCGAGCGGTTTGATTACAGTTTGATTTTCGCCGTGCAACTCATCAACAACAAAACCCGCTTTCGCCTCGCCAAAACGCACGACAACCAGGCTTTCCCTCTGGGTATGGGTATGTTTTTTATTCTTATGAAAGAAATCGCCCAGCCGCAAATAAGGTAAGACCTGACCGCGCAAGTTGACATAATGTTGCACGTCATCGATCTGCCATTCATTGCTGTTCATTTCGACGCATTCTTCGACCATGCTGAGCGGTATGATGTAGCGTTCTTTTTGCGCTTCCACCATGAAGCCGTCAATAATCGCCAATGTTAACGGCAGGTGTATCGTTACCGTGGTGCCTTGCCCCAACTCGCTATCGACGGAGACGCTACCGCGCAATGCTTCGATATTGCGTTTGACTACGTCCATGCCGACCCCGCGGCCGGACAGATTGCTGGCTTCTTCTTTGGTGCTTAGGCCGGGTTCGAAAATAAGGTTGTAAATTTCATGCCTGCTGAGCGTTTGCTCCGGCTTAACCAAGCCTTTCGCTATCGCTTTGGCGACGATTTTTTCCGGGTCCAGGCCTCTGCCGTCATCGCTGATTTGGATCACGATACGGCCGGAGTCGTGGTAAGCGTTAAGCTGTATGGTGCCTTTTTCGGGCTTGCCTGCCTGCACTCGAACTTCCGGCGTTTCAATGCCGTGATCGAGCGAGTTGCGCACCAGATGGGTCAGCGGATCGTTGATTTTTTCCACCACGGTTTTATCCAATTCGGATTCTCCGCCGGTGATTTGCAATTGGATTTGCTTGCCCAATTCTTTGCTGACGTCATGCACGACGCGCTGGAAGCGGGTAAAAGTCTCGCCGATTTGCACCATGCGCAATTGCAAGGCGGTATCGCGTATATCCTGAACCAGATGGCTCATGGTTGAAGCGACGTCATCGACATCGGATAAGCCGTGCTTATCGACCATCAAGCGCATCGCGGCGCCTGAAATCACTAACTCGCCGACCAAGTTAATCAGATAGCCCAGCTTGGCGGCATCGACCCGAATGTAATTGGATTCCTTGTTGATTTTCTGTTTGACCGACTCTTGTTTTTTCAGCGCCTGCTCAATGACGGGCTGTTGCAAGATGTTTTTATCTATCAGCATTTCGCCGAGCGGTTTGGCTTCGGTATTGGCTTCGTCATGCTGTTCGTGGACAGTATGCAGGACTTCTTTTTCGGTTAAGGCGCCAATCTCGACCAGCATTTCGCCCAATCGCTTGACTTGATCTTCCGGCAAATTATCCAACAATTGCAGGTAATGTTCCTGTCTGGAATTCGGCGGCAAAATATGGATGTCGCAATCGTCTTCGGCAAACTCGAACACGTCCTCTATGGTTTTTTTATCGGCATTGCTGTTAAACGCTATTTTAAAATTAAGGTAACAACTTTCAGGATGCATATCCTCAATACGAGGAAGCGCCGGCATGGTAATAATGACTTCAATGATTTTACCCAGCGTTTGCAAATAGCGAATGAACGATAACGGATCCATGCCGTTACGCAACGCATTTTCTTTAAACGCCAAGCTGATCACCCAGTTATCGCTGCTGTCCGTGGTGTTGCTATCCACTTCAACATGATCGGCTTTTTCCTCTTGCGTCGACGGCATTCCACCGGCAACAGCCGCTGTACCGGTTAATTGGGCAATCAGCGCTTGGCTTTGCTGTTGCAACGACTCCGGCAGCGGCTCGCTTTCGTTGAAAAGAAAATGTTGAATCAGCTGTGCGGTGTGATCTTTACAGGCCAGCAAAACGGAAACAAGCTCGGCGTCGATTGCGCGTTCGCCATTCCTGACCCGATCCAGTACGGTTTCGGCTTCGTGAGTGAAGGCAACGACATCGTCAAAACCAAATAGTCCCGAAGAACCTTTAATGGTATGCATGGCTCGGAAAATACTATTGATACAATCGGCATCATCCGGCGTTCCTTCCAGCCCTAACAGGGCTTCTTCCATGGCGGTCAGTAATTCGTCAACTTCTTGGGAAAAGGTTTCTAAGGCGGGATTTATATCGCTCATGATTTTGTCCAATTAGCGGGAATAACAATGGGATCGCCAAAATACATACCCAGTTTAAGCAGCTCAAACACCTCAATCACCGCTTCGCTATGACGCAGCAAGCGCAGGGTAAAGCCGCGTTTCTGCGCCTCGGCTTTAAGCAACAGCAGCAACTGTAGCCCCGCGCTGTCTATTTCGGCAACAGCCGACAAATCAATTTGCAACTCCTGCGTACCGGGATGGCAAAACCCCAACAAGGTCTCTTTTAGCGACTCGGCATTGTAGATGGTCATGTCGTCTTTTATCGACAATTGCATAATTCCGTCGTTTTTACTAGCTTTTGCACTCATGGCACAGCTCCCGGAAAGAAAGTTAAGGCAGTACTAATTTAGCAATGGCCGCGAGTAAGATAGGCGGCTGAAAAGGTTTGGTGACCCAGGCTTTAGCGCCGGCTTCTTTAGCCGCGCGTTTTTTATCCTCTTCCATTTCGGTGGTCAGCATAATGATCGGGGTAAATTTATAATTGTCGAGCTGTTTAACCGCTTTAACAAAGGCAATACCGTCCATAACCGGCATATTAATATCGCTGACGATAAGGTGGATTTTAACGCCGTTCAGTTTAGCTAATGCCTCTTTGCCGTCAGAGGCTTCGATCACCTCGTAACCCGCGCCTTTTAGTGCAATCCCGACAACCTGTCGCATTGACGCGGAGTCATCCACGATCATAATTGTTTTCGCCATAAGTAAAAGCCTATCTTTGATATTAAAAAAAAGTTAATTCGTCCGAGCTATCCGGCACATGATCAGGCCGGGAGCCGACCGACTTGTAATTTTCTTCTATGTGCTCTACGGCCTCATCGACACGGAGCATGTTGCCGTCCCGGCTACTGCCTTGCTGTTGTATCTTTTCAATGGTTTTTTGCAGATTCAGCAAATTATTTTCAACTTGCGTTAATATTTGGCTGACGCGATCCTGAAACTGCAAGGCTACCAGTACATTATTGATTTCGCCGCGGATTTGTTCGGCATTATTTCTAAGCGCGCAGGCATCGTCGCGGTAATACGTTAAGACTTGACTTAGGTGGGACAAAATCCTGTCGATATTGGTTTCGGCCTGAGACAGGACCGAGTCATCAACCTGTACGGAATTTTCCGATATTTTTAACGTAGACGTTACTACGGCAATCATATCGTCAACTTCGTTGTGCAAGCGCCGGTCGATTTTTAAAAGATCATCCGCCAATTTATGCGCATCGCCCGCAACAACGGCAAAGCCCCGGCCCTGCTCACCGGCTAAAGCAGCTTCATTCTCCGCACTAAGCGCTAACCGGTTAATTTGTCCGCTCAGTCCGCGCAGCTCTGTTGCAGTGGAACTCAATCCGCTCATATGGCCGGATAATTTTTGCAGTTCGGCCGAAACATCACGATCTGTTTTATGAACCCGGTTCAGGACGTCCAGGACCGGTTGCAACAAATCGCGGCTGGTACTGATAACACTATCCGGATGGTAATGCTGCTTATCCAAGGTATTGTCGGCGCTATCGACAATCTGCTGAAGTTCGGCAACCATGTCGCCAAAACGGCTTGTTAACGAGATAATCTCCTGCTCGGTGTGTTCGCGCGAATCCATGACATGCTGGGAGAGTATCGGCGTTATGATCAACAGCAGCCGCTCCAATTCGGTGGTGTAAGTCGCCACCGCATCTATCTTGCCGGCTTCATCCTGCTCCCAACAGGTACTGACTTGCGTCAGTTCGTTAACATGGCGGCGCCATAAAAACAAACCGTTTGCTATCCCGCAAAACACTAATAATAAGCCGGCGAATGCACCATATAAAGTAACCCCGCCATGCCAGACAATAGCCACTTCCCCCAAAATAATGGGCAATGCAGGTAATGAACCATATAAGAACCTAGAATTAATGTTATTTTGGGCGTGCGGCATTAAAATCCTCGTTGTTCTCATAAAGGCCATAGTCTAATATGTATTTTTACTTAGTGCCATTTTGATTTTGTTACCAATGCAGGGAATTTATTATTAGTATTGAACCCATTAGCGCTGAAGAGTTTTCCCATTTCAGGCGCGTAATTTACGATCATGCGGGCATCGCTCTCGCACCGGAAAAAAAAATCATGGTCGCCAGCCGGTTGGCTAAACGCTTGCTGCATTACGACTTACACACCTACGAGCAATATTACCAATTACTGAATACCGGGCAATATCCCCAGGAATTTCAGTTAATGGTTAATATACTGACCACCAACGAAACCTACTTTTTTCGCGAACCCAAGCATTTCGATTTTCTTCAGGAAAATATTATTAAGCACTGGCGAGGCGATAATTTTCGTTTGTGGAGCGCGGCAAGCTCCACAGGCGAAGAAAGTTACTCCCTCGGCATGCTATTGGCGGAAGGGCTGGGCATGAGGAAATGGGAAATTTTCGGTTCCGATGTCAATACCGAAGTGCTGGAAACGGCGCGAAGAGGTGTTTATTTAATGGACCGGCTGGATAATATGGACAAACATTACCTGGATAAATATTGCCTGAAAGGCGTGCGTTCGCAAGAAGGCTATTTTCGCGTCGATGAAAAAATAAGAAACCACGTCAGCTTCGGCCAGGTCAACCTTAAAACCCCGCTACCGAGAAGTCTTGGCCAATTCGATGTCATTTTTTTGCGCAATGTGTTGATCTACTTTGACACGGAAACCAAACAAGATATAGTGCAGCGCGTCATTTCGGTATTAAAACCGGGCGGCTATTTTTTTATCAGTCATTCTGAAACCTTACACAGTATTAAAACCGAATTATCCATGGTGACACCTTCCATTTATCAAAAACCATGCAAATAGGTCAGTACCAGGGGCTGCCGCGTATCATCATCGATCCCGGCGAAAGTTATGTCACCAAAAAAGACGAAATCATTTCCACCTTATTGGGTTCATGCGTAGCGGCCTGTTTATATGACCCGGTTAATCGAGTCATCGGCATGAATCACTTTTTACTGGCTCAGCAGCATTCAGCTCACAATGCGGCCTTGTTAGCTTCGGAAGGTGGACGCTACGGCATACATGCGATGGAGTTACTGATCAATCAGATGCTGAAACAGGGTGCGCAACGCATCCACTTAAAAGCCAAAGCTTTTGGCGGCGGCGATGTGCTAAAACTGGGCAATGAATCGCGCGGTGGACAATCCATCGGAGCAGTCAATTGCGAATTTATTAAAACCTTTTTGAAAACCGAACGCATCCCGTTAATAGCTTCCGGCTTAGGCGGCCAGATAGGCCGCAATATTTTTTTTCTGGCAAGCGACTTTTCGGTTTATGTTAAAGCCATCGAACACCAAGAAGAACAAGCCGTTGTTAACCTGGAAAAACGTTTCCTGAGAAAAAATATCGCTGTACATATGCCGCAACCATCGGATCAGGCAGATTTTTGGTAACCGTTTCATTAATACCCGATGTTAAGGAATGTGTACGAAATAACTTGGGTAAGTTGCTAATAGCCGGAGTGCAGGCTTCGCCTGCAAGCACAAGCACCAAAAGTAGGCGCTTTAGGCGAAGCTTGCACTCCTGCTGCAAACATAGGGTGCGATTTGCTCCTCGGCAATTGCTCCTGCATTGCTCTACTACAGGCCATCCATGGCCTTATGCAATATCTGCATTGACCTCCAGGGAGGGAGGAAATGCCGCAAGATTGCCTGGAGCAATCGCGGCCCCCACATCCCTGTGGGTTATGCCGGAACCCAGGCACAGGGAGGTGAAACTATCGGCTGGGATGCCGCGTTGATCAAGCGTGTATCAATTCCGAGTTACCGTCCATGGCGCTGGATACCGGCATCCATGCCGGTATGACGACTCTGAAACACACTTGTGTATAACGACGAGCGCCTAAGCATGGAAACGATAGACATCCAATCAGCGGTCTGCCGGCAGCGGTAACGGACAGCGCATAACACCAGTTAGTATTAAAGAATATGACAAATGAAATTAAAGTATTGATTGTCGACGATTCCGCCGTGGTACGACAAGTATTAACCGGCTTATTGGACGGCGTATCGGGCATTAAAGTAATCGGCGCCGCGCCCGACCCTATTTTTGCCTTAAAACGGATGGAAACCGAATGGCCCGACGTCATTGTGCTGGATATTGAAATGCCGCGCATGGACGGAGTGACTTTTCTAAAAAAACTGATGGGCGAGCGCCCCGTTCCGGTAGTCATTTGCTCCACTTTAACGGAAAAAGGCGCTGAAGTGACCATGCAAGCCATGAGTGCCGGTGCAGTCGACATTATCACCAAGCCGAAAGTCAACTTGCGCAACTTCCTGCAAGAATCAAAATCCACCATCATCGACGTCATCAAGGCCGCCGCGGGATCCAGGCCCAGAATCATCAAATCAGCCACCGCCGCATCCAGCCGTACCGCTGCAAACACAGACAACTTGTTCAGCGCCGCACCGCTTAAACCCATGGTGCAAACCACTGACCGAGTCATCGTTATAGGCACCTCAACCGGCGGTACACAAGCGCTGGAATACTTGTTCACCCAATTGCCGCGTACTGCACCGGCGATTGTCGTGGTCCAGCATATGCCGGAACATTTCACGGCCGCGTTTGCGAAAAGACTGGACAGTATTTGCCAAGTAACCATCAAAGAAGCCGCGCACAACGACCGCGCCCTGCCCGGCCTGGTATTAATCGCTCCCGGCGGCAAACACATGTTATTGCAACGTAACGGTGCGCAGTATCAGGTTAATATTAAAGACGGCCCGCTGGTAAGCAGACACCGCCCCTCGGTTGACGTACTATTCCGCTCCGCCGCGCAGTCTGCCGGTGCCAATGCATTGGGCATTATCCTGACCGGCATGGGCGACGACGGCGCCCGCGGCATGAAAGAAATGCACGACGCCGGCGCCCTGACTATCGCCCAGGACGAAGCCAGCTGCGTGGTTTACGGGATGCCCAAAGAAGCCGTCAAACTGGGCGCGGTCGACGGCATTCTGCCCTTGTCGAGCATTCCGCAACTGATTATGCAAGCGCCTACCAGGGCGTTGTTTAAAAAGCCGTAAATTCAAATATCCAGGTACAAAATGGCGCAAGCATTGAATGAAATACATTACGACACGGCCGCGCACCTGGCGAGGCTTGAACTCACCCTGGTTATCTGCGAAGACATCAAACTCATTATCGAAATCCCGTTCAAAACCAATCTAATCGCCATTAATGCGATGCTCATTACCCGCCGTGCCGGCATTAAATCCCGTGGCTTCAGTATTATCGCCCTGGAGTTACGCCTGCTTAGCGGTAAGCTGCGCGAATTAATGAATGAAGTATCCAAGATCATCGCCAAGATGATTTACGATGTGACCATCTTGTGCAAATCCCAACGCATGATGGGCTATTTGCAACGAGCATTGGCCGGAGATCAATACGCAATAATCGGATCGGCTATCTCGCGTAAACAAGCCGATATGAATAAACTGAACCAGGGCCTCGAAGCAGGCTTATCCTCATTACTATGGACGTTGGAAAACGCTTATGAGCTTTGCAAAACAAGCGAGGCATTCAGCCGCAATGCCAAAATCGAAGCCGCCTACGGACAGGAATTGAGCGGTGAACTGAAATTGGTTGCCGAACGCATAGAAACCACGATGAATGAAATCACCTCTTCCCTGCAAAAACTAATACATAACATCCGCGCATCAACATGAAAAAAATTGAATATATTTACAGTAAAGGCCAGCATCGTTGGGCAGCTGTCACCTGTGATCCGGAAAGACCCAACTACCTGATCGACACCAACGAATACCTGATCATTAACCGCGACGAAGCCTTATTAACCGATCCCGGCGGCATTGAAATTTTCCCCAGCGTCTTCTCCGCGATCAGCACCGAATTCGACCCGAAAAAAATCCGCGCGTTATTTGCCTCGCATCAGGACCCTGACATTATTTCCTCGCTGTCGCTTTGGCTCGACATCAGTCCTGAAGTTAAATGCTATATTTCCTGGTTATGGGAAACCTTCGTACCCCATTTCGGCGGCAATAACACAACTTTTTTCTCTATCCCTGACGAAGGTATGCCGATCCAATTGGGCGATTTGACCTTACAGGCGATACCCGCCCATTACATGCACTCTTCCGGCAATTTCAACTTATACGACCCCGTAGCCAAGATACTTTTTTCCGGCGATGTGGGCGCGGCGCTATTGCCGCACGGGGAAGAGTATTTATTCGTTAGTAACTTCGACCAGCATATCCGTTTTATGGAAGGCTTTCATCGCCGCTGGTTCGGTTCCAACGACGCCAAACTGGATTGGTGCGAGCGCGTCAGCCAAATGAATATTGACATGCTTTGCCCACAGCATGGCGCTATTTTTCAGGGGCCGGATGTAACGCGCTTTATCAACTGGCTGGCGGATTTAAAAGTAGGGCTACATACCAAATAGTAACCCATTAATCTTGGCGCGGCCTTATGCCGCATCATACTCATCATCCACCTGATCATGCTTGAGATGATGTTTTTCATCGACGGCCTTGATGCACAAATTGCAAAAAAATCCGACCACCAGTAACCCGGCCATAATTTGCATTGTCATATTATAGGCATCGGCTTTAGGCACCCCCTGCGCGATTTGGCTTTCCCGCAAGTAATTGACCAGCACCGGCCCGGCAACGCCGGCCGTGGCCCAGGCGGTCAATAACCGGCCATGAATCGCGCCGACATATTTGGTACCGAAAATATCGGCCAGATAAGCCGGTATCGTCGAAAAACCGCCGCCGTACATGCTCATAATCACCGCGTAACAGCCCATAAACAGCAGCACATTATTCATCCGGCCGGTATAAGGCACAATCGAGTACAGCACGCAGCCCAGCATGAAAAAAGTGAAATAAGTGCTTTTCCTGCCCAGATAGTCGGACAGCGTCGACCAGAAAAAGCGCCCGCCCATGTTAAAAAAGCTGAGCATGCCGACAAACGCGGCGGCTTTTTCCGGCGTGATTTGATCCTTAAACATTTCCTGACTCATCGCCGAAGCCTGACCCAACACCCCGATTCCGGCGGTCACATTCAGGCACAGCACCAGCCACAACAGATAAAACTGCGGCGTTTTAAGCACCTGCTCGACATGCACGTGATTGTCGGTGATCAACTTGCTTTTGCGTGTATCCGGCTGGAAACTTGCCGGTAACCAGCCCTCTTCCGGCAAACGGATACTGAACGCGCCGATCATCATAAACACCAGATAAATGCAGCCCATGGTCATAAACGTTTCGGCAACGCCGACCGATGCCGGCGACCCGAAATGCTTCATCAAAAACACGCTTAACGGCGCGCCGATCATTGCGCCGCCGCCAAAACCCATGATTGCCAAGCCGGTCGCCATGCCGCGCCGGTCCGGGAACCATTTAATCAAGGTCGAAACCGGCGACACATAGCCCAAGCCCAAACCGATACCGCCCAACACGCCGTAACCCAAATACAACAACCAGATTTGATGCAACTCCACGCCGGCAGCGGCGATAAAAAAGCCGCCGCTAAAGCACAGCGCCGAACAAAACATCGTCACCCGCGGCCCGACTTTTTCCAACCATTTCCCGGCAAACGCAGCTGACAGTCCTAAAAACACAATAGCCAAACTGAATATCCAACCCAAGGTGGTCAACTTCCAATCTTCGGGCAATGACTCGGTAATACCCAATACTTTCGTCAACGGCAGATTAAACACACTGAAAGCATAAACCTGGCCGATACACAGATGCACAGCCAGCGCCGCCGGGGCCACCAGCCAGCGGTTAAAACCGGGTTTTGCAATAATTCTGTCTTTCGATAAAAAGGACGAGTCTAACCATGTGGACATAAGGCTTTGTTCCTGTTGTTTATTATTATTTAGTGAAACTTATACGTCTGAAAAATTCCTGATCTTGACCGCCCCGTCCGGGAAGCGGGCCACAACCTCCAACTCGCCGCCCATGGCCTCGATGTGACTGCGCAGAGTGGAAATATACATGTCGGTGCGTTTTTCGATCTTGGCAATTGCCGGTTGTTGAACGTGCAGAACCTCAGCCAGCATCTTTTGCGACAGACCGCGTGCTTGCCGCAATTCATTGAGCGGCATCTCGGCCAGCCATGCTTGGGCCTTGGCTTCGGCCCGTGCGCGTGACTCGGGCGACATTTGTGCGCGAAGATCGGAAAATTTATTAGCCATTAGATTAGCCCTTCTTTTTTAAGTTGCAGCAGGTGTTCATCGTAGAGTTGGTCGGCAATAGGAATATGGGTATCGTACCATCGGTTGTCACCCGTCTTGTCGCCGCCGATCAGCAAAATCGCACTACGTCGAGGATCGAACGCATACAGCGTACGTAGCGGCCTGCCATCATGCTGAGTACGAAGCTCTCGCATAGGGCTGTGTTTCGAACCGTTGATACCGCTACTGTGAGGAAATCCCAAAGTCGGGCCACGCTCTTCCAGAAGTTGAACGGATGCGGCTAATGATACTTGCTCGTCTTCAGGCAAACTGTTCCACCACATTCCGAATTCATCAGTGTATTCTATATCCCAACTCATATGATCAATGTAACCTTGAGAGAATATTCCGTCAATGGAATAAATAGTTGCACTTAATTCAGAATATCCATGCAAAATATACTCTGAGCGGTCAAGTTTTCGGTTTTTACAATTTAGCGTAGGGTGGATAAGCGTAGCGCATCCACCATAACAATCTCGGTATTGGTGGATGCGCTACGCTTATCCACCCTACAAATTTGTAACTTTTTACGGTAATAAACCGAAAACCTGACCATTTAAAGTATATCAAGGTCAGGAAGCTTCATTTTCTATCACTGATGGCGAAATATTAAGCGGGGCCATTCCTATGGCAAAAACACGATTGGTTCAGGCATGGATTGAAATTCACCGCGAATCCTTGCTTGCGGATTGGGATCTAGCCGTAAATGGCCAAGCCCCGTTTCCTATTGATCCTTTACGTTAGGCGTAGTCATGGAAGCAGTTATTCGTGTAATACCTCGCGAAGATTATTCCCTGGAACTCTGGTTCAATACCGGAGATCATCGCTTGTTTGATGCCCGCCCCTATCTGAATCGCGGCGTATTTACGCGCTTGCAGGACATCGCATTATTTAAACAAGCGTTTGTTGCATTGGATACCGTATGTTGGCCTGGCGACTTGGACATTGCGCCGGAAACACTTTATGACAGGTCGGTTCCTCTAAGTGACTAACGTAGAATTGAGGCGCCTGCGCGGCTTTTCGCGCAGGCGCCTCGAACGAATGGTTAGACCACAAGCTCAACATTATAGGAGCTTACGAGTTAGCCAACCCTGCAAGCTAGCAACCATCCGCTGGAGCCTGGGAAACCGATCTGTCGACGGCAGCTCTACCGCGGCATGGACGTCACGATAAAGGTAGAGCATTGAGAACGACAGCATGAGAAGTAAACCGGATATGCTTGACATCGAAGCAGCACCTTTCGCGCCCCAGCCTTTCCAGTTATTGAAGTACCCATAGAGCGCAACGGATAGAACAATTCCTGCTGCGACAACGAAGGATTTGACGACCCCCCAAACAAAAAAGCGAATTGCTCCGCCAACAAAAATTGGAGCGGACGCGCAGCCAAATAGCCCGCTTAGAGCGTAGCTGGCGATTTGCGGAAGCAAGACCATGGCAAGAATTGCGGAAAATATCTTCAAGTCGGTATCAAGGTCCAACATGAACTTAAGGAGCGCATTAACTGCTGCGCCCAGTTCTCCTTGAAACAAGCCTTGGTTGTCGATTGCTCCGACGCTGCTGGCCCAGGCAGCCGCTATGTAAGTTGCGACTACGGCCAGCGAGAATAGGTACCAAACAACGCGAACGTCTGTCCCATTTTGATCCGCAAGTTTAAGCCCGGTGTACCCAATAACCGTTGGTATTGCTACGGCAAGGGCAGCGAACGCGAGAAGAACCTGGATTTCGTTAGAGATACTCATGGCAATCGTTGTTGTGGCCTAACGCGTAAATCAGCTGCCGCCGAAGGAGGTCGGCTGGATTTTCTTGTTAGGACCTTCCACAGAATACCTTATGAAAATATTGCATAACTTTTCTGACTTCATAAGCGCCTCAAGTTCTTTATTAAAGTCAGCTTTTCCTTTATATCTTACGACAAGCTCCGCGCCAGCCACTTCATCAGGAATAAATGTCCAACTTTTTGAAGCCATAATATTTATGTTGTGCAAACTAAACGCGTTGAGAATTACATCGTAAGTACCCTCGATATCTGAAAAAAATATTTTTAGAAGATATAGATCTCCTTGTTCTCTGTACGCGTTATTCTGCAGCATCGAGTTAGTTCGATACTTTCTTTGCTCTTCGTTCAACAAATCCTCTAGCTCGAGATCATTATCAAGCGCAATTGCACCAAGAAGGAAAAGAAGTTCCTTTGAAGTTTCGTATTTCTCTTTCTTGTTCTGATTTGGGGCGTAATGAATGTACTCCTTTGTTAATGCCAATAATCGTCTTTCAGGCTTTTTGACCGGTTTTACTTTTAATCCTTCCAGTAAAGAATCTAGTAAAATAGAAGAATCAAAAACTGACATGCCGTCAGCGATGGCGCATACGTATATTCTCCACCTGCAAGTGGCTAATTTATATAGAATGTGAGGGGTCACTTCTTCGGATCCAGAATACACTTTGCTTTTATAGCTTCCCACCAAGGCACCAACAAGCTTCTCGATATCAAGAAAAAGGCTGTACTTGCTTATTTCAGGAATGACCGTTTTTGTGCCAAAGGGGAATCCTTCCCCGTAAAATAAAAAACAAGAACTACTTTCTATTTTTGGGTTATTTTTCCGTTCAAGCAAAGTATTGAATTCTTGTTCAAGTATTGTTGAGAACTTCTCTGATATTTTTTCGGTAACGTCAAGGACGTTCGGGAAGAGCGCGGTGACGGGAAAACACGGCTTTCTTTTAAGTCTGGCAGATTGAGCTGAAATTCCAGAAAGAAGTCTTGAGGTCGCATCTTTCTCATTTAGGCCTACGATGTCGATGTAAACAATAGGCTTTAATAGCCCCGTGGGCTCACAATCTTCGACTCTGACAGGAATCAGTTTTTGTTCTTTGCCGGTTGGGTCGTCGACAAATTTGGCAATCCACTCGGCTCTCGTAAATGGAGAATTAAGATAAGCCTTCGATAATACTGCAATCATCTTTTTTGAATGTTCAATACAGTCATGCATTTCATTCCCGAAGTTTTTGCCTGGACGGAAATCCCATTCTTGAACATAAACGGAGTATTCGTTTTCAATTAATTTGAAAGCGATCCATTCCGCCCACAAATTATCGGCGCTTTGGTAGCTGATAAAAAAATCTCGATTTTCCATTGCCGTGAGTTATGAAATTTGGTTGAGTATTAGTCCTAACAAAGTATTAGAAAGTTTCTGTATATCTCCTTCTAACAGATGATATACAGCTATTTATCTTAACAGCTGTCTGCTATGGGCTCAAATACGCCGTAATAGAAACTGCCAACAAAGTAAGTTTCGTACGGTCATATTCCCTCTAACAGCCGGATGACACGATCTCTTGGCAGCAATGAATGCGTGTCGCATCGGCAAAAGCTTTCCAACCAGCGATACAGTCCGCGCCGCTTTCACGGCGCAAACGGTCGGTGGAGGTAATGGCGACCATGTTCCGGTGAAAATAGTTTGCCAGATCATCCGGATTACCTTGAGTCCAGGCATCATTCAACGCGCGAACAGTTGCCCAGATTTCCTGTTGGACCGGATCGTCAAAGCGGATGATCATTGGCTAAAACTCTAAAAACTAGACGAGGTAAAACACGCACAGCTTATTACCGTCGAGATCGCGGAAATAAGCACCGTAAAAACCGTTATCGCCGCGCGGACCCGGAGCGCCTTCATCGCTTGCACCCAGTTCAAGCGCTTTTTCATAAAGCGCATGTACTTTCTCCTGGTTACCCGCATATAGCGAAACCATGACGCCGTTGCCGACCGTAGCCGGCTCACCGTCGAACGGCTTGATGACGCTCAAAGCCGTCTGTTTAGGACTCATGCCCCAAGCAATGTATCTTTCGGTATCCCTGACGCGTTGCGCGCCGAATTCGGCCAACAAGGCATCGTAAAAAGACGCGGCGCTCTCGAAGTTGTTGGTGCCAAGCGTGACGTATCCGATCATAAATTCTCCTGAATTTTTCTAAATAATGGTGGAATAAAGCATTGCCTAGTTTACACGCTCGCACGGCCGGCTAACAGGCGTAATCAGCGTTTAACTTAGTTAGCCACAGATTGACGCAGATAAACACGGATAAAACGCGATGTTGTCGAAAGTAGCGAATCAACCCAAAGGCACAGAATTGTTGTTTATCCGAGTAAATCCGCGTTTACCTGTGGCTCAACTTTAAACTTCAAAACGGTTAATCCCTCGAAACACATAAGCCGGGTTGATGCCGAAAGTGTCGCGAAAGCTGTGGCTGAAATGGGTCGCATCGGCAAACCCGGCATCCAGCGCGGCAATGGTCATATTGTCAGTGGCGTTCAGGCTATCCAAAGCCAAAAACAACCGCTTCCAGGTCCTAAAGCGCCGATACGGCACGTCGGTATGTTGTTTAAACAAATGCAAAAACCGGGACGGCGACAAATCGGCCATCTCGGCCAGATATTCCTGGGAAAAATTGCAGTCCGGCTCCTCGCAAATCAGGTCGATAGCATTTTTCACCCGCGGATCGAGCGCTAAATTCAGCTCGCCATCGCATCCCAGCAAACTATCCAGACAATTTTCAATAACGGCTTTGCCGGGGTCCATTTCATAAATCCAGCGCAATTGCTCGATCAGCTCATCATCCTGAAATAACGACAGCGCCTGTTCCGAACAGGCAAACCGGCGTTTGAAATACAAAAAGTCGGAACTGTCCCGTTCAATGAATAACTTGCCATGTACGCCGCCCTGAAAATCAAGCTCATGCTGCGTACCGGCCGGAACAATCGCACAACGGCAACTTTGCCATGCGCCGTTAGCGATTTTTATCCTGAAAGGCCGGTAAATCCCGACATGCAACGCCACCGTTGCATAGGCGTGCGCATTCAAATGCACCGACGGACCGAAATAAAGCGACCGGCCTCGCCAGATAAACAAACGCATATAAGCAGGATAAAGTTTCAGCATAGCCGATTTATACAAGATTTAATGGGGATGACCTGATTATAATCCTTACAACTGATTTTCATGAGCTGTATCAACCATAAACCAGGAGCATACGATGAATGTTATTGAATTTAAGTCGGGTTTTAACAACTTGTTGGACAATGTTGCGCAAGGCGTTATTTACGAACATCACTTCTTTGAACTGCCATCCGAGCAAAAACCGTGGATCGATACCGGCCTTGATGTTGAAGCCGGCGATAACTTTAGCTCTTTCGCCGCCGGGCAAACCCGGTTTAAAGACTTGCCGATTAAGCTGGAGCCCAATTTCCAACTGTGGTTTCGTATCGGCCCGGACGGCGAGATATTCCGCGGCACCCGCGATAGCCATAGTTTTACCGTAGCGCAATCGGGACGGCTTTATCTGGCCAGCTACTTTCCGGGAGAATGGTCCGATAAAACCGGCAAGCTGGTAACGCCGGATGAAGTATACGATATGGTCACCGGCAATCTGGACGTGCTGCTGATCCGCTGGCAGAGCAATACGCTGGATGGCTTAAAAAGCCTTGCCGAGAACGGCGACGTGGGCAACCTGATCGCCATGGAAATCGATCGACTGGTTTCGCCGGTTATCTCGCCGGAAGGTTGGGATTACCTGTGGTTTGTCGGCCCTGCCGAGATTTATCAATCCTGCGAGGCGCCGGCAAAAGAGTCGGCCATCTGCTGCCACACTCACAACGATTGCGGCCTGTTGCAAAAACCGGTCGCCCTGCCCTTTAAACCGGATACCCGCTTGCGCTGGTCGTGGAAAATGGATGCCCTGCCCTCCGCCGTGCGGGAAGATACCCTGCCGACCCATGATTATTTAAGCATCGCGGTCGAGTTCGATAACGGCCAGGATATTACTTATTACTGGAGCGCCGAACTGCCGCCGGAAACGTCCTATCGCTGCCCGATACCGACCTGGGCTCACCGCGAAACCCATGTCGTGATCCGTTCCGGCCGGCAAGGCTTGGGCGAATGGTTTAATGAAGATCGCGACGTTTACCGGGACTATATCAACGCGATAGGCGGAACGCTGCCGGGCAATATCGTGAAAGTCTGGCTGATTGCGGTCAGTCTGTTTCAGCATGAACAAGGCGTGTGCCAGTATGCGGACATCAGTTTCCTGAGCGATGATCGTGTGGTGCCTGTTTAACTTGAAAATCCACAATAAGTGATTGCGAAAGCCGTTCGTGCTGAGCTTGTCGAAGCATGAACGGCTTTCACGATCTTATCCCTTTGAAATGCACAACTACGGTTTTTTTATCGTTCCCACGCTCCGGCGCTCATCGTTATACATAACGCTGTTCAAGAGCCGTCATGCCGGCGTGATACCGGACAGACGATGTAGGGCGTGCCGTGCGCGCCTTATAACACGCATGAAATCAGTTGAGCGGCTTGAGCTGTTCAACGGTCACTGGGCAACAGTTAAATCCTGCCGTTCTCTGAGCGCCCCAAGGCGCGCACGGCACGCCCTACGCGAAGGCCTTCCACGCTTCGCTCTCGTTCCCACGGGCTCCGTGGGAATGTAGCGCAGGACGCGCTGCGTCCCCTATACGCCAGACGCTGGTCGTGATTCGCGGCGCAGCGCGCCTTGACTGCATTCCCACGCGGCGCGTGGGAACGAGTGTCTCTTGGGCATTTGTATATAACGATGAGCGCTCCGGCGTGGGAACTATGTAAGGGAGCGAGGTTGAGGCCAAGTTAGACATACTGAGCAACTACTCTATTCATACCTTGGCGCTCGAAAATTGCCGATTCAGATAACCCCAGCATGCAAATCCCCCTATTGAGCCCAAGACAATGAAAAATGGCAGAGCCTGAAAGAACTGTTCCTGAAATGTTAACTCGGGTTCTTGCACATTAAGGTTCGGAATGGATAAATACAGAGGGCTAACGGCGACCGCTGTAATCGCGGCACCAGCTACAAAGTAGAACCAATGGGTAACCTTGAAGTGATTGGCTATGACAACGCCGATAGCGAATGGAACCAATGCGGTTGCGCAAGCAAAGAGCCACCCAATCAGAAAGAGAAGGAGGGTCATGATTGACAAGTGCGCCGTCTTGGTAAGAAAACTATTTGTCGTGGCACTTTCAAAACCACTACTCGATATCATCGCGACACCTTCAAAAAGGAATGTAAAGGCAAGAGCCGCGCTCGAAATGGCTAATAAATAAGCGATGGTTGCGCACTTGAAACTTATGACCTGAGACTCGGTTACTGGCATATGGGGCTGTCTAACGTAATATATACGACACCAATTGTCGTATAAAAAACTCAATTTGTCGTATATTAGCCTCTTCCAATGCTCAATGAGTCTGAACAAGGGACGTATTTCTAACGGAAAATGAGTCTGACAACCCCATAAATCTCGTTCATGATAGAAAGATGAAAGCTATCATGACAATAAAAGACCTCAATACCCTAGACCAACTGGAACAGTTTTTAGCTGGCGGCCAAGCCGTCGCGTTTCTGGTTACCGACAGCAAAAACTGGGCCGCCGATCCGGTGGTCGGACGGCATAGCAAAGGCAGTTTTTTATATTCCTATGTCATGGCGCATTTGATCGATGTAAAAACGGAAAATCTTGCCGGAAACTATTCCGTTGAACTCAAAGGCACGCATCGAAAAGTCACAGAAAGAGGCATTGACGCGCTTGCAAAAAAGCTGACTGCACGGATAAAGCGGCTTTCCGATTCGGCATCTAAAGATGCGCCTTAATTGGATAAGGTCTTAGGACTCGCTTTGCGTACCTTGCCGACTATAAATTTCTAATCGTGTTAACGCCATAGATAGCCCCCTCCTCCGGTCAATAGTCGAGGCGGCGTTCACGAGCGATTCTCCCTATAAAAAGCTTGAGCGCGTTGGAAACCGGAGTAGCGCAAGCCTCATTCAGGCCTATCGCCTGATCTTAAGATAAGGCAAAAACATTATATTATTCTTATATTTCAGCAATAAAAACACACATTACCTAGTACTAATACAGAGCTGTAAAACTTGCAAAAACACAAGAGATAGAGTCTAATCCCCAGCCCTTGCAGTCCGGCCTATCGCGAAAGTTACCGGATGCAAGACCTGCCCCAATAATTCCAGGGCGGAAATCAAAGCGGAAGGTCCGCGCAAGAGATTCGCTAGTTTTTACCGCTACGGCGGCGAGCGTTGTTGCGGTATCGATTCGGTGATGCGTTGACTATCTGTCACGGGGCTTGTCAGTATCAGCCTCCTGTTCGGTTTGGCAATAAGTCTGAAGAAAAGGTCCGAACATTACCTGGACCTTCCCATTTTTATTAAAGAGAGAAAGAAAATATGAGTACAAAAACGAAAGTCATTATAGATACGGACGTCGATTTTGATGATTACATGGCGATGGTGTATCTGCTGCAAAACCCCGACATTGAAGTCATTGCGATCAGTATAACGGGTTGCGGAGCGGCGCACTTAAGTCACGGTGTAAACAACGTCGCCAATTTGTTGACCTTGTTTGGCGAAGAAGCCCTGTCAACCCCCATTTTAAAAGGCAGCCCGGCCCCGTTGCGTTACAGCAACGTGTTTCCGGGAAGTGTCCGCACAGATGCCGACTGCCACTATGACGCCGTATTTCCCGGCACCAATCCGTCGCCGAATATTGTCGATGCGCAAGATTGGCTGACGCGATACTTCCTGGAAACGCAAGATACCGTCACCGTATTATCGATCGGCGGCGGTACTAACTTCGGCATCCTGTTTTCTAGCGCGAAAACAAATGTTCGATTGCAAGAGGGTATCAAGCGCGGCATCGACAAGATTGTCATGATGGGCGGCAATTTGCTTCCCGAATATATTGCCCCTGGAGCCAAAGGCAACATCATGGCTACCTTGGGCAATAATGCGTATTACAACAACGACGTCGCCGAATGGAATATCTTTATCGATCCGCTTGGCGCTCAAATTGTGTTTGAGTCCGGCATCCCGATCGAATTGATTGCGCTTAATGCGACCAACGATGTGCCTATCGATCAGTCTTTCGTAGACAAATTGAACGCGATTAATACCCCGCAAGCCAAATTTGTTAGCCAGATACTGGCTTTCCCTGCCAATGCGGCCGGCATCGGCAGCTTTCTGTCATTCTGGGATCCATTAGCCGCCTGCACGCTTGCCGACCCGACCCTGGTCACAACCCAATCGTTCAACGTTTCGATCTACCAGGAACTTGATGAAGAAAAAGATCAGTCAGGAAAATTAATCGTCGACGACAATGGCAGCGCCATCGACATCGCGATTTCCGCATCGAAAGATGCTGTCTATGCGGAGTACCTCCGTGTCATCAGCCTGCCATCGGCAATATAAATCCAACAGGAATTTTTTATTATGAAAATGCTAGTTAACGTAGCGCTTGTGGGCATCGCCTGCATCGCAGGTTCGGCTTTTGCGAACGAAGCTGCAAGCCCCAAATCATCCGCCAACAAAGCGTATACGCCCGTCGATACTTGCACGGGGACTTATCCGTCTTATTGGCAAGACGTCAATCCGAAATTTGCAGAGATGTGGAAAGGACAGGACTTGACCAATGCGCCGACAGGCGCCTATTCAGGCTCGGTCTTCAAGTTGTCGGATGCGTATCCAAGCCAACCGGCCGACGACAAAGCCAACCAGCCGTGGCGCGCCGCCAAGTTCGACGCAATGTTCAATCCCGAAACCAGCCAGGCTAAAAAAGCGGAGCTGGCCAAAGAATATGCCGAACTGGTTCTTGAATATTCGCTCGCAGGAAATATTGACCAGCCCGGACAATCCGATTTCGACGTCTGTAAAAACCCGGTTCGTCCTTGGTTCCACATACCGTTTCAAACATACGACGCGCTCAGCGGCCGCGAGTTTATCCATGGCTTAACCCGTGAAGCGCCTGTCACGTTTTCGATTAAATCGGGAACGGGAACCGCGAAAACAACAATGTGGGCAATCGGTATCTTCAACGAGACCGCAGCTTACACATTAGGCAAGGTCTGGCAGAAAGACGGCTCGGCGAAAATACCGACCGAAAACATCACCTTCGACGAAGGCGCTGTGATAGCCAAACCTTTGTTCAATACCGCGACTATCGAGCAATTACCGGTCTTGGCCAATATGCCGGTTTGGAACGCCAACATTTCCTCGCCTTCATTTTGCGAGTGCAAGCCTATTAAAGAAGGCGATACTCAATGTTCGCTAGTCGAACAGAGCCAACAATGTCCGCGTAATTTTGCCAAATGGAACGACGTCAAATTACTACAGTTTGACATTGCCATCCGCGACAGCCGGGCGAAAGAAACCGGTTGGGTTTTGGGCACTTTTGCCGCGGACGGCCGCCGTAAAGCCAACGTCAAGAATCCTTGGCATAGAATGAGCGTGCTGGGCCTGATATGGGGCAACGACACGCCGCCGGCGGGACAATTCGCCTATAACTATCCAGCCGATCCACGTAAAAACGGCTTCAAAGAAGAGGTGATTTTCTGGGATACCGTCGACGAATTGAATTCATTCGGCGGTACCGGCACCATGCAACGGATGGGGCATTTGGGTTCCAACTACCGTCTGAACGGTCCGGCAGACAACGCAAACAGCTCTTGCATGTCTTGCCACGGCACCGCGTCGGTACCTGATACTAATTTCACTACGCCACCGTTACTGTCCCAGTTCTCAGCCATCACCAAGCAATCGGTGGCCCCTGTTATCGGTTTAACCACGCAAGGGCTTGACCGCTCGGGCGCGGTTGCAACGGAAAATAACGGTGTGAGTTTTTCCGCTATCGACTCAATCTATTTTGCCAATGTCATGGCGGGAACGCCTTTCAACATGACGCTGAAAACCCCAAGCGGCGACGTCAACGTCATGCCTGACGGTGCGCCTCATTACAGCAACCCTGAGCAAAAGAAATGGATCTCGCTGGATTATTCGCTACAGCTTTCCATCTCGTTAACCCAATGGATGCAATGGCAAGCGGCCCAGAAAGCGGCAACGCCTGTAACCGATCGCGAATTCGTCAATACCTTGCGTAGAGACCAATAACAATAAAGCCGTAAAGGGGTATTCGGGCAGTTAACGCCCGGATACCCCACAATTAAAACGCCCTCCTGAACGCCTGTTAATCGACGAACTTTTATCGATTACATTTATCTCACGTTCCCGACTTCGCGCTTGCAAAATCCGGTTCCGGGCATTGCCGGCCGAACTTTTCCGCCCATGGGAAAGAAGCCCCCTCCCGTACATAGCGCTTATACAAACGCGTTGCCAATTCAGGTTGATGAATCACATTCCAGCTAGCCGCATGGCATAGCACGGCAGCGAATGCCTGTGAGTGCAGGGGAAGCGAATCCGCTGCCTTGACGGCGTAATCGGCGGCCACGATGCGGTAGTGGAAACGCGCATCCGGTTTGGCTCGGCTCGCCTTGAAACGCCGGCGCTCGCCCGCCGTGGTAAATTCGCCCTTAACCTCTGTCGGTCCTCCGGCATATTCATAGTTACCGCCCCAGTTTGCAAAATCCGGCGCCAGTTCATAGCCCAGCAGTTCCATGCCGTTGTGCCGGGCCACCAAAGCCAGCGCATACCAAGCCTCGGCCTTGCCGGCACTTCCTTGTGTCCGCTTAAAGGCACTCTGGTATTCTTGCGCCAGCGGTTTCAGCTTGGGATCGTCAAAATAGCGCAATGCGTCCTCGAAGCGCCGCTCACGCATCAGCCGGCGCGCCAGCAGTTGCCGCATTTGCAGCGCCGGTACCGTGGTAAAATTCGCCGCTGCTTCCAGGTCTTTCGACGACGGAACCGGAACATGCTTATCGACAAACGACTGCAACTCGTCCACGGTCAACACCCGTTCGGCAACATAAGCCGCATCCGTCAAATACTGAGCGCCATAGAAATACTCCAGCGCTTTTCGATACTCTCCTCTGGCAAGCTGTAAAACCCCGCGTTCGGCATCGATCCTATAGATTAAATTATCGTTACTCCCATTGCTTTGATCGCCAGCCGCAGACTTAGATTTATCCACGCTTGGAAAACCTTTGGCTGCTTGCGCGTATGCGGCCAAAGCCGCTGGTTGGTCTCCGGCGCGTAACGCCAGTTTTGCCTTGATCCAATAGGCCAACGGACTTTTATCTTTTTCGGCCAAGCGCTGGGCCAAGTCAAAACTTCCGCGTTGATAAGCAAAGGCGGCAAGCCAGTCCGCCCCGTCGACCTGTTCAATGCCTTGCTTTTCTATCGAAGCGGCAATGCGCTGCCAAACATCAAGCGCCGGCGCTGTGCTTGACGCTTCTTCTTGCGATTTATTCAAGTAGGATTGAAGCGAAGAAAGCGGGATACCGACATTTTGCGTGTACAAGTAGACGAACAACAAGCGTTGCGTCAACGGATCGCTTAACGCCTCGTCCAGTAAGGCGCTGTCTTTGCTGATAATTCGCGCTGCTTGCTTCAAAGAATTGGCGGCACCGACAGAACCGTAGGCCATTTGCTCGCGATAAAGGCTGACCGCTTGTTTCAGTTCGCCGGGCCGCAGATGCAGGCGCGCCTCTTCGCCCAAACTGGACACCGCCAAACCGAGCGGATCGGACAGACCGGATTTAACCAACTCTCGCGTTTTTTGAAACTGCGCGACGGCCTCAGCGCTATTGTCTTGATAGGCGGCAATCCGGCCCAGCATGTAGGTCGACCAAACAATCCGGGCAGCATTTTGCTCTGCGGGCAGCGCCAACACCGCGGCAAAACGTTGCTGCGCTTTAACCAACAAAGCTTTGGCTTGCTCGCTAAGCGGCTTTGCCGGGCCGGTATCGGCTTGATCGTTTCCGGTCGGCGGCGGGAAGGCCAAATGAAAATCCCGTGCGGCAGCCGTATACAGCCGTAGCGCCTCCGGCAAGCCTTGGCCTAGCGCATAAGCCGCATCGCCATCGGGCGCTTTCCGCATTGCGGCAATCTTATCGGCGGCACCGTCCGCTGCTTGGCCGGCTTCGATTCGCGCGCGTTGGGCTTGCGGATCGTCATCTTCCAGGACCGGAAAATCTTTCCGGGCCGTATCGATCAGTTTCTGAATTTCTCTAGCAAACAACGCGGGCGGCGGCTCAAACAGCGCCTCTTTGCGCGTCGGTATCAGCTCTTCGGGAAAATCCGGCCCGCAGCCTAGTACATAGGGCGCGGCAAGCGCTAAAACACTCACCAGCGCGACGCGTAATTTACGGATAAGCATTGATTTTTACCTCATGATTTGCGCAACGAATCCAGCCTGCAGTGCTTTGATGCCGGGCCTTGAGTATTGCCGGTTGGGAAAGATGGAACAGAATTTGGTCATCGGCTTGGACGCTATGGTAGCCGCCCAGCGCATCGGATGCTTCGCAGCCCTGCCCGGCCAGGATTTGTATTTTCTCGGGAAAAGGCGCATCGATATCGCTTTCGTTAGCCACGAAAACATCAAGCAGACCGGGAGACGGACCCGGCGAAGTATAAACGGTAGTTTTAGCTGTGAGTTTTCGCCCTGCGATAACGGCTTGCCAGGTTTCCAGGCTCCATGCCCTGCGGTCATCGCGGGTCGGCAGACGGAACCAGGCAATCCCGGCGAGTTTTGCCGGCGGCTGCTCGCGCCATGCATCCAGCAAAACGGCTACGTCTTGCGGGCGGACAGTCAATTCTTGCGCTACGGTAGCCTCTAAACCGATAGGCGCCTCGCTTTCCACCGCCGTAACGCGCTTATCCTTATCCCAAGCGACGCGCGAGCCGTAAGTGGGCAGTGCGACGCGAAACGCGACCGGGCCGATAGCGGAAAATTTTTCCACCCATTGCTTAGCTTGCCGGGGATCGAAAAGCCCATGTTGCGGATCGGCAACCGAATGCACTTGCAAAACCGCCTCGTCGACATTTTCCAGCAACTTAGGCAATTCCGGCGCTCCCAACCATGCGGGAATGGCCGTGATGGATAGCGACAAGCCCAGTTCCGCCGTGTCCTGGCGCAGTTTGGCCATGAATCGCGCATAATCGGGCAAGCGCTGGGTGGCGCAGTCATGATCGATTTCCAAACCCGTCACATTAATACCCAATTCCCGCCATTTTTTGACGACGGCCAGGCTGTCGGCTTCTATCCGATCAGGATCCCATTCCACCAGTTGCCCGTTAATGCGAATGACGACAATGACCGCTTTGCCGTTGCCCACTAAGGCTTGATGATCTATTAGTACCGGAGCAAACCGGCCGTGCCGCCGAAGTTCCGCGCCTAAAACGCGCCATCGGTCAATCCACGGCGATGCACTTAGCAGTGCGGAGTTGAGCGCGGGCGTCCATTGACGTTGCCAAACGTAAGCGTCGTGAGTAAGCGCATTGTGCTTGGCGGGTTTGCAGGCAAACAGCAATAAAAGCAGCGCCATTAAAGCGAATTTCAGCGGGTAAAATTTCATAAGAAAAAATGGATGAAATATTTATATTTTTGTAACTATTCAGTACATAGAGAAATGGAACGCGGATGACACGGATTAAACACGGATTTAAAAGCGTCATCGAACTTGGCTTGGGCTAAAAATCCGTGTAAATCCATACTATCCGTGTCATCCGTGTTCTATTGAGCATACGCTGAATAGTTACATATTTTTTAACGGCATGGTATCACGCAGTGGCGCTGTAACTGGCCTGTTTTAACCGAGCAACAACTGTTGCATCGTCTTTTGTTAGTTGAAAGTAAAGAATCACCACGAAGACATGAAGGGTACGAAGCCTTCAATGGATTGAGTTAAAACAATTATTTTTCTTCGCGCTCTCTTCGTGTTCTTCGTACCTTCGTGGTGAATAATGCTTTCACAGTCTGGCATCCTACTTAGCTGCCGAGAAGATTACTGTAACTCGATTTTCAAATACGATATATTGAACCCAGTGAAGCACACCCTGAAGCTGAAAAGCGCCGTCAATACTCAACAGCGTATTTCTTGCGTTATTGCTCTCAAGCGGTAAAAGCCGTCGCCATTAATACCGTTTTAACTATTTAACCAACCACGATAAATACCATGAAACATCCTGAATTCCCCTTGACCGACGAATTAATTTATCTCAACCATGCAGCCGTAGGCCCTTGGCCGAAAAGAACCGGCGACGCGGTGATCAAGTTTGCCGAACAAAACACCCGTTACGGCTCGCACTTTTATCTGGACTGGCTGAATAAGGAAGCCGAGTTACGCAACCAATTGCAGGCTTTGTTAAACGCCCCTTCCGCTGACGATATTGCATTGGTTAAAAACACCTCGGAAGCCTTGTCGTTTGTCGCTTACGGTTTGAACTGGCAGCCCGGCGACAATATTGTGTCCAGCAATGAGGAATTTCCCTCCAACAGACTGCCGTGGGAATCCTTGGCCGACCAGGGCGTGGAATTCCGCCAAGCCGATCTTTACAGCGCCGATACGCCCGAGGATGCTTTATTTGCGCTGGTAGATGAAAACACGCGTTTACTGACTATCAGCTCGATACAATTCGCCTCGGGGCTGCGAATGGATCTGGAGCGCATCGGCGAGTTCTGCAAGCGGCGCGGTATTTTGTTTTGCATCGATGCAATTCAGAGTCTCGGTGCGGTGCAGTTCGATGTCCAGGCTTATCAGGCGGATTTTGTGATGGCCGACGGCCATAAGTGGATGTTCGGCCCTGAAGGTCTGGGCGTTTTTTACACCACGCCCGAAGCCAAGGATAAATTAAAGCTGACCCAATACGGCTGGCACATGATGAAAGACATCCATAACTACGAAAACCAGCCGTGGGAAGTCCACCCCACAGCCCGCCGTTTTGAATGCGGCAGCCCCAATATGCTGGGCATCCATGCTTTTTCCGCCAGTTTGTCTTTATTGCTGGAAACAGGCATGGCCGCGGTCGAAGCGCAAGTTTTACAAAAGTCCGATTATTTAAAAGAGGCGATTGATAAAAACGGGCAATTGGTTTTATTGTCGGCGAAACAAAGCCCGCTGAAATCCGGCATTGTTATCTTTAAACACCGGACGGTTGCCAACGAGGTCTTATACAAATATTTGCAGGAAAACGGCGTGGTTTGCGCCTTGCGTGGCGGCGGCGTAAGGTTTTCGCCGCATTTTTATAATACCTTTGAAGAAATCGACCGGGCGCTTGAGCTGATCCGGTTATTGTAAACAAGCTGCGTACATGTAATTTGTTTACTGTGAAAAATCATAATCGCAGAGTTCGTCAAGCCAGCTTAACGCGCTATGGTTCTAGCATACGTTATTGAACAATCTATAGAAGTTTTCCGTCGATGATTCTGCGATTTTATTGACCGTCGTTCCGCGCAATTCTGCCAACTTCTCTGCAACATAGCGTACATAGGTTGGATAGTTGGGCCTGCCGCGAAACGGCGCCGGCGCTAGGTAGGGCGAGTCGGTTTCAATCAGGAAACGGTCGGCGGGCACTTTTTTGGCGACTTCCTGAATTTCCTTGGCGCTATTAAAGGTGACAATCCCGGAAAAGGAAATATAAAAATTCAAATCCAACGCTTTCTTGGCGAACTCCCAGTCTTCGGTAAAGCAGTGGATAATCCCGCCGACTTCACCGGCGCCCTCTTCTTCCAGCATCCGCAGGGTATCGTGTTTGGCTTCGCGGGTGTGGATAATCAGCGGTTTTTGCAACGCTTTTGCGGCATTAATGTGATTCCTGAAACGTTGGTGCTGCCAGTCCAAATCGCCTTCGCTACGAAAATAATCCAGGCCGGTCTCGCCTATGCCGATGACTTTATCCGATTGAGCTAAAGCGATCAGTTCTTCGGTACTGGGATCATGGCCGTCCCGGCTATTAGGATGCACGCCTACAGTCACGGATATTTGCGGATAAGGAGCGACCAAATCCAGCATTGCCGGATAAGATTCCAAATCTATCGCAATACATAGCATATGTTCGATTTGGCTATTGGCCGCTTCGTGCATGAAACAGGAAAAATCGTTTTGATAGGGGGCCAGATCGATACGATCCAGGTGGCAATGGGAGTCTATTAACATGAATTATTGGAATGTAGGGGCAATCCGGTTGCGGAAGTAGGGGCAATCCCTTGTGGTTGCCCGGATAGTGGTAAATTTTAGGGCAACCACAAGGGATTGCCCCTACGATCTTTACATCGTATGGGTCGAACGGTCGCTCTCTAAAGAACCGGCCAAATAGTTTTCTATTTTGTTGCGCGAGGTGCCGCCGTCCTGGTCGCTGAATTGCACGCCGACACCGCTGGACCTATAGCCGTCCGAACCGGGCGGCGTTATCCAGATTATTTTCCCGGCTATCGGTAAGCGTTCGGTTTCATCCATTAGATTGAGCAGCATAAAGACTTCCTGCCCCATGGTATATTCGCGGTTGGTAGGGATAAACAGCCCGCCGTTGGTAACAAAAGGCATGTAAGCCGCATACAAAGCATTTTTATCTTTAATCGAAAGGGACAATATGCCTTGTCCGGGCGCTACGTCTGCCATGGTCATTTACTCCGGTTAAGTTCGTACCATTGGATTAAAATTTCTTCAAACAATAACTGTTTGTTTATTTGCGTATCCAGCCGTTGCCGGCTCACCAATAATAAATCGTAGAGTTTATAAAGTCCTTTTAATTCTAGCCGCTCGGACAGTTCTTGCAACTGTCTATCGAGGTCCGGGTTGTATAAGTTTTCAACTTGGGTGCGATACGAACACTTAACCAAATCGATAATCCAGGATGTCATCCAGAATATTAACGGCGCTGCCGGCAATTTATGCCAGTCTTCGGCGACAATGACCGGGGACTTAAGTTGTTTGGCTATCGCTGTCCATGCGCTGAAACATTCATTACGCAAGGTTAAGGTTTCATCGTTGGCATAATCCAGCGCCAGCAAAGGCGCGCCCTGTGCTAAAGCGACGTTGCTGCGCAATGTTTTGTTGGTATCGGCATTGCACTGCAATGTTTCCGCCAGCCAATCGATTACGCTTTCCTTATCCGGTGTCGCTATCGCCAGTTTTTGGCAACGGCTGATAATAGTCGCAGGCAATTTGGCCGGTTTTTCGGTGATTAATATGACCAGGGTGCGCTCAGTCGGCTCTTCCAGGCATTTTAAGAAGGCGTTCGCCGCGGCATTATTCATCCTGTCGGCCGGGTTGATGATAACCACGCGATAAGTGTCGAACTGGGGCTTTAAGGTTAAGCGGGTGATCAGGCTGCGTATCTGTCCGATAGTAATGCCTTTACCCGGTTCTTCGGGTTGTACTTGAATAAAATCGGGATGGGTTTCGGCATTAACCAATAAACAGCTGCTGCAAAGACCGCAAGCGATACCGTTGGCTTGCGGTGTTGCGCAAAATAAGGCAACGGCAAACTGGTTGGCCAACTGCTGTTTGCCCAAGCCTTTATTGCCGGTAATGAGTAATGCCTGGGGAATACGTTTCTGCGCAATATAACTGCAAAGATGCTCCCATTGGGGCTGGTGCCAGGGCAACACCTGGTTCGACAAGGTCATTTTATATTTCATGCCTTTGAGAAAATGTGGTTCCGCTCCAAGTAGTCTTTAATAAAGGCCGGATTGGTGCTTTTACCGCTGCCACATTTTTTGTAGCCATCATCTGTAATCCGCTACTTTTAACGGCACTTAAAGCATACAGCACAATTTTATCCTAATAAATCCAACATAAGTAATCGAGCTAAAGTTTTCCGGTATTTCGGAGTGCAAGCTTGAACAAAACGGCGAACTGTCCGCCGTTTTATAAAAAAAAATATTGTACCAGATACATGCAGAGAGATTTATATTGGATCTGTTGATCTAAAGTTGTTTTGCCAATCATTGCTTTCTTATCCGCACACACTTCCGACAAAACAACAAAGAGTAAGGTATTCATGGCGAGGATTCCGCAGAACTAATCATAGCCCGCCCCAGCGCACCGGCATTAGCCATCAGGCGTAGCCTGGCCGAACGCCATTCCGCCATGACCCGGAGGCGCTCCTGTCCGGCCTCCGCCAACACAGACTGGGTATTGAGCACTTCTAAAACATCGGCGGCCCCCTTGTCGTAGCGCCGTATCGAGCTTGCCTGGGAGGCTTGCGCCGCCTTAAGCAACTCATCCGACGATTGCAGATTCGCCAGCGACGACACCGCATCGGCATGGGCCTTGACCACTTCGGTCAGCACTTGTTGCCGGGTGTCCATCAATTCCACTTCACTCTGTTCTACTTGCGCCTGTGCGCCTCTAATCTTATAGGTTCTGGAAAAACCTTCAAACAACGGCACCGTCAGGACCAGACCGACGGTGCTGACCTGCGTTTGCGTCGCCTGTAAACCTTGATTGGGATAACCGTTTTCATAGTAATTGGCCGTGAAGTCCAAGGTAGGCAGTCCCTCGGAACGCACTGCCGATACCTTGCGCCCCGCTGCCTCCCACTGGGCGCGTGCGGCGATAATCGCCGGATGACGCTGTTCCGCTTCTGCTATCCAGGTATCCAGGTCTTTCGCCGTTTCGGCATGAAGCTCGTCCATGGTCTCGGGCAGGATGATACGCGTATGGGTCGGCACACTCATCACTTGAACCAATACGGCAACTGCTTTGCTGCTGTCTCCTTGCGTTCGCTGCTGATTTAATGCCGCACGCGCCAACGCGGTGACGGCTTGCAAGGTGTCGCTTTGGGGCGCTGCTCCCGAGGCTTCTCGCCTGCGCGTTGTGTCGAGCGTAGCCTGGGCAATGCGGACGGCTTCGTTGCGGGCGATCAGCGTTGCTCTCGCTGTGATGGCGTCGAAGTAAGTCTGAATGACGGTAACCAGCATTTTCTGCAATTCGGCATCATGACTGGCCAGCGCGGCCTCCAGTAGTTTTTCCGCCAGTTCATGATTGGCGGCACGGCCGCCGAAATCCAATAAACGCCAGGATAAGCTCGCGTAGAGAGTGTCGCCATCCTTTGACGTGGCCGGGGTTGTTGTCCCTGGGAAAGTGGTGTGGTTATGCAAGCCGCTGACTGTTCCTGAAACCGTGGGCAAGTAGGCTGAACGCGCCTCGCCTAATGCGCCCGCCTGTACTTTGATACCGGCCCAGGTCATCTTGATTTTCGGGTTGTTGCACAAAGCAAGATCCACCGCCTCGCCCAGCGCCAGCGGCAAGCTGAAATCCTTAGTTGCAGGGCAAGGCACCGGCGCACCGTCGTCCGGCAAGGTAGGACCCGCATCAAGCACCGGCGGACGTGAAAGCAGCGGATCCTCGAACACGTCCGGAAAATCGAAAGCCTGTGCGTTACATGAAGCGGCTAGCAATAACACGGACAGGAATTTGTTGGGGTTGTTAGTGTAAGTGTTCGATTTCAATGAAAATAATATAAGGTTGTTATAGGGATGAAGGTTGGCTCATCCCATATATAAAAATAGCCGCAGATGCTGCGAATCAAGTGGGTTTAAACGGATGTTGACGTGGTGAGGTGATTTAATGGCCGTAAGGCGCCCGCGGGAATCACATAAATCAAATCAGCGTTTAGCCGTGCAAATCCGTGCTTAACTAAGTAATCGAACTAAAGTTTTCGGGTATTTTGGAGTGCAAGCTTCGCTTGCAAAGCAGGCAGAGCCTGCACTCCGGCTTTAAACAAGAGCTGGAAACTTATCTTCAGGTATTTAAACTAAAGCTAGCGCTCACGCAAGCTTTCCCGGCCATGTTGCAACAGCGGGGCCAGCACATACTCGATGACGCGACGCCGCCCTGTCTTGATTTCCGCGCTCACCGCCATCCCGGCTGAGAGCGCTATATCGTGACCGTTAACATTGAGCGTGGGTTTATCCATCGCTAACTTGACCGTGTAGATCGGCCCTCTTTTTTCATCCTCTACCGCATCGCGCGAGACATGGCTGACGATAGCGGGAACAGTACCGTACTTGGTGTATTCGAAAGCATCGACCTTGATTTCCGCCGGCTGCCCGTCATTGACGAAACCGATGTCTTTGTTTTCCAGGGTCGCTTCAACTTCAACGGAACGGTCCAAGGGAACAATCTGCATCAGCGGCTGCGCAGCGGGCACGACGCCGCCCACGGTATGCACGGTCATTTGCTGCACAGTCCCTGACACCGGCGCGATAAGCTTGAGCTGGCGACTGCGGGAACCCGCGCGCAAGGCGTCCTGCTCCGTGGCTGCTGCCGTTTTTGCGCCTTCGGCAAGCGCATCAAAGGCCAATTTCCGGGTTTCGGCAATGACTGCCGCACGCTGGTTACGGGCATCGGTCAATTGCCCTTGCAGATCAACGCGGGCTTGCTCCTTTTCCAGATAGGCATGCACCGCTACATCATGGTTTTCCGCCAAAGTCCGGTAATCCTGCGCACGTTGCGCCGCCAAAGGTAGCGCCTCGCTATAACGGACAATATCGCCGTCGACACGCTGTATCTTGGCTTGGTAATCCCGATACTGTCCCGCCAAATGCCGTTTAGCCTCCAACAGTTTGTCCGCTGTCACCCCTTCGATGTTCGGCAACACCGGCCGCTTTCCCCCATCCACGGCATCAATCAAGGCTTGCGCCCGAGCCACCTGGATCAGCGCCTCGGCATGTTCGCCTTCCGCCTTGTCGCGTTCGGCATCGGTAGCGCTGGTATCCAGTTCAATCAGCAAGTCGCCGGCCTTAACGATCTGGCCCTCTTCGACATGAATGGCGCGGACGCTGGCGACATCCACCGAAGCGATGGTTTTGGTATAAGCGCTGGGAATAATCTTGCCGGACGCATTAACGATGATGTCGACGCGGCCCAACACCGACCAAGCCAGCAATACGCACACTAACAGCATCAGAATACGCGCCACCCAGCGTCCAGCCGGGGAAACCGGCTTTTCCTGAAGCGACAAAGCCGCCGGCAGGAACTCGGCCTCGTGGGCTTTGAGATCCGGACCGGAAAGCTGCTTGCGCCGCTGCCAGTAGTAGGCAAAAATCTCCCGATACCTGCGCAGCAGTTCGGCATAGGCTGCTAACCTGAGTCTAATATTCATATTTCCACCGCGCCCATCTGCAACCGGTAAAGGTGGGCGTAAATGCCATCCGGCCGGCGAATGAGTTCGGCATGTATCCCTTCTTCGGCAATCTGTCCGCGCTCCATGACAATGATGCGATTCGCCTCGCGCACCGCGGAAAGCCGATGCGCGATGATGAGCACGGTGCGCCCCCGGCAGATACTGCGCATATTGTCCTGGACGATTTTCTCCGACTCGTAATCGAGCGCGCTGGTAGCCTCGTCGAAAATCAACACGCGCGGATTCGAGATAAGCGCCCTAGCAATGGCGATACGTTGGCGCTGCCCTCCGGAAAGCCCGGTGCCGTGTTCGCCCACATGGGTATCGTAGCCTTCGGGCAGTTCGCAGATGAATTCATGCGCCCCGGCCAGCTTTGCCGCTTCGATGATGGCTTCAATCGGCAGCACCGGATTGGACAGCGCAATGTTGTCGCGGATGGAGCGGTTGAACAGGGTGTTTTCCTGCAACACCACGCCAATCTGCTGCCGCAAGGACGCGGTGTCGATAATGGCAATATCCTGGCCATCGACCATCACCCGACCTCGATCCGGCACATACAGGCGTTGCACCAGCTTGGTCAGCGTACTTTTGCCCGAACCTGAACGGCCGACGATGCCGATCACTTCGCCGGGAGCGATTTTAAGGTTGACGCCTCGAATAACATCAGGGGCATCCGGCCGGTAACGGAACGACACTTGGTCGAACTCGATGGCCCCCTCAATGCGCGGGATACGGGTCTTTTGCCCGGCAACTTCAGTTCGGGCGTTGAGAATGTCGCCCAAGCGGCTCATGGAAATGCCAACCTGCTGGAACTCGTTCCACAACTGGGCCAAGCGCAGGATAGGCGAAGCCACTTGCCCGGATAGCATGTTGAAAGCAATCAACTCGCCGACCGTCATTTTGTGGTCGATCACCAACGTGGCCCCCATCCACATAATGCCCGCCGTCACCAACTTGCTGACCAGAGTGACGCCGCCGCCCGCTATGGTTGAAACATTGGTAGCCGATAGCCCGGCGCTGACGTAGGCAGCCAGTTGCTTTTCCCATTTGCCGATCCAGCGCGGTTCCAATGCCATGGCTTTGACCGTGCCCATGCCGCTCAAGGTTTCCACCAGGAACGACTGGTTTTCCGCGCCCTTGTTGAACTTGTCGTTCAGGCGCTCCCGAATCACCGGCGTGAATAATACCGACAAGGCAATATATATAGGAATGGACGCTACCACGATCAACGTCAGCCAAACGCTGTACCACAGCATGACGCCGAGAAAGATGAACGAGAACAGTAAGTCCAGCACCAGCGTCATCGCGTTGCCGGTCAAAAATGAGCGAATGCTCTCCAATTCGCGGATACGTGCTACCGAATCGCCGACCCGCCGGGTCTCAAAATAGGCCAGCGGCAAGTTGAGCAAGTGCCTGAACAAGCGCGCGCCCAATTCCACATCGATCTTGCTGCTGGTATGAGCGAACACCCAGGTGCGGATACCGCTGAGGATTGCCTCGAACAGCGTTGCGCAAATCAGGCCGATAGCGATCACGTTCAAGGTCTTCATCGCGTGGTTGACCAGCACTTTATCCATGACCACCTGGAAGAACAGCGGAGTCACCAAGCCGATCAGTTGCAGCACCAAAGAAATCAGCAGGACTTCCGCCAGTAACCTACGGTATTTGACCACGGCGGGAATGAACCAAGTGAAATCGAACTGGGCGACCTCGCCGGCAAAACTGGCCTTGCTGGTCAGGAAAATCAGTTCCCCGGTCCAGGTGGCGAGAAAATCGGCCAAACGCAGGATTGCCGGAGGTTCGCCGGGACGCTGGATCAACACGCGGGCCGCAGAAGCCTCCGGGTTGACTGCCGCCGCAACCTGCCCTTGCCGGGACGCTTCGCCGGGATCGAACTTGCCGACGATAAAAAACCGCCCTTCCCTATCCTCCGCCACGGCGGGCAACGGGGCCTTATCGAGACGGGCAATATCCTGACGCACAGCCTTGGCCGCCAAGCCCAAGGATTTGGCGGCGAGCAGGAAGGTTTCCTGGGTGAACGGATCGGCGCCGAAAGCATGGCGTAACTGCGCCTCATCGGCGGCTACTTCATGTAAATTTGCCAGCATCAGCAGGCAGGTAAGGCCCGTGTCGAGCGGCGGGCCGGGTTCAGATGAGGAAATCATTTCCTCGTAATGTACATTCATACTTTATTAACTTTATTTGTAACTGGGGTTTGGAGCCTCAGTTAAATCCTTCCAGGTTTTATAAACCTGGAAGGACTTTGCTACGGCATTTGTCCAAGCATTCCTAATTGTTTTAAATGGGGCTAGCAGTGTTCTTTATTGAGCCAATGATTGCAGGCAAAAAAATGTGCCTACGCTCGGCTAGCCAATGGGACGGCTTTGTAGCGAGCGCCATTTCCTACAAGGCCGCATTTATTGCCAATTCGCCGCCAGCACCGGCGCTAATGCGGTCTGGTAGTCCTGGGGCAATAGGGGCTGACCCGCTGACGGCGGCGCGAAAGCGGCCATGGCCTGCACCAAAGCGTCCACATTGGCATCGGTCAACAGTTTGCCGTCGCCGGCTTGGAACTGTTCGACGTGATAAGCCGAACCGCTGTACCAATCTATTAGAGTCGCTTTGTCGGTGCTGCCGATCACGCTCACTTCAAGATCGTTATTGACATGGCGGAACCAGAGCTGATTGGAGGCTATATCGCTGCCAAAGTTCAGGACGTCGATATTACCGGCTGTAGCATCGTTCTCCTGGATAGTGCCGCTGCCATAGCCGCGTTTAAGAAGATAACTATCGTTGCCGATGCTCGCCGTGCTATTACCAATCGATACGTTATTTACGCCCTTGACGCTGACGGTTAGGGTGGCGGTGCTGGTCAGGCCGAGAGAATCCCGCATCGTGTAGGCGAACGTCTCGCTCAGCGGGGTGCTACCGGCATTCAGCGCCTGTACATGAGCGTTATTGTTGTCGACAACATAGTGGTAGCTACCGTCGGAGTTGAGGATCAGGCTGCCATACTTTCCTGCTGTGGCCTGGCCCAAGGTGCCTGAGGCAGCATTAAAGCTCACCCCGATGACCGTCTTGCTATCTCCGGCGTCGACATCGGTATCGTTGGTTAAGACGTTGCCGGTTGGATTGATGGCGGGGCTGCTGAATTGGACGTCGTTCAGGGTGAAGCCGGTAGTGTAGAAGCTGGAGTCGACATAGAAGGTTTGGTTCGCTGCGGTGCTAACCCTGCGCACGGCGACACCGTTTAGCAGGTAGCTGACGGTCGTGCCGTTATAGGCGACCGTCAGGACATCGCTGGTCGTGTAGGCACCGATATGCGCTTTAGACACACCGCTTTCGAAAATGTAGAGATGGCCGTCCGCTGACGTAAACCAGGCATAGTCCAGCGAGGTGAAGTTACTATCAGTCGCGGGATCGCTATTCAGACCGAACATGCCGTACTTGTCGGTCTGGCCCGCACGGGCCGAAACCGTGGCGCTGCCGGTGAAGCCAACGCTGCTGTAGGCGTCCGCATCGTTCCAGGAACCGTTCGTGCCTCCGGTCTTGCTGACGGTATTGCCGTAAACGCTGACCGCGGCGCTGCTTGTCGTCAGCGGGGCGGCGCCAAACTGGACGTCGTTCAGGGTGAAGCCGGTAGTGTAGAAGCTGGAGTCGACATACAAGGTTTGGTTCGCTGCGGTGCTAACCGTGCGCACGGCGACACCGTTTAGCAGGTAGCTGACGGTCGTGCCGTTATAGGCGACCGTCAGGACATCGGCGGTCGTGTAGGAGCCGATATGCGCTTTAGGCACACCGCTTTCGAAAATGTAGAGATGGCCGTCCGCTGACGTAAACCAGGCATAGTCCAGCGAGGTGAAGTTACTATCGGTCGTGGGATCGCTATTCAGGCCGAACATGCCGTACTTGTCGGTCTGGCCCGCACGGGCCGAAACCGTGGCGCTGCCGGTAAGCCCGGCGCTGCTGTAGGCGTCCGCATCATTCCAGGAACCGTTCGTGCCTCCGGTCTTGCTAACGGTATTGCCATAAACGCTGACTGCGGCGCTGGTTGTCGTCAGCGGAGCGGCGCCAAACTGGACGTCGTTCAGGGTGAAGCCGGTCGTGTAGAAGCTGGAGTCGACATACAAGGTTTGGTTCGCTACGGTGCTAACCGTGCGCACGGCAACGCCGTTTAGCAGGTAGCTGACGGTCGTGCCGCTATAGGCGACCGTCAGTACATCGGCGGTCGTGTAGGCGCCGATATGCGCTTTAGACACACCGCTTTCGAAGATGTAGAGGTGACCGTCCGCTGACGTAAACCAGGCATAGTCCAGCGAGGTGAAGTTACTATCGGCCGTGGGATCGCTATTGAGGCCGAACATGCCGTACTTGTCGGTCTGCCCCGCACGGGCCGAAACATAAGCGTTACCGGTGAAGCCGGCGCTGCTGTAGGCGTCCGCATCGTTCCAGGAACCATTCGTGCCAGCGCTCTTTTTGACCGAATGGCCGTAAATGCTGACCGCTACGCTCTCCGTCAGTAGGGAGTGGCTGTTGCTGTTGCTGTTGCTGCTGATCGCGGCGGCACTGTCATTGACGGCAACAGGCGCATCGTTAACCGGCGTGACATTAATGTTCAGTATTGCGATGGAACCGGTGTTCGTCGTATAGGTGACCTTAGGCACAGCGCCATTCCAATTGGCGGTCGGCGTAAAACTATAAGCACCGTTGCTGTTCAGCGTCAGGCTGCCGATGCCTGCAAGGGTCGCGGTCTGGCCCGCACTGTATGGGCTACTGCCCCCCGCAACGGTAAAGCTAGCCACGGTGAGCGTATCGTCCACGTCGCTGTCATTGCTGAGCACGTTGCCGGTCACCATGTTGTCTTCCAGGCCGCTACCGGTATCGGCAACCAAGACGCTGGCATCGTCCACGCCCCTGACGCTGACGGTCAAGGTGGCGGTGCTGGTTAGGCCGGCGGCATCCCGCATCGTGTAGGCGAACGTCTCGCTTAGCGGGGCACTGCCGGTGTTCAGCGCTTTCACCTGGGCGTTATTGCTGTCGACAACATAGCGGTAGCTGCCGTCGGCGTTGAGGATCAGGCTGCCGTAGTTGCCCGCGGTGGCCTGGCTCAAGGCGCCTGGGGCGGCATTAAAGCTCACCCCGATGACCGTCTTGCTATCCCCTGCGTCGACATCGGTATCGTTGGTCAAGACGTTGCCGGTCGTATTGACGGCGGGGCTGCTGAATTGGACGTCGTTCAGGGTGAAGCCGGTCGTGTAGAAGCTGGAGTCGACATAGAAGGTTTGGTTCGCTGCGGTGCTAACCGTGCGCACGGCAACGCCGTTTAGCAGGTAGCTGACGGTCGTGCCGCTATAGGCGACCGTCAGTACATCGGCGGTCGTGTAGGAGCCGATATGCGCTTTAGACACACCGCTTTCGAAAATGTAGAGATGGCCGTCCGCTGACGTAAACCAGGCATAGTCCAGCGAGGTGAAGTTACTATCAGTCGCGGGATCGCTATTCAGACCGAACATGCCGTACTTGTCGGTCTGGCCCGCACGGGCCGAAACCGTGGCGCTGCCGGTGAAGCCAACGCTGCTGTAGGCGTCCGCATCGTTCCAGGAACCGTTCGTGCCTCCGGTCTTGCTGACGGTATTGCCGTAAACGCTGACCGCGGCGCTGCTTGTCGTCAGCGGGGCGGCGCCAAACTGGACGTCGTTCAGGGTGAAGCCGGTAGTGTAGAAGCTGGAGTCGACATACAAGGTTTGGTTCGCTGCGGTGCTAACCGTGCGCACGGCGACACCGTTTAGCAGGTAGCTGACGGTCGTGCCGTTATAGGCGACCGTCAGGACATCGGCGGTCGTGTAGGAGCCGATATGCGCTTTAGGCACACCGCTTTCGAAAATGTAGAGATGGCCGTCCGCTGACGTAAACCAGGCATAGTCCAGCGAGGTGAAGTTACTATCGGTCGTGGGATCGCTATTCAGGCCGAACATGCCGTACTTGTCGGTCTGGCCCGCACGGGCCGAAACCGTGGCGCTGCCGGTAAACCCGGCGCTGCTGTAGGCGTCCGCATCGTTCCAGGAACCGCTCGTGCCTCCGGTCTTGCTGACGGTATTGCCGTAAACGCTGACTGCGGCGCTGGTTGTCGTCAGCGGAGCGGCGCCAAACTGGACGTCGTTCAGGGTGAAGCCGGTCGTGTAGAAGCTGGAGTCGACATACAAGGTTTGGTTCGCTGCGGTGCTAACCGTGCGCACGGCGACACCGTTTAGCAGGTAGCTGACGGTCGTGCCGCTATAAGCGACCGTCAGTACATCGGCGGTCGTGTAGGCGCCGATATGCGCTTTAGGCACACCGCTTTCGAAGATGTAGAGGTGGCCGTCCGCTGACGTAAACCAGGCATAGTCCAGCGAGGTGAAGTTACTATCGGCCGTGGGATCGCTATTCAAGCCGAACATGCCGTACTTATCGGTCTGGCCCGCACGGGCCGAAACATAAGCGTTGCCGGTGAAGCCGACGCTGCTGTAGGCCTCCGCATCGTTCCAGGAGCCGTTCGTGCCTGCGCTCTTGCGGATCGAATGGCCGTAAATGCTGACCGCTACGCTCTCCGTCAGTAGGGAGTGGCTGTTGCTGTTGCTGCTGATCGCGCCGGCACTGTCATTGACGGCAACAGGCGCATCGTTAACCGGCGTGACATTAATGCTCAGTATTGCGATGGAACCGGTGTTCGTCGTATAGGTGACCTTAGGCACGGCGCCATTCCAGTTGGCGGTCGGCGTAAAACTATAAGTACCGTTGCTGTTCAGCGTCAGGCTGCCGATGTCGGCAAGGATCGCGGTTTGGCCCGCACTGTATGCGGTACTGCTCCCCGCAACGGTAAAGCTAGCCACGGTGAGCGTATCATCCACATCGCTGTCATTGCTGAGTACGTTGCCGGTCATAATGCTGTCTTCCAGGCCGCTACCGGTATCGGCAACCAAGACGCTGGCATCGTCCACGCCCCTGACGCTGACGGTCAAGGTGGCGGTGCTGGTCAGGCCGGCGGCATCCCGCATCGTGTAGGCGAACGTCTCGCTCAGCGGGGTGCTGCCGGTGTTCAGCGCCTGTACGCTAGCATTATTGTTATCCACCACATAGCGGTAGCTGCCGTCGGCGTTAAGGATCAGGCTGCCGTAGTTCCCCGCGGTGGCTTGGCCCAAGGTGCTTGCGCCGGCGTTAAGGATCAGGCTGCCGAAGTTCCCCGCGGTGGCTTGGTCCAAGGTGCCTGCGCCGGCATTAAAATTCACCCCGATGACCGTCTTGCTATCCCCGGCGTCGACGTCGGTGTCGTTGGTTAAGACGTTGCCGGTTGGATTGATGGCGGGGCTGCTAAATTGGACGTCGTTCAGGGTGAAGCCGGTAGTGTAGAAGCTGGAGTCGACATAGAAGGTTTGGTTCGCTACGGTGCCGACCGTGCGCACGGCTACGCCGTTTAGCAGGTAGCTGACGGTCGTGCCGCTATAAGCGACCGTCAGTACATCGCTGGTCGTGTAGGTGCCGATATGCGCTTTAGGCACGCCGCTTTCGAAGATGTACAGGTGGCCGTCCGCTGACGTAAACCAGGCATAGTCCAGCGAGGTGAAGTTACTATCGGCCGTGGGGTCGCTATTGAGGCCGAACATGCCGTACTTGTCGGTCTGCCCCGCACGGGCCGAAACCGTGGCGCTGCCGGTAAGCCCGGCGCTACTGTAGGCGTCCGCATCGTTCCAGGAACCGTTCGTGCCTCCGCTCTTGCTGACGGTATTGCCGTAAACGCTGACTGCGGCGCTGGTTGTCGTCAATGGGGAATCCGCATTACTCGCTCTGGCACTCGCTGTATCGTTGACGCCAATGGGAGCAGCATCAAGCAGAGTCCTTATCCAAAACGCATCCTTGATTGTTCCGTCGGCAAACAGGAATTGCTCGACGGCATAATTGCCGACGCCCAACTCGGCAAAGCGGATGCTGCTGCTATCGGAAGCGGTGAGAACGACTTCGCCATTGTCACGGCTGGCGGTGACTTGTGTGTCGGTAATGCCTGGGCCAAACACAATACGGTCGGCACCGCTGCTGTCGATAATTTGATCATTGCCGCCGCCTAGACTGAAGCGATATTGGTCATCACCGGCTCCGCCATTGAGAAGGTCGTTACCGGCTCCGCCATCCAGGCTATTGGCACCGGCATTGCCAGTGAGGCTATTGTCGAGCTCGTTGCCGGTGCCGTTGAGATCGGCGGTGCCCAGCAGGGCCAGGTTCTCGACGTTGCTGCCCAGGGTGTAGCCGATGCTGCTCTGCACCGTGTCGGTGCCTTCGCCCAGGTTTTCCATGACGCTGTCGCCGATGTTATCCACGATATAGGTGTCGTTGCCTAAGCCACCGGACATGGCATCGCTGCCGGCACCTCCGTCCAGGGTATCCGCGCCTATCCCGCCGTCCAAAATATCGTTACCAGTGCCGCCACTTAGAATATTAGCAACATCATTTCCAATCAGTACATCATTACCACTACCGCCCGTTGCATTCTCAATAACAGCACCGATTGCTATTGAGACGTTATTTTTAGGGGAACCCCATGAATAAGCGGGCGCCATGCCAATAGTTGAAAACGCTCCTTCATTTAGATTAAGTGTTTGGTTTAAGTTGTAACCCGAAGCATCCAATAAATCTATTCCGCCGCCATCCCATATGCAGAGTGCTGGAGAGATATACTGTGAAAAATCGTAAATTGAGCCGGCAGTACAGCCAAACCCATAGACAGTGTCAGTGGCGCGTGTGGAATAATTCACCCCATAGATCTGCTGCATGGCATACGCGTCAAGCAACATGGGTGTGTAATTGTAGACTGGATTAAAAGACAGGGTCTTACCACCTAAATAGGCTCCCGTATTACTTGCATCAAAATAGCTCATTAACGTGTATTGACCCGAATCTTCAATAAACTGCGCGCTATTAGAGTAGGTAATACTAACACCGGGCGTAGCGTTGTAGTCGCCTGGATGCGACAACCCCAACGCATGACCTATTTCGTGCAATATGGCCATGTAATCATAACTGCCCAGAGGGACAGAACTCGTAGAAACATGAGCCGTATTAAGGTAAACATCGCCCGCCGCGGATGTTGAAGCAGTTGCCCCCGGATAATAGGCAAATGATTGCGCACCATCCGAGGTGTCGTAATAATTGGAAAACAGTAGGGTTGCATTATCGGTGTAGCCGCCCGGATTGACCTCGGTAAACTGAATATTGCAAGCGTCCGACCATTCGCTTAGGCAAGTCCGTATTGCATTCATTTCTGCAACCGTCAACTGAGAAAAAGTGCTTTGTGATGAATGCCCGAATGTGCCATATCCTGGCGCACTTTGGCGGAAGCCGTAGGTGACCGTTGCACCTGTTCCAGGCGTGTTAGACCAGGACAGGTTTGAATCCAACGCGCCTGCTCCCATGGCGACATCATAGTGCGCCACTGCGCCTTGAGTAAAAGATAAGCCATATTGCCCGGACTCTGACGCTAAATGCGCTTTAGCCTCGATAATATAAGTGCCGGATGTTGGTGCGGTGAATTGAATGTCCGAACCATAAGAAGGCCCGCTATTGTCGTCAACCGCAATGCTGTTCCCGGCGCTATCCCGAAGAGTCAAATAGGGGTCACGCAGGTTATTCACTCCTGTACCTATCATCGCAAATGTATAGGTCTGACCAGCGGTGAGGCTGACTTGGTACCAATCCCCGATATCTCCTGAATTAATCTGCCCTTGCACGGCCTGTCCAGGCAAAAGTTGATTGATCATACTTGTATTTGTTGCGGAGGTGAGTGCTGCCGCACTCCATACCGTCGCCGGGTCGTCCGCAAACACCACTTGCTCAATCTTGTTGGCATTTTGCTTGAACCAGTTTTTTATCGTCAATTTGTCTATGCTACCGTCCGGGTTATTGATGCTAAGGTACAGGTCGAATGAATCTCTTGAAAAAATCACATCCGACGGCAGAACGCCGGATGCAATCCGCACGGTATCGATATTACCGCCGGTTGTGTCGTAGTCGATAATCGTGTCTTGTCCGTAACCGCGGCCGAACAGGTAGGTGTCGTTGCCGGCGCCGCCTTGCAGGGAGTCGTTTCCTGTCCCGCCATCAAGGATGTTGTTGCCGCTATTGCCGATAAGGGTATTGTCGAGGTTGTTACCGGTGCCGTTGATGGCGGCGGTGCCCAGCAAGGTCAGGTTCTCTAGGTTATTGCCGAGGGTGTAGCTGATACTGCTTTGTACCGTGTCGTTGCCTTCATTGAGATTTTCCACGACGCTGTCGCCGGCGTTGTCCACGATGTAAGTGTCGTTGCCTGCCCAACCGTACATCTCGTCGCTGCCGCTTCCCCCGTCCAGGGTGTCGTTACCGTTACTCCCTTTCAAATAGTCGTTTCCGCCTAAACCTTGGAGGGTTACATTTCCATCCGCCCAAGCCTCAAGTACTTCGCCTGCATCCGTTCCTACATAAGGGCCAGCTAACGCCAATGCTTGTAACTGAGCCGCATCCCAAACGGTGCCATCGGCGAACTCCACTCGTTCAATACGGGTGTCTCTAGTTGGCCAATTCGCATAACAATCACTTATCGTTACTTGATCGCTAGTACCGTTGATGCTTAGCACCAAATCTATGGTGTTAAAAGGAGACCCAGAAAAATCGAATTTAACACCCTTGCTCCATTTGAAGGATATATCGCTTGCTGTTATTCCAGGGCCAAAGCGGAGGGTATCCACATCTCCAGCTGTATAGTCGGACTCATCTACAATGGTATCTTGCCCACCCCCTAATTTAAACAGATAAACATCACTCCCGGAACCGCCGATCAAAGTATCATTACCGGCGCCACCGTCCAGAATGTCATTGGCATTATCCCAACTTCTCAGTTCATCGTCTCCTTCCGTTCCTACCAATGGATCGCTAGGTACCATCGTTTGTAACTGTGCGGCATCCCAAACAACACCATCGGCAAACTCCACACGCTCAATGCGCCAGTTGTTTCCATAGCCCCAGCCCTGTATCGTCACCTGATCGCTTGTGCCCTTAATACCCAGTACCAAATTGCTACCGTTACGCGAGAAGAGGATATCGCTCACAGTTATCCCTGCACCGAAGCGGAGTGTGTCCACATTGGCGGTTGTTATGTCATCAAAATCGAGAATAGTATCTTGTCCCGATCCACGGTTGAACAGGTAAGTATCGTTACCTGAATCGCCTTGCAGGAAGTCGTTCCCAGTGCCACCATCCAATATGTCGTCCCCACCATTGCCGATGATCGTATCATTACCGCCCAGGCCATTGATGATGTCAGCCCTGTTTGTGCCTACGATATGATCCGCATTCTCTGTCGGGGTGTTAACTAGACCCCAAAGCGCGTCTACATCCCACACCGTCGCAGGATCGTCCGTAAACACCACTCGCTCAATCTTGTATGTATCATCACTAAACCAAAACTTCACGGTCAATGTATCTGTGGTTCCGTCCGGGTTGTTGATGCTGAAGCACATGTCAGACTGATCCCGTGTAACGATCACATCCTCCGGCAGAATGCCGGACTTAAACCTCACAGTATCGAAACTGATGCCGATCGGGACATAATCGAGAATTTCGTCTTGCCCGTAACCGCGGCCAAACACGTAGGTATCGTTGCCGTAGCCGCCTCGCAGGGTGTCATATCCGGCGCCGCCATCCAGGATGTTGTTGTAGTTATTGCCGATGAGGAAATTATTGAGGCTATTACCGGTGCCGTTGATGTCTGCACTTCCCACCAGGGTAAGGTTCTCGACATTGTTACCGAGGGTATAGCTGATGCGGCTTTGTACAGTGTCGGTGCCTTCGTAAAGATTTTCCACGACCCTGTCGCCGACATTGTCCACGATGTAAAGGTCGTTGCCTAGGCCGCCGCTCATCGTATCGCTACCGATACCGCCGTCCAGGCGGTTATTACCAGTATTGCCGATAAGATTATTATCTAGGCTGTTACCGGTACCGCTAAGATCGGCGCTTCCCAGTAAGACCAAGTTCTGGATATTGTTATCGAGGGTATAGCTGATGCTGCTTTTGATGATGGATCCGGCGGGATCCGCAATATAGGTCCCTATGGGGACGCTGATTAATGCGGTGAGTTTAGCTACATCCCATACCGTCGCAGGGTCGTCCGCAAACACGACTCGATCAATACGGTAACTGTCGCCCCAAAACCAATCCAGTAATGTCAATGTGTCCGTGGTGCCGTCCGGGTTATTGATACTCAGGTACAAGCTGTCTTTATCCCGTGTGACGATCACATCGGTCGGCAGTACGCCGGATGCAATCCGCACGGTGTCTGTATAAATTCCTGCCGCGTCATATTCGAAAATTACGTCATTTCCGTAACCGCGACCGAATATGAAGGTATCGTTACCATCACCGCCATGCAGTTCATCGTTTCTGGCGCCGCCATCCAGCGTGTCATCGCCCCCATAACCGGAAATCCAGTTTTCACCGCTGTCTCCTGTAAGCACATCATTTCCATCATTGGTGCCATAAATATTTATTACTGTCATCGCAACCCCCTCAATCCATCAATTATTTCTGCTACGTTTAGCCTGTTCCCAGCGATGGAGACATGGCTTTTACCGCAGTTATTATTCTTATTCATTTATAAAGACGCTGAGGCTGTTCGCATCGATCACAGCTTGGGCACTCTTTAACCGGTTATTCCCATTAATCATAGACAATTCAGCGCATGCTCAATAGCGCACAGATTTAAAGGATATGAGCAATTTAAACGGGTTTTTAGTTGTAAATCCGTGTTCCATTTCGCTATATGTTAAACAAATGCTTACATTAGGTGTTAAATACTTACATTAGGCGTTAAATACTACCATTGTTATCCGGTTTTTTAAATCGATTGCTGTTTTCGAATCCGGTGTTTTTTGCTCAGGATATAATCGAGCATCGGTTATGCCGCGTCATAAATCGCAAGCATGGGTGGAGGCTTGCACTCAGCTTTCCAATGTTATTTACGCCAAGGCCATGCGCATTGCTTATCTATCGTTTATTAGCGTAATTGAAGATTTTGCGTCTGGGCACTCAATATTGAGCACGCGACAATAGGCGGGTTCTTGCTTGACCTTGGCATACAGCTTCAACCGGCTGTATAGAATCCTTAGTTGATAAAGCGACACAAAGCCCTCTCCAGAGGGAGAGGGCAATAATGTTCGGCTCATTTTTTGCTAGTTGCGACGGTTAGCCGCGATCGCTCCAAATAGCCGAACAATTCTTCCTCGGTAGCCCAGCCGCTCAGGTAATGACAGACCATTTCATAGGTCGCCTTAT
>Ga0208789_1000254_pt1 | contig 63670 bp, 59 predicted proteins | sample Methanotroph_Enr_FD_187368 | JGI IMG/M metagenome (GOLD analysis project Ga0208789, IMG submission 187368) | Enriched soil microbial communities from Old Woman Creek wetland in Ohio, USA - Methanotroph_Enrichment_5 (SPAdes) (version 2) | ecosystem: Environmental > Terrestrial > Soil > Wetlands... | reverse complement strand
AAGCGGCTCGACTTTTTTTTAACGTGCTAATGACTGTGTTTTTGTTGATCTTGAGAACTCGCGCTGTATCACGGATGCCACTACCGTTAATGGCCATCTCCACCACTTGCTCCTTGATGCCCGGCTCACAGGCCTTATAGCGGTAAGCCAGCATGAAGGTTTTAGTGGTGCAATCCGGATTTTGACAGCGATAACGCTGTGTACCCTCTGCACTACGGCCAGACGTCATAATTTGGTTGCTGCCACAAGCCGAGCAGGTAATTTCTTGATAACAGGTCATAGAGGGGATTATACGCGCAAATTACATATTTAACCCATTACCCAATTGCGCTCTTCAATTCGGTTTTTGAAACGAGTGACGGAAAAGCGGATTTATCCTCTATGGCTATCCACACGAGTTCTTCGGGCAGTTCCGCCAAGATACGATAAAGCTGATCGTCTAATGACAGCACTTCATTGATTCGAAACACGAAGGGCCTCCGTATAAGTAATCATATTTTCTGCGCGCAAATCGCTGGCTTTTAATGCGGCATAAGGAGTGAAAATATCGAACAGGAAACAACGCCTGGCCAACAGTTGCCTTATTTCCAACAAAGATTGGCCTGCCGGCAGTGCATAAGCGGCATCCAATTGCTTTGCAATATCGATCAGAGACTTAGAGGGAGTTCGGTTGAAATGGTGCGCATACATTGCAACACGTTCCTGCATGGTCTCAGCATCCAGTTCCTCTCGCTGGGCAGGATATAACCAACTGATATTTTGGAAGACAATGTTGGGAATATCTTTTTCGGTGATCAACATCCAGGGGATGGATTTTTGCTGCCAATATCTCCGCTCGAGTTCCAATTTTTCAATGGTTCGAGCATCTTGCAAGGCTTCGGAATATTTGGCCTGCAATACGAACTTAGGCCGTTGTGCATTCCTGGTATTGATTAAAAAGTCGGAGGTCATAATCTGCGGAACGCCTCGGTAAGCCGGATGCGAAATTCCCGAATCGTTGGCCAGAGCCAGGGTATCCTCAGTTCGTAACGGAAACTGTTCCCGTATGTCCTCGGTATCCTGATGCCATTCCAACACAAAGAATGCGGCTAACTCGAGGTCGGAAAGGAAGTGATGGATGCGCTGAGATTTATGGCCAAAAATGCGATGCGAGCGGCCATCGGAAGGCACATCCCTGACCGTCAACCATGTTTTATAGTCGCGGCCCTGCCCGGAACCACGCCCTTCTTTTAACCATTTTTGGACCTTTATTTCCGAACTCGAATAATTTCTTTTCGCCATAAAAAACCGTCCAGTCATTGCTCTCAACGAGAGTCTAGACCAGACGGCTTTGGTATACAACTTTATTACTCAGTATAGGACTTTATTACTCACCCACACCGAAACCGCTTCGCAATGCCTCTCAAAGAACAACGCCGACAACGGCATCTTATGGATGTTCTTTTCGACTGTGGCGCTCTTGCCGAGCTTCGATAAATACCAACCTCTCGACCGTCTAGGACAATGATGCGAAGACTTGCAGGCATTGCGAATCCTGACTAACTGGCGGCAAACGCTAAAATCCCTCCGCTGCCAATCGACACGGCGGTTTGCTTTTCTCGTCACCAAACGAAACTGGCGATTCACGGATAGAAGCCATGCTTTATCATGGCGATACAACCAGGAATACAGCGCTCCATTTTTCAGGCGGACCCGTTTGATATTTTTGCCCTCAATCAAGGCCAACCATTGCGATCTCTTATCGGCTAGCTGCCCGGCTATATTGTCGCCAGAAACCGCCGAATCAGCGGACGGCAAACAGAGGCCGCTAGTCCTTATCGATACGACTTCCGCCAACACATCATCTATCTGCCAGCTGGATGGCAACAGGCTGTCCAACACCACAATATGTTCAAGATAACTAAATGACTTTCGATGCTTGCGAAAAATAGTATGCAACCAGGAAGTTTCCGTTTCGGAGATTGTCAATCCGTGCATGTTCAACCAGCTCGCTGGCCAATGAGCCAATACCCGCTCGCGAACAGCTTCGTGTCTGACAACCCGGCCGTCCAGACAGCCCGCAATATCGGCTAGTTGGCGATAATAACGACTCCACTGCTCATAATTTGCAGCGCGCTTAGTGCAATGATGTAACAAGCGATCAATCTGCCGTGCGACTTTGAGCGCCGAGGGTACAGCCGGCTTTTGGGACACAAGCGGACAAATAGACGATGAGGCTGGAAAAAATTGGTGGCGATGATAATCGTGCCGGTTAATGCTCGCGTCGATCAGCTGACCGTGTTCCCAGCAGCAATCCGCACCGACTATTTGCCATTGCCGTAACCAATAGTATTCGCCTTTCTCAGTTAACTGCCGTTGTAAACAAATCGGACAGTAGCGCAAATATCTCGATTGTTTGAGCCTTGATGCCGCCACGCCCAAGATTAAATGAACAGCTCCATGGGAGCCGGCCATTTTTTGCAAACATTGTTTTCGGCGATTCTCTGTAGCGAAAGGCGCATAAATTGGAAACAAGGTATGCTCATACGCCAATTTTTCTACGCTATATCCCAAACTTGGCGAATATAAACTTCGCACTCGATCCAGATGATTCGGCAAATCGACCGTCGCGATCACTAGCCGGCTGGCAAAAACTTCGTCCAGCAATTGCTTGGGGCTGGTAATGCCCCGATGAACACCGGCCCTGGCTACTACACTGTAAATCAATTCGTCAGTGTAAGGGACCGGGAAGTTGAGCATGATTAGCTCGCGTTCTTTAACCAAATAATAGCATCAAAGATCAACCCCGAATCCTTGAATTGCTGGTAAACCGATTGCCCTTTATCGCATTGGGAAAATTTGAACCTAAAATCATCGGAATCCAGAGTGTGCCACTCGGACGGTTTAATGACCGTTGATTTGTTGTTAGTTTTTTTAGGCTCTTGCTCTTTCGAACCATACCATTCCAAAATGATCGGCATAAGCTCCCTGACCGACAATTCCGGATGGAGATTGAAAGCTCTTTCAATTAAGGACTCTACCAAGTCAGAACGGCAATCCATTCCAACCAATAGGTTGTGTAACCGGTTTGCTTGTTCGTTGCCAGCGTAACGTCGAGATTCATGACCGGACTGCGATGAGACAAGCTTGGCGCTCAAAGCAAGTATGCGTTTGTCGATATCGGGAATGGTCAAATCCGAATACTGGGCAATCCTCTCCGGATCGCCGGATCTCAACGCCGCGAGCATCGGATGAACCGGCTTAAGTTCGTCATCGTACACTTTCTTCATTAATTGCGGAGTTACACGCTCGATGCGCGTCACAATGGCACGCATTTGCACCAGTACAAACAGCTTCACGACGATATCCAATATCCCTTGGGATAAGTCGTACCAACATTTTCGCATCTCTTCCGTTAGTATTTCATCGCGCTTTTGCAGCCATTGGTATTGCCATAGCTTGTCGGTAAACGCTCCCCATTCAGTGGCCTTGATTTGCTCGACGTTCATCTTGGGATCGTGAGCCTGCATCGGTTCCCATAACAACGAACCGAAGCCGGCACCACGCCTGGCGGACCGTAGATCCATCTCGAAAATGGCTCTAGCTTTGGGAGTGCCCACCATGATTACCGGCAAACCGATCACATTCACCAAGGTGACAAAGAAATTCAGCATTTTCTCTACGCCGCCGGACTTGCTTGCGCTCAAATGCTGAATTTCATCAATGACCAAAACCCCAATGGCATGGACATTGGCAATCTGGCTCATCAACGCCATTACCGTTTCGACCGTATGCCTTTTCAAAGCATATTTTCTTTCGTAATCTGTGCCTAATGCCGTATCAATCGCTCGAAAGAAATGGTTGCATAAATTCTTGAGCGAACCGTCGAGCGGACAATCCAGTTTCAGATAAACAATTTGAGTGAAATTGTATTTTTCATGGAAGATCACCTGGGGATAAGTAGCTAAAATACGGCTCAGGGTGCTGCTTTTGCCTGATCCCGAACAGCCGATCAACGAAAGACTGCGCGCCGTCGACTTTACATGATCGAACCGGAACACTTCCAATTCGCCGGTCATCACCCGCTCATAGCCGTTCTGCAAGTGGGTGTTGAGAGAACCGTCCTTAAGGTTGCGGCCGACATATCCCTGCCGGAGCATCACAGATATTTTGGACTCGAGCTCTAGGTGCTTAGCGATAGGCTGGAAAAAATCATCCAGCAATTGCGCAATGATATGAATCCGGTGAGTGCCGTCGGCATAAATATCTCTAGAATCGAATTTTATGGAGCCGCGCAAACCGTTTTTTACTTGCTTGGTGGTCATAATCGGCGGCAAAGCCTCGATCAGGGGATTGCCTCGGTATTGTTCGACGCCTGGGTCGCAATAAATGGCATTCGCCATATTAGAAGGCAATCCCATCAGTCTTCTCCAAAAAGCTCTTCAACAAAATCCGGATAACTGAAATCTTCGGACTGTTGCCCCAACGGAATGACATCCGCAGACTTTCTCTCTTGATTGGAATTCCGCAAACCAGTCGTTGTCTGCCGTTCCTGATCCTGGGCCTGTTGCCGGTTTCTGCGAATAGCCGCAATTCGTTTTGTATCCGGCAGATCATCCGATTTAAGTGCATGCGCTTAAGCGTTTTTAATTTTCTCGGCAATCCTATCCTCAAACTCCCGTTTTTTTGCATCGGCAGTCAACTTGCTTTTTGCTAGGGTTTGCTTTTGAACAGCTTGAATTTCCCAGACATCCCAGAAAGAACATCCTCTAAACTCCCGGGACCTATCAGTAAGACCGCAAGGCCAATATTCGATGCTATTTTTCGTAGGCAACAGATAAACAACGTCGGCGACAGCAGGATCGTAAGCCACATCAAACGCTTCCGGTTTCGAAACTCCTTTCCCGCGATGTAGCCAGCCCCGCTTAATCATTTCCTGCGATGTGAAATAGAGACCAAAAACACAAAGGCCTAATTCGGAAAAGGTACCTTTAACGCGGGGAAATAGGCTTACCCTTAACGCATCTTCTGAAGCCGTGCGCAACCGTCCAGTTCGGTGTTGTATTCCCCAATTCCATAACGACAAGGGCGTCATCTCCAAATCGGCAGGCATATCAATGCTTCGGTCATATTTCCTGAGCACATGAAAGCGGTTGTGAAAAAGCACCGACTCGAGGATTATTTCCTTGAACTCATGGACGGTCAGTACCGCATCCAACCGATAATCGCTTCCGCCTCGTCTTCTCGCAGTATTTTCGGTTACAACGCCAGGAGCAAACGGCTTGAAATCGGCCTGGACCGTTCGGAAATAGCGTTCCACTACTCCTTTGGCGTCTCCCCGGTAAGGCGGGGTATTTTCAATCCGAACAGAAAAGCTGGACTCCAATGATTCGATCTGATGCCCCAACAATTCGCCGCGATCCGCCAGAATGGCATCGGGCAAACCTGTAACCGGCCAATCGGCGTCTTCAATATCGAAACCGTATTGCTGGCAATAGGCAACCTTGTCTGTCATCGCCATCGCCAAGGCTTGCATGGCCGCAACATAGGAAGGATTTTCAAAGCCGATATACAAACCGGCAATCATTCGGCTAAATACATCGATTACAACATAAACAATAGGCCTGCCGACAATGTTTCTCCGGTCGCTATCCGAAACCAAATAAATGTCGGCAATCGTAGCGTCGATTTCGAACCGGGCACCAGGGCCAAGCGCTTGCGTATTCGCAGTTCCATTCAACGGCCGAACATCTTTCTTGTATTCGATTCTGTTGGACCTTTTTTGAATTTTTTCTACTTGGCTGTATTCACGTTTAAAAAAATGGAGCATCTGCCAATTTGTTGGAATTTCTGATTCCTCGACATCCGGATAACAGTTTACATACAACGATTGAAACCGCCGATGAGCATATAAAAGTGAATGTTTTTCCTCGGTAAGCAGGTACCGGTCAATTGCAATGCGAAACAATTTTTCAACCGTCTCATTAACAGCACTTCCTGTACCGGGCTTGCGCAATCGCGGACGTCCTAATTTCGCATTTTTTGCAATCCGGACCTTACCTTTGCCGCCCGAATTCTTATAATCTCGAATTAAAGCATTAGGAGTCTGGCCTCTTTGCCAATACCTGCGCAGTAAAAAATAAAGCGTCTTTTTTGTCGATCTCCGCTCCAGGACAATTTGATTGATAATTGCGGCTCTTACCTTCGATACATAAAACCTCGGCTCAGATACAATTGGCTTAATCAACTCGTAGTTGTTATCTCTTGTAGCCTTGGCAGGCGAATCATCGTTCAATAGCTGAAAGGAAAGAGCTTGAAAAGGATCTGCCGCTCGCGTTAAGACTTCCCTTTCAATTGCGCTCTTCAGTTCGGTTTTTGAAACGAGTGACGGAAGAGCGGATTTATCCTCTATGGCTATCCACACGAGCTCTTCAGGCAGTTCCGCCAAGATACGATAAAGCTGATCGTCTAACGACAGCACTTCATTGATTCGAAACACGAAGAGCCTCCGTATAAGTAACCATATTTTCTGCATGCAAATCGCGAGCTTTTAATATGGTATAAGGAGTAAAAATATCGAACAGGAAACAGCGCTTGGCCAGTAATTGTCTTATTTCCAATAAAGATTGCCCGGCCGGCAGCGTATAAGCAGCATCCAATTGCTTTGCAATATCGATCAAAGACTTAGAAGGAGCTCGGTCTAAATGGTACGCATACATTGTTACACGTTCCTGAATGCTCTCATCATCCAGTTCTTCTCGCTGTGCAGGATATAACCAACTGATATTTTGGAAGACAATGTTGGGAATATCTTTTTCGGTGATCAACATCCAGGGGATGGATTTTTGCTGCCAATATCTCCGCTCGAGCTCCAATTTTTCAATGGTTCGAGCATCTTGCAAGGCCTCGGAATATTTGGCCTGCAATACGAACTTAGGCCGTTGTGCATTCCTGGTATTGATTAAAAAGTCGGAGGTCATAACCTGGGGAACGCCTCGGTAAGCCGGATGAGAAATTCCCAAATCATCGGCCAGAGCCAAGGTATCTTCGGTTCGTAACGGAAACTGTTCCCGTATATCCCTGACTGTCAACCACGGTTTATAGTCGCGGCCCCGCCCGGAACCTCGCACTTCTTTTAACCATTTTTGGACCTTTATTTCCGAACTCGAATAATTTCTTTTCGCCATAAAAAAGCCGTCCAGTCATTGCTCTCAACGAGAGTCTAGACCAGACGGCTTTGGTATACAACTTTATTACTCAGTATAGGACTTTATTACTTAGTATAGATCTTTATTACTCCCCCACAAGTAGTTATAACTTCGCCATTTTTCTATTCCACGGTCACCGACTTGGCAAGATTCCTAGGCTGATCGACATCGGTTCCCTTTAAAACGGCAACATGGTACGCCAACATCTGCAAGGGAATGGTGTACACAATGGGGGAAATCTCATTGCCGACTTGAGGGATTTTTACGATCTGGACATTGCCATCATTTGCCGGCACTAACGTTTCATCCATAAAGACAATAAGTTGCCCGCCTCTGGCGCTGACTTCCTGAATATTGGATTTGAGTTTTTCCAGCAGACTGTTGTTCGGCGCTATGGTCACAACCGGCATGTCTGAATCAATCAATGCCAAAGGACCGTGTTTTAACTCTCCCGCCGGATAGGCCTCGGCATGAATATAGGAAATTTCCTTTAATTTTAAAGCCCCCTCCATGGCTATCGGGTAATGAGTGCCTCGCCCTAAAAACAATGCGTGCTGCTTTTCGGCAAATTGCTCGGCCAGCGCATTAATTTCGCCATCCAACTGCAAAACTTCTTCAATTTTTCCCGGCAAGCTGAATAATTCGGAGGTGATTTTTTGCTCGGCTATTTCGGTCAGGTGAAATCGTCTGCCGATGGCAATCACCAACAGCATTAATGTTGCCAGTTGTGTCGTGAACGCTTTGGTCGATGCGACGCCAATTTCAGGACCTGCACGGGTCATTAATATCAGGTCGGATTCTCTAACCAACGAACTTTCCGGCACGTTGCAAATGGCTAATGAATATTTTGCGCCCAGTTTCTTGGCTTCCAATAATGCCGCCAATGTGTCGGCTGTTTCTCCGGATTGCGAAATGGTGACAATCAGGGTATCCGGCGCCAATACCGGGCTTCTATAGCGAAACTCACTGGCCACTTCGATATTACAAGGGATACGGGCCAGCTCTTCAAACCAATAACGCGCTACCAGTCCGGCATGGTAACTGGTGCCGCAGGCTAAGATCTGGATGGCTTTTATGTTATCGAACACTTCGGCAGCGTTATGGCCGAACGCATTTTCCTGTAAACGGTTATTGATGAACCGTCCTTCCAGGGTTTGTGAAATGGCAAAAGGCTGCTCATAAATTTCTTTCAGCATGTAATGGCGATACTCGCCTTTATCGACAGCATCGGCTGTCAACTGGCTCTCTACAATCGGACGACTGACCGCCTGATCGTGCCGATCATAAATAGTTAAGCCATTAATGGTAATCGCCGCTATGTCGCCGTCTTCCAGAAAAACAAAGCGTTGGGTAACCGGAAGTAACGCCGCCACGTCCGAGGCAATAAAGTATTCCCCTATTCCGACACCGATAACCAGCGGACTGCCTTTTCTGCATGCCACCAATGTATCAGGATCGTCGATGCTCATTATCCCTAAGGCATAGGCGCCATCCAGTTTTTTAATAGTTTTTTTAACGGCATCCAGCAATCCGCCTGTAGATTTCATCGCATGATAAATTTCATGCACAATAACTTCGGTATCGGTTTCCGACTTGAACTCATACCCCTGTTGCAGCTGCAACTCTCTTAAATGCTCATGGTTTTCTATAATACCGTTATGAACGACTGCTACGTTATTTCGGCAAACATGTGGATGGGCATTAGCCGTACTGGGTTTACCGTGAGTCGCCCATCGGGTATGGGCGATACCGATATGGCCTGAAATGGGATCGGCCTCCAGCAGTGCTTCAAGTCCTTTTACTTTGCCAAGTTCCCGTTTCCGATAGATTTGCCGGTTGTTTATAACCGCAAGTCCTGCCGAATCGTAACCGCGGTATTCCAGGCGCTTTAAGCCCTCCAATAAGATTGGCACGACATTTCGTTGCCCAATACCGCATACAATTCCACACATATGTTATTTCTCCTCAGCTATTATTTCTGACATTGCACTCAATAACTGCTCTTGCGTTATTTTAATTTCCAGATCCATAGAATCCCGCTTAACAGGTCGTTGCCACCCTACAACGGTTACCTGCTTAGCTCTGCTTAAAGTCAATTTATTTTCAGGACTGTTTTTGGTAATAGTCGATCCCGCGCCTATTGTGGCGTTTTTGCCTATGATGACCGGAGCAACCAGTTGACTATTCGAGCCTATGAAAGCACCGTCTTCAATAATGGTTTTGAACTTATTAACACCATCGTAATTACAGGTAATGGTTCCTGCTCCGATATTGACTTGTGCGCCCACCGTGGAGTCGCCGATATAACTTAAGTGATTTATTTTACTGCCTGATGCTACCGATGATTTTTTGATTTCTACAAAATTGCCGATATGGACATCGTTGGCAAGTACGCTTTCCGGTCTTAATCTGGCGTAAGGGCCGATTCTACTGCCTTGCCCTATCACCGCATCCTCTATAATGCAGTTTGCGAGGATTTCCACATTATCGCCAATGCTGGAATTTTTAATATTAGTATTAGCGCCTATCTTGACATTGCTGCCGATACTATTTTTTCCCTCCAAGATCACATTAATATCGATTTCTATATCCTGCCCCAGATATGCTATTGTGCCTCGTTGGTCAAAACGCGCGGGATCTTTCAGGGTAACGCCCTGTTTCATTAAGCTAATAGCTTGCTCTTGCTGATAAACGCGCTCCAAATGACTGAGCTGTACGCGATCATTAACTCCCAGCACTTCATCCTCGGTTTCCGGCTGGCTGGTAACGATATTAACTTGATCGGCAACCGCCATTTCAATCACATCAGTCAAATAGTATTCACCCTGTGCATTACTATTGTTCAACTGGCTCAGCCATTTTTTTAATTGCTTGCCTTGTACCGCCATGATGCCGGTATTGACTTCATTGATCTGCTTTTCGCTGGCTGTCGCATCTTTTTCTTCGACAATTTTTATGACTTGCCCGACCGCATCCCGGACGATTCTGCCGTAACCGGCAGGATTGGCAAGATTAACCGTAAGCAAAGCCAAAGACTGGTCGTTGACGTTGCCGATCAGCAATTTGACAGTTGCTAATTTCAGTAACGGGACATCTCCGTACAATATTAACACCGCGTCGGTATCTGCAATTTGGCTATTCGCCTGCTGCACAGCGTGCCCAGTACCTAATTGTTGCTTTTGCTCTATCCAATCGGCCTCTAAACTTTTTAAGGTTTCCGTGACCATCTCAGCGCCGTGGCCGACAACAATTTTGATGGTATTGTTTTCCAATTGTTTAGCCGTATCGTAAACGTGCTGTAGTAATGGCCTATTGGCGATTTTGTGTAATATTTTGGGTAGATTTGAACGCATACGCGTTCCTTTACCCGCTGCTAGAATGATGGTTGTTATTTTCATTGGATACTCCATTACAAATCTGTCTGGAACAGAGCTGCATTTACCCGAAGGGCGTCAGGCAAGACAGCCTGACGTGAAACCAAAAAAGCCCGATAACGTTTTAACACGTTACCGAGCTTTTCAAAAAGGATAGCAGCGTAAAGTGCGATAGTCCAACTATCCGCCGCGTTTTCTAAGTCTATCCAAAGTCCTTAATTGCATGATGGCATCCGTTAATTGTGCCTGAGCCACTGCAAAATCAATTTTTCCGGACTTATCCGCCAATGCTTCTTCAGCCCTGGCTTTGGCTTCTATTGCAGCAGCCTCATCAATATCTTTCGCTCTTATAGCCGTATCAGCCAGGATGGTAATCAGATGTGGCTGGATTTCCAGCATACCTCCCGATACATAAAACGGATAAACTTCCTTATCACTGACTTTAACCCGGACTTCACCGGGCTTAAGTCTGGATATTAATGGCGCATGCCGTGGCGAAATGCCTACTTCGCCGAGTTCAGCAGGAGCAAACACCATTTCTGCCAATCCGGAAAATATTTCCTTTTCTGCGCTAACGATGTCTACATGTACGGTCATGGTCATGATTGATACCTACTTGTTGTGTAACTTACTTCATGCCTTTTGCTTTCTCAAGCACTTCGTCTATGGTACCTACCATATAAAAAGCCTGCTCAGGAATGGCGTCGTATTCACCGTCGATAATGCCTTTAAAACCGGCAATGGTATCTTTCAATGAAACATACTTACCGGGAGAACCGGTAAATACTTCGGCGACGAAGAACGGCTGAGACAAGAACCGTTGCATTTTACGTGCTCTTGATACAGTTAACTTATCTTCTTCGGATAATTCATCCATACCCAGGATCGCAATAATATCGCGCAATTCTTTGTAACGTTGCAAAGTACCTTGTACGCCACGAGCCACTTCATAATGCTCTTGCCCAATGACCAGCGGATCTAACTGACGGCTGGTTGAATCGAGCGGGTCAATCGCAGGATAAATACCCAACTCGGCAATTTGACGCGACAATACCACGGTTGCGTCCAAGTGCGCGAAAGTCGTCGCTGGCGACGGGTCAGTCAAGTCGTCCGCAGGCACATAAACCGCTTGGATAGAGGTAATAGAACCTGTTTTGGTTGAAGTAATACGTTCCTGTAAAACCCCCATTTCTTCAGCCAATGTCGGTTGGTAACCTACCGCGGAAGGCATACGGCCTAACAATGCCGATACTTCGGTACCTGCCAATGTATAACGATAGATGTTATCCACGAAGAACAGTACGTCACGGCCTTCATCACGGAAATATTCAGCCATGGTCAGACCGGTCAACGCAACACGCAATCTGTTTCCTGGCGGCTCATTCATCTGACCGTAAACCAGCGATACTTTATCGATAACGTTTGAATCGGTCATTTCGTGGTAGAAATCGTTCCCTTCACGAGTACGCTCACCCACACCGGCAAATACCGAATAACCGCTGTGCTCGATCGCAATGTTACGGATCAATTCCATCATGTTAACGGTTTTGCCTACACCGGCGCCGCCGAACAGACCGACTTTACCGCCTTTTGCGAATGGACATACCAAGTCAATAACTTTAATACCGGTTTCTAACAGCTCGTTGCTAGCGGCTTGTTCTGCGTAGCTAGGTGCTTCACGATGTATGCCCCAGCTAACTTTCTCGCCAATAGGACCTTTTTCGTCGATCGGCTGACCTAGCACGTTCATAATACGTCCTAAAGTTTCCTGTCCGACCGGAATTGCAATTGGCGCATTAGTATTGCTAACTTCCAAGCCCCGGCTTAAACCGTCGGTTGTACCCATAGCAATCGTTCTGACAACACCATCACCTAATTGCTGCTGAACTTCCAGCACCAAGCCTTTGCCTTGTACATTTAAGGCGTCATATACTTTGGGCAGGTCTGCACGTGAAAATTCCACGTCGACGACCGCGCCGATAATCTGAACGATTTTACCCGAACTCATTGAGTTGTCCTCTTGTGTTGTGTCATTTTAACTGGGGGCCTTCGACTAGCTCGGGAGCGCCTTAAACGGCTGCGGCACCGGCTACGATTTCCGAAATTTCCTGGGTGATAGCGGCTTGTCTGGCTTTGTTATAGACCAGCTGTAGTTCGTTGATAATATTGCCGGCGTTATCCGAAGCGCTCTTCATCGCGACCATTCGGGCCGCCTGTTCGCAAGCATTGTTTTCAACCAAGCCCTGGTAGACGATAGACTCGGTATACCGGGTTAACAGGTGATCCAAAACTTCTTTCGCATCGGGTTCATAGATATAATCCCAATGACCATTTAACTTTTCATCAAGCTCACCGGCTACGACTGGCAGTAATTTTTCGATAACAGGCTTCTGGGTCATGGTATTAACGAATTCATTGTAAACCACATGCAACTCATCGATTCTACCTTCCGCATAGGCATCCAACATGATCTTAATAATACCGATAATGTCATGCTGATGCGGCGTGTCGCCTAACTTAGAAACATGTCCGACCAGATTTGTTTTCAGATTGCCGAAAAAACCGAACGCCTTGGTACCTACCGTACAAATATCCACTTCAATATTTGCTTTTTCCCATTGCATCATTTGATTCAGCGTTTTTCTGAACAAATTTGAATTCAGACCTCCGCACAACCCCCTGTCGGAGCTTATTACGATAATGCCGACTCGCTTAACCGGGCGCTCAACAAGAAAAGAATGCTTATACTCCGGATTGGCATGAGCCAGATGCTTGATAATCTGACCAATCTTTATAGAGTATGGACGTGTTGCCAGCATTCTATCTTTTGTTTTACGCATTTTACTCGCTGCAACCATTTCCATTGCGCGGGTAATTTTTTGAGTGTTTTTAATACTCCCGATCTTGCTGCGTATTTCTTTACCAACAGCCATCTTAAGACCCTTTTACCAGCTATGAGTTTTGACGAAAGTTTGGATTGCAGCCAGCATGCCCGTTCTTATGTCATCACTAAAATCGCCAGTTGCATTAATGTTGTTCATCAATTCAGAATGCTCTGACGCCATATACGACTGTAAGGCAGCCTCAAAAGCAAGCACCTTGTTAACTTCCAAACTATCAAGAAAACCTTCGTTCGCGGCAAACAATGAAACCGCCATTTGCGCAACCGACATCGGAGAGTACTGATTCTGTTTCATCAGTTCAGTTACTCGTTGACCGCGCTCAATTTGCTTGCGAGTATTTTCATCCAAATCGGATGCAAACTGTGCGAAAGCCGCCAACTCACGATATTGCGCCAAATCGAGACGAGTACCGCCGCCCAATTTTTTGATGATCTTGGTTTGAGCTGCACCGCCAACACGCGATACCGATAAACCTGCATTGACCGCAGGGCGAATACCGGAGTTAAACAAGTTGCTTTCCAGGAATATCTGACCGTCGGTAATAGAAATTACGTTAGTCGGTACGAAAGCCGATACGTCACCACCTTGAGTTTCGATAATTGGCAATGCGGTCAATGACCCTGTTTTGCCTTTTACCTTGCCGCCGGTTAATTTCTCAACTTCGTCTGCGTTAATACGCGACGCTCTTTCCAATAAACGGGAATGCAAATAGAACACGTCCCCTGGATACGCTTCGCGGCCTGGCGGACGGCGCAGCAACAAGGAAATCTGACGATAAGCCCATGCTTGTTTGGTCAAGTCATCATAAATGATCAGTGCATCTTCGCCGCGATCCCTGAAAAACTCTCCCATTGAGCAACCGGTATAGGGCGCAATAAACTGCAATGCTGCCGATTCCGATGCCGATGCAGAAACGATAATCGTATGCTCCATTGCACCATGTTCTTCAAGCTTACGTACTACGTTGGCAATTGATGAACGTTTTTGGCCGATAGCGACATAGATACATTTAATGCCAGTACCTTTTTGGTTGATGATCGCATCAACCGCAATAGCTGTTTTACCGGTTTGTCTATCACCGATAATCAACTCGCGTTGACCGCGGCCTACCGGGATCATCGCATCAATAGACTTCAAACCCAATTGCACAGGTTGATCAACTGATTGACGAGCAATTACGCCGGGAGCAATTTTTTCAATCGGCGAAGTTTCGGTGGTTTCGATAGCGCCTTTGCCATCGATAGGATTACCCAGCGCATCAACGACGCGGCCCAGCAATGCTTCCCCAACCGGTACTTCCAGAATTTTTCCGGTGCACTTTACAGTGTCACCTTCAGAAATGTGTTGGTATGAACCTAATACCACCACACCGACGGAATCTCTTTCAAGGTTAAGCGCCATGCCAAAGGTGTTGCCGGGAAATTCCAGCATTTCGCCTTGCATTGCTTCGGAAAGACCATGTACACGAACAATACCGTCAGTCACACTAACTACGGTTCCTTCCGTATGAGACTCGGCACTCAGGTCGAAGTTTTCGATCTTCTTTTTAATCAGATCACTTATTTCAGATGGGTTTAATTGCATGTTCTTTTTCTCGCTCTGGTTTAGAGTCGTTTTGCTAATTGTTGAAGCTGGCCTTTAATGGAACCGTCAATCACTCTGTCGCCTGCACGTACCAGAACGCCACCAATTAATGATTTATCCACGGTCACATTCATATGGACTTTTTTGCTTAGCGTTTTTTCCAGCGTTGAAGTGAAGCTTTGCTTTTCTTCTTTGGAGAAGGCATAAGCAGTAGCCACTTCAACATCGACATAACCTTCACTTTCCGCCTTTAAGGCTTCGAACAGCTCCGCAATAGTCGGAGCCAAGGTCAGCCGGTTGTTTTGAATCAGTAATTTCAGAAAATTTGCACCCTCGTCATCTACTTGCTCCTGACAAATGTCAAGCACCAGCGCCGATAACCGCTCTTTACTTACTTTAGGGTTATTGACTACGACAGAGATTTCTTTATTACTCAAAACAGCCGATATAAACGCTAAACTTTTCGACCACTTTTCAGTCGCACCGGTTTCTTTGGACCGCTTGAACACCGCTGCTGCATAAGGCCTTGCCAATGTTGCCAGTTCGCTCATTATGCTTAACCCAATTGATTAGAGATTTTGCTCAGGAGGTCCTGGTGCTTGGTTTTATCGATTTCCGCACTCAGAATCTGTTCTGCTGCACGCAAAGCCAAGGCCGACACTTCCTTACGCAAACTTTCTTTAGCCTGTTGTTTCTCTTGCTCAATTTGCGCCTTTGCCACAAGAATCAAACGCTCGCCTTCTTTTTTGGCGGTATCTTTCGATGCTTCAACAAGTTCATTGGCACGTTTTTGAGCCAGATTGACAATCTCAGCAGATTGTTCTTTGGCTTCTTTCAAAACGCCCTTGGCTTTTTTCTCTGCCAAGTGCATTTCTTCCTGACCTTTTTCAGCCGCAGCCAAACCGTCAGCAATTTTCTTTTTACGTTCTTCTAAAGAGTCAAATAAAGGCGGCCAGATGTACTTCATGGTAAACCATACCAGAAGTGCAAAGGTAATCATTTGCCCAATCAGAGTAGCATTGATACTCACGATGCGTTCCTCTTGTTGCTATTAAAGTTAAACGGCCGATTAACCCGCTGCCGCAGCTTGTACAGCAGACAGGAATGGGTTAGCAAAAGTAAAGAACAGCGCCAAACCAACACCGATCATTGTTACCGCGTCTAACAGACCCGCAACAACGAACATTTTTACTTGCAGCATAGGTACCATTTCCGGTTGACGGGCTGCGCCTTCCAAAAATTTTCCACCTAACAGACCGAAGCCGATAGCAGTTCCTAAAGCGCCCATACCTAGAACCAGACCTACTGCAATAGCAGTCATGCCTTGTACATCAGCAATTAATTTTGCAATTTCCATGAAACCTCCAAACGTGTAGTTAAATTATAAAAAGTTAAAAAAATCATTTCCTACAAGGTTGTAGGCAAAGGGCGCGAGCTGGAGCGAAAACCTTAATGGTCTTCGTGCGCCATACTCAAATAAACAATGGTTAACACCATGAATATAAATGCTTGAAGCGTAATAATTAAGATATGGAAGATCGCCCAAGGAAAACTCAACACGGGTTGGAGATAACAAGGCAATAAAGCAATCAAGATAAAAATTAACTCGCCAGCATATAGGTTTCCGAATAACCGGAGTGCTAGCGAGATTGGCTTGGCAATTTCTTCTACTAATTTCAGCAACAGATTGAAAGGTAGCAACCAAGGACCGAACGGCTGGAACATCAGCTCTTTTGCGAAGCCCCAAGGACCTTTTACTTTAATACTATAGAAAATAATCAAACAGAAAACGGAGATGGACATTGCGAATGTTGCGTTTAAATCCGTACTTGGGACGACGCGCAGGTACTCGATACCCATCAACGAACCGATTAACGGCAATATATCAACCGGGAACAAATCCATGAAGTTCCACAGGAACACCCAGCAAAAGATGGTCAATGCCAGAGGGGCAATTAATTTATTTTTACCGTGAAAACTGTCTTTAACTTGGGTATCGACAAATTCAATCAGCATTTCTACGAAATTTTGCGTTAGCCCTGGAACGCCTGCTGTAGCTTTGTCTGCGGCCATTTTAAAAAACCAGACAAACAAACCACCCAAAACAGCTGAGAAAAACAAAGTATCCAGATTTAATGCCCAGAAACCCTCGCCTACGGTTAGCGAAGTTAAATGGTGAATAATATAACCGGTTGCACCTTCGGCGGCGTGAGCTTCGGTAGCCATCGTTCCTCTCTAAAATTAATAGTGTCAGCGCATCAACAGCGCAAACCAAAAAACCGATAAAGCTGCTACGTATACTGATAGCAGCGGTAATATTTGTATGTTTGGAAGTTGAAAGATCATAAAGAACAGCGCGGCCGTTAACAATAACTTGCCTGATTCCCCGGCATAAAAAGATCTCACGATCTTCCTAGCTTCTTGCCCAGCAGATTTATACACCCGCAACGCAAAATACAGATTTGGGATAAATGCCGCCGCTCCGCCTAAAGCCGCCGAAAGGGCTTCAGCCCGCCCCCCATTCAGGGCAAATCCTGTCGTCATTATTATTATCGCCAGAATTTGATAACTTATAATTTTACTGACAGTAGAGTATTTTCTATCTGCCACGCCCAACTCCATACTCAACAAGTAGGGAATTATATCTATCGACCTTCATTAAATCAAGGCATGATCGAAATTTAACTTACATTTTTTATTGTTTTTCATTTGCGGGCATATGCCCGATCCAACTATTTAATCTGCTCGATGATTCCATCCAACTCTTCCAAGCTTGAATAAGCAATGACCAGCTTTCCGGCGCCGTTTTCTTTATGGTCAATTAACACCTTCGCGCCCAGCTTTGCGGTCAGGTCCTCCTGCAAACGCAAAGTATCTTTGTCGATTATCTTTGCCTTGGCTATTTTAGGCTCTGCCTGAGTGTCTCTAACCAGTCGCTCGGCAGCTCTTACCGTTAAACCTTCCTTGACGATCTTGTTGGCCGCAGCCACTTGTTTCGGACCATCCAAAGACAGCAGCGCTCTTGCATGCCCCATTTCCAGCTGCCCATTGATCAATAACTTTTTCACTTCCGGGTGCAAATCGATCAAGCGCAACAAGTTGGTAACCGTAGCACGCGACTTGCCCACCGCATCCGCAACTTGTTGATGAGTCATTTCAAACTCTTCCAGCAATCGTCTTAACGCTTCCGCTTCCTCCAAAGGATTCAGGTCTTCCCGTTGGATATTTTCAATCAGCGCTATTGCCATTGCGGTGCGGTCGTCTATCTCTTTGATGACCACCGGAACCTGCTGCAATCCTGCCAGTTGCGCAGCCCGCCAACGACGCTCTCCTGCAATAATCTCGTATTTTTCCAAGGCAATCTTGCGCACCACAACCGGCTGTATGATCCCTTGCGCCTTGATTGAATCGGCCAGCTCCTGCAATTTTTCTGGATTTATATCTTTTCTTGGCTGATATTTGCCCCGCTGCATATACTCTATCGGCAGGGCTTGCAGTTGCTGCTCTTCCTTGGATTGTTCCTGATCAGCTGAAATATTGCCCAATAAAGCATCCAACCCCCGATTTAATCCCCGTTTTTTCACAACCATAACTTTCAATTTTTCTCTTTTCTGATCATTTCATCCGCCGATGCAACCCGGCCAATGCCCCTTGCGCCGATTTACGACAGATCGGCACGAACTATCGATTCAAACTCTTCAATCAATTTCCTTAAAGCCTCCGCTTCCTCCAGCAGAGCAAGGTGTTCTCTTTGAATATTTTTAAATAATGCAACCACCATTGCCGTCCGCCCATCTGCCTCGCCGGCAACTACAGGCTGCATTTCATCCTGACTCACATCTTTAACCGGCTGATGCCTTTCTTCTTTAACGGACTCGTCCGCCAACAAGGCTTCGAGTCCCCGACCTAAACCGCGTTTTTTAAAAGTCATGTACTGCTTTGCTTCTCTTTTCTGATCATTTCACCCGCCAACGCAATATAGGCCATAGACCCTCGCGATGACTTATCGTAACTCAGCACCGGCAAACCATGACTCGGAGCTTCCGCCAAACGAATGTTTCTCGGCACACAGGTTCTGAATACTTTATCCCCGAAATAGCGGATCAACTGCTCCGATACATCCTTGGTGAGGCGGTTCCTGTCGTCGAACATGGTTCGCAGGATGCCTTCCAGGTACAACCCGGGATTGACGCTCTCCTGAATATTTTTAAGCGTGCTCATTAATGCCGACAAACCTTCAAGCGCATAATACTCGCACTGCATCGGCACCAGTACACTGTTTGCCGCAACCATTGCATTTAAGGTCAGCATATTCAATGAAGGAGGGCAATCGACCAGAATGTAGTCGTAATCCGGTTTTATCGGAATCAAGGCGTCGGCCAGCCGTCGCTCCTTATGATCGGCATGCATCAACTCCACTTCAGCAGCCGTCAGATCGCCGTTACCCGGAATCACCGAAAAACCGATCTCAGGAATTTTAATGACCGTTTCCGACGCCGGCACTTCTTCCATTAGCAAATCGTAGCTGGAATATTTAACTTCTTGCTTATCTACGCCGCAACCCATTGCCGCGTTGCCCTGCGGATCGAGATCGACCAACAACACGCGCCGGTTAGCCGCAGCTAGCGAAGCCGCCAGATTGACACTGGTTGTCGTTTTTCCTACACCACCTTTTTGGTTGGTGATGGCAATTACTTTTCCCACTAGTTTACCTCGGCCTGTTCAGGCGATTGTATTCGTACCAAACATCTTTCAACATCCACCCCCGGAACGCTAACCGATATGACGGATTTTTCTGCTGTTATTTCTGCCAGTTCCGCATCGAGATGCTGCCCCTTCATCGCTAGCAACACGCCATCTTTGGCTAACAAGTGCGCCGTCAACTTCACTATATCGGGCAGACTGGCGAACGCCCTGGTAAGAACCGCATCATAAGCTTGCTCGGGATGATAATTTTCCACGCGACTGTGCAGAACCTCGGCATTTTTAAGCTTTAACTCCAATACGGCCTGCTGCACAAACCGGGTCTTTTTAGCGTTGCTATCCAGCAAGGTAAAACCGATTTCAGGCAAACAGATCGCCAACGGGACGCCCGGCAAACCTGCCCCGGTACCAATATCGATAATCCGCTTACCTTCAATATGAGGAACAATCGCCAGACTATCCAGAATATGCAGACGCGCCATTTCTTCCCGGTTCCGTATCGCGGTCAGATTATAGGCTTTATTCCACTTCTCAATCAGCTTTATAAAGCTGAGTAACTGCTCCACTTGCTCGTCAGTGACATTTAAATTTAACGATGCTATCCCGTTTACCAGGATTTTTCGACACTCTTCCATCAGGCGCTTTTCTTCTTTAAATAAACCAATAACAACGAGATCGCGGCAGGTGTAATACCCGGAATGCGCGATGCCTGGCCCAAGGTTTCCGGCCGCTGTTTTTTAAGTTTCTCACTCACTTCATTCGACAAACCGGGAACGCCGCTGTAATCTATCAACTCAGGCAAACGCAGATGGTCATAACGCAACGCCTTGTCTATCTCGGTTTGCTGCCTGTCGATATAACCGGCGTACTTGGCCTGGATTTCGACCTGCTCGGCGACCTGCGGGTCCATATCCTCGGCACTATCCAAAAATGACAACAGCTGCTTAACATCCACTTCCGGCCGGCGCAGCAGATCCATCAAATTGGCTTCGCGCAATAACGGCTTACCCCAATATTGCTCGACTTGAGCAGCCTGTTCGGTTTCGGTCCTGACCCATTTCTTTTTCAGGTCGTCTTGTAATTGGGAAATTGTAGCCCGCTTAGCCTCAAATACCTGCCAGCGTTCGTCATCGACCAAACCTAATTCACGGCCTTTTTCGGTCAAGCGCAAATCGGCATTGTCTTCCCTTAACAGCAAGCGGTATTCGGCCCGGCTGGTGAACATCCGGTACGGCTCTTGCGTGCCGCGCGTAATCAAGTCGTCGATCATCACGCCGATATACGCTTCATCGCGCCCCGGACACCAGCTTTCCAGGCCTTTAACCAGTCGCGCCGCATTAAGCCCGGCGATTAAACCTTGAGCCGCCGCTTCTTCATAACCGGTCGTGCCGTTGACTTGCCCGGCAAAGAACAGTGCATCCATGTGCTTGGTTTCCAGCGACGATTTCAAATCCCGAGGATCGAAAAAGTCGTATTCAATCGCATAACCGGGGCGCAAGATTTCGGCATTTTCAAAACCCAGCATCGAGCGTACAAGCTCATACTGCACATCAAACGGCAAACTGGTCGATATGCCGTTAGGATAAATCTCATGGGTATTCAAGCCTTCGGGCTCGACAAAAATCTGGTGCGAATCGCGGTCAGCAAAACGCACGACCTTATCTTCAATCGACGGGCAATAACGCGGCCCGACGCCTTCAATAATGCCCGAATACAACGGCGAACGATCCAGGCCGGAACGGATAATGTCGTGAGTCTTATTGTTGGTACGAGTGATGTAGCAAGGAATTTGCCGGGGATGCTGCTCGGGCTTGCCGAGAAACGAAAACACCGGCACCGGGTCGTCACCATGCTGCACTTCCAGCTTACTGAAATCGATAGTCCGCCCATCGATACGCGGCGGCGTGCCGGTTTTCAAGCGGTCGATCCTGAACGGCAATTCCCGCAAACGCTCGGCCAACGCAACCGAAGCCGCATCGCCGGCGCGGCCGCCGCTGTAGTTTTCCAAACCGATATGGATCTTGCCGGCTAAAAAAGTACCCGTCGTTAAAACCACCGCTCTTGCGCTAAAGCTCAAGCCCATTTGCGTTTTAACACCGGCAACCCGGCCGCCCTCGACGATCAAATCGGACACGGTTTGTTGGAATAATGCCAAATTAGGCTGGTTTTCCAGCGCGGTTCTTACCGCCTGCTTATAAAGCTGGCGGTCCGCCTGGGCGCGAGTCGCCCGAACAGCCGGGCCTTTGCTCGCGTTCAACGTGCGAAACTGAATGCCGCCAAGGTCGATAGCCCGAGCCATGACCCCGCCCAACGCATCGACTTCCTTGACCAGATGCCCCTTGCCGATCCCGCCAATCGCAGGGTTACAGCTCATTTGCCCCAACGTGTCGATATTTTGCGTCAGCAACAGCGTATTCGCGCCGCACCGGGCCGATGCCAACGCAGCTTCCGTACCCGCATGACCGCCGCCAACCACAATGACATCAAAGTCTTTTCTAAATTTCACTAGCGCTATGTACTCTTAAAAAATGATATATTACCGTCGTGTGAACTCACACAACCTTTACATATTATAAGAGGTAAACGATGAAAAAACGTAAAAATCAAAAAGGAGCGGAAACCGTTCCTAACCAAAACCCGGTCGCAAAGTACGCGCACCTGTTCAACAAGGCGCAAACTTTTTGCGATAAAAGCAAATACAGCCGCAAAGCAAAGCATCCAAGGCAGGAGGTTAATCCAAGGGTTCCAGGCGGAATTATTGGATTAGCCTCTTGTTTTATCTTTTCGGCCTGAAGCATTCAAAAACTCTACGCGTTATTGCGAAACACTACAGGAGATAGCCATGCCGCTACAAAGCTATGAAGCTATTTACGATCATGGACAAGTAAAATGGCTGGGCGATCGCCCCCAAGTTGAACAAGCGCGAGTCATTGTTACCATTCTTTCCGATAAAGACTTTGCCACTGCGCCATTTAAGCATCAACCTTCTGCGCGAATCGCCGGTAAAGGCAAAATACTCGGTGACATCCTTGCCCCAGCGGCTCCAGTTGAAGACTGGAATTGCGCTGAATGATCATACTCGACACTCATATCTGGGTGAATTGGATAATTGGCGGCAATACTGCGCTCAGCCCTGCGGTTGTCGATGCCATGCAAAAAGAAAGTCGCTTGGCTGTATCGGCAATATCTTGTTTCGAAGTGTCGCTATTGGCAAATCGAGGCAAGCTAGAATTGACATTGCCTGTTAACGAATGGCTAACAGAAGCGCTTGCAAATTCAGGCGTGGAATCACTTCCCGTTACCTGCGAAATTGCGAATCGTGCGGTGATGCTTCCAGAAATACACCGAGACCCGGCAGACCGGATAATTATCGCCACCGCATTAGTGCATGATGCAAAACTGGCAAGCATGGATTCAGTGTTTCCGGATTATCAAGAACTACAAAACCGGCTGGTAGGAAAGTAGAGGGTTCAGCTTGGATGCAGTAGGCCGGAACCAGGCATCCAAGCCGCGTAGCGCGAGGTGGAGTTTCGGGCATGCCAGGGCAAGGAAGAAGACCGTAACCTATTATTTTCAAATAGCAAAATAACCATTAGGAGTTGAACCATGATTAATATCACTATCGACAACCCCGACATAGAACAAATATTGCAACAAACCTATGGCAATAATCACGGCCGCCTGATCAAAGAATTCAGCCAATTCATACAAACCACAAGAATTAAAGACGATATCGGCGTTTCTATACACCAACTTGAACAGGGCGAAAGCATAAAACTGGCGGATGCGTTTACCCAAGTCAAACGGAAATATGAAGACTGAACCGGAAATCGTCTTATCGCCTAAAGCTCTGCGACGACTGGAAGAGTTTGCCGAATATCTATATGAACAAACCCAATCAAAGCGCTTTGTTAGAGAATATATCGGCAAAATAGAAGCTTATTTGGAAAACACCCTTAAATTATTCCCCGAATCCGGAACACCGATGCCGGAATATGGTGAAGACATACGCCGTTTAAGCTATCAGCGGTTTTCTATTCTTTATAGAATTGAGAAAACGCAAATTCAAATTTTAACCTTTTATCGGCAAAATCAGTCTTAATTCGAGTATCTTTCAGCATGAAAGGTAAAGGTGTACAGCTTGAATGAAGTAGGCCGGAATAAGGCCATCCAAGTGCGTAGCGCGAGGTGGCGTTTCCGGCGAGTTTGGGAGGTGTTTGCCGGAAACACCGACTCTCGCTGCCACTCGAGCCGGCTTATTCCGGCCTACCGGGCTGCATTTAGAATTAAAAAACAATAAGTTAACCCAACAGGCCATCTTGTGCGATCATTACCATCCATGCTATGATTAAATCGATGAATGGCAAAAACGAAAAAGCCTACACAATTTACTAGATTGTGTAGGCTCGACTTTGTATTCATTTTTACCACTTTAACAAAAACAACCGTCGCAAGGTTTTCTTTTTTTGATAGAGCAGGAGTACTGACAGAAACTGCCAGTACAACTTAAAGTATAGCAAGAAATACGTAATAATAAAATAGTATTTTTGTTTACATCAACTTCTTCCTGCAAATTAAAAATTTGAAATCCTGAAAACACTTACCACCATTTTAGGAGATTCAAAATGTCAACATTAAAAAAGCCAAGAGTATCTGTAATAAAAGAAAATGATAAAGGAAGAAATACAAACTTCATCGACAATAAAACTAGAAAAGAAATGACCAGGGCGCAGTTTTCTAATGAAATCGATGCAGGGAATTACCCAGATTATCAAGTAAAAATAATAAATGGATTGAGAACACCTGTATCTAAACCAAACGGAACACAAGATGATAATTTAGGTTAAAATAGGTTTCGAAAAGGGCTGTAGTATGCGGCGGTTTCGCGCGTAGCAAACTGCCGCATAGTCACAACGCTAATAACAGTCTGTCGCCGTTGTTGTGGATTGTCGCCTGTTGGCGAATCCACCTTAAGACTTAGCTCTAACCCACCCTACCTAGGTATCCAACATACAGGATAACCATGATTATGAAGTACACCACATTGCCACCTGAGAAAGAGCAAACATATCCCAAAGAAAATGAAGTTGTCGGCGATAATTTTTTTGAAACGCTATACGTTAGCTCCGGCCAAATTAAAAAATCGCCAAATGATAGTTATTTTCCAAAAAATTATCTTGATACTGACGACCTTAAAGATAAAGAACGCCTTTCAAAACTACTGAATGGATTCAAAGCTCTCCTTGATACAAATCTGGTAAATGAGCGCGGAATAGTTAAATTTATTAAAGACAATCAAGCAGATTTTCTGGTTGGTAGCTTATTGAAGCAATATTATGGTCATTTTGGACATCACGATGCATATCTGTTTCCTGAGTTTAAACTCGGGGATGATTACGCGGTAGATTACCTACTCGCAGGATTAGGTTCTGGTGGCTGGGAATTTGTATTTATCGAATTTGAAGCTCCAAAAAAAGATATTACCTTGAAAGATGGGCACTTTGGTGTTGCATACCGAAAGGGATTAAAACAGATTAACGATTGGGAAAATTGGCTTCACGCAAACTACTCGGCTTTGGAGCTGACCTACGATAAGAAAATGAAAGAAGGGGCTATACTCCCGAAAGAATTCACGAAACTGGATACATCGAGACTACATTTTGTCGTTGTTGCAGGAAGAAGGGATGATTTCAAAAAAACTACTACCTACAATCTACGCCGACAAACATCGAAAAAAGATAATATTCGTTACCTCCATTACGACAATCTCGTTGATGCTGCACAAAACATAATCGGACAGTGGACATACTGAACGAGAGCGGCCCAGTAAGGCACGCTCTACTCATACCTTAGGACTTAGTAGCTGTAGAGCGCATTAATGCCCCCTCCCATCTAAGAATTAAACCTGCCACACCGGTCCGGGATACTTTGCCACTAAAATGTGAATTAAGAGCTAAAATGTCCAGACATGCAATTTCAAGGCGTTACAAACAAAACATTTTTAACTTTGACCATTACTTGGAGCTAAGTATCTGATTTTTCATTGTCAAATTTAGCTTTTAATTCATATTAAAGCATCCGCTGTCAGAAAGATGATCCCCTCAACGATGGCCTGAGCAACAAGGATTCGGCCGAATGGGTGGCAAGCTATCGATAAAAACGGCATATTCACTGTTAATAGCCAATTCCTGATAATCGTTGTCCAGCAGTCCACGGCGCAATACCCTGGCATCCGCTTGAAAATCGGAACGCCCAAGTCCGCGCTTAATGGCGATTTCCCAAAGGCTGGCCGCACTGAAAAACAGTTCGTTAGACGGGTCTTCCTGCAACGGGCGTGCGGCTGCTGATAATTGTTCAGGCGAACCAGCTGCCCATAACTAAGTGGGTATCCAGTAGCAGCTTCATTCTTCATCGCCAAAAAGCAGCTCGATTTCCTTGCGGCTTATAGACTAATCTATTAGCCGGGACAGTTGGGTTTTGGCTTCGTGAATATTGACTGTCTGCATGATAAACCTCATTAGATTAAGTTCAGTTAGTTTAGCCTATACATATGCAATGCCAAAAACCAGAGCATCCTATGGAAGCGCTAAAAGAGTTGATTCCATTCATGGTTCGACAATGGCTCTCCTGAGTTTTTCAAAGGACTCTCCACGAACAGAATCAACAACACTATCTTGTTTTCACTTTTAAGAACTATTGCAATCACTATACAAACTGGGATACTGGCAACACCCGCCTTACAGGAGATCAAACCTTGACCAAGCCACAAAAAAATCAAAGTAAACAACCTCCTTCACCTCCCTGGCATCTTCTTGAACCCTGGCAAACCACCGCATGGCTCAAGGTCGATCCCGAAAAAGGCCTTAATCATCAGGAGGCAAAAGAACGCCTCGAAACCTACGGTCCGAACGCAATCAAGGAACAACGCCGTCGGGGACCGGTGCGGATGTTTTTCGGGCAATTCGCCGATTTCATGATTATCGTGCTGATTTTGGCCTGCATCGTTTCGGGCTTGGTCGGCGACTTGACGGATACAGTCGTCATCCTCGTAATCATCGTGTTGAACGCGATCATCGGTTTTATCCAGGAATACCGGGCGGAAAAAGCCGTGGCCGCGCTGAAACGGCTGTCCAGCCCCACCGCGCAAGTGCTGCGCGAGGGAAAAATCCAAACCATCGCCGCCAAGGAGCTGGTTCCCGGCGACTTGGTCATTCTTGAGGCCGGCAATATCGTCCCGGCCGACCTCAAGTTATTGGATGTAGCGCGGCTCAAGGTCGAAGAAGCGGCGCTGACCGGCGAATCGCTGCCGGTCGAAAAATCGGGAGCGTTGATCCGGGAATTGGATTCGCCGCTCGGCGACCGGCTCAACATGGCTTACAAGGGAACGGTAGCAACTTATGGCCGTGGCGTCGGCATCGTCATCGCCACCGGAATGGACACCGAACTCGGCAAAATAGCCGAACTCCTGCGCCAGGGGAAAGAGACTAAAACCCCGCTGCAACAACGCCTTGCCACTTTCGGCATGCGCCTTGCCCTGTTGGCTTTAGCCGTTTGCGCAATCATTTTCGTGGTCGGTTTGTTGCGCGGCGAAGAGCCTGTGTTGATGTTTTTGACCGCCATCAGCCTGGCGGTGGCCGCTATCCCGGAGGCCCTGCCTGCGGTGGCTACGGTGACCTTAGCCATAGGCGCACGCAAGCTGGTCACCAAAAACGCGCTGATCCGCCGCCTGCCTGCCGTGGAAACCTTGGGTTCGGTGACTTTCATTTGCTCGGACAAGACCGGCACGCTGACGCAAAACCGCATGCATGCCGAAGCGTTTTACGTCGGGGAGCAGCTACGCGAAGGCATCGCCGGCGATTTTCCGGCCCCGCTGTTACGGGCGCTGGCCCTGAACAACGACGCCCGGCGCAACCACGAAGGACAACTGCTCGGCGACCCTACCGAAATCGCGCTGTACGAAGCGGCCGAAAGCGTGGGCTACGTCGGCGCCGATCTCGTCAAAGACGCGCCGCGACTGGATGAGATTCCTTTCGACTCCGAGCGCAAGCTAATGACCACGTTGCATCAGGAAAATGGCGAGCTTGTCGCTTACACCAAAGGCGCGCCGGAGAATATGCTGCCTCATTGCATTAGCCTATGGACAAATGAAGGCCCGCAGCCTCTGCCGAAAGAAAAAATACTGGCCGCCGCCGAGCAAATGGCGGCGGCGGGCCTGCGGGTCTTGGCCCTGGCCTACCGGCAATTCCCCGAACGGCCGCAATCGCTGAGTGCCGACTCTGTCGAAGCCGAATTGTGTTTTCTGGGTTTGGCAGGACTGATGGACCCACCACGCCCGGAAGCCAAGGACGCGGTAGCACTTTGCAAGACTGCCGGCATTACGCCGGTCATGATCACCGGCGACCATCCGGCGACTGCCCGCGCCATCGCAATCAGGCTCGGCATCGTCGATGACGGCTGCAAGGTGCTGACCGGATCGCAACTAGCGCAGATGAGCCTTGAAGAATTCGAGAGACAAGTCGAAGACGTTCGGATCTATGCCCGCGTCGCGCCGGAGCAGAAAATCAAAATCGTCAAGGCGCTACAAGACCGGGGAGAATTCATCGCGATGACCGGCGACGGCGTCAACGATGCGCCGGCTTTGCGCGCCGCCAATATCGGCATCGCGATGGGCAAGGTCGGCACGGATGTGGCGAGGGAGGCGTCGCACATGGTGCTGCTGGATGATAATTTCGCCACCATCGTCACCGCTGTGCGCGAAGGGCGGCGGATTTTCGACAACATCCGCAAATTCATCAAATACGCGATGACCTGTAACTCGGCGGAAATCTGGACGTTGTTTCTGGCGCCTTTTTTGGGCTTGCCGATCCCGCTGCTGCCTATCCATATTCTCTGGATCAACCTGGTCACCGATGGTTTGCCTGGGTTGGCGCTGGCAGTCGAGCCGGAAGAGCGCGGCATTATGCAACGTCCGCCCCGCGCGCCCCAGGAAAGCATTTTTGCCCAAGGCATGTGGCAACACATTCTGTGGATTGGCTTGTTGATGGGCGGCGTTTCGCTGTTCGCCCAAGGCTGGGCCTATTTTACCGGCACCTCCCACTGGCAGAGCATGGTATTCACGGTGCTTGCCCTGTCGCAGATGGGGCATGTGTTGGCAATACGGTCTGAACGGGAATCGCTGTTCAGTCAAGGACTGTTTTCCAACAAACTGGTTTTGGCCTCAGTGCTGCTGACTTTCGGCCTGCAAATGGCGGTGCTGTATGTGCCGGTTTTGCAGCCTATCTTTAAAACCGAAGCTTTAAGCCTCAACGAGCTGTTGTTCTGCCTGGCGCTTTCTTCGGTCGTGTTCCTTGTCGTGGAAATTGAAAAGTGGATGCGCCGCAAAGGCTGGATTTACCGGAACGGCCGGTAAATCCATTGGCCTATTCTGAGAGCTGCCCCAGTTTAGACCTTCCAGGTTTCTAAAACCTGGAAGGTCTGCCTACCGGCCTATTTCTCGCCTAACGCCAAGATAAAAGCGACGTCATTCCGCAGAAACTTGTATATACCGATATTACGCAGGAAACGATAAATAATGTAGCTGATGTTTTTTTCGTGCCTTTCGTGTCGCCTAGAGGCGCCTACTTTTGGTTTTCGCGGACTATGCCTTTTCATAACCTGCGTAACATCAGTTACGAACCTATTATTGGATGCTAGAATACATTAAAAACATTTTCTACTAAGAGGACGCTATGCGGAACTTGAAGCTTTTACCCGCGCTGATTGGAGTGACACTCGGCATTGCTGTTGTTTTATATGTCGCCTTCTATTTCATATTCCTGGATCTGTTTGTTGACTTATGGTGGTATGAATCATTAAAACTTGAAGCTTATTTCTGGCTAAGACTGCTCTACAAATTCTTCCTTTCCGGCGGAGTCACGCTGGCGTTTTTTGCGATTTTCTTTTTCCATTTCTGGATTGCATCGCGTTATCTAGGCTTAAACCCGCCGGACGAAATTCTCAGCAATTTAGACAAACGCCGGCGCTTCCAACGTTTCGCCGATACGTTCCTGAGCGGCTCGGCAAGGGTGTATACGCTTATATCCCTGGCACTGGCCATATTCATTGCTATCCCTTTCTATAATCAATGGGAAACGACGCTACTGTACTTTTTTGGCGGCGATTCGGGCGTAACCGAGCCGGTTTACGGCAAGGATGTCAGCTTTTATATGCTGTCCTATCCAACCTATATGCTGATTCAGCACGAAATGCTGACGACCTCCTCGCTAATTTTCTGCATGATCGGCATTTTGTATTGGTTGGAACATATTTTTATACCCAATCAAAGCTCGGAATTCCCTTTAGGCGCTAAAGTCCATCTAACCGTTCTGATCGGCTTTGTCGTCGCTTTTGTGATTTGGGGATTCATGCTGGATCGTTTTAGCCTACTTTATACCGATAAGCACGAGCCGGTGTTTTACGGTCCGGGCTTTGTAGAAATACGCTATCAATTGCCGCTGATCTGGTTGGAAATTGTTACCTTTGCAGCAACGGCAATTGCGGCAGGCCTGTTTATTTTTTCGGAAAAACATCGGGTAAAAGCGCCTTTTTTGATTTCACTGGCTCTGTTCCTCTGCGTTACCGGTTTACCGAAAATTCAATTCATCCCCGATTTAATCCAGAAATATATTGTCAGCCCGAATCCGGTTAAAACCAATAAACCGTTTATGAAGCACAATATTGAGGCGACGCAGGCGGCTTACGATTTGAAAAACATCAAGACGGTTGATATGACCATTAAGCTGGATGCGGCTAAGGATATTGAAACATGGAGTACGCAAAAACATTTTGAGAATATTCCGGTATGGGACAGGGAATTTATCATTGACAGCTATAAGCAATTACAAGAGATAAGGCCTTATTACAAAATAATGTCCGTCGATGAAGACCGCTATTTTATTCTCGACCATACCAGGCAGGTTAACTTAGCCGCACGGGAAATCAACACGTCAAAGCTGCCGCCTGAAGCGCAAAACTGGGAAAACATGCATTTGCGCTATACCCATGGCTACGGCGCTGTCGTTACTCCCGCCGCGCAAGATGCGGATACCCCTCTGGTCTGGTATTTACGCGATTTAAACATGCATTCCGATGTCGGCTTCAGCGTCAAACATCCTGATATTTACTATGGACAGGAACACTTCGACTATGCGATAGATCCCAATAAACTGATCGTCGAAGGCATTGCCAGCTCTGAACCCACCGAAACACCTTATCATGGCGAAGGCGGCATCCCCATTTCATCGATGTTTAGGAAAGCATTGCTTGCCGCTTATTTCAAAGACATAAAAATATTCTTTTCACCCAATATTTCTACAGAAAGCAGAGTCAAAATACGCAGGAATATAACCGAGCGTATTAATAAGCTGACGCCTTACCTGCATCTGGATAAAGACCCTTATCTGGTTATAACCGAGGATCGCTTCTACTGGATACAGGATGCTTATACCTTATCCGACAAATATCCGGTATCCAAGCCCGCGAATGATGATTTCATGGAAGGGCATCAAAATTTCAACTACATCCGCAACTCGGTTAAGGTTGTTGTCGATGCCCTTGACGGCGATGTCGATTTTTATATTTCAGATCCATCGGACGCAATTATTCAGGCATACAGTAGTGCGTATCCCGGATTGTTTAAAAATCTGGACGAAATGCCCGCGGAATTGAAAACGCATTTACGCTATCCGCGCGACCTTTATTACATGCAAATGAAGGTTTATACAAAATATCATCAACAAAGCCCCGAGTTATTTTACGAACAGGCTGAAACCTGGCAATTCGCCAATGTCCGCAACGAACAAGTCATGCCTTATTACCAAACCATGGACTTCGGCAACTGTAACGATACCGAAGAGTTTGTCCTGATTAACCCGATGACGCCGGTTAACCGGGCGAACCTCAGCATGATAGGCATTGCGGGAACGCTCGATAAAACAAATTGCGGCTTGGACTACAAACCCGGCATTACTGTTTACAAATTCGGCAAGGACGTCCAGGTAAACGGACCGGCGCAGGTTGAAGCTTTGATCAACCAAAATCCGGAAATTTCGGCGCAATTTACTTTATGGGGCCAGTACGGCTCAGTTGTGGAAATGGGACGGATGATTATCCTGCCGATGGGCAATACCGTGCTGTACGTGCAGCCGATTTACCTGGCCTCGACTAAAACCAAAATCCCGGAATTAACCAGGGTCATTGTTTCGATCGGTAATCAGGTCGTGATGGATAAAACCTTATGGTCGGCTTTCAACCGCTTAAAACAGATTTATCTTAAAAACGCCGCCCAAAGCAACGGAACGGAAACGCCTAAGGCAATCGTAACGCCGGCGAAAGCTCAATAATCAAGACAATTGCCGGGACCGGCGGTTTAAGCCCCGCCGGTCCTTTTATCGATCGCCATCAAAACCGCCTACTGCAACATTAATTCGCAAAGCCGGTCTTCCAAATCGATTCTTGTTGCCAGAGTTTCACCTAAAGCGGATAAGTCCTGTTTCAGCTCGTCGACAATAGCCGTTGCCGCGCTATTCCCATATTTATCATTAAATAATACCGCCGCTTCCGTGGTCGATGACAGCACCGGATAAATGGCTTCCGCTACGGATAATGCCGGATCTTGGCCTTCGGCGCCGCTGAACAAACATTCGCAAATACCAAAATGGCCAAGCGAAACATAATCAATCAATATTTCAGAGAACCGGACCAACTTCCTACTTACTGCCCGATGGGCTGCTTTAGGCATCAGATCGATAATATGGCAATATAAAGACCAGAGTTCTTGTCTTTCATTTTGAAGCTCGGCGACCAGTTGGTAAGCCTGCAGTTTCTTTTCCGGATTAATTTGAACTGCAATCGACATCGGCGCACTCCTAAAGTTTTAGTTAGCGAATTTAATTTATGTCGATTATCACCAAAGCGCAACAATTAATTAAAATGTAAGACATTTCTTATAAATATTTCAGTGATTATTCCCAGCTACAAGCGTTGTGAGTTGTTGAAGCCGGCGCTGTTACCGGTATATTCGCAAACTTTATTGCCGACAGGGATGCAGGAGGTAGAGCAACGCAGGAGCAGTTGCCGGGGAGCAAATATCTACCCCTGCCGAAACGACGGTTTCTCGTAGATTTATGTATAACGGAGAGCGACGAGAACGGGGATGCGTCGTCTATTTGAAGTTGTGTAGATATTTACCCGCAGGGAGAGGGAGTTTCATCGCGAGCAGCAACATAGCGCGATTGCCCTGCCGGCAGCGCCTTGAGCGCTATGCGGCAGGCGCTGCATGATTATTTGATTCTAAAACTACAGTTACAATCGCCCTTGGCCATACAGCTTAACTGCTCGACTTCCTTGTCCAACAGCGAAGACATCAGCGCCAGGTCGAACTCGCAAATGTCTTGATATTTCCGGGCCAGATCGTGATAAATACAATTACAAGCCTCAATATCCGGGCTTTCACTATCGGACTCCGCCCCCACTTTCACCTGAAAACCAAGATCCGTCATGATCGAAACCAGCGCATCGACACGCTCGGTTAAATTTTTGCCTGCAAACTTGCCGCGCAATGTATCCGCCAACTTATTGCCCAGTTTTTGCATATAGGCTTTAAAGCGCTCAGGGCCTATTTCCTGTTGTAAATCGCTAAGAATTAATTCCGAAAACCAGGCATATTGCTTCGGGAAATAATTATTGCCTTTGTCGGTGATTACATAAATAGCCACCGGACGTCCGGCTGTTTTATTGAGGCTGCTTTTTTTGATATAGCCATCCCGCTCAAGCACGACAAAGTGTTGTTGCACGCCCGTTCGCGAAATATCCAATGCTTTGGCCAGTTCATCCACACTCAAACCGTTCCTGCTTTCCAGCAAATGTTCGAGTATTTGATGTTGGCGGGGACTTATCTTTTGAAGCTGTAGCGGGTTCATCCTTTTCACCATGACTTTTTGTTAAACGCACAAAAATAATAACTCATTATCACACATATTACTTATAAAAGTTTTATATGGCATAAATTCGTTTGTTGTTATAAACTTCGGCCTGAGCAAATTTGCTCTAACATAATAATAATTACCTACGAAATACTGGAGACAATGATGAGCGATTCACAAGAAGCAACACCAAATCCAACACTTTACGAACAACTTGGCGGCGAAGCGGCTGTTAATGCGGCTGTCGATATTTTCTATCGTAAAGTGCTGGCGGACCACCGCATCAACCGTTTTTTCGATAATTCCGACATGGAAAAACAAGCGGCTAAACAAAAAGCTTTTTTGACCATGGCATTCGGCGGCCCGAATAACTACAACGGCCAAGATATGCGCAATGCTCACGCACGTTTAGTAAAAATGGGCTTGAATGCAAGCCATTTCGATGCGGTCATGGAGCATCTTGGCGCAACATTAGCCGAGCTGAACGTACCTCAAGAACTGATCGCTCAGGCAGCCGCCATTGCGGAAAGCACCCGCAACGACGTATTGGGCAAATAACTGAAATACCAGGTGGAGATCATGCGAAGAATAACTATCGGCGAATCAACATTTTCCTGTCAACCCGATGAGACCGTATTGGAGACCCTGTTAAGGGAAAACGTAAAGGTACCTAACGGTTGCCGTCAAGGTCTTTGCCAAGCCTGCCTGATGCGCAGCCTTGATAACTCTCCACCTGTTTCAGCCCAAAACGGTCTTAAAGACACCTTGCAAGCGCAAAAATACTTTTTGTCTTGTATTTGCCGTCCCGAGCAGGACATGACCGTTGCCTTGCCCAACCAGCAAGGCGCCTCGATTGAAGCCAGCGTTATCGACAAACAGCAGCTAACGCCGGACATAATACGCTTGATTTTGGCGTACAAAACGCCATTTAATTTTTTTGCCGGCCAATTTGTTAATTTAAAACGCCCCGACGGTTTAACCCGCAGCTATTCGATTGCGAATATCCCGCACCACGAAAACATCCTGGAATTTCATATTCGCCGCTTGCCGAACGGCCAATTCAGCAGCTGGGTACATGATGAACTGGAGTTAGGCGCTCAATTAACCCTTTCGGAAGCGCAAGGTTCCTGCCATTACTTGCCCGGACGCGCCGAGCAACCGTTAATCCTGATCGGCACCGGCAGCGGCTTGGCGCCGCTTTACGGCATTATCGCCGACGCCTTGGCGCAAGAGCACTCCGGCCCTATCCATCTGTTTCACGGCAGCCGCGATCTTAACGGTTTGTACTTTGTCGATGAAATGCGCGAACTTGCCGATAAATTCGATAACTTCCATTACACATCCTGTCTTTCCGGGGACAGCGCTGAATCGGACCATGTCCGCGGCCGCGCCCATGATATTGCCTTATCGTCCATTGAATCCCTCAACGGATGGCGGGTTTTTCTGTGCGGACACCCTGAAATGGTCAGCCAGAGCAAAAAAATGGCCTTTATGAAAGGCGCGTCGATGAGCGATATTTACGTGGATGCGTTTCATGTGATTCAGGAAAATAAATAAGCAAGCTTGCAAGCCATGTTGCTTTAGCGCAAGCAACATGGCCGCTTATGAATCAGCCCAAAATTTTATCTACGCAGTACAACCGTGAAACCAAAGCGCTAGTCGCTATACAATTTTCGTTAGACAAACTCATCCACTGCCTCGCCGTTATCCCGAATAATGCGCTATCGGCCGTCGAAAATATCCAGCCACTCTATTATCGAACCACCTTTTTGCGGTTAACATCGGTTCTATAAACCCGCTTTAGGCGATGTCTGATAAAGAATATACCTCGTATAATTTATTTTTTATTCACCACGAAGACACGAAGGACACGAAGTTTCTGTTTTTTCTTCGTGCTCTTCGTGTCTTCGTGGTGAGAAAATAATGCGTAATTCGGGTATGTTCTTTCATGGAAATGGCCTTAATCCTCTACCAAACCGAAATTTTTACAGACTTACATAAAAATAAGCTTTAGCTGACATACACCTGATTTTTTTTACGTTAGTCTTGCTGCCCCAACAACCCGATGCAAACGTCACTGTTCGCTTAAACAGTACGAACACATTTTAAGGATGGTTTTATGCGCTTCCAGATCGAACGCCATTTGTTGCCTTTGTTACACAAGGCGCCAAAAGACAAACACCTGCTCGCCGCTACGGCTATAAGCGAGATTATCACACCACCGGAATTCAATCCGTACGACTATGTCAGCTTTTTAGTCCACATTGACGCCGAAATTGAACACGCCTTGATGGTCCAATATCTTTACTCCGCTTATTCGCTAGGCGGAGCGCAAGTACCCGAGGAACACCAGGCAACCGTATCCAAATGGCAGGAAATCATTCTCGGCATCGCCAAGGAAGAAATGGCGCACCTGATTTCAGCGCAAAACGTATTGCGCTTAATCGGCGCGCCGCTTAACTTGAGCCGTGAGGATTATCCCTGGGATAGTCCGTTTTATCCTTTTCCCTTCAAATTGGAACCGCTTACCTTCAATTCGCTGGCGAAATATATTTACTGTGAGTCGCCGGAAGACTGGAGCGGGCCGGAAGCGGAAGAAATCAAACGAAGGGTTCATGCCCAAGATAAAACGCCGCACCGCGTCGGTACGCTCTTCACGCTGTTAATTGGCTTGCTCGAAAATCCGGACTACCTGCCCGACGAAGCATTCCAAGCCGATACGTTTCCTTTTCAGGCGTCCTGGGACGAGTGGGGGCGCGGCTACAAAGGCGGCGCTCGCGGCAATGCCAAAGCCGGCAGCCCGGAAGGCACGCCCAACTTACTGGTTGTGCCGCTGGCTACACGCGACGACGCCGTCAGCGCTTTAAAACTTATTGCCCAACAGGGCGAGGCCTGCGCCGACGACAGTCAGGAACTCTCTCATTTCCAGCGTTTTTTAGACATTTACCGGGAAATGAAAACATTGGGAGTTTACGATGAAGAAGCCCCGGACTCCGGCGGATGGAAAGCGGCACGGCCGGCCGCGGTCAATCCTTACGTCCCTCCAAAACCTGAAAATGAGCAAGACGATAACTATTCGGAAGAACGCGACCCGATCACCAATAAAGAAGCACAACTCTGGGCGCATTTATTCAACGTGCGCTACCGGTTAATGCTGCAATACCTACAGCACAGCTTCGAACTGGCGGCCGGCCTCAATAGCGTGGGTAATTTTACGCCGCGCGGCCTGATCATCAATTCCACCTTCGGCGAAATGTACAACATGCGCGCCATCAGCAATTTCCTGGTGCAAACTCCGCTATCGCAAACTTGCCTTGAGGCAGACAAAGTGGCCGGCCCTCCGTTTTTGATGCCTTATACCTTGAGCCTGCCATTGGGCGAAATTAACCGTTGGCGCCAGCACAAGGATTTACTGCAAGCTTCGGAAACGCTTATCCGGCAATTGCTCGCCATCAGTCAATCCCAACGGCACGGCTATCTCAACGCGCTAAAAGAAGCGGATCAAAGCCTTTTAGCATCCATCGACAGCATTATGCGCGACAGTGCCGTCCGCGCACGGATTTAAGGAACATCACATGACTATACTCGAATTGCGCATACTTCCGCCCATCGCCATCGGCCGCCTAGGCTCCTCGCCAACGCCGCTGGAAGCTTTCGACCTGGTAAGTTCGGAGGAAAATCCGCTGGATTACCGCCGCATAGCGCCACGCCAAACTTTTAACGTGGACCCGTCCAGCGGCGCCATTAGCCATGCCTACATACCCGGCTCGATCCATTTTAAAGAAGCTGACGGCAGCATTCGTCCGGTAGCGCCTTTTCTTGAGGTTTTTGCCCGCACCGCCGCCCATCCTAACGAGCTGGTGCCGCTAACCCTTGAGTTGTTAAATCGGGAAGGGTTCAGCGAGGCCGACATATCTTGGTCGGTCGAAGTGGGCAACATCAAGCTATTCCGCCGTACCGGCAATCCCGACGACAAGATAATCGCCGGGCTGTCCGCTATCCATGACCATCAACGCCACCCGCTGTTGGGTCAGTGCGCAAATTTTTTGCCCGGCAGGACGTTGCCGCTCGGGGAAATCCAGTTCATCAAACCCAGCAACGAATTCCCCCAAATCCGCTTGCGCTATACGCCGGCGGCGGGAAACGTTTACGGCTCAGGATGGATTGACGCTGACGGCAATGTTGAGCCACGGAGTTTCAAACGCAACACATCCGTCACCGCCACGCAAGACGATCCTGTCATCAATCGGCCGGAGTCGGTTTTATACAATGCCGGCAAAGGCGGCTGGCGCGGCTATTCCGAAAACACAGGGCCGACTTTGACCAATCCGGGGCAAATATTCGCGGGTTACAACAAAGAAGACGGCGCCCGTGTCAGCTGGGGCTATCTGGACGACGAGTGCGACGGTATCGCCAGCGTGCACCTCACGCTCAAGGACAAGCAGGTTCTAAGCGCCCATGCCCATATCAGCGCGGGGCCGCCCGCCTTCGCTCCCGATACCCTGCCGATCCGGGTGGTTTCGGATGAATTGGAACAACTACTGTATGGCCCGGAAGTCGAAGGCGAGGTACCCATCGAAGAAGCCGAGGCGATTGTCTACCGTGCGCTGGAAACTGTGCGCTTAATGAATACCGCCGTCATGAACGGCAATTCGATCGATTCGCGCAACAACATGGTTAGCACCATGGTCCGGCAGGATACCAATGACTTTGGCCGCTATTACGAGCCGATCATGGCGACTTCTCTGGTGGACAATCTTTCGGTGGTGGCGTTGCACGAACGTATTTTCACCGCTTTGCGCGCAGGCGATGCGCCCTGGTTTTTCGCTGCTTTGCGCCAGCCGGATGAAATCGGCGATTTGTCCAATGAAGGCCGGCGAAAAATGCCCGCATTGATGCGCGGCGCCGACGGCCGGGCGCTTTGCCTGACCCACCGCCACATCAACATGATCATACAAGCCGCGACCAAGGCGCTGTTCCGGCCCGCCGAAGCAGATGCTTCGCGTATAAACGACTCAGGAGAAGCCCAATGACACAGAAACTAAAACCCAGCAATTTAGCTGCCCAACTGCATTATCGGGGAGCAGGCAATCCGGTTTCCGTGCTGCCGCGTACAGCCATTTCCAATTGTTTTCCAGGTTTGGAGTTCGACTTTAGAAATCTTTGGCGGCGCACCTTCGAGGGCATCGAGCTACTGGAAAACAACAATTATGTGGTCGCTGCCGACCCGGAACACGAGCACCTAAAAGACCGCCGCCTGCTTTGCGTCGACGGCGAACCGACCATGAAGCAGACAACCGGGCCGCAGTTTCCGGACGGCGACTCCCTGACTTTGAATACCGGCGCTAATCCGAACGCCGTGTCTTTCATGGAATGGTCGAATTCGTTGGCGGCGGTGATTCACCACAAACAAGGCCAATTCGTCGAGTGCTTGTTCAGTCAAACTAAACCGGCTACCAACGAAATCTTTTACGACCCCGAGCATCCCGAAAAAACCGAAGTCATTCGCGTTGAACTTAAAGTTCGGAAATTTTTCGAGGCCGATACCGCCGCGCTCGCCAAAGAGCTGTTGCAACCGGGCGAATTGACACAAAGCTTGTGCGCGCCCTGGCAAAACGACTACCGCGAATGCGCCTGCTATTATTGGGCCGCCAGCCGGCCCGATTATGTGAACGTAGAGCCGGGCAGCGACGGTCTCAGCCATGGCGACGACTGGATGGCAAAAAAACGTACCGGCAACTACGTTCCGGACAATCGCACCGACAGCCGGTTACTGAGCTATGACGACCTGTTCGAGAATTGGGCCAAGGAATTACAATTCATCATTCGCGGTCACGATGCCAATCAGTCCTAAACCGATGCCGGCTTTACGCCCGCCGCCATCGACAGATGGCGTGCAAAAGCTGGCCTCCGCCCTGGCGCAGCAAGCCGCGCACGCCTCCCGTCCGCTTTCGGCGCAAATTCATTTGTTGGCAAACGGCGCAGAGTCTCAACTGCTGGTCGTTAACGGCAGCCGGCTTTACAACGTGCCGGCGGCGCTTGCCGCCCGTTTTGAAACAGCGCTGATTAACCGGGACGAAAACTTGGTTGACGCATTATTGGCCGAAAACGGTTTGCTCTCGCCGCCTGCAATTAACGATAGGCCGCTTAGCGACCCGCCGCCTCACGCCCTTTCCTTGGCTATCGCGCAAAAGTGCAATCTGGGCTGCGGCTATTGCTATGCACAGCAAGGCGGCTTCGGGGGGCCTGCTAAAAACATGGCGCAGTCTACCGCAACGGCTGCGGTGGACTGGCTATTGAACAATACCAGCCCCGGCGGAAAAATAAACCTGGCTTTTCTCGGCGGCGAACCCTTGGCTAACCGCGCAGTATTGCGCGCCACTACCGAATATGCCGCGGAACAGGCCGCCGCCCAAGGTTTCAAGCTCGGTTTTTCCATTACCACCAACGGCACGTTGTTAAACGCGGACGATGCCGATTTTTTTGAGACTCATGGCTTTGCCGTTACCGTCAGCCTGGACGGAACGCGCGAAATTCATGACCGGCTGCGGCCTTTCAAAGGCGGGGCGGGCAGTTTCGAACACATTATCGCCCGTACCGCCCCCTTGCTGGAACGGCAAAAACGCATGCAAGTATCGGCGCGCGTTACCGTGACTCCGCGCAACCTTGACCTGCCGTCCACGCTGGACGCATTCATCGGCATGGGTTTCCACAGCGTCGGTTTCTCTCCATTATTAAACGCCCCCGAAAGCCGGGACGAAATGGATGTCGGTCATTTGACCGAATTGCTGGAAGCCATGATTGCTTGCGGATTGGCTTTCGAACAGCAGACGTTGCAAGGCCGGCGCTACCCTTTCGCCAACCTGCTCGGAGCCTTGCGCGAACTGCATCGCGGCACGCACCGGCCCTATCCTTGCGGCGCCGGCGCCGGCTATTTGGGCGTTTCCGCCGAAGGCTCGCTGTCGGCTTGCCATCGCTTTGTCGATGCCGAAGCAGGCCAATTGGGCGATTTAACCTTGGGACTGGACGCATCCCGGCAAAACCGCTGGCTAGCCGACCGTCACGTTCATATACAGGAGCCTTGCCGCCAATGCTGGGCGCGTTATTTGTGCGGCGGCGGCTGCCATCACGAAGTGCTCGCTCGCGGCCGCGCCGCCTGCGACTACATCCGCGGCTGGCTGCATTACGCGCTGCAAGCGTATGGACGCCTGTCGAAACTGAATCCCGCGGGATTTATAGATGGCGAACCCGCGCCATGGCAATGGGAAGCTTCGGCACCGGCCGATTCGCCTGAAAGCCGATGACCCTGGCGCGACACTACGACGTTGTCATCGCCGGCGCAGGCCCAGCCGGTTGCTGCGCGGCATTGCGCATGGCCGATCTGGGCTACCGGGTCGCGCTGGTCGAACGCTCGCCCGCCCCGCATTCCCGTTTCGGCGAATCCTTATCCCCCGGCATTTGGAATATCCTGGAGTACATCGGCGTAGCGCCCGATGTGGCCGAGGCCGGCTTTTTACACGGCCTGCCTGCCCGCGTCTGCTGGGAAAATGCCGAACCGCAGGTTATTCCATCCGGCCAACGCGGCCCCGGTCTTATGGTCGATCGCGCTTGTTTCGATGCCTTGCTGCTAAACGCTGCATGCGCACGCGGCATCGATCTGTTCAGGCCGGCCACTATGATTCATCTTGGCGGCGAGGATGGGCAATGGCGTTTGGGCATCCGCCGCCAATCCGGCGAGATTGTGTTGCAATCCCGTCTTGTGTTCAATGCCACCGGCCGCACTGCGTCAAGCGCACGGCAATGCCTCCCGATCGGGGCCGAAACCGTTGCCTTAAGCACTTTGGCTACCGGCGCTGGTTTAGCAACCGAAACCTGCATTGAAGCGCTGCCGGACGGCTGGGTCTGGGGGTCGCCCCACCCCGGCGGCGGCTTCCGCATCCAGGCGTTCATGGAAGCCTCCGCCTTGCGCGAACCGGGCGAACGTGGTTTGGACATGCGATTACGCGCCCTACTCACTCGCAGCCGCCTGTTTTCAGCCATGACCGAGGCTAAATTCGGCGAGCCGGTCCGCGCCTGCCGGGCCACTGCCTACGTAAACCGTGACGCCTGGTTGCCGGGATGCATCCAGCTCGGTGAAGCGGCTTTTGCCATCGATCCGTTGTCTTCATCCGGCGTGGAAAAAGCCATGCGCTTTACTTTACAAGCAGTCATTGCCGCTAACACCTTGCTTAAAGATGCGGACGCCGCGCCCCTGGCCCGGAATTTTTATCAAGATCGCTTAGAGCAAGCCGCCACTACGCATGCCGTCTGGGCAAGAGGCTATTATGCCAAAGCCGCCGTCGACCAAAACCGGCCTTTCTGGCAGGCTCGCTGCCGCTCCCCCTTCTCTCTCGATGATACTTACGAATCCGAATTCGCCGCGCGCTTTTCCGCAGCCTACCTAGCCCGCGAACGTTACGAAGAGAACAAGCTTTCGCTCAATGCCGGTTCCGAAGAACCGGCCGCCGACATGAACATTGCCGCAATCTGGCGCATGCCCGTCGAACCCTCCCCTAAACTACGCGTTATCCTGGCGCCATGCGTGGTGAACGACCGCGTTGAGCTTCGTCCCTCTGTCGACCACCCTAATCTGGAACGCCCCCTCGCCTATTTAGACGGCATCGAACTCGCGGCGTTACTGCCGGTTCTCGCGCAACCGCGGCAAATAGTGCAATTAGTCGAGATATGGTCTAGCCGGGTGTCGCCTGCCAACGCCGCGCGTCTGGTCGGCTGGTTGCTTCGCTACGGCTTGTTGCAACGGAGCGCTACATAAGCCCGGAAACTCCGCTCCCACCGGAGAGGGCTTTTACGCATTGAATGGATTTCAAGAAGTTACCCAAGTGTTCGGTATAATATTGAACTTGACGCTTATGCGTTGAATTTAAGCCATATAAAACTTCTGAATGAATCAGCAAAACCCACTACGCATTTTCATCTACGCCGCACTGCCTTGCGAGGCTAAGCCGCTAATCGAACATTTCAAATTAAAGAAAGATACGGCCGTTCAGCCGTTCGCGGTTTATTTAAATCATCGCATTTGCCTGACCGTCACCGGGCTGGGAAAAAGCGCGATGGCCGCCGGAGTGGCTTACACCCAGGCCTTGTTTGCTTCGGTTGAGCATCCGCTGCTGATAAATATCGGTATCGCCGGACATAAGCACCATGCGCTGGGCAGCCTGTTTTTAATCGACAAAATTACCGACGTTGACAGCGGCAAAAGCTATTATCCGCCGCTGGCGTTCACCCCGCCCTGCCCGACCGCGAGCATCCAAACGCTATCAAAGCCGCAGCTTGTCTATGACCCGCAACATCTGTGCGATATGGAAGCGTCCGCGTTTTACGAAACTGCGGTACGCTTTTCGACAGGCGAATTAATCCATTGCCTGAAAGTGATTTCGGATAATGAAGCCTCACCGGCCGAAAACATCCAGCCCAAGCAGGTTGCGGCATTGATAGCCGCTCATGTCGCCGCGATTGAAGCCCTGCTGGCCGAATCAAGCCGTTTGGCCGGACTGATAACCGCGCCGGAACAACCCAAGCTGCTTGAACAACTGATGCAACGTTATCATTTTACGGTCAGTGAACAGGGACAGCTTAAGAACCGGCTGTCCCGCTGGTCGGCATTAACCGACGCCGAAGTGCCTGAATTCGATAAAGACCGGCCGGCCAAAGCCAAGGATGTTTTGCTTTGGCTGGACCGGCAGATCGATCGGGTTGAATTTACTTTGTAAGTAGCTGACATAAATTTCCAGCTAAGGTTCAAAACCGGAGTGCAGGCTCCGCCTGCTTTGCAAGCAGAGCCTGCACTCCAAAATACCGGAAAACTTTAGCTCGATTACTTAACGATATTGTAACTATTCAGCCTATTCCCAATAGAACACGGATAGGGCGGATTTACACGGATTTCTAGCCCAAACCAAGTTTTAAATCCGTGTCATCCGTGTTCCATTTCTCTATGCGCTGAATAATTACACGATATTTAGAATATGAACGCGTTCTTGGTAACCGCCACGACCGCGATATAAATAAAGCAAACCATGGCGCCGGCAAATGCTTTCCAGCGCAGGTCGCCCTGGCTTTTGATAGCGACAATGCCCAATCCGACATAGGCCACCAAAGCGATCAATTTAGCAATAATCCAGCCGTGCTCGGCTGACCACCACGAACCTTGAAAAACCAGCGCGAAACCGCTCAGCAGCAACAAGCTGTTGATGATATGCGGGCCGATTTTTATCCATTTTTGTTCCAGCATCGCCGGCTGTTTTTCCGCCAGGTAAACCCTGCCGACAAAGCTGGAGATGGACAATAAAATAAAGATAAGGTGAAAAAACTTAATCATGCTGTGCTCCTTAAATTGAAAATGTTTATGTCGTTCGATAAATAAGTCTGTTGCCGATGCTGCAATAGTATACGGCGAAAAGCCAGCGGATCTTTTTGCTGAGTGATGTCGCCGGGACGCGGATAACACTGATGCTCTAAACGCGACAGCCAAAAACGCAACGCCGCCGCCCTGAGCAGGACCGGCCAGTGGCGTTTCTCCAACGATTCCAATGGCCTCAGGCTTTGGTAAGCGGCTAACAGCGCGCTAACTTTTTCATTATTCACTACGCCGTCATCGCAGCACCAATCGTTCGCCGTTATCGCCACGTCAAGCAGCAAGGTATCGGTGCAGGCGCTGTAAAAATCCAGCAAACCGCTAAGCCGCTCATCGACAAACAGCACATTGTCCCTGAACAAGTCGGCATGAATGACGCCTTGCGGCAGCTTAAGCTGGGCGTTTTCAGCTTGAAAAGCCAGCTCGTCATCGATCAAATCGCGATCCGTCGCCGATAAATGCGCGCCGATCCTGTCCAGCACCTTTTTGCACCAGCTTAAATCATTGTTGCTTTTTACCGGGAAAAGGTAATCCTGCGTGCAGCGGTGCAAGCTTGCCAACTGCAAGCCGATTTCCCGGCATTGTAAAATCGATGGCGTTGCCGTTGCGGCGCCGGACAAACGCGCGAATAGCGCGGCCGGTTTGCCGTTAAGCCGGCGCAACGGATTGCCCTGGCGGTCAAGTTGGGGCCGTGGGCAAGGCAGGCCGTCTTTGCCCAGATGCGACAACAGCTTTAAAAAATGCGGCAAATCATCGGCAGTCAACGACTCGAACAGGGTCAGCACGAAACTGCCCTGCGTGGTGGTTACCGAATAATTGGTATTGTCTATACCGTCCGTTATACCCTCAAAACCGATGACTTCACCGAGGGTATAAGCACTAAAGAATTGATCGAGTTGCGGGCGTGTGATGCGAGTAAATACGGACACTGATTAAGCGGCTACCATTCCAGCAGTTTCCACATTTGAACTTCCTGGCCTTTATCCAGGTCGTTGCGGCGGACATCCATTTTGCCGTCGCCGTTGGTATCGAGAAAATAATACGGCGGGCCGACAGCCGGTATGACTTTTATCATATAAAGCCTGCCGCCACGGCGGTATTCCTGGATGGTATCCTTGCCTTTGCGGATAATGGTGATGTCCGGCTCCATATTTTCGCCGTTTTGCACCGGCAACGGCGGTTCCGGCGCCTCCGGCACAGGCTCAAGATCCGGCGGCCGATCATCGACGGCATAGGCCGGAAAGGCAAGCAAACTCAGTAACATAAAACGTCGCATAACGTGACTCTTTTGAAAATAAAAACTGCGGCTATCTTATTACAGTTTTTACCGGCTTGCTTAACAAAAATAACCTTGCCGCTGGAGTGCGGGCTTTGCCTGCGCCGGCAAGCAAAGCTTGCACTCCCGTCATTTCCCGGCAGTTTTTTACTGCATGGATGTATTGGTGGCCGTCCGGAAGCGCAAACCTAGTAAGAGTTTGGCATGACATACTGGTCGAGGCAGCCAATAAGTCACCGGGCGCAGTTAAAATCCAGCCGACCATGAACCATAAGCTGGAACTTGAGCTGTACGCTTAAGCATCATCAGGCTCAAGATGACAAATCTTATTAGGCTGGCAGATGCGGCTAAAGATACAATAAGAAAATACAACACGAGTTTGGGCAATAACTAATAACCCGTACTGCCAGACGCACAAAGATTTTTCGCACTTACCGGCATAGGCTCCGGCTGTTTTCATTTGTTATGACAAAAATGACATCCTCCGCATGACGCTAAAAGTGAAAAAGCGCTTATCCATCAATACTTACCATTCCAATAAACCATTCACTCGACAACTATGCTGAATTTTCCACAAATTGATCCCATTGCATTAAGTTTAGGCCCGGTAAAAATTCACTGGTACGGCCTGATGTACCTGATCGGCTTTGCCGCGGTTTGGCTCATCGGCCAAAAACGCGCGGAAAAGCCATGGTCGCCGATTAAGCCGGAAGCCATAGAAGATCTGGTAACTTACGGCGCATTCGGCGTAGTTCTGGGCGGCAGGATCGGTTATATCCTGTTTTATAATTTTTCCGGCTTCCTGAACAATCCGCTGGTCCTGTTTAAAATCTGGCAAGGCGGCATGTCTTTTCATGGCGGCATGTTGGGCGTATTTGTCGCGATGTGGTTTTTTGCTAAAAAACAGCAATGCAGCCTGTGGCAACTGACCGATATTATCGCGCCGCTTGCGCCTATCGGTTTGGGCGCAGGCCGTATCGGAAATTTTATTAATTCCGAATTATGGGGCCGGCCTACCGATGTGCCTTGGGCCATGGTATTTCCTAACGGCGGCCCGTTAGCCCGTCATCCTTCGCAGTTGTACGAGGCCTTTTTAGAAGGCGTAGTTTTGTTTGTTATCCTCTGGGTGTATTCCAGTAAACCGAGACCCACTATGGCGACCACAGGCTTGGCGGTGTTTCTGTACGGTTGTTTCAGGTTTTTTGTCGAATTTTTCAGGATGCCGGATGCGCAGTTAGGTTTTCTGGCTTTGGATTGGGTAACTATGGGACAGATACTGTCAACGCCGATGATCTTGATCGGCGCGGCATTGTTTTACTTTGCTCATAAAAAAGTAACTCCGTAAGTAGCTTAAAACAGCCTATGCCGGAAGTAAGCTTGTCTGCTCTTTAATCCGTTTACAGGTAAGCTTACAGTTCTTTGGTTAACTTGCCGGCCCCCGGAACAACAATTTGAGAATTGACCATGCTTGACAAACTGATCACTGATAAGACGCTCGAAAAGATGGCTGGCGCGACGGCTTTTCAACGCGGCAAGCAGTATTTTTTTGACGGTTCGGTGGTGTCGCTTCACGATACCGCCAAAAAAGTCAGCGCCCGCGTTGAAGGCGCTGAAACTTACCGGGTCGAGTTATGGGACGATAATGACCGTCTCGGCTATGACTGTACTTGCCCGCGTGCGGCGGACGGTTATTTCTGTAAGCATTGCGTGGCGTTGGCTTTAGCTTGGCTGTCCGGGCGGAAACAATCCGGCGGCGCTGTTTCCGCTAAAAAACAACGCCGCGATCCGTGGCGCGACATCCGGGATTATTTGAACGCACAAACGCCGGAGGTATTGATCGAGCTGTTGCTGGATACGGCCAAGCGCGATGAGCGCTTGCATCAGTCCTTATTGCTCAAAGCTCAGCGTGTCTCCGGCGGGGGAACCGATGTGGTCAAAGCCTTCCGCAGGGCGATAGACCAGGCGACACGCATCAAAGGCTTTATCGACTGGCGACAATCCCGCAACTTTGCGGCTAATCTCAATCAGGTCGTGGAATCGCTGGCGGAACTGCTTACGCCGGATAGTGCCGCGATGTTGGTCGGGCTGGCCGAGTACGCCATTGAACGCGTGGAAAACGCTCTGGAACAGATTGACGATTCGAATGGCGAGGTCGGCGGCGTCGTGGCGACGCTTGGCGATTTGCATCTTAATGCCTGCGAGTTGGCGAAGCCGGAACCGAAAGCATTGGCGGAACGTCTGTTTCATTTAGAAACTACATCGTCTTTTGGAATTTGCAGCTTCGGTGCTGCGACTTACCGCGATGCGCTTGGTGAGGACGGTCTGCGGCGTTATCGTGAATTGGCCGAAGCCGAGTGGGTCAAGATCAAACCACGGCAAAGCAATGACGCTTACGATTCGCATCGATACCTTATTACCCGCATCATGGAATCGCTGGCGCGCGAGAGCGGCGATGTGGAAGAACTGGTGGCGATCAAGTCGCGCGATTTGTCGTCGTCTTATCAGTATCTGATAATCGCCGAGATATGGGCCAAAGCCGGTCAGGACGATAAGGCGTTGGATTGGGCGGAACGCGGACTGCAAGCTTTCCCAAAAGCGACGGACAACCGGCTACGGGATTTTCTAGTGGCAGCTTATCTGCAACGCCAACGCAACGATGAAGCTTTGCAATTGACTTGGGTGCAGTTCGAGGAACGGGCATCATTGGAACAATATAAAAAACTGCACGCCGTTGCCGAGCAACTCGATATTTGGCCTGAGCAGCGTGAGCGTGCTTTGGCGCGGATTGGTAACATTATTGCCGATCAAGCCGCTTTTACAACCCGCTGGAAACCGAAGCCCTCAATCCCTGATTATTCTTTGCGGGTGGAAATCGCTTTGTGGGAGAATGATCTCGATGCCGCATGGACTGCGGTACATGCGGGCAGTTGCGCTCAGGGACTGCTGGTTGCGTTGGCCGGTAAATTGGCGTCGGCGCGTCCGAACGATGCTCTTATCCTTTATAAGCGAGTGATCCCGTCCATCGTCGATCAAACCAATAACACGGCTTACGCAGATGCGGTAATGCTGATTCGTCAAATTGGGGAGATAATGAATGCTCAAAAGCGCAATCGTGAGTTTGGCGATTATTTGGCCGAGTTGCACGTCCGCTTTAAACCTAAGCGGAATTTCATCAAACTTCTGAATGAAGTAGGCAGTCCTCCTAGATAAAATCCAAAACTAATTAAATGAACCGGCACACAGCGATTTCAATTTAAATTTAGTTACTAACAATTAAAAGGCTATGCCGTTATCATGTCGCCGGAGTGCAAGCTTTGCTTGCCGGCGCAGGCGAAGCCTGCACTCCAGTACGCCATAGTTTCAAACTGTCCGTAAATTTTGTTAAAAAACCGATACTCAAATAACGCATGAAGCAATATTTAGAATTACTCGATAAAATCATCAGCGAAGGAACCCCGAAAGGCGACAGAACCGGCAGCGGCACGCTGTCCATTTTCGGCCATCAGATGCGTTTTCCGTTAGCGGAAGGCTTTCCGCTGGTAACGACAAAAAAAATACATTTAAAATCAATTATCTATGAATTGCTTTGGTTTTTAAGAGGCGATACTAATTTAAGCTTTTTGCATCAACATAATGTTAATATCTGGAATGAATGGGCCGATGCAAACGGCGAGTTAGGCCCGGTATACGGCCATCAATGGCGCTCATGGCCGACGCCGGACGGCCGCCATATCGACCAGATTCAGCAAGTCATTGAACAGCTTAAAACGACGCCCAACAGCCGCCGGATTATCGTTTCCGCCTGGAATGTCGCGGATTTGCCGGATGAAAGCATCAGCCCGCAACAGAATGTCGAGCAAGGCAAAATGGCTTTGGCGCCTTGCCATGCGTTTTTTCAGTTTTACGTGGCCGACGGCAAGTTGTCTTGCCAGCTCTACCAGCGCAGTTGCGATACGTTTTTAGGTCTGCCGTTTAATATAGCCAGTTATGCGTTATTAACGCATATGGTTGCGCAGCAGTGCGATTTGGACGTCGGCGATTTTGTCTGGACCGGCGGCGACGTGCATCTTTACCTGAATCATCAACAGCAGGCTAACTTGCAGTTAACGCGCAAGCCTTATCCGTTGCCGACTTTAAATATAAAGCGCAAGCCTGAATCGATATTCGATTATCAATATGAAGATTTTGAAGTCGTCGATTATCAGGCGCACGAACATATCAAAGCGCCGATTTCTGTTTAGCCATCTCATCTTTTAATGCAGCACGGATGCCGAAAGTAAATGCCTCTAGGCGATGCCGATTTAACGGATTTTTAAATTTGTTAATCGGCGTTTATCAGTAAAATTCTTCCTATTTTCCGAAAAACTTATTGGGCGAAATTGACCTCATCTATGAATATACAATACAAAGCGCATCCTTGGCACGGCATCAGTCCGGGCGACCATACACCGGACGTTGTGACGGCCTTTATTGAAATAGTTCCGTCGGATACCGTTAAGTATGAAATCGACAAAGAAACCGGTTATCTTAAAATCGACCGGCCGCAAAAGTTTTCCAATACGGTGCCTACGCTTTACGGTTTTATTCCGCAAACTTTCTGTGCCGATAGGGTTGCCGAATATGCTGAATTAAAATCCGGCAAACCGGTTGCCAAAGGCGACGGCGATCCGCTGGATATTTGCGTGTTAAGTGAGCGTAGCGTGACGCACGGCGATATTCTGTTACAGGCGATACCGATCGGCGGTTTTCGTTTGCTGGACGGCGGAGAAGCCGACGACAAGATTATTGCGGTCATGAAAGGCGACGAGTTTTACCGGCAATGGAGCGATGTATCGGATTGCCCGGAGTCTTATATCAACCGTCTGAAACATTACTTTTTGACTTATAAACAGCTGCCGAGCGAGAAGAGTTCCTGCGAGATAACCAATGTTTACGGGCGTGAGGAAGCGCATGAAGTAATCAGGCGAGCCATGGAAGACTATCAGGATCATTTTATTGCTGAATAAGCTTTAACTTAAAGATATGCAAGACCTTCCAGGTTTTAAAAACCTGGAAGGTCTAACTCGTAGCGTTTTTAACAGACGGTGCGGGATTTGCTTTATCTGCACAAGTCCGGTTAAAGGTGTTCGTCGGCAATATCCGTATCGATAAAGTCCATTATTTCCCGCCCGTCGTCAAAATTTCCATAAGCCAGCAGCAGTTTTACATAGGCTGCTTCAATCGACATATTCCAGATTACTTTGGCGCCTTGTTCTATTAAGGATTGAGTGCTTTGGTAAGCGTCAGCCGATTTAATTGCCGGAGCCAGGTAAACGGTAATGCCTTGTTTTTTACAACGTACCAGGAATTCAACCAACGAATAGTTTTCGCCCCATTGCAGCGACGCGCACGCGGTGCCGGAATGATATAAATCGTGCAAAACGGCATCGACATTGTCCAGGTTAAACCGGCTGTAATCGAGTCCCGGATAGGGTTTTATCATTAAGATGCGCTCGGAAAAATTGGCTTTTAACGGGGTGTGGGCAGGTATTTGTCGCCCCGGTGGATTCAATAATGAAAACTGCCGGTTTTCAAATTGCATGTAACTCTTGCCCTGAACGCTGTAAAAATCGCCGCTTAACTGTAACGAACAGGCCAAACGAGTGCCTTGATGCAGTTGGGCGGTTTGCTGTTGGTTTCGGTAAGGTACAAAAACACCGGATTGATTTATTTGCAGGATAAACTCGACAGCGCAGATAAAATTCTCAAGTCCGTTGGCTTTAGCATGATCCAGCGGATAATCGCTGGAAACCAGCAGCATCGGAATTTTGGCCGCATTAAAATAAAAGCTCAATGCGCAAGCCGTATAAGCCAAAGTATCGGTGCCATGCGTGATGATAATGCCGTCGTATTGATCGGGCCGGGCGGATTCTATCGCGGCTATCAGCGTCTTCCAGGCCGCCGGGGCAAGGTTTTCGCTTAATATCTGTAGGGGCTGGATCGTGTCGAAATGGATTTGCCGGTGGTTTTCATAATGCTGTTCAAACAGCCGGATCAATTTAAACGATGTGCTATCGGAAGTATCGATGGTGCCGCCAGCCGCGACAGAGCCGATAGTTCCGCCGGTGAATACAACCAGTATATTTTTCATAGTATGATGGTAAGTAAAAAATTACTTCAAAGAATACTGCATTAAAATGAAAATATCACTTATCGTCGCGATGGCAAGCAACCGGGCCATCGGCCTGAACAATCAAATGCCCTGGCATTTATCCGCCGACCTGAAAAAGTTTAAAAAAATAACCATGGGCTCGCCGATTTTGATGGGCCGCAAAACCTATGAGTCGATAGGCAGGCCGTTGCCGGGGCGCACCAATATCATTATCAGCAGGAATCCTTCGTATCAACAGCCCGGTTGTCTGGTGTTTAACGACATTGACAAGGCGCTGGCAAGTTGCCGCGATGCGGAAGAGATTTTCGTTATCGGCGGTTCGGATTTTTACAAGTCGATGTTGCCGATTGCCGATACGCTCTATTTAACAGAAATCCACCGGGAATTTCCCGGCGATACCTTTTTTCCCGAGCTTGACGCAAATCAGTGGGACGAAGTCGAGCGGGAAGATATAAACGACGATTCCGACGTATCGTTCAGCTACAGTTTTTTGAAGTTGGAAAAAGTTAAAAGATTTAACAGATAAAACGACGTAGGGCGTGCCGTGCGCGCCTTGGGAGCTTAAGGCGCGCACGGCACGCCCTACTTCATGAAGCTTAACAGGCTACGGTCAGATTATTTTTACGCGGCTTTTTAGCTTCCGGACAATCGATACTGAAACGCTGCACCTGCTCGCCCAGTTTTAATGCAGTCAACTGACCGCCCCAAAGACAGCCGGTATCGATAGCATAGCAGTTCGCCCCTTCGTAATAGCCCAAAGCCGACCAGTGACCGAAGATGATGCGCATATCCGCATTTTTACGTTTAGGCGCTTCAAACCACGGAACAAGATTCTTGGGCTGGGAACCCGGCGGCCCGCTATGAATAAAATCCAACCGGCCGTTAGCATCGCAATAGCGCATCCGGGTAAAGCAATTAATGATAAAGCGCAGCTTATCGACGCCTTTCAAGCCGGATGACCAGATATTGGGTTTATTGCCGTACATTTGTTTTAAAAACGCCTGATAATCAGGGCCTTTTAAGACTTGTTCCACCTGCAAGGCCATTTTTTGGGTTCTTTTAAAATCCCATTGCGGCGGCAGGCCGGCATGGAGCAGGCAGAAATCATCGTTAAAATGGAACAGCGGCCGATGTCTTAGCCAATCGATCAGCTCATCCCGGTCCGGTGCTTCAAGTATCGGCAGTAGCGAGTCTTTTTTATTGGCTATCTTTGGCGCGCAGGATGCGGCCAATAAATGCAGATCATGGTTGCCGAGCACGGTAACAGCGGCATCGCCCAGTGATTTAACAAAACGGAGAGTTTCTAAAGACTTGGGGCCGCGATTGACTAAATCGCCGGCAAACCATAGTTGATCGGATTGTTCATTGAAAGATATGGCATCGAGGAGTTTTAATAATTCATCAAAACAACCTTGAATATCGCCGATAGCATAGATAGCCATTAATGCAGGGTTCTGGGAATGGATAAGGTAAATCTCGGCACGTCGGCGCGGAAATCATCGCCGTCATCCGAATGCATCATATAAGCGCCCTGCATCGTGCCGACCGGTGTTTCTATCATGGCGCCGCTGGTGTAGCGAAAAGACTCGCCGGGCTTAAGATAGGGATTCTCGCCTATCACGCCGTCGCCCCTGACTTCCTGAATCTTGCCGTTCGAATCGGTAATCAGCCAATGGCGCTGGAGCAGTTTGGCCGGCACTTCTCCGGCATTGGTGATAGTAATCGTATAAGCGAAGACATAGCGATCCTCTGCGGGAGAAGATTGCGCTTCTATAAAAAAAGGCGTCGCTTCAACTATTATTTTGTTTTTTTCGTTCATTATCGGATCATATAGGTTACATGTTGATTATTTCATCGTAACTTTTCATTAAACGCAAGCAACTATTCAGTATGAAATACAAAGACTGCTTTTTAATCTTGTTGTTGGTCTTGTCCCAAGCGGTTCATGCGGAAGACGGCAACGATTTATTCGCGGCGGCAATGATGGGCAAACTGGAAAGAACAGAAGCTTTGCTGGCGCAAGGGATTGATGTTAACAGCAAAACCGCCAGCGGCCGTACCGCGCTGATGGCCGCGAGTTTCAACGGTAATGTAAAGATTGTTAAAGCCTTGTTGGCTTACGGGGCCGATGTCGGCATTACCGATAATTCAGGAACGACTGCATTAATGGATGCAACGGTTTTCGGCAATGAAGACATCGTAAATGCATTGATTGCAGCAGGTGCGGACATCAATGCTTTGGACAAGCAGAACATAACCGTTATGGCCAGGGCTAAAAAAATCGGTCATGAAAAAGTCATTAAAATTTTGGAAAAAGCCGGGGCAAAGGACGAGGCGGACGTGCCAATAGAAGAAGCAAAACCCAAAGACGGCGCGGGCGGAAAACCGGCAGAAAAACCTGATACAAAACCGGCCGCCAAAAAATAACTTAACTCAGGACAAAACATTGCATATTCATATCTTAGGCATTTGCGGGACATTCATGGGCGGATTGGCCGTGATCGCCCGCCAGTTGGGCCATCGAGTCAGCGGTTCCGACCAAAACGTTTACCCGCCGATGAGCGTTCAGTTGGAACAGCAGGGCATCCAATTAATGGAAGGTTATCGGGCCGAAAACTTGGATAACCAACCGGATTTGGTGATTATCGGCAACGCGTTGTCGCGCGGCAATCCCGAAGTCGAAGCCGTGCTGAATCGCGGGCTGCGCTATGTCTCCGGTCCGCAATGGCTGGCCGAGCATGTATTGCAAGGCAAATGGGTGCTGGGCGTCGCCGGAACCCACGGCAAGACCACGACCACCAGCATGTTGAGCTGGATACTCGAACACCAGGGCTTCAAGCCGGGCTTTTTGATCGGCGGCATCCCGTTGAATTTCGGTATTTCGGCGCGGTTGGGCGAGTCCGACTTCTTCGTGCTAGAAGCCGACGAATACGATTCGGCGTTTTTCGACAAGCGCTCCAAGTTCGTCCACTATCGGCCCCGGACCGCGATTCTGAACAATCTCGAATACGATCACGCCGACATTTTCCCGGACCTGGACGCGATCAAAAAACAATTCCACCATCTGGTCAGGACGGTACCGGGCGAAGGCCTGATCATCAGCCCGAAACGCGAAGCCAATATCGACGACGTGCTGGCGATGGGCTGCTGGACGCCGGTGGTCCGGTCGTCGATCAACGGCGATGCCGGCTGGAACGCCGAACTGGTCAACAGCGACGGCAGCGAATTCGACGTGTTCTTCGACCGGCAATTGCAAGGCCGCGTTCAATGGACATTGACCGGCGAGCATAACGTTTACAACGCACTGTCGGCGATTGCCTCCGCGAAACATGTCGGCATTTTACCGGCCGACGCGATTGCCGCATTGGCGCAGTTCAAGAACGTCAAGCGCCGGATGGAAGTTATCGCCAATATAAATGGTGTAACGATATACGACGATTTTGCCCACCATCCGACCGCGATCCAAACCACGCTGGACGGCTTGCGCAAACAAGTCGGCGCGGAACGCATCATCGCCATCGTCGAGCCGCGCTCTAACACGATGCGCCTGGGCGTACATACCAAAACCTTGGCCGAATCCCTGGGCAATGCCGATCTGGCGATTATTTACCAACCGGACGGATTGGGTTGGGATTTGAGCGCGCTGAAAAAATACGCCGGCAACATCGAAATCTGCACGTCGTTGGACGAAGTCATCGCCAAACTCAAATTCGAAGCACGCTATGCCGGGCATTTCGTATTGATGAGTAACGGCAGCTTCGGCGGCATTTACCAGCGCTTACAGGATGCGTTGAAAAGCTGATTTTTAATGGAACACTGATGACACGGATTAGGCGGATTTAAACGGATTTTTATCTGTGTTTATCCGTCTAATCCGTGTCATCAGTGTTCTATTTTCTTAATAAATAAAGAATTTATTCAAATGCACATACAACAAGCCCTGCAAGCCCTGCTGAACAAGCAAGACCTTAGCTCCAATGACATGCGCGACGTGATGCGCCAGATCATGACCGGCAACGCGACCGACGCGCAGATCGGCGGCTTTTTGATCGCGTTGCGCTGCAAAGGCGAAACCGTCGACGAAATCGCCGCCGCAGCCGAAGTGCTGCGCGAGCTGGCGACCCAAGTGCCGGTGCGCGGCGACCACGTCATCGATACCTGCGGCACCGGCGGCGACGGCGCGAATACCTTCAACATCTCGACAACCTGCGCGTTCGTCGTTGCCGCAGCCGGCGGGCAAGTCGCCAAGCACGGCAACCGCTCGGTATCCAGCAGTTGCGGCAGCGCCGACTTGCTCGAAGCCGCCGGCGTCAACCTGGATTTAAGCGCCGAACAAGTCGCGGACTGCGTCAATAAGATCGGCGTCGGCTTCCTGTTCGCGCCGAAACATCACAGTGCAATGAAGCACACCAGCAACGCGCGCAAGGAAATGGGCGTCAGGACCTTGTTCAACCTGCTAGGGCCGCTATCGAACCCGGCTGGCGCGCCGAACCAATTGATCGGCGTGTTCGCCAAGCAATGGGTTGAACCGCTGGCGCAGGTGCTGAAAAAACTCGGCAGCCAACATGTGCTGATCGTCAACGCCGACGACGGCTTAGACGAAATCAGCATCGCCTCGCCGACGACGGTCGCCGAACTGAGAGACGGCAACGTGACCACTTATACGATCACGCCGGAACAATTCGGCTTCCGGCGCGCCAATCTGGACGAGCTGGCTATCACCGATGCCGCATCCAGCCTGGAGATGGTAAAATCGGTGCTGGACAACCAAGCCAGCCCTGCCAGGGACATTGTCGCGCTGAACGCGGGAGCTGCGATTTACGCGGCCAATATCGCCGGATCATTGAGTGCCGGCGTCGATAAAGCCCAACAACTGATCGCCGGCGGCGGCGCGAAAGCCAAATTCGACGCGTTGATCGCTTATTCAAAAAACCTATAACAACGATAAATAACCATGACCGATACGCCAGATATTTTAAAAAAAATCCTTGAGAAAAAAGCCGAGGAAGTCGCCAAACGAAAATTAGGCATGACCATCGCCAATCTGGAAGAAATCGCTTCCGGCGTCGAACGCCCGCGCGGCTTTTACAACGCACTGCAAAGCAAGGCCTTGGCGAAAAAGCCGGCGATTATCGCCGAAATCAAGAAAGCTTCGCCGAGCCAGGGTGTGATCCGGGAGAACTTCCAGCCGGTCACCATCGCCCAGGATTACGCGATGAACGGCGCGGCCTGTCTGTCGGTATTGACCGATAAGGAATTTTTCCAGGGCGCCGAAGTTTATTTGCAAATGGTCCGCGAACGCTGCCCGCTGCCGGTGCTGCGCAAGGATTTCATGATCGATCCTTACCAAATCCATGAAGCACGCGCGTTGGGTGCCGACTGCATCCTGCTGATCGCCGCCGCGCTGGAAGACGGGCAAATGCACGAACTGGCCGACGCCGCGGCCAAACTGGGCATGGACGTATTGGTCGAAGTCCACAACGCCGAAGAACTGCAACGCGCGTTGACGCTGGACACCAAGCTGATCGGCATCAACAACCGTAACCTGCGCACGTTCGAAACTTCGCTGCAAACCACGCTGGATTTAAAAGCCGATATTCCGGCCGACCGCCTGATCGTCACCGAAAGCGGCATTCATAAGCCCGAAGACGTGCAGTTGATGTTGGATAACGGCATCTATACGTTCCTGGTCGGCGAAGCATTCATGCGTGCGGAAAGTCCGGGACAAAAAATGCGGGAGTTGTTTGGTTTGTAGATCGATGCCCTATTAGTTATGTTTTATTATCCGTGTTACGCATACCGATAATGAAAAAGCGTCGTCCACGAAAGATATAAAAAGAGTCCCTAGTTCCTGTACTCTTGTGCGCTGTAGCGTGGGAGACTGTGAAAGTATTCGTTTTAGAACAAAAGCAAAAGCATTCACCACGAAGACACGAACGACTGCAAGGATGCAGGAGGTAGAGCACCAACAGTAGGCGCTTTAGGCGACGCAGGAGCAGTTGCCGAGATCACGAAGAAAAATAACTGTTTAAACTCAATGCATTGAAAACTTCGTGTCCTTCGTGTCTTCGTGGTGAATAGGCTTTTAAACTAATTTTGATAATACTTTCACAGTCTCGTGGGCTGAGGTACGAACCCCACGGAGTGAGGTCTCGGTATCGGAGAATGCTCCGCTGCGGTTCGCCAGGCTTTAAAGCTGGGTTGAGCAGCTTGCCTGCTCAAACGAAACTTATGACCTTTGGGTATAAAAACCAGGAAGGTCTTGACCGGCAACGTTTTGAACAGGCGAAATCCAATCAATAAACCTCGGATATAGCACAGTCGACGGCGGATTCCTGCCTTTCGCGAACACTGCATAACATCAGTTCTTATGCTGATCGAAAAGAGCAGCCGGGCGACTTCCAGATTTGCCGTTGCCAACGCGGAAGAATTCGCTTTGCCGGCAAAAAACCGACGCTAATAAGGATTTCAGCACTTGTAATTGTGGCTTAAATTCTCAAGTAACGTTAAGATAACTAAAGTTCTCAAAGAACACCGAAAAGCATTGCAAAACCCTGAATTCTGTCCAGAAACACTAAAATTCAGCACGTACTCAGCGTAAGAAAAACAACGGCGGCGTGCGGCTTACTATTAGTGTTAGAGACAGCCTCGGCGACTCGTCTTTTGTGTTTGATAAAATAATAGCCAGACGGCTAACACTAAATACAGGCCATTAGGCCGAGAATTCAATACAACATCTTACCTAATCAGTTGGTTATCTAGCATCAAACTATGCGTCTGCTTCTATTTCTTTTTGCGTTGGGCTGGATTTATTGTCCTGCGGCTTGGTGCGACGATTTCATTGTTGCGTGCGCCGTTCTCGAGGATCCCGCCGGCTCCCTATCGATAGCCGATGCAGCCAAAGCAAAGTTTTTACCCTCCACGCCGATTCTGGCGAAAGGCTATACCGATTCGGTTCACTGGCTTCGCATTGTAGTACGGCCGCGCGACGACGGCGGCGAACTGATATTGCGTATCCGCCCCTCCTTTCTTGATGAAATAAAACTGTATGAACCGGATCCCGCTGCTCCGGACGGCTGGAAAGTCCACGTTACAGGAGACCGCACGCCGTATTTGGAACGCGAAAGACCATCGACGGTATTGGGGTTTGCAATCAAACCGGTTCAGCCGGAAAGCGTTTATTACCTGCGGCTTAAAACCACCAGCACATCCATGCTTTATGTCGAAGCGCTGACGCCCCATCAGGCCCAGCTCAAGGATATGCGGCTCAACCTGTATCAGACGGCGTACCTGGGCTTCATGCTGGCGTTATTGGTCTGGGCCATCAACGATTATCTGTCCAGCCGTCAACGGGTAGCTGCCTGGTTCGGCATTCACCAGGCAATCTATATTGTCTTCAACTTTGCGTTTCTGGGTGGGCTTGCTCCGTTGCTCGAGTCCTATCCGCCAGGTCTGGTCGACCGTCTGACCAGCCTTATCATATGGGCCAACTGTTTTTTTTCGGCGATATTCCATCGCATAGTGCTGACGCCTTTCGCGCCTCCGAGAATCATCATGCGCGTATTCGACACGATAGTCCTGATGATTTTGGGAAATTTGGCGGTTATGGCTTTCGGATACATGCGCTTTGCACTGCATTTTAACGCGCTGGTCATTATTTGGGCCATTCCTGTAGGGTTGGCGCAGGTCTTCACCGCCCGCAACGAAGCCGCGCCCGGCCGCCGTATCTTGCGCATGGTATACAGCGTACAAGCCGTTTTACTGCTAATTACCCAACTGCCGGTGTTGGGTTGGACCCATGCCATTGAATGGAACATGAACATCGTGTTGGTACAGGGAGCCGTCGCGGCTTGCCTGGTGTTCATCCTTTTGCATCTTCGCTCCAGACAGTTGCGGCGCGAAGGCCAACAAGCGCTGCTGAAACTGGCGTTAACCCAGCAGCAGCTTGACATGGAACGAAGCCAGCGCGAAGAGCAAAACCGCTTCATGTCCATGCTGAATCATGAACTTAAAACGCCGCTGTCGGTAATCAGGATGGCTTTGGCCATGAAAGAAATCACCACTTTCGTCAAGAACGTCGCCCAACAGTCGGTGCAGGACGTCGATGCGCTTATCGAACGTTGCCTGCAAGCCGACCGGCTGGAACAGCAACAGCTTATCCCCGAACGGCAGCCTTGCCGCGTGGAGCAAATGCTCGACGAACTGCGCACTGCCAACGCGATGCCGCAGCGCTTGGTGATTCAGGCCGAAGCATTGCCGACCCTCGATACCGACCCGCAATTGCTGCGTATTGTCTTGAGCAACCTGATCGACAACGCGCTCAAATACGCAAAGCCGCAAAGCGCCGTGCGCATCGACGTCAGCCTGTTCGAACACCAGGGGCGGAGCGGCATTTTGAAACGCATCGCCAACTCTTCCGGTCCGGCCGGCATGCCCGACCCGCAGCGCCTGTTCGACAAGTATTACCGCGCTCCCGGCGCCCAAGGCAAGAGCGGCTCCGGGCTTGGCCTGTACCTGGTGCGCAGCGTGACCGAACAGCTTGGCGGTTGGATCCGCTATTGTCCTTTTGAAAACGAAGTGAGGTTTGAACTATGGATACCGCTCTGAACATCGTCGTGGTCGAAGATCACGATGCCTTGCGCGAAGTCACTGTCGAAGCGTTATGCAACATGCGCCATAACGCAATCGGCGTCGATTGCGCCGAAGCCTTGGCCGATGAAATCGGCGCCTTTCCTATCGACCTGCTGGTCGTCGACCTGAACCTGCCCGGCGAAGACGGCATCAGCCTCGCGCGCCGCCTGCGAAGCGTGCAACCGGATGTCGGCATCATCATGGTGACCGCGCGCAACCAGATTAGCGAAAAACTGTCCGGTTACGAAAGCGGCGCCGATCTGTACCTGACCAAGCCGACGTCGCTCGAAGAACTTGGCGCCGCGGTAGGCGCTTTGGCAAGGCGGCTAAAGCGCAGTGAACAGGCGCGGCCCGGGTTTGTGCTGAACCGCGCCGGGTTAGTTTTGCAAGGCCCCCGGGACAGCGTCGGCCTTTCCGCGCATGAAGCCGCGATGCTGTCGGCGTTGATGCGGGCGCCGGGCAACCGGTTGGAATCGTGGCAGTTGATCGAGTTGTCCGGCAAAGAGGAGGAGGTTAGTAAACACACATTGGAAGTCCGGATTGTCCGCTTGCGCAAGAAGCTGGTGCAGGCGGGAGCTGCCGATCAACCGATCAAGGCGGTGCGCGGGCTGGGGTATCAGTTATGCGTCAAGGTGATGTTGGCGTAATTCGGCGTTTGCGGTTCTTTTTATGGAAAAGATGCTTCAATCCATATTGGTATAAAGTTCTCAATGGATTTCATCATGGCTGTGCTGGGTTCGCCGCGATTAATAAGAATTGCAGCTGGCGGCTTAGGTGTTATGTAGGGTTTTGTAGGGTTTATTTTTTTTGCTTGGGTATAGTCGGCTTCAGGCCATCTTTGGTGGCTTACGCAGTTTGTAGGATGGTAAATGAAGTGAACCTCATTGTTCGAGATTAATACGGTTCGTGCTTTACCGCATCCTACGGGCTGACTTTCTAAATCAAAGCATGCATTAATTATCCGCCCAACGCGGTTGCGGTTGGGCATCTTCAAAATAGCGTAAGGAGAAAAGCAATGACCGAAATAAAGCTCACCGACGATATTGTCGTCACGTACAAATCGCCGAATCCTGGGTTTGATCCAACCGATGCAGACAATGAAGCACTGGAAGCTAACGGCTTTCCGCCGCGGCATGATGATCCGGTGTTGCGCAAGCAGCAAGACGAGGCGTTTTACAAAAAATATCGGGAATTTAAATACATAGTTCCGAGTTTTAAGGTAAATCCGCACAAATACCCTGGACCACGGATTATTGATGAAGCAACCGGAACATCAAAAAACTGGAGCGGCGCCGAGGTGTTCCCTGCAAGTGGACAATCAATAGCGATCATTACTGGGACTTGGACAGTCCCGACAGTCAGTGCCGGAATCGGAAATGCCACGACTTACTATTGCAGCAGTTGGGTTGGAATAGACGGTGACGATGGGTCGTCGGATGTATGCCAGGCTGGCGTAGATACGAATTACGATACAGATACAGATACCCAAACGACTCACGCATGGGTGGAATGGGACCCGCTTGCCTCAGTACAGATCCCTAACTTTCCGGTCAAGGCAGGCGATATCGTTTCAGTCACCATAACCACCACCGGTGCTGGAGCGACATCGGCAAATGTATATTTCGTAAACTGGACTGCACTCATACATACGTCGATCCCGATAACCGCGCCAAATGGCACAACGCTTGCCGGAAATTGTGCGGAGTGTATTGTTGAGAGACCGACCATAGACGGCGCCCTATCCCTCTTGGCAAATTATGGTTCCGTAGAGTTTACAGCTTGCGTTTCGACACAAACTAATGGCACAGCGGTTACCCTGTCGGACGCAATCGCCCTCCCAATGTCGGAAGATGGCCAAACCGTATCCACTTGTACAATTTTGAACCCAGCGAGCGCCGAGTGTACATACGTAGGGGGGACGGATGATGGCAGCGCGTAGGTTGGACTGACGATAGGAAGCCCAACATAAAGCTGTAACGCTGTAAACTGGATTCGCCGTCAGGCAATCCACCACGAATAAAACCTCGAAATATGATCCCCGCTCGGGTTCGTCCAAGCGGGGATTTTTTATGCCCACTAATATTAAACATAGCGCATCGATTGGCCGTTTGCTCGATCTCTCTGTAAGTTTTTGTAGGCTTTCTTTTTTTGGATTTGTTATAGTCGGTTTCAGGCCGTCTAATGGTCTATATCGTTCATTTCGCTTAGCGATCATGAACTATTCGCCAGCGCTAAGCACAGTCAGATTTGCTATCTATCAACCAGATTCATAAAGAGACCATTTCATGTCCAATACACCGACAATCAGTCCTGTTCAAATTCCTACCGTTGGCAGCACCGAGAATATATTCCACGTCGAGATCGGGTTTCCGGGGTTGGCATCTCCGACCACGGTGCAGCTCGACACCGGCTCCATCGGCATCGTACTTTCGGCCAGCCTGTTTTATGAACCCGGAACCTACAATTATGTCTCTGCGACGAATACGGTCACCGGCACCCTGCTGCCGGGGATCACGATAGGCGACGCGGTTACGGTGACGTATCAGCCCTCCTCGAACGATATCAATGGCTTCTACTACACCATCGATACGCTGCAGATCGGTTTCGACGCCAACAACCAACCGGTGGCGCTCGCCAGTAGTATTCAAGTCGTCGGCGCGACCAGCGCGACGCCGCACATGATGGGCATCGGTTTTGGCCGGCCGAAGTCGTACGGGCAAAACCCGTTCCTTAATATCAACGGCATGGATTCAGGCGCCATGTACGCTTCCATGCTGCTGACCACCCAGGGTATCTGGCTGGGATGCACGCCGTCGCAGGCGGCGATGCAATTGCCCCACAGCACTTTCGGTTTCCAGAAACTAAGCTTTCAGGGAGCAAGTCCACAGCCGCTCAATTCCAGCCAATGGACGACCCCAACCGGCAACTTCAGTGTCACCGGAGCTACTGACACTCAGACCAACGATTACACTATTCTGGTCGATACCGGCCTTGAATTGATGATGCTGGAGAGCGGCATCGCTTCATCGTATTTTACGGAGGGCGCGATTGTTACAGTCGGGATTCCGGTTATACCAAATAACATGAACGTCAGTTACAGTTTCGAAATCACCGGGACGGCTCAAGTTCAGCTCGGGTCGGGATCAACGCTGACCAATGTCTACACGACCAGTGCGGTGTCCGGCGGACCGACTCCTCCGACCTATGTGGCGCCGATAGGAAGCAGTAACTTCGTCAATACCGGCATCCATCTACTTAGCGGTTACCAGCTCTTTTTCGATGCCGTCGTCGGGCAAGTCGGCTACGCGGCCTACCCCGCCTAACGCTGATCGGGTCGGGGTGACGGGATTGTGCCCGTCACCTCTCCCACACCACCGGACATGCGGTTTTCCGCATCCGGCGGTTGAACCCGGCGACTTAATTCGTCGCAAAATCCGAAGGTAACCATAAACCCCAGCGCCGCAACCGGACATTATTCAACACCG
>Ga0208789_1000253_pt1 | contig 63826 bp, 47 predicted proteins | sample Methanotroph_Enr_FD_187368 | JGI IMG/M metagenome (GOLD analysis project Ga0208789, IMG submission 187368) | Enriched soil microbial communities from Old Woman Creek wetland in Ohio, USA - Methanotroph_Enrichment_5 (SPAdes) (version 2) | ecosystem: Environmental > Terrestrial > Soil > Wetlands... | reverse complement strand
AATCCCGATGGCAAAATGGTTGTCGTTGTCCTCAACCTTTCCGACAGCAAATTGCCATTTAGATTGTGGATTACGGGCAAAGCTGCCCCTGCTGTAAGTTTACCGCATTCAATAATGACAGTGGTGATTTAAAAGCATTGAGTTAATGAAAGTCCTACTTAGTTCGGGATTTTCATTAACTCAAGAAAAACACAGTGATACATTCTTCCCTCAATATCGAAAATATACTGTATACACTATATTACTCTGAACAGGAGTCTTGTTGTATCAAAATTGGAAATTCAAATTTAGAATGCTACTGAACAATTATCGTCTTTGTCCAAGTTGCCTCAATTGCATTATTTTCAAATACTGTAATTACAGTATTTCCTGATTCGAGCCTAACCTGAAAGTCCAAACCTCCTGATTTCAATGATGTAAAATCCCTGGAATTATCAATAGAGTTCCAATCCGATTTTTTCCAAGAGCTCCAATCCTGAGAAACTGAATAAAACCAATTAATTCCACTAATTCTAACTTTCATTGAGGTTCCTTCAGGTAAGTGAACACACAAAGATGAATATCCAGTTGGGTACTCTGTTCTTGTTTTATCAATTATATTAAATCCAAATTGACCGCTCGTCGGATAATTAATTGTTTCATCCTTATCCTTTTTGCATGAATATGCTATGATAAAAACTACCATGAACATAAATAATTGAATTCTCTTCATAATAATAAACATCAATATAATTTTTCAATAAAGTTATGTTTTAAATATTAATGGACAATAATGAATACATATCAAAATAACATCATTGATTCTTTTATTCTCTATTTATAACCCCTTTCATTCAAATATTTATTTTACTTCACATCAATCGTATTCGACAATTTTACTCTTACTTTGCTTTTACCAAAAATGAAAAACTCATGATAAAACGTATTCTCGCACTTAGCCTGATTTTGCTGATTACTTCAGGCATCTCCAATATTTTTGCATGTACCAACCTGATTGTTACCAAAGGCGCCACAAGCGATCGTTCAGTAATGATAACTTATGCCGCCGATTCGCATACCCGCTACGGAACGCTGGGTTTCTATCCGGCAGCCGACCACAAGCCCGGCGATTTGTGCGAAGTTTTTCATTACGAAAACGGCAAACTGCTCGGTACAATTCCTGAAGTCTCGCATACTTATTCGGTCATTCAGTTTATGAATGAAAATCAGGTGGCCATTGGCGAAACCACCTGGGGTGGATTAGATTCACTGACGTCGCAGCCCGGAGCGATTCTTGATTACGGCTCGCTGATGCGCATCGGGCTACAACGCTCGAAAACCGCCCGCGAAATGATCAAGGTGATGACTGAACTGATGACCCAATATGGCTATGCCACAAGCGGAGAATCGTTCTCTATTTCAGACGCTAACGAAGCTTGGATCATGGAACTGATTGGCAAAGGAAAATACGAAAAAGGCGCCGTTTGGGTAGCACGGTTAATTCCCGATGGATACGTGAGCGGACATGCCAACCAGGCCCGAATCACAACTTTTCCTTTCCAGAAAAGCAACAACTGGAACGACCCTAAACAAAGCGTTTTTCATTCTCCGGACGTGATCAGCTTTGCCAAAAAGCATGGATTCTACAAAGGAACCGATGAATCGTTCAGCTTTTCGGATGTGTACAATCCGCTGAAATTTGGAGGCGCCCGTTTCTGCGATGCCCGTGTGTGGTCGTTCTTCCGGAAAATCAATAAAGAAATTCGAGAGAATCAGGCCTACACCGATTATGCCATGGGAAAATTCAGCCGCAACGACAAACTGATGGATCAAACAGCCAATCCAAACGGGTATGTATCGAACCGCATGCCGTTGTGGGTAAAACCTGATGCGCCAATCACACTTCAGCAAGTTAAAGATGCCATGCGCGATCATTACGAAGATACACCTATGGATATGCGAAACGATCCGGGTGCTGGTCCTTACCAATCGCCCTACCGCTGGCGGCCAATGGAATTCAAGGTTGACAGTACCGAATACTTGTGCGAACGTGCCATTGCAACCCAACAAACCGGCTACAGCTTCGTGGCCCAGTCGCGCAATTGGTTGCCCGCTTCCATTGGCGGTATTTTCTGGTTTGGCGTTGACGACACCGATGGTTGCGTGTATGCCCCTATGTATTGCGGAATGCAGCGTGTTCCGGAGAGTTATGCCCTTGGCAACGGCTCAATGATTACCTGGTCGGAAACTTCAGCCTTCTGGACGTTTAACCAGGTAAATAACTGGGCTTATTCGCGCTACAACCTCATCCATCCTGAAATCGAAAAATACCAGTCGCAACTCGAAACACAGTTTGCGAACGAAGTGAAAGTAACCGACCAACAGGCAGCCGAATTATACAAACAGAATCCGGCATCAGCAGCCGATTACCTGACCAGTTATTCGGTTTATACCGGCAATAAACTGGTTGCCGACTGGAAAGTATTTTACCAATACCTTTTCATGAAATACATCGATGGAAATGTAAAAAATTCCGATGGCCGCAAATTGCTGGATAACGGCAACGGCAAGAACATACCGAAAGCGCCCAAACAGCCTGGCTATGGTAAAGAATGGGAACGCATCATGATTCAGGGAACCGGCGACCGGCTGAAAGTTCCGGAAAAGGAATAACCATTTTGCAAACTGAACCTAACCCAACTACAAAAAATGAAACAATTCATCCAACTCCTGTGTTTTTGTTTATTGATTTCCTTTGGTAAAGTATGTTTCGGACAGAACGAACAAGCTGAAATAAACATTGACGCGAATCAATCCTACCAGAAAATTGAAGGTTGGGGCAGTTCGTTGTGCTGGTGGGCCGCACAGGTTGGTAACTGGAACGAAACAAAGGTCGACAGCATTGTCGATTTAATCACTTCGCCGGATAAGCTGAATATGAATATTTTCCGCTACAACATTGGTGGCGGTGACGATCCTTCGCATCTGGATGGGCACATGGTAAAAGGCAAGGGAAAGCGTGCCGAAATGGAAGGTTTTAAACCATCGGCTGATGCGCCTTACAACTGGGATGCTGATAAGGGGCAGCGCATCCTGATGCTGAAAATAAAAGCCAAAAGGCCAGATGCTGTTTTCGAAGCATTTTCGAATTCGCCACCCTACTGGATGACATACAGTGGTTGTGCCGGTGGAAATATTGATCCGATGCAGGACAACCTGAAACCCGAATTTTATGAAGCATTTTGCAATTATCTGCTCGACGTTTGCAAGCATTACATGGAAAAATATGGTCTTGAGTTTAAAACTCTGGAGCCTTTTAACGAATCCACATCGAATTACTGGTACAATCTGGGAAGTCAGGAAGGTTGCCATTTTACGCCTGAAACTCAAATGAAAATCATCCGGATTTTAGCTCCAAAACTGGCAGCTACCGGACTTAAAACAGTGATTTCAGCTTCCGACGAAACCAATATTGCTTCAACCATAAAAGTTCTGAAAGCTTATCAGTCAGCAAGTGACATTCTGGCTAAAGTTGGACAATTGAACACGCATACTTACTCCGGAAATAACAGCGAACGAACTGAAGCATATCAACTGACCAACTCGATTGGAAAGCCCTTTTGGCAATCGGAAACCGGCCCGAGTGGAAAAAGCAAGACAAGTTTCGGATCAAATCTCGGATTGGCTCAAAAGCTTTTCGACGACATGCGCTATATGAAACCACAAGCCTGGCTCGATTGGCAGTTAATGGAAGAAGGTAACGATGTCTGGTGCCTGATGCGCTGCAATTTCAGCTCTCAGGAATTTAAAATCGTGAAGAACTTTTATGTACGGATGCAGGTCACCCGGTTCTTTAAACAGGGTTATTCGATTATTGAAACTGGAAATGATGAAGTTCTGGCTGCAATAAATCCGGAAAAGACAGAATTGGTTGTGGCAATCGTTAATAAATCGGAGGAGCAAAAACCTTTTAACCTGAAACTAAATGCAGGTGGCAAATCCGGAAAAGAAGTGGTAATTTACCGAACCGACATTGCCGAAAACTGCGAACGGATTCCATCCTCAAAAGTAAAAAATCAGGCAATGAGTTACAATGCTCCGGGGCAATCGCTAACGACTTTTGTGATATCGCTTAATAAGTAAATCAACGGTTTACTTATTACAAAAAGAAACTGGAGGCTCAATCGAACCTCCAGTTTTTTGCTTTATGGTTTCCCGGAATTCTTATTCGTCGCCAAACGAAACACCCATATTCCTACATTTTATAACCAACGGGTTATCTGGACTAACCAATCGCATTTTACCTCCAACTTCTTCCAGAGGAACGGTGGTCAGTTCGTTATTAATTAAAGCGACCATGGTACCAAAATTTCCTTCAGCAATACATTGTGTGGCATAAGCACCATAACGGGTTGCCAGGATGCGGTCCATTGGCGAAGGACTTCCGCCACGCTGCGTGTAACCTAAAACAGTTTCACGGGCTTCCACATCTACCCTCGCCTGAATGGATTCGGATAAATACCTGGCAGCCGACATTGTTTTAGGATGGTCAATTCCTTCTGCAACAACTACAATTGAATAAGGCTTATGATTGTCGTATCGTTCTTGGATTTTGTTGCAAACTGCATGCATCGAATGTTCAATTTCAGGAATAAGAATGATATCGCCTCCGCCGGCCATTCCGGCATAAAGTGCAATCCAGCCGGCATTGTGCCCCATTACTTCAACAATCATTACACGTCCATGCGAATTGGCGGTACTATGCAATCGGTCAACAGCTTCGGTGGCAATATTCACCGCCGAATCAAACCCAAAAGTCAAATCGGTCCCCCAAACATCGTTATCAATCGTTTTCGGTATGCCAATCACATTCAACCCAATCTTCGAAAGTAGATGAGCGGTCTTCATGGTGCCATTGCCTCCAATACAAACCAAGCCATCCAGTCCCAGATCGTGGTAGTTTTGTTTGATCAAGGCAGGTTTATCATTATCCTCTTCTGTTACAATCTTAAACGGCTTTTCGCGTGAAGTGCCAATTATAGTGCCTCCCAGCGTCAAAATGCCCGACAGGTCTTTCTCCTTGAGTTGCACGTATTGCTTATGAATCAAGCCGGTATAACCCGACGAAAATCCAATCACCTCCATGCCATATTCAACAATGGCGGTCTTTCCAACACCCCTAATTGCGGCATTCAACCCAGGACAATCTCCTCCGGCAGTTAAAATACCAATCCTTTTTACTTTCGTCTGATTCATAAAACTTGTTTTAGATATTTTCCACACTAATGAGAAAAAACTCATCTAAATTAAAAAAAGTAATTCACTTCCCATTCACCATATTTAAGGTTTAACGAATTGGCAACATTCCAATGCACTCAAAAAATTCAGAAATAAAACTCTGATTTGGTCCTTCGTTTGTCTGAAAAGAAATAATCTGGCGAACGAATATTTTTTAGAACTATAAAAGTGGCCTATTATTTTCACTTCAATTTTTATTAGCTTTGTCCATCGTAACTGAAAACCACATTAAATTAGTAATAAACAAAAATTATTCTCGCATGAAAAAAATCTATTCACTTTTACTGGCAGGAAGCATCGTTTTTGCGGTGTCGTGCCAAAGTGGCCAGAAAAAGGCTGTCGAAAAATCGGCACAGGAATCAAAAACAGAAGCAGCTCCCGAAGTCAACAAATTATCGGCTGACGAAGTCAGCGCTGGCTGGAAAATGTTATTCGACGGAACAACTTCAACCGGTTGGAGAGGATACAACAAAACTGAATTTCCAAAAGGTTGGGAGATTGTGGATGGAACCCTGCATTGTAAAGCATCGGGAACCGGAGAAGCTGGCGCCGCTGATGGTGGCGACATCCTTTATGACAAAAAATTTAAAAATTTCGATCTGAAGGTTGAATGGAAAATTGCAAAAGGAAGCAACTCAGGCATTTTCTATCTTGGACAGGAAGTGAAAGATTGGCCAATCTACAAAACCGCTCCTGAATATCAGGTATTGGACAATATCAATCACATTGATGCCAATTTGGGCAAAGACGGGAACCGTCAGGCTGGCTCACTTTATGACCTGATTCCTGCGAAACCACAAAATGCAAGAGCAATTGGCGAATGGAATACTGCCGAAATCATTGTTTACCAGGGAACCGTAGTTCACAAACAAAACGGCGAAACAGTTCTTGAATATCATTTATGGACTGACGACTGGAAAAAACTGGTTAAAGACAGTAAATTCCCGAACCTGAACGAAAACTGGGCCGACGTGGCAACTGAAGGTTATATCGCTTTTCAGGATCATGGCGGTGATGTTTGGTATCGCAACGTAAAAATCAAAGAGCTGGAATAACCCGGTTATTCAAATAATAAAAAGCCTCCGAAAGGGGGCTTTTTTGTTTGGGTTTGGATGCTCACTTCGACAAGCTCAGCGAGCGTCGCTCCGCTCAACAGTACACCGGTGCCTGGGTGCGAAGCAATCGAAGGCAATATGAAACCTGGAACTTCCTATGGCCGATACCCCGATTGATTTAAAATCGATTGATCGTCCGAATTGTTCATCAAATCAGCCAGCTTAATATCCTTGTTTTGTTTCATATACGAGCGTACAATCTGCCATCCGATCCAGGCGCCAGACCGAGCAGGTGATTCTTCTGAAAATACGGCGGTATATGGCCCATCGTCGATAAAACGTTTGATATTCATCCGGTCGGTAGTGAAAAGCATTTTGTGTTCGGCCAGATAAGTCCACATTTTGGCTTCGTTCTTCCGGCAGAATTCCAATTGCTTTTCAGAGAATCCAATCTTCAGTGTATCGTTCAGATCGGGTAGCATGGCATCCATAAAATACAATACTTTTCCTTGCTGTATCATTTGGCTCAGTAAACTGTTGTCTTTATCCGATTTTGGCCATTCAGCATCAGCCCAGGCTTGCATCATGTCAGGAACCATCTTTGCCGGATGCATGTTTTTTCGCTTGTACGCCGGCAAGCCTAATTGTTCATAAAAGGGGCTATCTGTTCCCATATACTTATCCAGGCTAACCCCAATCAATTTTTCGGAGATTACAACCGACTGATTAAATCCTGAAATACAGGTATAAATAATCGGAATTTCTTTCGTCGAGAAATAATATTTGTAATGCCTGAAGGCAGTCTCCAGTTCCTTCCGGAGTTGGATGGTATCTACTTTCTGGGCAACATTCAGCTCAAGCTTCCGGATAAGCGTATCGGAAACAAACGAATAAAGTAATTCGGGGAAATTAGGCTGCTCAGCTCCACCAATGGCAATCATCCGGTAAGTGAAAATATCGAAGAAATCGCCATACCAGCGTTTCATTACGGGAATGGCAGCCTTCATCTGGTCTTGATTTTGCTGGAGTAAATATGAGTCCAGATGTCTGATTTTTAAATCAACCGAAACGTTTGATACATTTACCTTTAATGGATTTTGGGTACACGATGCGAATAACAATATCAGGCTTATAGAGAAAATGATCTGTTTCATTCCATTCATTTTAGGGTATTTACGTACAACTCGCTTTTTTATTGTTCTTTTAAATATAAAATTCGAGATTTGTATCCGGCAAAACTAAGTCAATCTTACGTTATATATACCGAATCGAAACACGGTTTTAACGAAAATTTCCGTTGAACAGTTTATTTTTACACATTGCAAATTAAATGATAAACAATGAAGCACTTTATTTTATCATGCCTATTAATTGCTACAGTCGTTACCGGATATAGTCAGTATCACGTCAGACTGTCGTTTGTCGGGGATCCATCAGTCAACTGGATGCGAACTAGCAATTCGAACACTGAAAATGGAAAATCGATGCTCGGCTATGACTTTGGGCTGAATGGAGACTTCTACTTTTCGGAAGATGAGCGATATTCATTTTCAACCGGCCTTCAGATTTCAAATACTGGCGGAGAAATTTCGTATCATTCCAATTCCAGCTTCGGGTTTTCAGGATCGACCCTACCTGCAATAACCAAGATTAAATATCAAATACGTTACGTTGAAATACCGCTGGCTATCAAGCTCCGAACCGATCAGTTTGACAGGGCCAGATACTGGGGTTTGTTCGGATTGTCGGCCATGTTGAATATTTCAGCGAAAGGCACCAGTAACGATGGAACATTGAAAAAAGCGAATATCAACGACGAAGTTAGCCCGATCAATTTGGCGATGAATGTGGGTATAGGTTTCGACTACGATATCGGTGGAAACAATTCGGTTTCAACCGGATTAATTTTTCAGAATGGTTTGATGGACATCACCACTGATAATGCTTTCTCCGACAAAACCATTATCAACTCGCTGAAGCTAAAAATAGGCCTGATTTTTTAAGGAGCACAACTATGAAGATTGCAATAGCACAACTGAACTACCACATTGGTAATTTTGCTGAAAATACCTCGAAGATTATAGAATACATCGGCCAGTCGAAAGCCGAAGGAGCCGAATTGGTTGTTTTTACTGAACTTTCGGTAACGGGTTATTATCCACACGATTTGCTCGAACGAAAGGAGTTCATCGAACAGGCAGAGGAAGCGCTCAATCGGATTGCCACCCATTGCATCGGCATTGCAGCCATTGTTGGCGGACCGCGCATCAATCCTGAACCACGGGGCAAAAAGCTCTTTAATTCGGCATTTTTCATGTACGATGGAGCCATTCAACATGTGGTGAATAAATCGTTGCTCCCTACCTACGATATTTTCGATGAGTACCGTCATTTTGAGCCGAACAAAACGTTTTCGGTTTTCGATTTCGCCGGAAAGAAAATCGCTATTACCATCTGTGAGGATCTTTGGGACGAACAGGAAACCCAAAACGAATTTGGCCGGGAAAAGCTTTACCAACTCTCGCCACTCAAAGAATTGTCTGCTTTAAATCCTGATCTGGTGATTAACATTTCGGCATCGCCATTCTCGTATAATCAGGAAAACTCAAGAAAAAATATTCTGATTAAAAATGCAATTAAATACCAGTTGCCAATCGTATATGCCAATCAGGTGGGCGCTCATACTGAACTGATTTTTGACGGCGGTTCGGTCTATGTAAATGAAAAAGGCGAAATTCAGGAAGAAATGAATTACTTCGAGGAAGATTTCAGGATTATTGATTCAGAAGCCTCTTCCAAGAACCTCCAACCCAAAACCGATTACATCGAAAAAATATACCATGCCCTCGTTTTGGGAATCCGCGATTATTTTACCAAAATGGGCTTCAAAAAAGCAACCCTTGGTTTATCCGGAGGAATAGATTCTGCATTGGTTTTAGTTTTGGCTGTTCAGGCATTGGGTAAAGAAAATGTTCGGGTTTTGCTTATGCCATCGCGTTATTCGTCGGACCACAGCATTGACGATGCCCTGCAACTGGCCAAAAATCTGGATATTCAGTACGAAATTATTTCTATTCAACCGATGGTCGATAGCTTTGAACAAAGCCTTTCGAATGTATTTGCCAACCTTCGGAGCGATATTACCGAAGAAAATATTCAGGCCCGAACCCGTGGAATATTGTTGATGGCCATCTCTAACAAATTTGGAAATATACTGCTCAACACCACCAACAAAAGCGAATGTGCTGTGGGCTATGGAACGCTTTATGGCGATATGAACGGCGGATTATCCGTTCTAGGCGATGTATACAAAACCGATATTTTTAAAATGGCTAACTGGATTAACCGTGACCACGAAATTATTCCAATCAATACCATCCAGAAACCACCTTCTGCCGAACTTCGTCCGGATCAGAAAGACTCTGATTCGCTCCCGGATTACGACATTTTGGACCAGATTTTATTCGATTATATCGAGTTGAACCTTTCGCCTGATGAAATAATCGCCAAAGGTTTCGACGAATCAACCGTTTTGAGAACAGTAAAAATGGTGAATACGAATGAGTATAAACGATTCCAGGCACCGCCTATCCTGAGAATCAGTTCGAAAGCTTTTGGGTTTGGTCGCCGGATGCCATTAGTTGCAAGATATTCATGATATTTTTCCATTTTTTAGCGACGAAAACAAGATTATCATTGCTGGATGCCGAAAAGGAAAATAAATGATCTAAATTTTCTTGTTTGACAAATTTATTTAACTTTGATGCTGCAAAACATGTAAATTTTATTTCTATGTTGAGTCATGAATTGGGAATGAAAGAAGTCTTTGAAAATCCAAAATCTATTTTCAGCACGCTAACCCCTGAAGAAAAAGAGGATCTACAGAACCACCTTACTTTGGCTTATTACAAGAAGAATGAATTCATTTTCAAGGAAGGCGAAAAACCATCGGCATTTTTGTTTCTAGTTGAGGGAAAAGTTATCATTTACAAAGAAGGTGTTGGTGGTCGCGAGCAAATCATCCGAATGGCAAAACCTCTTGGATTGATTGGGTACCGTGCTTTATTGGTTGATGAACTTCACATTGGTTCGGCCATTACCCTCGAAGACTCAACGGTTGGTGTAATTTCACATGAATACCTCAACAACAACTTACTCAACAACCCGAGTTTTTCGCTTAAACTGATTCAAAAACTGGCACGCGAACTTGGATTCTCCAACATGCGTACGGTTACGCTTACCCAAAAACATATCCGTGGCCGTTTGGCCGAATCGTTACTTCTCCTGAAAGAAAAATATGGTTGGGAAAACGATGGCGCGACGCTGAAAGTCTATCTCTCACGCGAAGATATTGCCAACCTGTCGAACATGACCACATCGAATGCCATCCGCACTTTATCGACTTTTGCCGGCGAAAAAGTAATTGCCATTGATGGCCGTAAAATCCGCATCCTGGATATTCATAAACTCGAAAAAATCAGCAAGCTGGGATAGAAAAGTTTCAAGTTCAAAATTCCAAGTTTAAAGTTAACCTTGCACCAGAGCGGTTTCTTTTGCCTTTTTACTTTTACCTTTTGCCTTGGTTCTATTCCTGAAGATAAATCCTCTTTACGCGTTGAGAAATTCCCGTCAATATTTCGTAAGGAATAGTTCCGATTGTTTCGGCCATATCGCTCACCAGGATGTGGTCACCCATCAGCTCCACTTCATCGCCAACGGCAACTTGCAATCCGGTTACATCAATCATACACATGTCCATGCAAATATTTCCGATAACCGATGCAACCCGGCCATTCACAAACATTTTACCAACGCCATTACTCAAGCGGCGGTCGTACCCATCGGCATAGCCAATAGGCACAACAGCAATTTCAGAATCCTGAGTTGCTAATCCTTTTCGTCCGTAACCAACCGTTTGGCCAGCTTCAATTCTCCGAATCTGCGACACACTTGTTTTCAACCGGCTGATGCTTTTAACCTGAAGATTTCCGCACGAACTTACTCCATACAAACCAATACCCAACCTTACCATTTCAAACTGAAACTCGGGGAAACGTTCAATTCCCGCCGAATTCAGGATATGCCGAAAAACCTTATACGGCAACTTTTCGGTAATCAATGATGACAACTGTATGAATTGCTGAATCTGACTGCGGGTAAACGCATCGTGAACAGCTTCGTCAGCTCCGGCAAGATGCGAAAAAACCGAACGGACAACCATTTCTTCCTGAACCACCAATTTGGTGACCAATTTTTCCACCTTTTCAGCCGAATCGAACCCCAAACGGTGCATTCCGGTGTCGATTTTAAGATGAATCGGATAGCGAACTACTGCATGTTGCTGAAGTACCTTTCGGAACGAATCGAAAATTTCTTCAGAATAAATATTGGGTTCGAGCCTAAACTCGATCATATTTTCAAAACTGTGTTCTTCCGGATTCATCACTACAATAGGCAGATCTATGCCTGCCTGCCGAAGTTCGATTCCTTCGTCGGCCACAGCAACAGCCAAATAATCAACTTTATGAAACTGAAGGATGCGGGCAATTTCGGCCATCCCACTTCCATACGAAAAGGCTTTTACCATAACCATCACACGCGTTTCAGGACGAATAAGCGACCGGAAAAAATTGAGGTTCCCAATCATGGCGTTCAAATCGATTTCCAAAACCGTTTGGTGGTATTTTTTCTGAAGTACCGATGAAATCCGTTCGAAATGAAAATCGCGCGCCCCTTTCAGGAGAATACATTCCTGCCGAAATTGACCGGGCTGAATAGTTTCCAGGAATTGATCGGTGGACTCAAAAAACGTCGATGACTTATCGAACAGATCGGCATGTTTTCTGATTCTGGAACCAATTCCAATCAGGTGGCTTGTCGCATTCAGTTGCAGCAAACGGTCAACTTCGGCGTACAATTGTTCATCCGGGATTCCGGCCTGCTGAATATCGGAGAGGATCACCGTTTTACCTTTATATGGATGCCGTGCGTGGTTATTCAAGAAACCCAGCGCAATTTGCAGCGAATTAATATCCGAATTGTAATAGTCGTTAATCAGCAAGCAATTGTCGATGCCCTCTTTAATTTCAAGACGCATGGCAACCGGTTGCAAATTCAGGAACTGTTCAAGCACCGATTCCTCTGCCCAATGTTGAGACATGATAAAAGCCAGGCAATGGCCTGCATTCTCCAAGCTTGCAGCATCCTGAAATGGCAATCCAATGGTGTATTTCTTCCCTACAAATTCAGTAGTAATCTCGACTCCGCCTTCAACTTCTTCCTTTCTGAAATATAGATTAGCCGTATCATCCTCAAACGACCATGCAAAAGCTTTTCCCTCAGGAATAACGAGCCCTTTTGAGATTTCATCATGAACCAAGGATTGGTCTTTGCAATAAATAAGTGTTTCACAGGATTGAAAAAGGAGCAGTTTTTCTTCCAACTTTTCCTGTTTCGAGACAAAATTTTCTTGATGCGCCTCGCCAATGTTGGTCAAAATACCAATGGTTGGCCGAATAATTTCGAATAAATTCTGCATTTCACCCAGTTTCGATATTCCGGCCTCAAAAATAGCCAGTTCGTAATCAGCCCTCAAATTCCAAACCGACAACGGAACGCCAACCTGTGAATTATAACTTTTCGGACTTCGCAGAACAGCCCGGTTATGCAGCAAATCAAACAGCCATTCCTTAACAATCGTTTTCCCGTTGCTACCGGTAATTCCAACAACCGGAATATTGAATTGTGAGCGGTGCCAGGCAGCCAGTTTTTGAAGGGCTTCCAGTGTACCGGGCACAACGATGAAACTACAATTGTCGTATTTCAGAAATTCGTCAGGATAATCAGAAACCACAAAAGCCCTGACACCCGTATGAACCAAATCAGCAATATACCGGTGACCGTCGTTTCGTTCACTCCTCAAAGCGAAAAAGGCACTCGCCCACGGATCGAAAATGGTACGGCTATCAATGGAGATAAAAGAAATAAATAATTCAGGATCAGACTCTTTCGAGTGTAACTCACCTCCGATAATCGATGAAATCTGAGAAATAGATAGAATTGGCATTAGCGGGTTGCTTTAGTAAAACAGGAACGGCACAAAGGTTCGTATTCGTCTTTCTCGCCTAGCAAAACCAATTTGTCAGCTGTCGACAAACGGTGCGAGAATTGGGCAACATCGCCGCATCGCATGCAAATCGCGTGAACTTTGGTGATATGGTCGGCAACAGCCATCAGTCCGGGAATCGGGCCAAAGGGTTTTCCTTTGAAATCCATATCCAGTCCGGCAATGATAACACGAATACCCATATTAGCTAACGAGATGCTTACATCAATCAGCCCATTATCGAAAAACTGAGCTTCGTCAATGCCAATCACATCCACGTCGCTGCTTAAAAGCATAATGTTTCCTGAACTTTCGACCGGAGTACTGAGAATCGAATTCTCGTCGTGCGACACCACTTCGGCAACCGAATAACGCGTGTCGATGGCCGGTTTAAAGATTTCAACCTTCAACCGTGCAATCTTGGCACGCTTCAACCGCCTGATCAATTCCTCTGTTTTTCCTGAAAACATTGAACCTGCAATAACTTCAATACTGCCAGTCTTTTTTTGTCGGTCAATTCCCCTTTCAATAAACATGTATGTGATTTGCTAAAGATTTTTGTACTTTTACGATGCTCGAATTCCGGCATCAGAGAAGAACCCAATTGTTCCCAAAGATGTATTCCGGTATTGAAAACAAAGGTAAATTTAAATCTTTACCAAGAAAAAACCAGATTGAATTACCGATTAAAATCAAAAATAAAAATGGACAAACGAAAATTGATCCAGATCATTGAGAAAGAACTGGAAGAACTAAAAGTACTATCCGAAGAAGTTACAGAAGATGAGAACGATACCTCTCTAATTATTGAATTAGCTATTAGTAAAGCCCGCCTTTTGTGTCAGGAGTTTGAACTGTTACGTGAACTCTCGGCTAAGGATGCTGCAATTACAATAGCCGATTCGCCCGAAGGCAATGAAGTTGAAGAAGATGAAGTTTCAGATGTAAGCATTTCAGATCCTGAACTTGAAATTGTGAATTTCGAAGAACCTGAAGTTGATGAGGCTCCGGAAGAAGAAGATGAAGATCTGCCAAGTTTTGAGGATGAAAACGAAGAAGATGATTTTAAAGAAGAAGAACCTGAAGTTGATGATGATGACTTAACTGATCTAGCTGACGATGAAGATCAGGATGAAAGTGAAGAAAGCTTTATCGAGGGAGAAATAGAGGAAGAGGAATTAATCGAATTTGACGAGAATAATACAGAAGATGATGAAATTGAAAAATCGCAGCCGACTCAAGAGCATACTAAATTAAAAACCGATATGCAGTCTGGAGTTCGCGAAATCAATATTGATGATTCCGACGACGATGACCTCGAACCTATAAAGGTTGCGCCTGCTTCGAGTGTTGTTGACCGACCTGTTATGCGTGAAATCCCCAAACCCGAAGAACTGATCCAGGAGAAAACGGTAATTGATGGACCATTACCAAAAGATAGATCATTAAACGAAACAATTGGCGAAACCAAAACGGCTGAACCTCTGTTATCAAGCGGTTCAATATCCAGTCTGCGGGCGGCCATCGGACTAAACGATCGTTTTCTTTTCATTCGTGAGATATTTGGCAACAATACCGATAAATACAATACCATTATCGATCAGTTGGACAAGCTTGAAAGCCAGCAACAAGCCGTTGAACTCTTGAAAGCAAACATTACGCTCCAGAAGAATGAGACTAGCATGAAATTCGTCGACCTGCTGAAACGGCGCTTCTCGAAATAATCCTCTTAAAAAGATGGGTAAATTATTTTTAGTTCCAACCCCTATCGGGAATCTCGAGGACATGACCCTACGTGGAATCCGGATTTTAAAGGAAGTTGATGTCATTTTGGCTGAAGACACTCGCACTTCGTCTAAGCTTCTTGATCATTTTGAAATCAAAAACAAACTGATATCGCATCACAAATTCAACGAACACAAAACTGTTGAAATGATTGCCCGGCAGATTGAAGACGGGAAAAATGTTGCACTGATTTCAGATGCCGGAACTCCAGGAATAAGTGATCCGGGGTTTTTGCTGGTCAGGACCTGCCTTGAAAAAGAAATTGAAGTTGAATGTTTACCAGGTGCAACTGCTTTGATACCCGCTTTGGTCAACTCCGGATTTCCAACCGACCGCTTTACATTTGAAGGTTTTCTTCCGCAGAAAAAAGGCAGGCAAAAAAAAATCAAAGAGCTGGTCACAGAACCCCGTACCATGATTTTTTATGAATCGCCCTATCGGTTGGTTAAAAGCCTTGAGCAGTTTGCCGAATTTCTTGGACCTGACAGAAGAGCATCTGTTTCGCGCGAACTATCAAAGTTCTTCGAAGAAAACCGCAGAGGGACACTTGCCGAACTCATCGAGTATTTTAGCTCCAAAACCATTAAAGGTGAAATTGTAATTGTACTTGAAGGTTATGCTACTGACAAAGCAGGTAAAGACGAGGACGACGAATGAGAATCTACGATCACCTGTTCTTTGATTTGGACAATACGCTTTGGGATTTTACCACCAATTCCCGTCTGGCAATGGAACAAACATTGATGCAAAATGAGCTCTTGCCCATAATCAGCTCTTTCGATGATTTTTTCGAGGTTTATGAACAGGTCAACCATTCACTTTGGAATGATTACCACTCCAAGAAAATTACCAAGCAAAAACTCATTGTTGAACGGTTTTCCAGATCGATGAAAGCATTTGGTATCCACAATTACGATTGGAATGAACTAAATAGCCGATATCTGGAGAATATGGCACTTCAAACCAAACTATTTCCTGGCACAATTGAAACACTCTCCACCCTTAAATCGAAAGGGTATCAAATGCATATTATTACAAACGGTTTTAGAGAGGTTCAGTATTCGAAACTTACCAATTGCGGGCTTGCAGCTTTTTTCACCAAAGTGTTTATTTCAGAAGAAATTCAGACCACAAAGCCTCATCGGCAAATTTTTGAACATGCCTTAAAATCGACCAATGCGCCAAAGAAGAGAAGCATAATGATTGGCGATTCGTGGGAAACGGATATAATAGGCGCTCTTGAATTCGGAATGGATCAAGTCATGTTTTTAAATCAAGGGCATAATCAGATTCCAGAATCGATAAAATCGCTCAGACATGGAGACCCCTCCACATTTTTGAAACTAAAACTCCACACCAAAACCTATTTTATTGACAAAATTATTGGGCTAGAAGCACTTTTGTAATTTAGACAAATTCTAAACAGACTAGCAAAACATATACAAACACCAACACAACAACCTGCCATTCAATACGTTGATTGTAAACTAAAATTTTAAAACAGTCATTTCAATATTTAATATTTGTTAACACTGTTAAAATATGTCAATATTTATCTTTATATATTAATCAACCTAACCACATTTTTCTAAATTTGTCTTTCCAATAAGGTGTAGCCACAAACTTGGGGCAACACATTATTGAAAAGGGGGGGTCTAAAAAAATTTCAGTGAAAATTTCCCGAGAATTTGGTTTGGGGGAATCAAATTCTCAAGATGAAGCTTTTTTGAAGGGGGAGTTTAATTGAAGTTTACCAGCCTAGTTTTTCATTAAAAATTGATGCTGTTTAAATTTAAATTTATTTTACATGAAAAAAATCGCGTTATTGCTTGCATTCTTTGCAATTGGTTTGCAGGTCCTCATGGCCCAAACCAAGGAGATCTCAGGCTCTGTAACCTCCGCCGATGATGGAGGGCTTATCCCTGGGGTTTCAGTTTCTGTGAAAGGAACAACATTAGGAACGATCACCGACATGGATGGTGCGTTCAGACTGAAAGTTCCTCAAGATGCTAAAATTCTTACATTCAGTTTTGTAGGAATGGCTACTCAGGATGTTGTTATTGGTACCCAATCAACAATTAAGGTTAAGTTGACTTCAGAAAACATCTCAGTTGATGAAGTAGTTGTTACCGCATTGGGTATTTCCCGCGAAAAGAAATCGTTGGGTTATTCCAGTCAAAATGTAAATGGGGATGAGCTTTCTACAGTAAAGAGCAACAACTTCATGAACTCCTTATCTGGTAAAGTATCTGGGGTTCAGATTAAAAAGAACACCAACATGGGTGGATCTACTAACGTAATCTTACGCGGTAGTAAATCATTAACCAATAGCAACCAGGTGCTTTATGTTGTTGATGGTGTCCCTATAAACAATCAAATTGGGAGCGCTGGAGGAACCAATCCTCAAAATCAGGGAGGTGTTGGTTATGACTATGGTAATGCTGCATCAGACATCAACCCTGACGACATTGAATCAGTGAACGTTTTGAAAGGTTCTGCTGCAACTGCACTTTACGGATCACGCGCTTCTGGTGGTGTTATCATGATTGTTACTAAAAAGGGGTCGGGTAAGAAAGGTATTGGCATAACTATCAATAGCAATATTGCATTTAGTTCAATCGACAAATCAACTTTCCCTACCTATCAGGATAAATATGGTGCAGGTTATGGCGCATATTATGGCCCAGATGGCGATGCTTGGTTTGAACAAAGAAATTCAACTGGTGGAAGTACTGGTACGCTTGCTGATTGGGTTCCTATGACAGAAGATGCCTCGTATGGAGCAAAGTTTGACGGACATGCAGTTTACGGATGGTACTCTGTTGACAGGGAATCGCCTTGGTATGGACAAACCAAACCATGGACTGCTGCTAAAAATGGCCCAATTACCTTTTTTGAACACCCAGTTACCAAAACGAATACGGTTTCTATAGATAATGCAACTGACAATGGTTCTATGCACATATCATATACTAACTATGACACAAACGGATTATTACCTAATAGTTCCATAACAAAGAATAGCTTTTTAGCTAATGGTGCATGGAGTGTTTCTGATAGACTTAAAGCTACGATCTCTGCAAATTTCACCAAGCAATCTGCATTGGGACGCAACTCAACCGGATATAATGACAATATTTTATCAGGTATGCGTCAATGGTGGGAAACCAATACGGATATTAAAGACATGAAAACAATTTATGATCTCACTAAAAGGAATATTTCATGGAACTACGGCCCAACTTTGGGATCCGTTCCAATTTATTGGGATAATCCTTACTGGACAAGATATCAAAACTATGAAAATGACAGCAGAGCGCGTTTCATTGGAAACATGTCCCTTTCTTATAAAATTACGAATTGGTTAGACGCTTTTGGCCGTGTTTCTGCCGACTCATACAATGAACAACAGGAAGAGCGGAGAGCTGTAGGTAGTTTGCCAACAACTTTTGGCCTTAACAGAACACGTGCTGCCAATATTGGATCAGGATATCTGAGAAGGGACATTACCTTTAGTGAATATAACTATGATTTCATGTTAAATTTCAATAAAAGTATTGGAACAGACTTCAGCCTAAAGGGTATTTTAGGTTCAACCTATAGGCAAACCAAATACTCTACGATGACCAGTGCGACAAATGGTGGATTGGTTGTTCCTGGAGTATACTCGCTTCAAAATAGTGTTAACGCCTTAATCTACCCAGTAGAAAATAATTCGATAATTGGAGTAAGAGGATTATATGCCAGCGCATCGTTAAGCTACAAGAACATGTTATACTTAGATGGCACTTTCAGACAGGACTATGCCTCAACCCTCCCAATCACAAACAATAAATACTATTATCCATCAGTTTCGCTTGCCTTTGTATTGCCTGATGCAAATAAACCTGCATGGATGTCGTTTGGCAAAGCCCGTATAAACTATGCCGAAGTGGGTAACCTTGCTGGCTATGATCAGCTATTAGATAAATACACTGTAAATACTCCCTTTAATAAGCCAAGCTATTCGCTTCCTATTACGAAGAACAATCCTGACCTTAAATCAGAATTAACTCAAAGTTTCGAAGGAGGTCTGGAAATGAAATTCTTGAAAGATAGAGTAGGGTTGGATGTGGCTGTATATAAAACGAATTCGAAAGATCAAATCATGCCTGTTACACTTAGCCAGACTACTGGTTACTCTTCTATGTATGTTAATGCAGGTGAAATTGAAAATAAAGGTATTGAAGTTTCTTTGAATTTGGTGCCTGTTCAATCTAAATCGTTTAAATGGGACATTAACGTTAACTTTTCGAAGAACAAAAACAAAGTTGTTTCTCTTTATCCAGGAATCCAAAATTTATTGTTAGGTTCTTTCCAGGGTGGTGTTACTCTTAATGCTTTTGTAGGCGAGCCTAATGGAGTATTAAAAGGAACCGATTATACCTATGATGCAAATGGGAATAAGATCATTAGCGCAACTACAGGTCTCCCAGTTAAATCAGCAACTGCTACAAAGGTTATTGGTAACGTAAATCCTGACTGGATGGGAGGTATTCAAAACTCATTTAGCTACAAGAATATTTCTTTAAGTTTCTTGATTGATATCCAAAAAGGAGGAGATATTTATAACTTGGACATGTACTATGGATTGTCGAGTGGACTGTATCCTGAAACTGCTGGTTTAAATGATTTGGGTAATCCTGTAAGGGATCCTATCGTTGGTAGTGCAACTGCAGGTTATGGAGCAAAAAGTGGAGGATACTTCATTGAAGGAGTAAATGTTAAAGATGGTGTTAGCACTCCAAACAAAACACGTATTGATGCTACAAACTCTGATGCTTGGGGTTATGCTGTAGAACCAAATAAAGCTTTTATTTATGATGCTGGCTATGTAAAATTGAGAGAAGTTTCCATATCTTACAGTTTGCCAACAACATTGGTGTCTAAAATTGGTTTAAAGGGAGCGGTTGTTAGTGCAGTAGGATCCAATCTTTGGATTATCTCCAAACACCTACCTTATGCCGATCCTGAATCAGGGTTAGCGGCAGGGAACGTACAAGGTTATTCTATTGGGTCCCTTCCAAGTACACGCGATTTTGGGTTCAATATTAAGCTAAATTTCTAAATTAAAAAGCAATGAAAAAAATATTGATAATTTTATTGGTATTCCTTTCGGTAACCTCTTGTAACAACAATCTGGATACACTGAATGCAAACCTTAAGGATTTTACCGTCGTTTCAGGGGAAGCGATATATAATGGAGCAACAAGGGCATTGATGAACCAGATGTTTACATTTGATGTGAACAATAATAACACGTTGCTTTTTGTTCAGCATTTTGCCGAAACTACTTATCCCGACGAAAGCCGTTATGATATGGTTACACGTCCTGTTCCGGCTAACAATATGAATACATTGTACCGGACTGTACTGATGAACTATAAGGATGCTGCTAGGGCATTAACAGAAGCCCCACTTGGTGGAATCGATCAAAAACAAAGGGACAACCAGCTTGCGATTATTGAGATCATGTCAGTCTTTACTTGGAGTACTATCGTTGAAACTTACGGAAATATGCCATATTCTGAAGCGTTAGATTACACCAAACCTAATCCAAAGTATGATGATGGATTAACCATCTACAAAGATTTGATTAGTCGCTTAAATGCAGCAATCGCTAAGTTAGATCCTGCATTTGCTGGAATGGGTGCTGGTTTTGACAATGTTTTCGGCGGAACTGCTGCTGGTACTGCAAAATGGATTCGTTTTGCAAATACGCTTAAATTAAGAATGGGGATTATGCTTTCTGATATTTCAGCAGAAGCTGCTTTTGCAAAAACAACTATCGAAGCTGCTGCCCCTAATGTGTTCAACGTTCCGATTACCTCGCCAACTGCTGGTGATAAATTTGCTTTGACTTATCTTTCTGCGTCGCCAAACCAAAACCCAGTTTATGTTGACTTGGTTGTTAGTGGACGATTTGATTATGTGGCCACAAGCAATATTGTTGATTTAGCAAATACATTAAACGATCCAAGGCGCGCTGGTTTTCTATGGACGCAAGTTGGTGGTGAATACAAAGGAGGAGCTCAGGGTATGCCCAACGGTTATGGTTCATTTACTCATATCAACAATTCACTTCTTAAACCAGAGCGCGAAGTTGTAGCAATGGACTATACTGAGGCAGAATTTTTACTAGCCGAAGCCGTTGAGCGCGGATTTAATGTTGGAGGTACTGCTGCCTCACATTACAACAATGCAATCACTTCTTCCATCAAATATTGGGGAGGAACTGATGCCGACGCTACTGCGTATCTTGCTCAGCCATCGGTAACCTATGCAACAGCTGAAGGTACTTGGCGTAATAAGATTGGTACTCAAGCTTGGTTAGGTTATTACTTCCGTGGATTAACTGCATGGACAAACTGGAGAAGGCTCGATTATCCAAGGTTAATAGCTTCTCCGAAACATGTCGCTGATGTTAATGGAATTCCAGTACGTTACACTTATGCTGTATCGGAACAAACATTAAATGGGGCCAACTACACTGCAGCTGCTAGTGCAATTGGTGGAGATAAGGCTGAGACCAGGCTGTTCTGGGATAAAGGTCCAGAAAACTATGACTCAAGTTTTAAATAACTGGTTTTTAGAAACCAATTGAAATCGATATTGAAGAAGCCGTTTCTGAGAAGAGACGGCTTCTTGATTTTATTAGGCACATCTTTAAATCAAATACAGTAGTTAAGAATTTCCGCTCGTTAAAGTTTAGAGTCATGCATATGATTCGAATAAATGAGATCATTCTCTCCTAACTCATAAAAATCCTTCGTTATATTTTATAGGATTTATGTCATTTTTTATTCAATGTGTATGATCTAAATTAACATTTTTTTACATTTGAACTTTAATTAAATTTAAAGTTCAAAAAGTCAAAAGGCTCAATTGTATTATCGGTTGATAATGAAGCGTTAAAAGTGATTTCGAGCCATAAAGTAATTTTAGTTGAAGCTGTTTAATTTAAAATAATTATCTATGAAAAAAATCGCGTTATTGCTTGCATTCTTTGCAATTGGTTTGCAGGTCCTCATGGCTCAGACCAAGGAGATCTCAGGCACCGTAACCTCCACTGAGGATGGAGGGGCAATTCCTGGCGTATCTGTTTCAGTTAAAGGAACATCGTTGGGAACGATCACCGACATGAACGGTGTATTCCGGTTAAAGGTTCCACTGGATTCCAAAATTCTCACATTCAGTTTTGTAGGGATGGCTTCGCAAGATGTTGTGATTGGCAATCAAACGAAAATCGATGTTAAGTTGACATCGGCCAACATTTCTGTTGACGAAGTTGTTGTTACGGCGATGGGTATAAGTAGGGATAAAAAGTCTCTTGGTTATGCAACTACTTCAGTACAATCAGAACAATTAACAAAGGCCAGAGAGAGTAATGTCGTAAATTCTATGGCTGGACGTGTTGCTGGTGTTCGGATAACCCAACAGTCTGGAACTCTTGGGGGCTCTTCTAAGATTATTATCAGAGGTGCTAATTCATTGGGTGGTGAAAACCAACCACTATTTGTAGTTGATGGGGTTCCTATCTCCAATTCGGGTTATAATGGTGATCGCGGACAGATAATTGCAGGAGGTGTCGATGCAGGGAACAGAGCTTCCGATATTAACTCCGATGATATTGAAAGCATGACTGTATTAAAAGGTGCCGCCGCCTCTGCGCTTTATGGAGCTCGTGCAAAAAACGGTGCTATTATTATTACAACGAAGAAAGGCAGCATCGGGCAGAAACTCAATGTTGAACTTAATTCTTCGATCAGATTTGAGAACGTATTAAAACTACCCGATTTTCAAAATGAATATGCACAAGGGAACAAAGGCATTTATGATGTAAATAAATCTAACGGATGGGGTCCTAAAATTAGTGACGTTCAGGACAAGAAATTTAAAAATTTTCTTGGTGAAGATGTAACTCTACAGGCCTACCCAAATAACGTCAAGGATTTTTACGAAACAGGGGTCTCATACATTAACAGCCTATCTTTTTCTGGTGGAAGTGAAAAAGCAGATTACCGTTTGGGATTAACCAACTTTGATCAGACTGGAGTTACTCCGGATTCTAAACTGAAGAAATATGTATTGGCTTTTAATGGAGGAACTAAGGTTAATGATAAACTTGAAGTTCGTAGCTCAGTTAATTTTATTAATTTGAAATCATCAGGAAAACCTGCTCAGGGATCAAATGACCCGAATGTATTAACTGCTCTTGTTAATGGTCTCCCTAGAACTATTAGTAATGACATGTTAAAGAATAATGTTACTAATCCAGAAGGGTTTCCCTATGAAGTGACAAAGAACAACAATAACCCCTACTGGATTTCACAGAATAATATTTGGCAAAACGAACTAAATAGGGTATATGGAAATGTATCAGTAGAGTATAAAGTTCTTGATTGGCTAAAATTTACAGGGAAAGTAGGAAATGACTATTTTCACGAATGGAGACAACAAGTTACGGCAAAAAAAACTATCACTGCAGCAACTGGTCGCTTTAATGTCAGAAATATTACCCGAAGTGAGTTAAATACGGATCTTATGCTTACCGCAAACAAAGATTTAACCGAAGATTTAAATCTTACTGCAATGATTGGGCATAATACAAACGAAAGATTTTCCCGTTTAGACTATACAACTGCAAATGATCTGGTTGCAAACAATGTTTATGTCTTTCAGAACGCACTTTCTGTTGCTGCAAACACAGAATCATACAAGCAACGTTTAGTTGGAGCTTATTTTGATGTGTCCTTGGGGTATAAAAATATGTTATATTTTGATGTTACTGGCAGAAATGATTGGTCTTCGACATTACCAAAATCCAATCGGTCATATTTCTATCCATCAGTAAGCACTAGCTTTGTTTTCTCAGAAATAATACCGAAGAATAAGATTTTATCTTATGGGAAACTTAGATTAAATTGGGCTAACGTTGGTAGCGATGCCGATCCATATAGTCTGGATTTCTTATATACTCCCAAATCCACCTATTTTCTGCAATATCTGGGATACGAAGCAACGTTACCACACAATGGGCATGCAGGCTATGAAGCCCCCAACACAATCCCTCCCGGAGATAATTTAAAACCACAAAATGTAGTTTCATACGAAATTGGAACTGAATTAAAGTTTTTAGACGGACGAGTTGGACTTGACTTTAGTTATTACAAAACAAATACTTCAGACCAGATTATTTCTATTGACGTCGCAAAATCAACAGGTTACTGGTCTAAATATATTAATGCCGGAGAAGTGCAAAACAAAGGATATGAATTTTCTTTAACAGGTACTCCGGTAAAAACAGCAAATCTGAAATGGAATATTAGCTTAAGCTTTGGAGCCAACAAAAATACGGTGGTTTCATTAGTTGAAGGACTTGATTCGTATACTCTAACTAGTGGATGGAGTGGCTTGCAAATCAAAGCCTCACCCGGCGAAGCCTTTGGATTGTATGGGACTGCATGGGAAAGAGACCCTGACGGGAATATTGTTTATGATGCTGCAAACGGAAGAAGAAAGGTTGTTACAGATCAACGATTAGGAAACATTTATCCGGACTGGACCTTGGGTATAAATAATTCATTTTCATATAAAGGTATTTCACTTAGTTTCTTAGTTGATATCCGGCAAGGGGGGGTTATTTATTCTTCAACAACTGGATCATTAAGAACAAGTGGATTAGGAAAAGAAACACTTGAACACCGGGATGGAGTTTTTATTCCAGAAGGTGTTAATAAAAACGCTGATGGATCATATACCCCTAATACTAAGGCAGTAAATGTTCAAGACTATTGGCTTGACGCAGCAAGTACAAGCAATACTGAAGGCAATGTCTTTGATGCCTCATTTATCAAACTTAGGGAGATAACAATGTCTTATGAGCTTCCTAAGAGTTTGATTAGCAAGACATTTATTTCTTCTGCCTCGTTCGGCATTGAAGGACGTAACTTGTGGATTATTAAAGATCATGTACCTCACATTGATCCAGAAGTAAACTTCTTCGGATCAAGTCTTACTGGAGAAGGCGTAGAATTCCAAAGTGTTCCATCAACAAGGAGCATCGGATTTAATATTAAACTTAATTTTTAATCTTCACATTCGCTTATTATGAAAATATTTAAATATTTATTAATTCTAGCAACAGTAGCATTTGCTTCGTGCGATAACTATTTGGACATCAACGATAGTCCTAATGAAACTAATAAGATTGATCCAGAATACTTATTTAACTATGCAGCAGCTTCCTTTTCTGGAAACAGAAATGGCGGAGACGGCTCTATTCCAATTAGTTTTGGATCGCAACTGTGGGCTACAGGTTGGTCCGAAGGCTGGGGGACAGGAGGAGAGGATGCTTACGATTTTAGTGTGTACACCTTAAACAACACTTGGTCTGCAATCTATGTCAATACAGGGAAAAATCTAAATGAAGCTATAAAAATTGCTGACTCATCTACTCCGAAACAGGTTAATGCAAAAGCACAATGTATGATCTTACAAGCCGCTAACTTCTATCAAGGGTCTGCATTATTTGGAGATATACCTTTCTCCGAAGCTTTAAAACTAGGCGTTGATGCCCCAAAATATGATTCTCAAAAAGATGTATTTGAAGGTGTTATTAAAATGCTTGACGACGCCATCGCCATAGTCAACCCATCATCAGCATTAAAAATTAACGATTATTATTATGGTGGTGATATGAGTAAATGGGTTAAGTTTGCCAAATCATTAAAGTTCAGAACCTTAATGCTAATGGTTGATGCCGACAATTCAAAAATAGCAGCAATAAAAACGATGCTTTCTGAAAAAGGCATGATTAGTAGTGCTTCTGACGATGCCATTTTTGCTTATGTCAATAAAACAGGGAATAAACATCCGATGGCAGCAATTCGAGATAAATACTATGGTGCAAACGGTATTGAAGATATTTTCCCTGCCAAGAGCGTTGTTGACATCATGAATAATTACAATGACCCAAGACGCCCAATTTTCTTCAGATTTGGTTATACAAATGAAGACGAAACAACATTCGAAACTCATTACATTGGCTGTGCATCTGCTGAAGATGCTGTTAAATATAAAGCAGAGGCAACTTCATTCTTCAATGGAGATGTGATTTGGGCTGGGGATAAAGGAGACGAAATTTTTACTTATTCGGAACAATTGCTGCTGGAAGCTGAAGCTCAAATCAGGTTTAATAATGATTTAACTAAAGGACGAGAATTATTTGAAGCTGCGATTACCGCATCATGTAACAGATGGAAGCTTAACTCAGATATTACAGGATTTATAGCAGGATTTCCAGCATTTTCGAGCAAAGAACAAGCTTTGCATATCATATACGAACAATTCTGGGTGGACCAAATGACAAGACCAACTGAAGCATTTACAACATGGAGACGGTCAGGAACAATTGGAAATGAAGTTCCTGCTTTAGTTGCACCAACTGCCGCATTATCAGGCGGAACAGGACTGGAAAACATGTTCAGACGTCTTACGACACCTCCTGACGAAACTGCATCAAATCCAAATGCGCCATCAAATGTACAGTTTTATGACAGAATGTGGTTTGATAAATAGGAACTAAGACATGCAAAATTGAGTAGGAGGTGAGCAAGTTTTCGCTAATGTCCTCTTAATCTACTGTATAACTTACATTAAAAATATAGTCCACATGCAATCGAAGCGGCCAACTCATTCATAATCATGGGTTGGCCACTTCTTTTTGGAGTTATTATAGCATCAACCCTTTGTTATTCCCACATTAAACCTAAACCCAATCCCATGCAGATTCAGTATTTTAATACTTTCGTCGCTACTTAAATATTTCCGCAAACGTGAAATAAAAACATCCAGGCTTCGGCCCAGGTAATAATCATCAGTTCCCCAAACTTGGATTAAAATATCCGAACGGCTCAATACCTTGTTTGGGTTATCGCAAAAATATCGCAAGAGTTCGGCTTCCTTGTAGGTTAAAGTTTTCCGCTCCCCGCCACAGTCCAAAATCAAACTGTCGAAGTAAAAATTGAAACGCCCTACTTTGTAACAATTCTGATCATTGCTCGCCTCACCAATATTCAGGCTTCGTTTCAGAAAAATCCGAATTTTAAGAAGCAATTCTTCCATGCTGAAAGGCTTGGTTATGTAATCATCACCCCCGATGGTTAGCCCGGTAATCCGGTCTTCAGTCATCGAACGCGCAGTTAAGAAAATGATCGGAACATGATCATCGACCTCCCTGATTTCTTTAGCCAATGTAAAACCGTCCTTTTTGGGCAGCATAACATCCAACAGGCATAAACTAAATTTTTCTGTTTTAAAAAGCTTTATTGCAGATTCACCATCCTCAGCCGAAGATACCACATAACCGTTTTGCTCCAAATTATCTTTGATTATAAAGTTGAGGGTTTGGTCGTCCTCAACCAAAAGTATTTTTTCGCCCTGATAGATCATTTTGTTTATTTCTTGATTTCCACAATAAAAGTACTTCCTTTCCTCGGATTTTCGATTACTTTTATTCGCCAACCATGCCTCTGCACAATTTTTTTCACGTAATCTAATCCTAATCCAAACCCTTTTACATCGTGAACATTACCCGTTGGCACACGGTAAAACCGGTTGAAAATCTTTTTTCGATCGTTCTGTGGAATACCTATCCCGTTATCATCAAACGAAATAAAGTAGTGGTTTTTATCTTCATCTATTTTAATGACGATTTCCGGATTAATAGGACAGTATTTTATAGCATTATCGAGTATGTTAAATATGAGATTCGAAAAATGGAGCTTGTCGGCCTGAATAAGTACATTTTCAATTGCAGATTCAAGGGTTACGCTGTAAATACGTCCATTCTGACTGTTTTTAAACTCTACAATCGATTCAGCAACAAAAGCATTCAACTCTATTTGTTCCAGATTTAATTGAAGCTTTGTTTTTTCGATGGTTGCCATTTGGAGCAGTTTCTCGACATGGTCGGAAAGTCTCTTATTCTGTTGCCCGACAATCTTTACATATTCGGCCAAACGCTCGGGCTGTTCGCATATTTTCGGATTTGAAAGTACCTTTGCAGCCAAATCAATAGAAGCTATCGGTGTTTTAAATTCGTGAGTCAGGTTATTAATAAAGTTCTTCTGTATTTCGCTTAATTGTTTTTGTTTAATTATTACATACAGCGCATAACCGAAAAAGATCACGACAAAAAATAAGATTCCATTAAAAAAATACCATGTCAATAGCCTGGAATTATAAAATTGAGACCGATCTGGAAAATGGACGCCAAAATAATAGGTGAATTTCTCGCATGTCGGCAAATTACATACTTTCTTTTTCTTCTCTATTTTAGTCCTTACTTTATTGTATTGCTTATCATACATGATTTCCTCCATACTGCAGGAAGCTGAGTCAAAGCTCTTGTCAGCTTTTACTTTTGGAGGGATCGAATCGTATTTCACAATATTTCCATGAATCATTTTTCCCGAATTACAATCATATATTGCAAATTCATAAGTCACATTCAGGTTTCGCCTTTTAAATTCAGTCTCCAAAAAGTGTTCAAGCAGATTCTGGTCAATCACATCGTTGACATTTACCACATAATAGTTGTTCGAGATTTGCTCGACCTGACCGCCTTCATTCGGTTTTACCACATGATGATATAACTTTGCATTATATTCGTTTATCTGACTGGCAACGCTTCTTAATGCGCTGGTTGTTAACTGATGGAATTGTTTTTCGTTTAGGTCATATGAATTTTTCAGAAAGAAAAACTGGATAAGCAGAATTCCTACCACCGAAATAGTTGCCATGATAATTACGAAACCAATAGAATTCCTTTTCATTTTTGATTACTTGTATCTGATTGACAATACGAAACTACTCAAAAAATGCATCTGATATATTCATTAACATCTCATTAACAAAAGTTTGCTTGCATTAACACGAATTGAATGAAAGGTTTTTTAGATTTGTTCTTGTTGCGGAACAATAAAATAAAATTGAGTTATATCTTTGAAAAGTTTTAAAAAAATCTCAACATATTTTAATATAGCACTTATGAAAATCTATTTTTCGCTTTTATTGGTTGTGCTTTTTTGCCTCCCATTTGCAAATCAAGCGCAGACGGCTAAATCAAGAATTGCATTTGAAAAACTACAGCACAATTTCGGTACTTTTAAAGAAGAACTTGGAGTGCAAACCGTTGCTTTTAATTTTAAAAACGACGGCGCAGTCCCTCTGATCCTCAACAACGTTCAAGCCTCCTGTGGATGTACAACACCCGAATGGACCCGTGAACCGGTAGCCCCGGGAGCTAAAGGAATAATTAAAGTTAGTTACGATCCAAGAAACAGGCCCGGTGTTTTTAACAAAACCATTCGAGTAAGCTCTAATGCCGAGAATGCTGATGTTGTGCTTACAATTCTGGGCGAGGTTACTCCGCGTGCCAGAACCATTGAAGAAGACTATCCAAACGAAATAGGGCCGCTACGAGCCAAAACAAACCACGTTGCATTTGCTTCAATCAAGGAAAACCAGGTCAAAAAAGATAGTACTGAGATCATAAACAACACCAACCAACCTGTTCAACTGAGCTTTAAAACTCCCCCACCCCACTTAAGCGCAGTTATTAAACCAGCAAAACTTGCCCCAAAACAAAAAGGTTATATTGTAGTTACATTTGATGCCCAAAAAATTAAAGCTTACGGTTTTGTGATGCACCGCGTTTACCTAAATGTTGACGGACAGGATGACTATCGCAACTCTATTGCGGTAAGCGCAACTTTGGAGGAAGATTTTTCTAAACTAACTGCTGAAGATCTAAAAAATGCACCAGCGGTAACTTACGATTTGGAATCGTTCGATTTTGGAGATATTAAGCCCGGCACAAAGAATGAGCATACCTTTAATCTGAAAAATACAGGTAAAAAAGACTTAATTATTCGCGATGTAAAAAGCTCATGTGGCTGTACCGCAGTTTCTCCTTCGAAGAATGTGATTCCTGCCAGTGAAAGTGTTCCCTTGAAAGTCGTGTTTGATTCAACTGGCAAAAGCGGACGTCAAAATAAGACCATTACCGTCATTACAAACGACCCAAAAAATCCAACTACAATACTGAGAATCTCAAGCAATATTGTAGCACAATAATCTATAAAATACGAAAATGAAGCCGGATCAAATTTTTGAACCGGCTTTTTTTTGTCCATCTCAAAAGATTTCAATACAACTATATCCAATATTCTTTGCTGATCGTTACATTCGCATAAAATTTTGAACATGATTGGAGATCAATCCTATTCCCATATCGAGAATGATCCTGAATATACCGGCCTTAATGTAAATCATGGAGTTGAACCATTGCCATCGGTAAGCGAAGATTCTGTAAAAAGGTTCCTGAGAAACAAGAAGAACCGGAGTTTGTCGGTACAACAATACGTTGATGGTATCTTGAATGGAGATATCACCATCTTGAGCCAGGCTGTAACTTTAGTTGAAAGTTCAAAACCGGAGCATCAGGAGATTGCCCAGGAAATCATTGTCAAATGTCTGCCTTTCTCCGGAAATTCAGTAAGGATTGGCATTACAGGGGTTCCGGGAGTAGGTAAAAGCACCTTCATCGAAGCCATGGGCAAACACATTACCTCGCAAGGGAAAAAGCTGGCAGTATTGGCTATCGACCCAAGCAGCGAGCGGACCAAGGGAAGTATCCTGGGCGACAAAACTCGCATGGAAGACCTTTCGATTGATCAGAATGCTTATATCCGCCCTTCCCCATCTGCCGGATCGCTTGGTGGAGTTGCCCGAAAAACCCGTGAAACGATAATCTTGTGCGAAGCTGCTGGCTTCAACCACATTTTCATTGAAACTGTTGGTGTGGGGCAAAGTGAAACTGCCGTACATTCGATGGTCGATTTTTTCCTTTTATTGATGTTGGCCGGGGCTGGTGACGAACTTCAGGGAATCAAACGGGGAATCATGGAAATGGCTGATGCCATTACGATTAACAAAGCCGATGGAAACAATATAGAAAAAGCCGGATTGGCCAGGATTCAGTACCAAAACGCCTTGCATTTGTTTCCGGCAACCGAATCGGGCTGGAAGCCCAAAGTACTTACCTGCTCGGCATATATGAAAACAGGGATCACAGAAATATGGGAAACCATCGATGAATACCTGACGCACGTTAAAAGCAATAATTATTTTCAGCATCGAAGAAACGAACAGTCTAAATTCTGGATGTATGAAACTATCAACGAACAGCTTCGGAATAATTTCTATCAGAACGAAAAGATAAAAACGTTAATGGCCGAGTCTGAGGACAAAGTTTTGAAAGAGGAAATTTCATCATTTGTTGCTGCCAAAAAGTTACTCGATTTATACGATCAAACCAGGAAGAATAATTAAAAACCAATAATAATCAAGTCGATGAGAAATGTATTTGCAATTTTAGTATTTGCCCTGGCTGCATTTTCGTGTCAGTCGGCAAAAGATCAGTTTTCAATTAAAGGATCAATTGCAGGCGTTGAAACAGGTAAAGTTTATCTGTTAAAGCTTGTTGGTGAGCAACCTCAGAGTATTGACACCGCCGACATTGTTGACGGGAAATTTACTTTTAAGGGCAAGATGGAAATACCAGATATCCGTATTCTTAGACTAGATGACCAGAACTACTTTGCCACTTTTTTTCTCGACAATGCCAATATTAATGTAACTGCAAACAAAGACAGCCTGCGCAGCACTAAAATCACCGGCTCTCCAACCCAAGATGTATTCAAAATTTACATTGCTGAAATGGAAAAGTTGAGCAAAGAAGTGAAAACACTTCAGGATAAATACCAAAATGCAATGGCTGTTAACAATACCGATGTTGCTGAAAAAGCTAAAATCGACTACCAGGCCATGATTGATAACAATAAGGTCTATACAAAAAACTTTGTGAAAGAACACTCCAACTCGGTTGTATCCGCTTATATTACTCTTTTTCAGCTTGCCAATCAGGTCGATGGCTCTGAATTAGACTCATTAACCAGCAAGTTTGCTCCCGAAATCAGCAAATCGGAATATGTGGTTAAACTGAAGGAAATTGTTCAGGAACAAAAAAAGACAGCCATTGGCGCTCTGGCTCCCGATTTCACAATGAATGATACTGACGGGAAACCTGTTCAATTATCATCATTGAAAGGGAAAGTTTTATTGGTCGATTTTTGGGCTTCGTGGTGCGGACCATGCCGTCAGGAAAATCCGAACGTCGTGAAATTATATCAACAATACCATGGCAAAGGCTTCGAAATACTTGGTGTTTCGCTCGATAAAACAAAGGAAGATTGGTTAAAAGCTATCAAAGACGACAACCTGACCTGGATACATGTTTCCGACCTTCAGTTCTGGCAAAATGCTGCAGCCCGCTTATATGGGGTTAATGCAATTCCGCAATCTTTTCTGCTCGATAAAGAAGGCAAAATTATCGGCAAAGGATTAAGAGGCGAACAATTGGCCAAAAAATTAGCGGAACTTTTCCCGAATTAATCTTCCAAAATAAGTGAATAGTACAAGAAGAGCCGCTTAATGCGGCTTTTCTTGTATCTCCGGGAGAATTCGATAATCTAAAAAACTTTTCATCGTCGGCAAATGTTATTATGCTGTTTGATTTTAATCTAAAGAATCCATCATTTATGAGTTACGATTTAATAGTTGTAGGCAGCGGTCCGGGCGGATATGTTGCTGCCATTAGAGCTGCGCAGTTAGGCTTAAACGTAGGAGTTGTCGAGAAAGAAAATCTGGGTGGGATATGCCTGAATTGGGGCTGTATTCCGACTAAATCGCTCCTGAAAAGTGCGCAAGCGCTTGAATATGCTAAACATGCTGCCGATTACGGCGTTTCCATTTCAGGCGAAATAAAACCCGATTTTGCGGCTATGGTAAAACGGAGCAGAGGTGTTGCTGAAGGAATGAGCAAAGGGATTCAATTTCTTTTCACAAAAAATAAAATTGATGTGCTAAACGGCTTTGGACGTCTAATCGATAAAAATACGGTTGAAGTGACCGATGAAACCGGCAACCGCGCACTTCATCCGGCAAAAAATATCATCTTGGCAACTGGCGCCCGTTCGCGTGAATTGCCAAACCTTGAACAGGATGGAGAAAAAATTATCGGCTATCGCGAAGCAATGACCTTGCCTAAACAGCCTAAATCAATGGTAGTGGTTGGTTCAGGTGCAATCGGCAGTGAATTTGCCTATTTCTATCAAAGCATTGGGACAGATGTTACTTTAGTCGAATATTTGCCCAATGTGGTTCCGAACGAAGACGAGGAGGTTTCAAAAACACTTGAACGTTCATTCAAAAAAATGAAAATGAAGGTTTTGACCAATGCTTCGGTTGAGTCGGTTGTTACTTCAGGAGAATTGTGCAAAGTGACAATCAAAACGAAAAAAGGCGAAGAAATCATTGAAGCTGAAATAGTTTTGTCGGCAGTTGGAATTGCACCCAATATCGAAAATATTGGTCTTGAAGACTTAGGAATTGTAATTGAAAAAGGGAAAGTAAAAGTCAATGAGTTCTGCCAAACCAACGTGGATACCATTTATGCAATTGGCGATATCATTGCAGGACCAGCGTTGGCACATGTTGCCTCGGCCGAGGGAATACTTTGTGTAGAAAAAATTGCTGGTTTACATCCTCATCCGATTGACTATTCAAATATTCCAGGTTGCACCTATACAAACCCTGAAGTTTCTTCGGTTGGAATGACTGAGCAGAAAGCAAAGGAAGCAGGTCTTGATATTAAAGTAGGCAAATTTCCCTTTACTGCCAGCGGAAAAGCAAGTGCATCAGGACAAAAAGAAGGTTTTGTGAAACTTATTTTTGATGCAAAATATGGCGAATTGCTCGGAGCGCATATGATTGGCGGAAACGTAACCGAAATGATTGCAGAATTGGTTGTGGCTAAAAAACTGGAAATAACAGGTCATGAACTCATCAAATCGATTCACCCCCACCCGACCATGTCTGAAGCTATTATGGAAGCGGCGGCGGCGGCCTACGACGAAGTTATTCACCTTTAATAATCATTTCCTAATTTGAATCAATGAGCAAGACTCAGTCCTCAAAGGGCTGGGTCTTGCTTTATTCGAACATTAAAATTCTTTAGTTGAATGTTCGTAATTAGCTGATTTTCAGACATATTATTTTGCTTCATCATAAATATTTATATTTTTGCCTCCTTCTAATCTTAAAAACCAAAACATGAAGAAATCAATTGTTCTACTATGTACGATGATTTTATTAATGAGTAATGCTTTTGCTGGCGGAATTTTAACAAACACCAATCAAAGTGCACAATTTGTTCGAATGCTTTCCAGAAATGCATCAATCGATTTAGACGCAGTATATTTTAATCCCGCCGGATTAACTCAAATGGAAAATGGATTCTATTTTGGACTTCATAATCAGAGCATTTTTCAAAATCGCACGATTAACAGTGGATACCCACTTTTGAATAATGCAGAATACAAAGGGGAAGTCACAGTACCAGTCTTCCCAACCGCTTTTGCTGTTTATAAAAAAGACAAATGGGCATTTTCTGCTGGATTTGGGCCTAATGGAGGTGGTGGAAGTGCCAAATATAATAACGGATTACCCAGCTTCGAGAAACTCATATCCTCAATTCCAAAATCGTTAACATCAAGTGGAATACCTACAACAGCGTATTCAACCAATATTAAGTTCGAAGGATCAAGTGTATTCTGGGGAATACAGCTAAACGGAACTTATGCGATCAACGAAATCGTTTCGGTTTCGGTTGGTGCCCGAATGATAAATGCAAATAATACGTATAGCGGCTATCTAAAAGATGTAATGATCAATCCAAACTATCCGGCATTTAAAGCTTCATATACTGGAGGAATGACCTCTGCAACTCAATTTTTTGCCGATGGGAATACATTTTTGAAAGGTCTGGCAGCTAGTTCGACTACAGTTGCCACTGGCCTGTCAACTGCTATTGGCGCAGGAACTCCGGCAACAACACCGGTGTCTTCAATGCCAGCAGCTACTGCGGCTGCAATAACACAATTATTAGGTGCTGCTGGAATTAGTACAACCGGTATGAATATTGGTACTGCAGCAGCTACCCTTAATGTGGTTGCTGCTGGTTTTAACGGGAAAGCGGCAGCCATGAGTGCAAATTCGGTTGCAACTGCCGATAAAAATGTGGATGCAAAACAAACCGGGATTGGTTTTACTCCCATTATTGGCATTGATATTCACCTCGAAAAACTGAATGTCGGCCTAAAGTATGAGCACATGACTATTCTTGGATTGACAAATTCAACCATAGTTGATGGAACTGGCTTGTTCCCTGACGGTGCAAAATCGAACAGCGATATACCAGCCATAATTTCTGGTGGTGCCGACTATAAAGTAACCGATAAATTAAAAGTGTCCGGATCTTTCAATTCATATCTCGACAAGAATGTAAATTGGGGAGGCAATGTTTACAAAGAGCAACGTACAATCGATAAAAATTATTTGGAATTATCCTTTGGCGTTGAGTATAAGTTAACAAACAATTTTGCGCTTAGTGTCGGCTATATGAATTCAAACACTGGTGTTAGCAAACAATACCAGAGCGATTTCAGTTTCAGCAACGACTCCTATACAACAGGTTTGGGATTCCAATGGAACATGAATAAAAAACTTGTGCTTGATGCCGGCCTGATGTTAACCACTTATAAAGACGACACCAAAACATTTACAGATTATACTCCCAATTACACCGAAACTTACGGGAAGGACACATTTACCTTTGCATTCGGGATTGGCTATAAAATATTTTAATCCCTAATTTTTTAATTAAAGGGTGCTTATTCTGCCGGATAAGCACCCTTCTTGTTTTCCTGAAATGCCGATCTGCAACAAATTCTTCTATTTGATGTTCAAACCTCACATGTATTGGTTTAGCTTTGTAACTTTCAATGCCGCAAAATAAAATACACAACAATGGAATTTAAAAATTTCACTTACCTGATTTTGCTTGTGGGTTCAATTTGCATCCCACTTCTGCTAAGTTTCGACAAGAAAGTACAATACTATAAAAGCCTAAAATACATATTACCCGCTATTTTAACCACAGCCATTCTCTTTTGGGTGTGGGATATTTGGTTTGTTGAAGCTCTAATCTGGAGTTTTAATATGGAGTATACTATAGGCTTAACGTTTTGGGGAATGCCAATTGAAGAATGGCTTTTCTTTATCATCGTTCCTTACTGCTGTATGTTTATTTATGAAGTTCTGAAATTTTATCTGGTAAAGTACGAGTATGCCAATATTTTCAAGTCGTTCAGCCTGGTCCTGATCGTTGGTTTTGCATTGATCAGTTATTTTTTCAGGCATCAGGATTACACCTTTCTAACTTTTCTATTTTCTGCTTTATGTCTGAGCTACATAATCTATCGGAACAAATTTAACCCCCACATTACCAAATTTTATTTTGCTTATTTCGTTTCACTAATTCCATTTATGGTTGTCAACGGAATACTGACTTCGTTACCTGTAGTGAAATATAATCCGGCCCATATCATGAATATTCGGATTTTGAAGATTCCTATTGAAGATTTTTCGTATCTATTTTTGATGCTTTTAATGGTGACGACCATTTATGAAACGCTGAAGTCAAGCAAATACTACTAAAAAACTACTCACGGGGTGCCCTAGAGTCATCCCGCGAGTGCAGAAAACAAAATGGTCAAATAAACGATACCTGATGAAGAAATTAAAGATTGAAATACAAGTCATTATTTTAACCATCGGCATTGCTGTTGCAGTAATTATTTCAGGATATCTGGCTTATCAGAGTCTTTCCAAAATTGTTGATACCATCCACAAAGAAGCGCGTCCCGATCTCAAGTTGCTGCTCATTAAAGATATTGCTTCTAATTTGAGCGAAGTCGAAAATACCATCCGGCTTTACAGCCTGACAGGAGATGCTTCATTTTTGCGTTCATACCGCCAATTAGGTGATTCCATCCAGAAAAAACTAAAAACGCTTTCAGAATCCTCTGATCCGGGTTCCGAAGAAATTCAGCACATCGATTCAATCGCACTGTTAGCCAACCGAAAATTATTGATATGGGATAAAATCAGGGCACTTCACCGTTCAAAAACAGATACACATAGCTCCTTCTCAAACCTTTATTCCAAAATCGACACGGTAATTATTCAACCCGATACCATTCGGTTTAAACCGGAAGAAAAGAAGGGATTTTTCAAAAGGCTGTTTAGTAAAAGAGACACAACAACTAAACGGCCCGTAATCATAGATAAATCAAAGGAAAAAGAAATCATAAAGAAAGAAATTGCAGGAATTGAGGAACAAATCTCCAGTCAGGCCAAACGATTGCAGGGCAGTGAAACTGCCTTATTCGAGCAAAATATTAAATTGACTCAGGCGTTAAACCAACACATCGCTAGTCTCGAAAACAGCGAACAAAAACGTTTAGAAGCCAAGACTCAGGAGGCCGATTTAATGGCAGCACAAACTTACCGGGGAATGGCAGCTTTTACCATTGCCGCTGTAATTCTATTGATTATTATATTGGCATTATTTTTCCGTAACCTTCAAAAAAATAAGATCTATCAGCAAATACTGAAGCAAGCTAAAGCTGAAGCCGAAGGCCTGGCCAAAGCCAAAGAAATGTTTGTTGCCACGGTCAGCCACGAAATGCGGACACCGGTAAACGCCATCTATGGATTAACCGAGCAAATGCTCAGGAAAACAAATTCAAAAGAAATGACCGCTGATTTGAACGTGGTCTACAAATCAGCAGAACACCTAATTGCATTGGTCAATGATACGCTTGATTTTTCGAAAATCGAATCACAGAAATTACAAATTGAACAAATTGATTTCTTACCTGATGAAGTTATAACTGAAATTCAGACTCTTCATCGGGATTCGGCACAAAAAAAAGGTATTAAATTAATCTTCAGTAATAATACAGATAAGAACCTGGTGCTTCTGGGTGACCCTATCCGCCTGAAGCAAATACTGATCAACCTGATTACCAATGCCATTAAATTTACGAATCAGGGACAGGTCATGCTGACTGTTTCCGGAGAGGAAACTTCGGAACAAAGTTACCTGCTGCGATTTGAAATTTTGGATACAGGCATTGGAATTTCAAAAGAAGACCAGCACCTGATTTTTGATGAGTTTGTTCAATTGAATACCGATCTCACCCAAAAACAGCGTGGAGCCGGGTTAGGTTTATCCATCGTGAAGAAGCTGATAATCCTGCAAGATGGGAAAATAGATGTGGAAAGTACACCCGGAAAAGGAACCCAATTTTTCATTCAAATCCCATATCAAAAAGGGAATCCGGATAATATCAAGAAAAGGTCGGATGAGCAACTGCTAATCCCATCATGGTTCGGGAAGCTCCATTTCCTAATTGTTGACGATGAAGAATTTAACCTTTACCTGATCAAAAATATCCTGAATGCATGGGGAGTTTCGTTTACTGAAGCTTACAACGGACAGGAAGCTGTTGAGCTAGCCTTGAAGAACTCGTATGACCTTATACTCATGGACATCAGAATGCCTGTAATGGATGGATACGAGGCAACAAAACAGATTTTAAAATATTGCCCCACAACCAAAATCATTGCATTGACTGCTACCACCAAATCTACGGATGTTCAAAACATAGAGTTGGCAGGGATGCATGCTTTTTTGCAGAAACCGTTTGCTGAACCAGACTTGCTCGCTACCATTCAAAAATTATTTCCTGAGAAAACAGAGGACTCCTACCCGGAATCTGGCAGCAAAGATAAAACCTTTGAGCTCGATGAATTGGAGCGAATTTCAGGAGGCGATGCTGCTTTCTTCAAAGAAATGGTGAAAATTTTTATCCGTTCGAGCGAAAACGCTTTGGCAAAAATCCATCACGACTTTGAAATCTCCGATTGGGCTGGAATGGCTGAGTCGGCGCACAAGCTTGCAGCTCCGGCCAAACATTTACAGGCAAATGTGCTGTACCAACTCTTAAAACAACTTGAAAATTGTACAGAAGATACCAATCAGGATGAGCTAAAAAAACTGATTGTGTTTATTGAAGACGAAATCAGACACATTAATTCAATCCTCAAACAAAAACTCGCGGGCGAATAGATCAGATTCGAACTTTCGAGAAGTAAAATATTTTCTCAAAATGAGAATCCGATAACCTGAGTAAGCTAAAAACTTGCTACCTTGCAAAACCTGATCGATATTCAAAGAAACAAATCACAGTATAAATGTCAGAAAAAGCCTTCAAAATATTTGTCGTTGAAGATGATGAATGGTACAGCCGATTGCTGGTTCATACCTTGTCGCTCAATCCCGATTACGAAATACAGTCCTTTGGCACCGGAAAAGAATGCCTGGCTAATTTACATCAGGAGCCAGATATTATTACTTTGGATTACCGGCTTCCCGACATGAAGGGACTGGATGTGTTGAAGCAAATTAAGGAAATAAACGATGACATTCAGATCATCCTGATTTCGGAACAAGACGATATTGGTGTGGTGGTTACCTTACTTCAAAACGGAGCCTTCGACTACATAGTCAAGTCGAAAGATATCCGTGAGCGCTTGCTCAATACGGTCAATAACATCAGGCAGGGCAGCAACCTGAAAAAAGAAATTGTGAATTTGCGGCAAGAAGTCAAGAAGAAATACACCGACCAAAATACCATTATCGGTAACAGTGCGGCAACCCGAAAAGTATATGAACTGATTGAAAAAGCCATACGGACGAACATAACGGTGACTATAACCGGTGAAACTGGCACCGGCAAAGAACTGGTTGCCAAAGCAATACATTACAGTTCGAACCGTTCGAAGCAACCATTTGTTGCCGTAAATGTGGCAGCTATCCCGAAAGAACTGATTGAAAGTGAGCTATTTGGACACGAAAAAGGCGCTTTTACCGGAGCTGCTTTCCGCCGGATTGGTAAGTTCGAAGAAGCCAACGGTGGCACTCTATTTCTTGACGAAATGGCTGAAATGGATATTTCGTTGCAAGCCAAATTGCTCCGTGCGCTTCAGGAAAAAGAAATTATCAGGATTGGTAGCAATATTCCTGTAAAATTTGATTGTCGTATCATAATTGCCACGAACAAAGACCTTCAGGAAGAAATCAAAAAAGGAAATTTCAGACAGGATCTTTATTATCGCCTTTACGGACTTCCCATCGAACTACCACCTTTGCGCGAACGGGAAAACGACGTGATCATTTTGGCGAAACATTTTATTAGCATCTTCTGCAAAGAAAATAAAATGACCACCAAAATTCTAACCCCCGAAGCATCGGCCCGGTTGCTCTCCTATTCGTTTCCTGGAAACATCCGTGAATTAAAGTCGGTAATAGAACTAGCAGTCACGTTGGCCGACCAGCACGAGATTTCAGCCGATCACATTGTGCTGGGCAGGGGGATGGATTTTCTCGATGACCTATTCAGCAAGGAATTAAGCCTTCGCGAATACGATCTTCGGATTGTCAGGAAATTTCTGGATAAGTACGATAATAACATCAAAATGGTCGCTGAAAAACTTGACCTTGGCGTTGCAACCATCTACCGCATGTTGAAAGAAGATATTAAAGAATAACCCAACCTCCATTTCAAATTCTTATCACTTCAGTATTTTATTTGATCAATTTGATAAAATCAGATTTCGTCAAATTTAATTATAAAATTAATAATGAGCTACTTACGCAAATCATGCGATAATGGCATAGGCATTGCAATGCTCTAAACCGAAATCAGACAGCATTGATGCTAACGAGAGAGATTAAAGATGAAGGATAAAGTGTAATAGCTGTCTGATTTTTGAAATTGGAAACCCTTTTATTTAATAAATACAAATCATGGAAACACAAAAATCACCGATGACGATCATAATCGTCGCATGTTTAATTTTGATTAGCGTTATTGGCGGCGGAGTATATGTATACAACCAAAAACAAGATGAAATCAAAACGCTAACGATGGAAAAAAGCGATTTGAATCAAACGATTCAAAAGAGAGATTCAGTAGTGAACGATATGGAAGGCACATTTGCCGAAATTGAAAGCAACATGTCTTTCATTAGAGAAAAAAGAAGCCAGATTGCTACCCTGCAAACAGAAGGCGGCAAAAACAAAAAACAGTTAATTGCAGAAGATGTAAAACTGATGAATACCATGCTCGAAGAAAGCAGCAAGAAAATTGCCGAACTACAAGAAAAATTGAGAAAGTCTGGTATAAATGTTAAATCGTACGAAAAGAGAATTCAGGCTCTAAACGAAACCATTGAAACTCAGAACACCGAAATTGCTGCATTGAAAAAAGAAATTGAAGGCAAGAATGCCAGCCTGGCTGAATTCGACACAAAGGTCAAAACACTGAATACCAACATCCAACAACAGTCTGACACCATTAATTACAAACAAAAGGTAATTATCGACAAAACCGACAAACTGAATACAGCTCACTTTGCCTTGGGAACTTTCAAGAAACTAAAAGAAGAAGGAATTCTTACCCGCGAAGGTGCAATTCTTGGAGTTGGTGGTGGCAAAGCAATCCAGGGAAACTTTGATACGAAATATTTCACTGACGTGGACATTCGCAAAACAAAGACTATCCCTTTAAATGTAAAGAAAGCGGTTGTAATTTCAGAACATCCAAGCAGTTCATATAAACTGGTGGAAGAAAACGGACAAATTGCTTATTTGCAAATTGAAGATCCTGCAGAATTCTGGAGAATCTCGAAATATGCCGTTATTCAGGTAAAATAATTCAATCACCTCATGCAATCCTCAACAAACAGAAATAAAGCCATGAGAAAATCCAGATAGTTAAAGGATTGCATGAATTCTGGACAATTTAGGAGGGCTTCGTTTTAAGCCCAAGGAAGTTGTACTATATATAAAAGGCTGTCAGGAAATACCTGACAGCCTTTCACTTTTTATGTATTTGTTAAGATCAAATAATGCCCAATGATTTGCCAACTTTTATAAATGCTGCAACAGCCTGATCAATTTGTGCCTTAGTGTGTGCTGCCGATAACTGCACCCTGATTCGAGCCCTGCCTTTAGGGACTACCGGGAATACAAACCCAATCACATAAATACCTTCTTTCAGTAATTCATCGGCAAATTTTACAGCCAAAGGCGCATCGTAAATCATTACCGGGACAATGGCAGTGGTTCCTTTAACCAGATCAAATCCGGCAGCTTCCATTTTGCTACGGAAATAGGTTGCATTTGCCATCGTTCGTGCCGGAAGTTCAGCCGACTCCGTTAATAGATCGAGTACTTTTGAGGTTGCGCCAACAGTTGCAGGAGCCAAAGTATTCGAGAACAAATACGGGCGCGACCGCTGACGAAGCATTTCAATAATTTCTTTTCTTCCTGAAGTACAACCACCGTTTCCGCCGCCAAGCGCTTTGCCGAAGGTTGTGGTAATAATATCGATCTTTCCGAGCAAATCGAAATGCTCTGCAGTTCCCCTGCCTGTCTTACCAATATAACCCGAAGCATGCGAATCGTCAACCATGATCAGTGCATCATATTTCTCGCACAGTTCAACAATCTCCGGAAGTTTAGCCAAATCACCATCCATCGAGAATACCCCATCGGTAACTACCAAACGATATTTAAGCGATTGAGATTCTTTCAGGCAATTCTCCAGTTCAGCCATATCCGCATGTTTGTATCGCGCCCGCTGAGCTTTGCACAAACGTACTCCATCGATGATTGAAGCATGGTTCAGTTCATCGGAGATGATGATACTATCTTCGCCCAACAGTGGTTCAAAAACGCCCCCATTGGCATCAAAAGCGGCACAATATAAAATGGTATCTTCCGTTCCCAGAAATTCAGACACTTTTTGTTCCAGCTCCTTGTGAATCTGTTGTGTTCCACAGATAAAGCGAACCGATGAAAGACCAAAACCCCATTTCTCCATGGTTTGCTGTGCAGCCTTAATTACTTCAGGATGATTAGCCAGTCCCAGATAGTTGTTGGCACAAAAATTCAACACCAACTGATTGCCCCCAACCGAAATCTCAGAGCTTTGCGACGAAGTGATTATCCGTTCATTTTTATACAAACCTTGCTCTTTCAGTTCACCTAGCGTACGCGCTAAGTCTTCTTGAATTTTTCCGTACATGATGGTAATTTTTAATAATGTAACAAAGTAATGGATTCACGGCCTTTAAAAAAGTGATAAATGGCAGTACCGATTTTTTTTGCAAAGATATGTCGTAATCATATCAGGATGTTCAAACAATTCATTTTAAAAGATGAATTTTAACCCATTTTCAATAAATCAGAAAATAATACTGCGTTTCTGCCTGTATCAGATTTTTTTTTCATTATTTGGCTGTTGTTTTTATTGGGAATTCAAAAACAAAAGATATGAAAACTCTGGTTTTGACCGGAATCCGGAAAATTGAGATGACTGACAAGCCGATCCCGGTTTTGAAGAATGCAAACGATGTTTTGATCAGAATCAAGACTGTAGGCGTTTGCGGATCGGATATTCATTATTTTTCCGCCGGAAAAATCGGGAGCCAGGTGGTTGAATTTCCTTTTGCCGTCGGGCACGAATGTTCGGGCATTGTTGTGGAAACAGGCAGCGCTGTTACCCGCCTGAAAGCCGGCGATTTGGTTGCCATCGACCCCAGTGTTCATTGCGGGGTTTGCGATCAATGCCTGGCCGGACGCCCACACACCTGTCGCAAAAATATGTTCCTTGGCTGTCCCGGCCAATTAGACGGATGCCTATGCGAGTACATCGTCATGCCCGAATTCTGCTGCTTCGAACAGATTGGCGCGCTTAATCCAACCGAAGCCGCGCTTGTTGAGCCTTTAACCATCGGAACATACAGCGTTGAACTGGCAAATAACAACTTTCAGAACAAAACTATTGGTATATTCGGAGCAGGCCCAATCGGGTTAAGCGTTTTGATGGTGTTGAAATCAATGGCTGATTGTACTATTTTCGGCTATGAGCCGTTAGAGTACCGGCGCCGGAAAGCAACCGAATTGGGAGCGAACTACACATTTAACCCACTCGAAACGGATGCATTTAAAATGACCAGTGAAGTTGAACCGCTTTTGCTCGATCTGGTATTTGATTGCAGCGGAGAACAGAAAGCGATTGACGATGCAACCCGAATCCTGAAACCGGGAGGAAAGCTAATTTGTACCGGCATCCCTCCTGAAGGAAGATATACTTTCGACATGGATATGATGCGCCGAAAAGAGATAACGATTGTCAATGTTCGTCGCCAAAATCATTGTGTAGAGAAATCGATTGACCTGATTAAGAACGGATTGCCCGTAGAGCAAATGGTTACCCATCATTTCAAACCTGAAGCTACGCAAGAAGCTTTTGAAATGGTCGCAGACTATCAGGATGGGGTGATTAAAGCCATGATCGATTTTTTCTAACGTGATTCTTTTGAGAAAAATTCAGAATAAAAGCTAAAAGTATTGCACCGAAGATAGATTTTCATTTATATTCGCCCCAGAAGATTTATTAAAATTTTTCATATAATTGCACTAAAATATTAATCAATGAATCCAAGTAAACCCAGAGTAATTAAGGATTACGACAAGCTCGATCCGGAAATTCAGGAAAAGATTAAACTTGAATATCCAAGCGGATACAGTGAGAACCTAATCTATTTTACGAACAAAGACGGCAAGCGGGTAAGTGCATTGCCTTTCGAAACAGATGATAAATATTATCTGGTTCGGATGACAGTTTATGAAGCCGAAAAAATCATCGAGGAAGATGATGATTACGACAGCACAGGCTCGCTTAAGGATAGTGCGAAGGAAGAATATGAAACCAAATATGGTGATGACGATATCCTTGCCGCCAGTGATGATGTTGACGAAATTGATGATGTTGCCGACGACGACTTCGACGATGATGACGACGATGACGGTGGCGATGATGATGACGAGGATTAATTCCCGTATTAACAAATCTTCAAAACTTTCTTGTGCTGGATCATTTCCATCCAACACTAAGTTGGCTTAAATAATGTATATCAGGATGTTGAAAAAGCAATTTGCTTTTCACTCCTGAATACACTTAGCCATCTGAGATTCATTCTCAGTGAGGGGTCTCCTCAAAATTAAGCTCATGATTCTTTTATTTTCAGAAATCGAGCCTGAGCTGATCGGCCAGATTGGCAAATGTGATCCGGTGATAATGCGTAATCCCGATTTCCCTGACCAACTTCCGATGATGTAACGTTGGGTAACCTTTGTTTTTCGACCAATCGTATTGTGGAAATTCCTGATCAATGATGTCCATGTAATCGTCGCGGTAAGTCTTTGCAAGTATGGATGCCGCAGCAATGGGCAGAAACTTACCGTCGCCCTTGATAATACAGGTGTGTGAAATCTCTGGATAAGCTTTAAACCGGTTTCCATCGATAAGCAGATGCTGCGGTTGTATTTTGAGTTGCGCAACAGCACGGTGCATAGCTAAAAACGAAGCATTTAAAATGTTGATCCGGTCGATTTCATGATTGTCGACTATACCTACAGCAAAAGCCAGAGCTTGCTCTTCAATAACCGGGCGAAGTGTGTATCGCTGTTTCTCGGTTAGTTTTTTCGAATCGTTGAGCAAATCATTCTCGAAATTTCCAGGAAGTATTACCGCCGCTGCAAACACCGGACCGGCCAAACAGCCACGCCCAGCCTCATCGCAACCCGCTTCCAGTCTATCTTTTTGCAGAAATAATTGAAGTTTATCCTTTTTCACTTTTGCCTTTTTACTTATGCCTTGAATCAGGTATTTGCACAAATTTGGATGCTTCCCCAAAGCAATTCAGCCGTTTTGTCCCAGCTAAATTTCTCTTTCTGAACAAATCCCTTTTCAATGAGCGAATCCCGAAGGTCTTTTTCCTGATAAATCCGGATCATGGCGTCTTTGATCTGGCTTAATGAAAATGGATCGACGTAAAGCACTGCATTGCCACCCACTTCAGGCAAAGAAGTTGTATTTGAACAAATTACAGGAACTCCTGCATTCATTGCCTCGATGACCGGAATGCCAAAACCTTCGAAATATGGCACAAAAGTGAGTGCCAGCGATGCGCCCAACACGTGATGTAGCTGATCATTATTAAGCCTTCCGGTAAAAACTACATCGTCTTTATAGCGCATTCCTTCGTAGGTTAGCTCAATATCGCTGGTTTTAAACATGCTCTCACCAATAATCAGCAATTTAATATCCGAATCAACCGAAGTTCGGAAAGCATCAAAAGCACGCAACAATCCACATATATTTTTGCGCGGGTGAAGCGATCCGATAAACAGAAAGTAATCTTTCCCACTCGAATACTGTGTTTTTGTACTCAAATTTTCATCAACTGAAGTAGGCGTATAAGTGGTATTTACTCCATTATAAACCACATCAACTTTGTCGGAATCAATTTTATAGGTGCGGTTAATATCTTCCTTCGAGAAATACGATACCGTTACAATTCGCTTAGCTTTCCGGGCAAACTTTGGGAAAAAGTAATTGTAATATTTCGCCTTCAGCCATGGCAAATCTTTGGGCCGGTGGGCAAAATTAATGTCGTGAATGGCAGCCAACTGGTTAACCCGCGTATTCAACGACAAATAGCCATCAGGCGAGAAAAACAAATCAGCCTTGTACTTCCTTAAAATTCGTGGAATCTGAAGTTCGAACCAGATAAACCACAAAACAGGATGTCGGGTTGGTGGCGACAAAACAATCGGAGTTACGTTATCAGAAAAAATAAACTCGTTGGCATAAGGGCGATCGAATATGAACAGGAACTGATGTTCCGGATGTTCGCAGGTTATCCGCGACAAAGTTTCGCGGGTAAACCAGCCAATCCCTTCTAGTTTTTCGGGCAGAAGCAAACGCGTATTTACGGCAATTATCATGGGAGTTCGAATTATAATCAAATGTACAAAGTCTGTTCAAAAAATTGCTACTTTTGATTCACTTTAATCAAACCAGGAAAAGCAACCCGATTGAAACGGAAGTTTATTACAAATCTTTTACTGCTCCTTTTTCTGAATGTTTTAATTAAACCTTTCTGGATATTCGGAATCGACCTCACCGTACAAAACCTGGTGGGCGATGAAAGCTACGGATTATATTTCTCCCTCCTGAATTTTTCGATGATCCTGAATATTCTGCTCGACTTCGGTATAACCAGTTACAACAACAAAAACATTGCTCAGCATGGCCAGTTGCTGAAAAAACACATCAGCAACATTGTTGGATTAAAGTTTTTGCTGGCAGGAATTTATGCGGTGGTTTGCATGACTACGGCCCTGATCATTGGGTATAAACAAATTCAACTTCACCTGCTCGCTTTCCTGATATTAAACCAGTTTCTCATCTCATTCACGTTGTATCTGCGCTCAAACATTAGCGGGCTTCATTTATTCCGCACCGACAGCCTATTGTCGGTACTCGACCGATCGCTGATGATCATTATTTGCTCGGTACTGTTATTTACCAACATTACAAACCACGCCTTCAAAATCGAATGGTTTGTTTACGCGCAATCAGCCGCGTATTTCAGTACCAGCATCATCACGCTGGGCGTGGTTTTAGCACGGACGGGCAAGCTTAAATTCTATTTCGACCGCAAATTTTTTATCGTTTTTCTACGAAAAAGTTACCCATATGCATTGCTTATTTTGCTGATGTCGTTCTACAACCGAATTGATTCGGTGATGCTCGAACGACTGTTGCCCGACGGAAAAGAACAGGCCGGGATTTATGCTCATGCGTTTCGGTTGCTCGATGCGGTTTCGATGTTTGGCGTTTTATTTGCCGGTTTATTGCTGCCAATTTTTGCGCGAATGATCAAACAGAAGGAAGACATCGGGCCGATGGTTCAGTTTTCATTTTTGCTTCTGTTCGTTCCGGCAGTTATTATCAGCTTTTCCTCCGGATTTTATGATCAGGAAATTATGCTTTTACTGAAATACAGTCACAACGAGCTTTCTGCTTCTATTTTTCAGCTGCTGATGGTTAGTTTTTTGGGCGTTGCTACTACCTATATTTTTGGCACACTGCTTACAGCAAACGGCAGCATCCGGCAGCTCAACTTTATGGCTGTTATCGGGATGGGATTAAACATTGGGTTGAATTTAATCCTGATCCCTCATATTCAGGCTTTGGGCTCGGCCTGGGCCAGCCTGACAACCCAACTTTTTACGGCATTGGCCCAAACCATACTTGCAGTTGTTATCTTGAAACTGACAATCAACTACCGGTTAATAGGCAAACTGATTTTGTTTGTTTGCTTTGTATTTCTGGCAGGCTATTTTAGCCGGCAGATAAATGTATGGTATCTGGGATATGCCGTTATGATCGGAGCCAGTATTGCATTTGCTTTTATTTCCCGCCTGATTAACCTGAAAGCATTGACAGAAATTATCCGAAACGATCAACAGGCATGAGCAAAAGATTAACTCCGGAAGATTTGCAAAACGAGAATGAATACGAACTCTTGACAGAGGTTTCGCATCAAAAGCTGCGCGAGTTTGTGGTGGAACAAATCGTCGAAGAAAAATATGTGATCCGTATTTATTCCATCTATCAACTGATCATGATGATAGTATTTGCATTTCTTCTAACCAGAGGAATTGTCCTTTCGATCAAAGGATATTCCGGTATCCTAATCGAAATTGGTTTATCAATCGTTTTTTCGCTTTCAGCGCTGATCATCATTCACGAACTTCTACATGCCTTGGCCTACCTGATTACCGGAGCACGTCGAATCTCATTCGGCGTAATCCCCAAAAAATTCATCTTTTATGCCTTGGCCGACCGACAAGTAATTACGGCAAGAGCTTTTCATATCGTTGCGTTGACTCCGTTTATCGTTGTGAAACTCATTTGTCTGGCTGGCTTCATCGTATTTTACAACCAGCAGCTGATATATTCTTTCCTGAGTGTGATGTGCCTGCATTCGTTATTTTGTGCAGGCGATATCGCGATGCTTGCCTTTTATCGAATTCACAAGGGAAAAGAAATTTACAATTTCGACAACAAAAGCGAAGGGAAAACTTATTTTTACAGCCGAAAAATTAGAACATAAAATATGACAATTCTTGAAACCGTTGTTATTGCCATTGTAGAAGGAATTACCGAGTTTCTGCCGATATCATCAACAGGACATATGGCACTAACGTCTGCAATACTTGGAATAGAAAAAGACGCATTCACGAAACTCTTTATCGAAAATATCCAGTTCGGAACCATCATCTCGGTGATTATCCTCTATTGGCGTAAATTTCTAGACTTCAGAAAACTAAGCTTTTACTACAAGCTTTTTATTGCTTTTCTTCCCGCTGCATTTGTGGGTGTGCTGCTAAAAAAACACATCGATCAGGTTCTGGAAACACCTCTTTTCATTGCAATTGTTTTATTCCTGGGAGGTATTTTACTGTTATTTGTCGATGGATGGTTTAATAAACCTAAGATTGATCGGGAGGAAGACATCACCTATAAAAATTCTATTTTGATTGGAATATTTCAGGTTGTTGCTATTATTTTACCTGGGTTCAGTCGGAGTGCTGCAACAATAGTAGGTGGTATGCAACAAAAGTTGACCAGAAAAACAGCCGCAGAATTCTCCTTCTTCTTAGGCGTGCCATCTTTGGCCGGAGCCTTCGCCAAAAGCCTTTGGGATGCATGGAAAGAAACTCCTGAGATACTAACATCAAGCAATATTAAACTACTGGCCTTGGGTAATTTGATCGGATTTCTAGTAGCCATTATTGCCATCAAAACCTTCATCACGTTCCTTCAGAAACACGGATTTAAAGTATTCGGCTGGTACCGCATTGTGGTTGGGCTGATCCTGATTACCTTGCTGATGATGGGTATTGATTTGAAGGTAGTGTAACAAATCGGGGCTAAAGCCCAAACACAGCAGCATTCTCAAGTCCGTCACATGAATGTGACGCAAAGGATAGCGTATTGATCATTGATTGAGCCATATCTATTGCAAAATTATTTTGGAAATAGGGGTAAAGCCATTTCTCATTGTCTTGTCTGAAAAGTCATTGAAGATGAGAACTTGCTTTTTTTTGACAATCCTTTTCATGTTCCAGTTTCATACACTATTTGCGTGTACTATTTTTAATTCGGTGGAAGGAAACTCAGTTCTGGTTGGGAATAATGAAGACTATGACGATACCAATGTTTCCATCCGGTTTTACCCTTCTTCAGGTGGCAAATACGGGCGTGTATTACTCAAAATCAATAAAAGCGATTACCCGTTTGGAGGCATGAACGACCATGGTTTGTTTTTCGACTGGTGCGCTTTGCCCCGAAGATCGAACATTAAATTTCCTTCGGACAAGAAAAAGTTTAAAGGAACCCTTTGCGAAAAAATGCTTGAAGAATGTGCTACAGTAGATGATGCCATTAATCTATACAACAAATACAACGATCCATGGCTTTACGAAGGACACATGATGATTGTTGATAAAACCGGGGCATCAACCGTTATTGAATGGGGCGCCAACAGCCTTGCAATAATTAAAAAAACTACCAAATACCAGGTACTATCCAACTTCAATTTAACCGACCCGAAACTAGCTGGCTGGTATCCGTGCCAACGATACAACAATGCAAGTAAAACGCTGAAAGAAAATTCGGTTCATTCTATTGGCCTGTACAAAAAGATATTGGATTTAGTACACCAGGAAGGCCAGTATCCGACCATATACTCGAATATTTACGAACTTGACAAGGGGATTGTACAAATTTTCAGGAATCACAACTTCGAAAATGCAGTTGTAATAAACCTGGAGCAAGAGCTAAAAAAAGGACAGAAATTCTACCGGTTGTTTGATATTTTTAGCAGCTTAAGATTGAATGCCCCTGAACAAAGCCAAGTTGTCCCAGCCGGACCGGTAATATTCAAATGGAACAGTAATGCAACTAAATATGAATTATATTGCTCGAAAGATTCATTGTTTCCCAATTCAGTTCCAATAAACATTGACCATTCCGGAATTAAAAAAGCCAGGTTTAATTATGGCATCCTGTTAATACTTCCGGGAATCCTTTTTTTTCGGAGGTTCGGAAAAACGAAACGATCATTAGCTATGAGCCTGATGGCGATTGCACTAATTTTTTCATGTAAAAAAGAGGACTTAATTTTTGAGACAATTGATATCCCGCAAGTTAGTGATGAATCGTATACAATAGACAGCCTCGAATCGGGGGTAGTCTATTACTGGAAAATTGCCGGATATGATAATTCGGGTTTTAAAACAGAAAGCAGTGTTAAAACTTTCCTCCATAAGTAAGTCACATCCATTTGAGGGCAAAGGCTGTATGTTTAGATCAGCCTATGCTTTCATATTAAGCATTATCCTTCGCCGTTGGCTTCAGTCAATAGACACATGAAATCAGAATGATTGAATTCTGTTGATTGCCGTATTAATCCTCCCAATCGTTTCTTCCTTCCCAACTATCTCGAAGATTTCAAACAAATCCGGGCCACTACTTCCTCCGACTAATGCCAGACGGATTGGAACCATCACTGCTCCAAATCCCCATTCTTTTTCAGTCATAAATGCCGAAAAAGTTTCTTTGATGGATTCGGCTCTCCAGTCGGTAATGGTTTCGAAAAGCTCTGTAATAGCTTGCAGTTTTTCGTTGGTATCGGCTTTCCATTTCGATTTCACAGTCTTTTCGTCATAGCTTTCCGGAGCCTGAAAGAAAAAATGTGCCTGTGCCCAAATGTCTTTCACAAATTCGCAGCGCTCCTTAATCATGCCAACAATGCGTTCGAGTTGCTGAGGGTCGGGATCAATTCCCTTTTCTTTCAGTTCAGGTAAAACCAATGCAGCCAACTCTGCAGCCGATTTCTGCTGAAGGTAATGACGGTTAAACCATTTGGCTTTCTCGGGATCAAACCGTGCGCCCGATTTGACCACCCGGGTCAGGTCGAAACTTTCGATCAGTTCATCAATCGAGAAGAATTCCTGTTCTGTGCCTGAATTCCAACCCAAAAGGGCCAGCATATTGACAAAAGCTTCAGGAAAATAACCATCTTCGCGGTATCCACGGTACGATTCACCTGTTTCCGGATTATTCCAGAGAAGCGGGAAAACAGGGAATCCCATTTTATCGCCATCGCGTTTGCTTAGTTTTCCTTTTCCTTCAGGTTTCAGGATGAGCGGAAGATGCGAAAAGCGCGGACGGTTTTCGGAAATACCCAGCGATTCGTACAATAATACATGCAGGGGCATCGACGAAAGCCATTCTTCGCCGCGGATCACGTGAGTAATGTTCATCAAATAATCGTCGACCACATTGGCCAAATGGTAGGTTGGCATACCGTCAGACTTATACAAAACTTTATCGTCGAGCTGGTTGGTATTGAACGACACGCGACCGCGAATCAAATCTTCTTCAACAATATCGCGGTTTTCAGGCATTTTGAAACGAATAACATAGTGTTCTCCGCTTTGCAACCTTGCCTGAACTTCTTCCGAAGAAAGTGTTAGCGAGTTTTTTAATCCGTTGCGGGTATGCAAATCGTACGAAAAAACCTGCTTGTCGGCTTCGGCCTGTTTCCGGAGCTCATCCAGCTCTTCAGCCGTATCAAATGAATAATAGGCATTCCCATTTTCAATCAGTTGATCGGCATATTTTTTATAGATCGGCTTTCGCTCACTCTGGCGATATGGGCCTAAATCGCCACCAAAACCAACACCTTCGTCGGGTACCAAACCGCACCATTTCAGCGATTCGATGATATATTCTTCGGCTCCTGGCACGTACCTGTTCTGATCGGTATCTTCGATGCGCAACAGAAAATCGCCACCATGCTTTCTGGCAAATAAATAATTGAATAAGGCTGTCCTCACTCCTCCCATGTGCAACGGGCCTGTTGGACTTGGGGCAAAACGTACCCTCACTTTTCTTTCCATGATTCTGCTGATTAAATTTTCGCCACAAAGATAATATTTCTGAAGGGAGAGCATCGCTTTTAGCCTGACAGCAAACAAAAATTCGGATTACTGACATCCCACAACAGAACATTTGATGATATTAACATGATTTTTAACAAGCTTACTGAAAAATGATTTGCAGATAACCATATATCCATATCTTTGCGCTCTCATTTTTCCATTAATTATCTATAAGTCATCGAATGAAACGTTTTTTAGCAATTGTCGCATTCATTCAGGTTATCACGCCTGGAATGGTAAAAGCGGACGAGGGGATGTGGTTGCCGGCTTTGATTGAGAAGCTGAACATCAACCAAATGAAGCAGGAGGGATGTTCGCTTAACGCTGAAGATATCTACAGCATTAACCATTCAAGTTTGAAAGATGCGGTTGTTGCGCTTGATCACGGGTCGTGTACCGCCGAGTTAATATCGGATGAAGGTCTTTTGTTGACCAACCACCATTGTGGTTTTGACGAAATTCAGGAACACAGCTCAGTCGATCATGATTATCTGCAAAACGGATTCTGGGCGAAAACGAAAGAAGAAGAATTGCCCAATGTAGGCAAAACAGCTTCTTTTTTGATCCGTTTTGAAGACGTTTCTGAAAAAGTTTTAGCTGGATTAAACGACCAGATGAGTACTGACGAACGAAACAAAAAAGTTCGTGAAGTATCGAATGAAATTGAAAAGGAAGCCACTGGAGATACCCATTACGAAGCCCGTGTTCAGGCTTTATATAATGAAAACAGGTATTACCTGTTTATCTATGAGACCTTCCGTGACATTCGCCTGGTTGGGGCTCCACCTCAATCGATGGGCAAGTTTGGCGGCGACACCGACAACTGGATGTGGCCGCGCCACACGGCCGACTTTAGTATGTTTCGTATTTACTGCGACAAAGATGGGAAACCTGCTTCCTATTCAAAAGACAACATTCCGTACAAGCCCAAACACCATCTGCCTATTTCGCTGAAAGGTTATAAAATGGGCGATTTTGCAATGATATTGGGCTATCCGGGCAGCACCAACCGCTACAAAACCTCGTATGGAATTGAATATACGATGAATGTTACCAATCCAATCCGCATTAAAGTGCGTGAAGAAAAGCAACGCATCATGCAGGAATTTATGAGTACTTCGCGCAAAGCAAGAATCATGTATTCGGCTAAATATGCCCGTAGCTCAAACTACTATAAATACAGCATCGGGCAAAACGAAGGACTTCAGCACCTGAATGTTCTTGAAAAGAAAAGGAAACTGGAAGATCAGTTTACGAAATGGGTAAACGCCGACGGGCAACGCAAAGCCAAATATGGCGAAGCGCTCAGCCTTATTGCCAATTCGTACAAAAATACGGAAGACGAAAAAGCATTCGAATACATGGTTGAATCGATGGTTCGGGGCCCGGAAATTTTCTACTTCGCCTATCGTACCCGCCCATTGTACGACGCATTAAAATCGGACAAAAACTCGGAACACGTTAGCCTTGCCAGCGAACGGGTAAGGGGTGGGCTGGATGAATTCTTTAAAGATTACGATTCGGAAACCGACCAGAAAATCTCAGCCGCACTTTTCAAAATTTACGAAGAAAACGTTGACCCGCAATATCACCCGCCTTTCTTTAAGACTGTAAAAGCGAAATACGGCAACGATTTCGAAAAATACACCAAAGATTTGTATGCCAAATCAATCTTTGGAAGCGAGGAAAGATTGGTCCGTTTCTTTGAAGCTCCAAAAGCCAAAGTTCTTGAAAAGGATCCGCTATTTCAGGTATCTTTGGAAATTTTCAGGATGATGGGGTTAATTGGCGATGAAACGGGCAAAACAACAGAAGCTCTTGAAAAAGGAAATCGATTGTTTGTTGGTGGACTGATGGAAATGGAAGCAGACAAAAATTTCTATCCCGATGCCAATTCAAGCATGCGGTTAACTTACGGAACTGTTGGCGATTACATTCCACGCGATGCAGTGAAGTATAACTATTTCACCACCTTGAAAGGCTACATTGAAAAAGAAATTCCGGGCGATGATGAGTTTGATGTTCCGGCTAAACTAAAAGAACTTTATTACGCCAAAGATTACGGCCGTTACGCCGATGCCGACGGAAACCTTCGAACTTGCTTCATGACCAACAACGACATCACCGGCGGAAATTCCGGAAGTCCGGTAATCAATGGTAAAGGCGAATTGATCGGGATTGCATTTGACGGCAACTGGGAAGCCATGAGTGGCGATATTGCCTTCGAAAACGATTTGCAGAAGTGCATCAACGTTGACATCCGTTTTGTGCTGTGGACCATTGATAAAATGGGTGGTGCGAAAAACCTAATCGATGAAATGACAATCGTTAACTAAGATCTTATTTATTATATTTGAAAGACCCGTATTTTTGCGGGTCTTTTGGTTTATTGCATAAGTCAAGTTGTCCTCTTCGGTGGCTGAGCTTGTCGAAGCTGAACTTTAAACGTTAAACTTTGAATATTACCATTTATACTGACGGTGCAGCAAAAGGGAATCCTGGTCCGGGAGGCTACGGAACCGTTCTGCTTTCAGGACAATTCCGGAAAGAATTATCGGATGGATTTGAACTGACAACCAACAACCGGATGGAATTGCTGGCCGTAATTGTTGGTTTGGAAGCTCTGAAAATCGAGAACTCAACGGTAACAATTTATTCCGATTCGAAATATGTGGTTGATGCCGTTGAAAAAGGCTGGATATGGAATTGGGTGAAGATCCGGTTTAAAGGCAAAAAAAATCAAGACCTCTGGCTGCGGTTCCTGAAGATTTATCCCAAACATCAGGTGAAATTTGTTTGGGTGAAGGGTCATGCCAACATTCCGGAGAATGAACGCTGCGACCAACTGGCTGTCGCGGCTTCGATGCTGCCCAGGTTAAAGAAGGACAGTGGATATTTAGCCAGCCTGTGATACTTATAAAATCACTATTTTTACCGATCAAAAAAATATCGAATGAACGCCCTTTATAATATCTCAATCCTTTTTTACTCGATCCTGATCAGGCTGGTTGCTCCTTTTAACATTAAAGCGAACCAGATCAGTAAAGGGCGCAAACAAACTTTTGTCGATCTTCAGGCTAAAATTAAACACAACCGGCCAATTGTGTGGGTGCATTGTGCTTCGTTGGGCGAGTTCGAACAAGGACGGCCAATTATTGAGGCCATCCACAAACAACACCCCAGATACCAGATTCTACTGACATTCTTTTCGCCTTCAGGATATGAAATCCGAAAAAACTATGATGTGGCGGATTACATCTGTTACCTGCCAGCCGACACCAAAAAGAATGCTGAAAAGCTGATTGAATTGGTTCGCCCCGAGATCGTATTCTTTGTCAAATACGAATTCTGGTTTTATTATATCCACGAATTAAAGAAAAGGAATATTCCGCTTTATCTGGTTTCGGCCATATTCCGCGAAAACCAGTTGTTCTTCAAAAACTCACCCTGGGGTAAATGGTATCGAAAAATGCTTTTCAGTTTCGAACAATTTTTTGTTCAGGATGACCAATCAGTAAAGTTACTACATGGGGTAGGCATCAAGAATGTGACCAAAGCCGGAGATACCCGGTTCGACCGGGTGGCCGAAATTGCCCGCAACGGAAAGAACATTCCGTTGGTTGAAAAACTGAAGGGAAACAGTTTGTTAGTGGTTGCAGGCAGCACCTGGAAACCTGACGAAGAATTGCTGGTTCAGTACATACATAGCCATCCGGAAACCAAATTTATTATTGCCCCACACGAAACAAAGAAGGCAAATATTGAAAGGTTAATAAGTCTGTTGAAAACCCCGGTTATTTGTTATACAGAAGCGACCGAAGAATCGGTTATGAACAAACAGGTCTTGATTGTTGATACCATCGGAATTCTATCGTCCATTTATAAATATGCAGACTTGTCGTATATAGGCGGCGGTTTTGGTGTAGGCATACATAATACGCTGGAAGCAGCTATCTTCGGAATGCCGATTGTGTTTGGCCCCAATTACCTCAAGTTTAAAGAAGCAACAACGATGGTAGACCTATGCATCGCCTTTCCTGTAAACGATTCCTCTTCATTGAATACAATACTCGACCATCTACTGTCGGACAACGAAAAAAGAAACTCGATTGCCGGCCAATGCGCCCACTTTACAAACCAGAATCTCGGCGCTACTCAAATTATCTTAAACAAAGTTTTCAACAGGTTATAAGTTGCATGGATTGATCTTATCAATCAAACAATAATCTTTTCCAATCGGCTTACATTCAAGTCATTTCCCGAAAAAACAAAACTATTCGTTCAAAAACCGATTAATATTTTTGTAAACTTTTTGTAATATCTAAAATATTAATATTCTAATAATCAATATATTAACATTGACGAGTTGATAACTTCTGTAATTTTTTATAAAATTCGTATCCATTTTTTTAAACTTCCGCCTTATATTGCATACAGCAAAAACAACACAGCGCGAATGTAAAACTTCTTCACGCTAACAACCGATTATCTATTATTAAAGCTCAAATTTTTTGGATTATGACATTTAAAAACGTGGCAGTCGAGCCCCAAACAGAAAAAAGTACGTACTCCCAGGATGAAGCTTATCAGGCTTCGCTGAATTATTTTAAGGGAGATGACCTCGCTGCAAGGGTCTGGGTAAATAAGTATGCATTGAAGGATTCGTTCGGACATCTCTACGAACTTACCCCTGACGATATGCACCGACGTCTCGCGTCAGAAATTGCAAGAATAGAAAAGAACTACGAGAACCCAATGTCCGAAGATGAGATTTTTGCACTTCTGAAAGACTTTAAATACATCGTTCCGCAGGGAGGGCCGATGACTGGAATTGGAAACGACTTTCAGATCGCGTCGCTGTCGAACTGTTTCGTAATAGGCAACGAAGGCCATTCCGATTCGTATGGCGGTATCATGAAAGTTGACCAAGAGCAGGTTCAACTGATGAAACGCCGCGGTGGTGTAGGACACGACCTTTCACATATCCGTCCAAAAGGTTCGCCGGTTAAGAACTCGGCGCTAACCTCAACCGGTATTGTTCCATTCATGGAACGCTATTCAAACTCGACACGCGAAGTTGCACAAGACGGTCGCCGTGGTGCGCTTATGCTTTCTGTTTCTATTAAACATCCGGATGCCGAATCGTTCATCGATGCTAAACTTGAACAGGGAAAAGTTACCGGGGCAAATGTTTCGGTTAAAATACACGACGACTTTATGCGTTCGGTCGAAGCTGGCGAAAAATACATGACCCAGTACCCGATTGACTCAAAAAGCCCAAAATACACCAAAGAAATTGATGCCGACAGCCTTTGGAAAAAGATTGTTCACAACGCATGGAAATCAGCCGAACCGGGAATCCTTTTCTGGGATACCATTATCAAAGAATCGGTTCCTGATTGTTATGCCGATTTGGGATACAAAACTGTTTCGACCAACCCATGCGGCGAAATTCCGCTTTGCCCATACGACAGCTGCCGCTTGATCGCTGTAAATTTATACGCCTACGTCGAAAATCCGTTCACACCTCAGGCTCGCTTCAACTTCGATTTGTTCAAAAAACATGTTCAGGTTGCCCAGCGCATCATGGACGACATTATCGATCTTGAATTAGAGAAGATCAACGGAATACTTGGTAAAATTGACGATGATCCTGAAGCTGAAGATATTAAACACATTGAACGGTCGATGTGGCTGAAAATTCAGACCAAAGCCAAAGAAGGCCGTCGTACCGGAGTTGGTATCACTGCCGAAGGTGACATGCTTGCCGCGCTTGGCCTACGTTATGGGAGCGACGATGCCACTGATTTCAGCGAAGAAATCCACAAAACAGTGGCTTTGGAAGCATACCGCTCATCGGTGATCATGGCCAAAGAACGTGGTGCATTTAAAATTTTCAGCGCCGACCGCGAAAAAAATAACCCGATGATCAAACGGCTGCGCGACGCCGACGAGCAATTGTATCAGGACATGGTGAAATATGGCCGCCGGAATATCGCACTGTTAACCATCGCGCCAACCGGAACAACCAGTTTGATGACACAAACCACTTCAGGAATTGAGCCTGTATTTATGCCGGTTTACAAACGTCGCCGGAAAGTAAACCCGAACGATAAAAATGTAAAGGTCGATTTTGTTGACGAAGTTGGCGATTCATGGGAAGAATATGTTGTTTTCCACCACAAATTTAAAGACTGGATGACAATCAACGGATTCGAACTCAAGAAGAATTATCCTGAGGCCGATTTGGATGCCATGATCGCTAAATCGCCTTATTACAAAGCCACTTCGAACGATGTGGATTGGATGAACAAGGTTCGGATGCAGGGCAAAATCCAGAAATGGGTCGACCATTCCATCAGCGTAACCATCAACTTGCCCGCCGATGCCGATGAAGATCTGGTTGGCAAATTGTATTTCGAGGCATGGAAGAGCGGCTGCAAGGGAGTTACTGTTTATCGCGATGGGTCGCGTTCAGGAGTGCTGATCTCGAATAAAAAAGAAGACGAAGTTGAAGAAAAACCAGACAGCATTTTCCCAACCAAACGTCCGATTGAATTGGAAGCCGACGTTGTTCGTTTCCAGAATTCGAAAGATAAATGGGTTGCTTTTATCGGAACCATCGATGGCCGTCCGTACGAGATTTTTACCGGGCTTTCTGACGACGAAGACGGAATCCTGCTGCCTCGCTCAGTTGTAAGCGGTAAAATAATTAAAAACGTGAATCTTGACGGAACCAAACGCTACGATTTCCAATACACCAACAAACAGGGATATCGGACAACCATCGAAGGACTGTCGTACAAATTCAACCCGGTATTCTGGAACTACGCCAAACTGATTTCGGGAGTTTTGCGCCACGGAATGCCAATCCACAAAGTAGTTAATACCGTGACCAGCCTGCAATTCGACAACGACACCATCAACAGTTGGAAAGCCGGTGTTGCCCGTGCACTGAAGAAATATGTTCCGGACGGGACGGTTGCAGAAGGCGCTATTTGCGGCGAATGCGGATCGAAAAACGTAGTGTACCAGGAAGGCTGTTTGATTTGCCCCGACTGCGGGACATCCAAATGTGGATAATACCACTCAATCCACCAAAATACATGAGGCTGTCCTGCAAAGGCAGCCTCTTTCATTTTTATCGCAAGCACTTGGACAATGCGGTATTGTGCCTCGCAGCAATCGGAAACGTCTTCAACCAATCCGGCAATCCTTCTCTCCTGATAATCTGAATCCAAAGAATTAGAATTAGACTGATTAATATAATTGGAAGTTCAGGAAAGCTCCATATATTTGAGGATTGTTACGAGTTATGCACAAGGGTAAAGTGGACACAGCGCTAAATAAACGATGGTAACAGGATTCATAAATTGGAACGTTGACCCCGAGATCATAAAACTGTTCGGAGTCATTTCGCTCAGATATTACGGTCTTTTGTTTGTGACAGGATTGTTTTTGGGCTATTTCATCGTGAAACGAATTTACATCAAAGAGAATTTGCCTATTGAAAATTTGGAGAAACTAGCTGTCTTCATTTTCATTGGGACGATTGTTGGGGCAAGGTTTGGACACTGCTTGTTCTATGAACCTGAGTATTATCTCAAACATCCATTGGATATAATTTTGCCTTTTAAATGGGATTCCAACGGAAAATTTGAATTTACCGGCTTTCAAGGTTTAGCCAGCCATGGCGGGGCAATCGGCGTATTGACAGCTATTGCTTTGTATTGTAAAAGATCCCAATTTGGCTTTCTGTGGGTTTTAGACAGAGTTGCAATTGCGACGCCTTTAACGGGAGCATTTATTCGATTCGGCAATTTTATGAACTCAGAAATCATTGGAGAACCAACAGGAACAAATTTTGGAATCGTTTTCCAAAGAGTCGATTTACTACCAAGACATCCAACTCAACTATACGAAGCCTTCTCGTACTTGACAATCTTTCTTGTTTTATACTGGATATATTCTAAACGAACAAAAAGACAGGACGGCCATATTTTTGGACTGTTTCTAATTATGCTATTTGGAGTGCGCTTTATATTAGAATTCTTAAAGATTAATCAAGTAGATTTTGAGAACGGGATGATCTTGAATATGGGACAACTTTTGAGCATTCCATTTATTTTGGGTGGAATTGGATTAATCGTGTGGAAAAGAACCCCTATGCAAAACAGCAAAATATCCGGAAAGTCGGGCTTAGGCGATTCGTTGATAGATAATTACAACGCTTCGTAGGAAGTTCTAATTACACCCAGCAAGATGTCTGACAGAACAAAAGAAACAACGAATAACTAAATAACCTTTAATATTAAAACCAATGAAAATTTTGAATTTAACTTTTGTACTCTTCGCCGTAGTATTTCTGGCCGGTTCTTCATCAGCTCAGGACTGGGCCAACACTTCACGTTTCAAAGATGAAAACGCGAAGCTGGCACCCCCTTCATCTGCTGAAAAGCGGGTTGTATTTATGGGCAACTCCATCACCGAAGGCTGGATTAACACAGATCCGGACTTTTTTGCCGGAAAATCATATGTAAATCGAGGCATTAGTGGGCAAACCACACCCCAAATGCTGGTTCGGTTTCGTCCCGATGTGATTAATCTTAAACCGACGGTTGTTGTAATTTTGGCGGGAACCAACGATATTGCCGGCAATACAGGCCCTTCAACACTCGAAATGATTTTGGATAACCTGATTTCGATGGCCGAACTAGCTAAAGCCAACCAAATAAAAGTGGTATTAAGTTCGGTTTTGCCTGCTTTCGATTATCCCTGGAAACCAGGTCTGGAACCTGCTCCAAAGATCGTGAAACTCAATGAAATGATTAAAAACTATGCTGAAAAGAACGACATCGTTTACCTGGATTATTTTTCATCGACGGTTGACGATCGCAACGGCCTGAAAAAAGAATTGTCTGGAGATGGAGTTCACCCAAACCTTGCAGGATATAAAATAATGGAACCTCTCGCAGAAGCCGCGATTAAAAAAGCATTGGGTAAGAAATAGATTAGTTGGGTAACTACTTTAACCAACATTTTTAGAGGCTGTCGTCGTAAGGCAGCCTCTTCTATCCCAGTTTTTATTGTTGTTAATCTTTGTAAAATGGACTCCAATCCTAAAACCATTCGCAGCTACAAATGTTAGTTAGTTTAATGTTGAATAAAGTAATGAAAACTAAACAGCCATCCTTGATACCCATTTTTCGATGAACAATCTCAACTTCAAATACGAACTTTTCTTTGAATTATCGCCTGATTTATTGTGCATTGCCGGATACGATGGTTATTTTAAAAAAGTAAACGCAGCGGTTTCAAAATTACTGGGCTATACCATGGAAGAATTGTATGCCAGGCCCATTAACGATTTTGTTCATTGTGCCGACAAGCGGTCAACACAACTGGCGCGAAACGAACTGGCCAAATCAAAGCCACTTTATAATTTTGAAAACAGATACGTAAAAAAGAGCGGCGAAATTGTTTGGCTTTCGTGGACTTCGTTACCGGTAGATAGTGACCAACTGGTTTTTGCCATAGCAAAAGATATTACACACACCAAAAGGCTGGAGGCTGATAGGAGTAATCTGCTTACCAACCTCACCAACACAAACGAGGATCTGAAACAGCTGACATATACCACTTCACATGATTTGCGTTCTCCGGTAAATAATCTACTGGCAGTACTCGATCTGCTAGATATTTCGAAAATAAATGACGAAGAGGCCAATGAACTGATACAGATTGTAAAATTATCAGGAGAATACTTAAAAGAAACGCTTGATAATTATGTTGACGCTTTAAGTGAGAAACACCAGGAACTGGCAAGTATTGAAGAAGTCGACCTAAACAAAAGCCTGAATAACGTCCTTAAATCAATTGATTCCTTAATTGAAACCTCGAAAGCAACCATTTACATTGACTTTTCAAAACTTGATAAAATCAAATTTAATAAGGCTTACATGGACAGTGTATTCTTAAATTTGCTTACCAATTCGATTAAATATGCAAGGCCCGACACTTTCCCTGTCATATCCATTCATTCGGAAAAAGTGAATGGAAAGCATCAATTGACCTTTGCTGACAACGGGCTTGGCTTTGACATGGAGAAAGTAAAAGATAAGATTTTCGGACTACATCAAAAATTCCACAGTCACAAAGACAGCAAAGGCATTGGTCTTTATTTAGTACACAACCACATTACCAGTTTGGCCGGAAAAATCAGCGTTGAAAGTAAAGTTAACGAGGGAACAACGTTTACCATGTCGTTCAAAGAGTAGTATCAGGTCAACGTTGTTCTGTCAAAGGTTCGTCACCCTGAACTTGTTTCAGGGTCTCATCAACGAAGGGACGCCGAAGCCCCACCTGCCAAGCGAACAGGCAGGAAGTACAGCATGGACAGTACGACAAGAGTTCTTTGGCACAACACTAACCTAAAGCCTGTTTTATTCCAATCTAATTTCGATATAAAATAACCCAGCTATTTTACTTTTCGCCCAAATCTATTATCTTGTTTAGTCACCATTGATTATATGG
>Ga0208789_1000252_pt1 | contig 63922 bp, 55 predicted proteins | sample Methanotroph_Enr_FD_187368 | JGI IMG/M metagenome (GOLD analysis project Ga0208789, IMG submission 187368) | Enriched soil microbial communities from Old Woman Creek wetland in Ohio, USA - Methanotroph_Enrichment_5 (SPAdes) (version 2) | ecosystem: Environmental > Terrestrial > Soil > Wetlands... | reverse complement strand
GAAACCGATGGATTTGCCTGAAGTAACTCAATGGTGTGATCCATCGATTTCTGTTCACTATCAATAACTAAGATGCTTATTTTCTGTTTATTCATTCCCCTGATCATTATTTATTGAACAGCAATAAAGATAATAATATCTGATATTTGATTTGTGAGAAAATGAAAGAAATTATGATTTACTTCCAAACATCAAAAAAACAGGTAAAGGATAAATTGGATTTGATAATTGAACATTAACCGGCAAACACATTTGTTCCAGTTTCATAACGATCAATGTCTTTAATCTGTATCCTCACTTAGCTGTTTTAAAACCTGCTTTCAAAAAAATACATTATTGAATTTATTGAATGAAAAATAAATAAGTATTGATTTTATCTAATTCGATGTGTTTTATTAAACTGGAAATTAGCTTAGTTGTCAATGGATTAGTCGCATTTCGCCAAATTCATTATTTGTTTCTTCATCATTTAGGTTACTGTTTCTTATTTTTTTATATTTAGAGGAGAAACCATAACTGAATTTGATTGTTTATCATGAAGATTTGAAAAATGGTTTCACTATATATTAAATACTAATCCTATTTGAATGAGAAAAGTTATACTTCTCCGGCATGCTCCATTACATTTGAAAATATTTATTTCCCTGTTGTTTTTATCAATCTTTTTAATTTCCGGAAATCCGGTAAAAGCTCAAACTTCTGATGAAGAAGATGAGTCTGCGGTTGAAATTCATTCGCATAATGATATACAACGGGGAGAAAGGTTCTTTAAAGGTTTATTGCCTAAAGACCGCAAATTCGAATCCTGTGAGTCATGCCATATCCTGTCGAAATCGGATACTATGAATTGGAATCCATCGGCCATGGATATTGCTACAAAGTATGCAGGGAAAGACTTTTCCGAATTCCAGAGTGCAGTGATGCAGCCTAACGGAAAGAAAATGGAGGCCTCACATAAGGATTTTAAAATTGAAGAAGAGGATCTGAAGAAAGTAAAATTATACTTAGATGAACTGGCTAAAACCGGACCGCCTTCAGCAGGACCAACAATCAACCAAATTGTGATCTTTCTGCTTTTGGGTCTCCTGATGACCTTGGCTTTGCTCGATCTGATTTTCTTTCATAAAATAAAATACCGCTATATTACTGTATTGATTCTAGTTGTCTCTCTTGTTGTGCAGGTAAAAATGATTGCTACGGCAGCAATCGATTTAGGAAGGTCGAAAAATTACGCACCCGATCAACCCATAAAATTTTCACATAAAGTACATGCAGGCGCCAATAAAATCGACTGTAAATATTGCCATTCAACAGCCGAATACAGCAAATCGGCAGGTATTCCGGCCATGGAGTTATGTATGAATTGCCATGTATTGGTTCGCGAAGGAGCCCGTTCGGGTAAGTTCGAAATTGCCAAAGTGGTTGAAGCAAACGAAACGAAAAAGCCAGTTGCCTGGGTTCGTCTGCATAATTTGCCAGATCACGTATTTTTCAGTCATGCCCAACATGTTAGTATTGCCAAAGTCGATTGCCAGAAATGCCATGGACAGGTACAGGAAATGGATATTATGAAACAAACCAGCGATTTGTCGATGGGATGGTGTATCAACTGTCACCGTCAAACCAAAGTGAATTTCAAGGACAATCACTACTACGATAATTATATGAAGCTGCACGATGATGTGAAGGCCGGAAAGATTGATACAGTCAGGGCGGTGAATATCGGGGCAAATGATTGTATGCGTTGTCATTATTGAAAAGTTTCATGTTTCATGTTCTAAGTTTCAAGAAAAAATAAAAATAGAAAGTCGATGAAGACATACTGGAGAAGTATAGAAGAACTTGCCAATCCAAAAGAGCTACGCAGGGAAGAAGTGCGTGAAGAAGCCAAGCAAAAAAGCATGTTGATGAAAGGCGACAAAGAAGCGAATGCAGCCTCGCGTCGTGATTTTCTGAAAACATTTGGTTTCAGCATTGCTGCCGCTACTCTTGTTGCCAGCTGCAAAAGGCCAATCGATAAAGCCATTCCGTACCTGGTAAAGCCCGACGAAATCAATCCTGGAACGGCTAATTACTACGCATCTTCCTATTTCGAAGGAAACGAATATGGCAGTATCATCGTGAAAGTTCGCGATGGTCGGCCAATAAAAATTGAAGGAAATACGCTGAGTTCTGTTTCTCAAGGAGGAACAAGCGCTCGCATTCAAGCTTCGGTATTGAATCTTTACGATGATGCTCGTTATAAAGGTCCTTTGAAAGGTGGAAAGGAAATCACCTGGGAGAAAGCTGATGAAGAAATTACGGCACAGCTTGTTAAAACTAAAGGTGAAAAAGTTGTTTTGCTCAGCTCAACAATCATTTCCCCATCGACCCGCGAAATTATTCGAAAATTTGCTGAGAAACAGACTAATACTGAATGGATTCAATACGATCCAGTTTCGGCTTCCGGAATTCTGGAAGCGAACAGGAAGAGTTTCGGAACTGCTTTTATTCCTGATTACCGGTTTAAACAAGCAAAAGTGGTGGTCAGTTTTGGCGCCGATTTTCTTGGAAGCTGGCTCTCAACTGTTGAATATACCAAAGGATACACCGCTGCCCGTCAGTTGCAGGATGGCCGGAAAGAAATGCTTCGCCATTATCAGTTTGAGACTGGAATGACTTTGAGTGGCTCGAATGCCGATGTTCGTTTTCCAATTAAACCATCGGAAGAAGGCGCTATCGTTCTGGCACTGTACAATGCCATCGCTAAAGCAAAAGGTGGGCAAGTCGTTTCTGGTGCACAATCGTCGGTTGATATTAGCGAACTGGCCAAAGACCTGCTCGAAAATGAAAAACAAAGCATTGTGATCTCCGGAAGCAATGATGTGAACATCCAATTGCTTGTAAACGGCATCAATCAACTGTTGGGCAACTACGGCCAAACTATTGGACTTGAAAATCCGCTCCTCACCAAACAAGGAATTGATCAGGATACTGATCGACTGCTTTCTGATCTGAAAGCTGGCAATGTGAAAGCCTTGATTGTTTGGAATGCCAATCCGGGTTACGACCATCCAAAAGGAAAAGAGTTTGCTCAGGCGATAAAAAAAGCAGGATTGACAGTTTCTTTTTCAGAACGCCCTGACGAAACTACAGCTTTATGTCGGTATGTTTTGCCCGAAACAAACTTTTTGGAAAGTTGGAACGATCTGGAACCGAAAGCTGGAATTTACAGCTTATCCCAGCCGGTTATCGCTCCTTTGTTTAATGCAAGGGCGCCACAGGAAACTCTGTTGAAGTGGTCTGGTGCCACTATTAATTATCGTGATTACATCAAGAACTTCTGGAAAGAAAACCAATTTCCGAAGCAAAAAAACACAACAGATTTCCGTCAATTTTGGAATACTTCGTTGCAAAATGGGGTTTTCGAAGCCAGTCAGGAACCCAAATTAAGTTATTCTCCGGAAGGTCTTTCTCAGGCTGCAAGCCAGATAAAACCGACCATTGCTGGGCTGGAAGTTGCAATTTACGAAAGTATAGCCATCGGAAACGGAAAATATGCCAATAACCCATGGCTTCAGGAATTACCCGACCCGGTTGCAAAAATCAGCTGGGATAACTTTGCTGCTGTTCCGGTTGCCTATGCCACTGAAAATGGCTTGAAAAACGAAGATGTCATTCTTCTGAATGGCATTGAATTGCCTGTATTTGTTCAGCCCGGACAAGCAAAAGACACCATTTCGGTTGCATTGGGTTATGGACGCGAAATTGCCGGGAAAGTGGGGGATAAAACCGGGTCAAATCTTTATCCGTTCGTTGGAATTGAAAATGGAACCCGTCAGTATTTTGTGACTTCGGCTAAAGCTGAAAAAGTTCCGGGAAAAGTATTCGAGTTGGCTATTTCCCAGACGCATTATTCCATGGAAGGCCGTGAAATCGTGCGCGAGACTACGTTGGATGAATACCTCAAAAATCCGGTTTCAGGAAATGAAAAGGAAGCTGAAGATTTGTCAAAGTCGGTTACTTTATATAAAGAGGTTGAATATAACGGACATCACTGGGGAATGTCTGTTGATCTGAATTCGTGTACTGGTTGCGGAAACTGCGCTGTGGCTTGTCAGGCCGAAAATAACATTCAGGTGATTGGGAAAGAGCAGGTTCGGAATCGCCGGATTATGCACTGGATCAGGATAGATCGTTATTATTCAGAAAATCCGGAAAATCCAAAAGTTTCGTTTCAACCGGTGATGTGTCAGCATTGTGGAAACGCACCCTGCGAAAATGTTTGCCCGGTAGCAGCTACTCAGCACAGCGAAGAAGGCCTGAATCAGATGGCGTATAACCGTTGCGTCGGAACCAAATACTGCGTGAACAACTGTCCTTACAAAGTACGCCGGTTTAATTGGTTCCAATATGTGAAAAACGACAAATTCGATTATTCCTCTAACAGCGATTTGGGCCGGATGGTGCTGAATCCTGATGTAACAGTGCGTTCACGTGGGGTGGTCGAAAAATGCTCGATGTGTGTTCAGCGTATTCAGGAGAAAAAACAGTTGGCCAAATTGGAAGGACGGGCCATTGCCGAAGGAGAAATCAAAACCGCCTGTTCGCAGTCGTGCCCCGGAAATGCCATTGTTTTTGGCGATCTGGAAAATCCTGAAAGCCGCATTTCGAAGCTGTTTCAGGACAAGCGCAATTATCACTTATTAGAAGAATTACACACTTTGCCGTCGGTAGGTTACCTGACCAAAGTAAGGAATACAAACGCATGATCATCATTCAAAGAAAATAGGTTGGACTATGTATAAAACGGACGTACGAGGGAAATTAATTGACGGAGAAAAAACGCTCAGTCAGATATCGCAGGAGATTCTTGCGCCTATTGATGCCAAAACACCCAAATGGTGGTACGTGGCCATGGGCATCAGTTTGGTGATGTTTGCCTGGGGTGCCAGAAGTATTTACATTACCCTAACGCAGGGTATCGGTACCTGGGGACAGAACAGTACCGTAGCATGGGGATGGGAAATTATCAATTTTGTATGGTGGATTGGTATTGGTCATGCCGGAACAGCATTTTCGATCTTCCTGTTGATTTTGCGTCAGAAATGGAGAACCGCCATTAACCGTGCAGCTGAAGCAATGACGGTGGTCGCTGTTTTTTGTGCAGCACTATTCCCATTGATACACATGGGCCGTCCCTGGTTGTTCTTTTTTATTTTCCCATATCCAAACACAAGAGGTCCGTTGTGGGTCAATTTTAACTCACCTCTTTTTTGGGATTTTATGGCAATTTCTGCTTATTTACTCATTTCGGCCAGTTTCTGGTATTTCGGAATGGTTCCCGATTTTGCAACGATTCGTGATACCACTAAATCGAAAATTAAAAAAGCTGTTTACGGATTTTTTGCTTTTGGTTGGGTCGGATCATCCAGAGAATGGTTGCGTTACGAAGGTTTAGCATTTGTTTTGGGTGGAATTGCTGCCGTTTTGGTTGTATCCGTACACTCCATCGTATCAACCGACTTTGCAGTTTCGATTGAACCGGGCTGGCATACTACTTTATTCCCTCCATACTTTGTGGTTGGTGCAATCTTCTCCGGATTTGCCATGGTTTTGACCTTGGTTACTTTAATGAAGAAGCTATATAAAATGGGTGATTTTATCACTGAAAATCATGTTGACGCGGTTTGTCGAATTCTGGTTTTTATCTCCCTGATCATGGGAACCGCTTACATCACCGAAATATTTATTGCCTGGTATTCAGGGTCAGAATATGAAGCTTACACCTTTTTCAAAAACCGGATTACCGGGGAATATGCGATGCAGTTCTGGGGAATGTTTATTTTCAATGCACTATTACCTCAATTGTTCTGGTCAAGGAAAGTCCGGCGCAACCTTTGGGTGGTTTTCGTCATTTCACTCTTTATCAACTTGGGAATGTGGTTTGAACGATTCAATATTGTCGTTACCTCATTGTCGAAAAACTATTTGCCAGCCAGTTGGGCCGAATATCATCCGACATGGGTCGAAATCGGATTCTTTGTTGGCACCCTTGGAATGTTTTCAGCAGGGGTATTGCTGTTCTTCCGATACATTCCACAAATAGCGATTGCTGAAGTCAAGATGATTTCGAAATACAATACACAACAAACTGATCACCTTAAACCTGGGCACCATGATTACGAATAGGAAATATTTAGTGGGCGTTTTTGACAACGAGCATACGCTGGTTGATGCTTTTGAAAAGGCTTTGGCTAAGGGTGTTGTTATAGAAGAAGTTTACACTCCATATCCGATTCATGAGATTTTGACCGGAATGAAGAACAAAACGAACATTACTACAGCCGCCTTCTTTTACGGGTTGTTTGCTGTGATTATGCTGATCGGTGGGATGTATTATGCGGCCGCTATCGACTGGCCGATGCATTTTGGCGGAAAGCCTTTCAATACCTTTCCATCATTTATTGTGGTAACCATTGTTGCAACTATTCTGACAATCACCCTTTTGACTTTGTTTACTTTTTCCGTCCGTTCAAAGATTTATCCGGGGAAAACAGCAGAGATTATTGATATCCGTGCAACCGATGACAAGTTCATTATATTGCTTGATCAGGATAAAATGGGCATTGACAAACCTGAAGTGACCAAGTTATTCCAGACAAACGGTGCTTCAGAAGTATATGAAAAAGAAACCGCTACTAATTGATTTAAATTTTCATCGGATGAACTTGAAAAATACGATAAAGAGTTTTGCTGCCGTTATCCTGATTGCTGTTTTTGGATCGTGTGACCGCGACCGGAACACAACTGGATGGGAATATTTTAATGATATGGCTCATTCGGCAGCATACGAAACCTATACCGCCAATCCGAATTTTGCTGATGGGAAAACCATGCAGAATCCGATTGAGGGAACTATTCCGTTAGGCTATCAGCCTTATTTGTATGAGAAAAATGACACTGACCGTGTGCTTGCCGGAAAGGAATTGGTAAATCCATATCAACCTACCGCTGAGAACTTGGCACGCGGGAAACAGGTATTTGCTATTTTTTGTATCAATTGCCATGGCGACAAAGGTGACGGAAAAGGTTATTTGTTTACGAGCGGAAAATACCCATTCCCTCCCAAAAGTTTGCTATCGGATAAAGTCAGAAAAGGCCCTGTTGGAGAAATATTTCACGTTGTAACGGTTGGGTTTGGAGTTATGCCGGCTCACGGTTCGCAGGTCAGACCTGAAGATCGCTGGAAAGTAGCAATGTATGTGAAAGAAGTGCTGCAGAAGCAGTGATGAGTTATGAATTATAAATTATTAATAATCTGTGCGATTATCCTTTGCCGTTGACTTCAGTCAACGGACATGAAAATATAGAAAAAAGAAAAGATATGGACAATATGGAAGACCGTTTGATTGTTCCCCGGAAGTTTAAAAACCTGTTGTATGGGCTGATTGGCATTGGAGTTATTTCGATGGTGGCTGGTTTTATACTCGACCCGCACCGGGCCTGGGCCAATTACTTGCTGAACAATTATTATTTTGTTTCGATAGCGATTGGAGCTGCCTTCTTTGGCGCAATACAATACATTGCACAGGCGGGCTGGTCGTCGGCTTTTAAACGAATTCCTGAAGCCATGGCATCGTATATTCCTGTGGCGGCTGTTTTCTTTTTGCTGATGTATTTCGGAATGCACACCATTTTTCACTGGTCGCAGGTAGGAATTACCGAAACTGACAAATTACTTGCCCACAAAGCGCCTTACCTGAATGTGCCGTTTTTCTTTCTACGTGTAGTTCTCTTCTTCGGATTGTGGATCGTGATGGTTCGCTTGTTGCGCAAAATATCGTTGAAAGAAGATGCCGAAGGCGGAATGCAGCCTTTCTATGATTCTGAAAAATATTCAAAAGTGTTCATTTTCATTATTGCAATCAGTTTTACTTTGTTTGCCATCGATATGATCATGTCGCTTGAGCCGCATTGGTTTAGCGGATTGTTTGCTGCCAAGAGCTTTATTGCCGCCTTTTTGCATGGAGCCACTGTCATTACCCTGATTGTAATCATACTGTTTAAAGTAGGTCACTTACCAATGCTAAATCGCAGTCATTTGCACGACTTTTCAAGATATATTTTCATGCTTTCCATCATTTGGGGTTATTTCAATTTTGCTGAATTCATGATCATCTGGTACGGCAATCTTCCAGAAGAAACCATCTTCTATGTCAGCCGCTCTCATGGTGCTTTTGGTGTGCTATTTTATGCCAACATCATTCTGAACTGGTTTATTCCGTTCCTGTTCCTGATGCCAAGAATGACCTCCAGAAGCAAAGTGTTTATTCTGCCGGTTATCGTCATTTTGATGATTGGTCAATACACCGAATTGTATTACTACATCTGGCCTGCAGTGGTTCACGAAGCTAAATTCGGATTACTTGAAATTGGATCTTACCTTGGATTTTTAGGTCTGTTTTCATTGGTGGTCACAAACACTTTATCAAAGGCTAATTTGGTTCCGAAAAACCATCCATATCTGGAAGAAAGCATCTATCATCAGTTCTGATAACTTCAATAAACAAGACCAGCAAAAGGCTTAATGCTTTCTGCTGGTCTTGGATCAATAGTTCCTGGCATTTTCTATTCGATTTTTAGCGGATTGTCAACTTTCGAATCCAGCAAGGCAATTGCTATAACTTCCTGAATGGTATCCACATGATGGAACTTTAACCCCTTGATGTAAACCTCTTTGATTTCCTCCAGGTCTTTACGGTTCGCCTCCGACAAGATGATCTCCTTAATTCCGGCCCGTTTGGCTGCCAGAATCTTTTCCTTGATCCCACCAACCGGTAATACTTTTCCACGAAGCGTTATTTCGCCTGTCATGGCCAGGTTTTTTCGAACTTTGCGCTGAGTAAATGCCGATGCGATTGACGTGACCATGGTTATTCCAGCCGACGGACCATCTTTTGGTATAGCCCCTTCAGGCACGTGAACGTGAACATTGTAGTGGTCAAAAACTTCAGGGTTAATTCCCATTTGCTCGGCATGCGAACGAAGATACTCAAGCGCCAGCATGGCCGATTCTTTCATCACATCACCCAAATTTCCAGTTAGAGTAAGTGAACCTTTCCCTTTACTTAAACTGGTTTCAACATAGAGAATTTCACCGCCAACGGCAGTCCAGGCCAGTCCAGTAACAACCCCGGCAAAACTGTTTCCCTGATATATTTCTTTCGTGTACTGGATAACCCCCAAATATTCCCGAATATCCTCCTTAGTCAGATTAATATTGTAGGCTTCCTCAAAAGCTATCTTTTTGGCGATACGACGGGCAACCCTTGCAATCTTTTTATCCAATTCGCGAACACCTGATTCGCGGGTGTAATTTTCGATAATGTGCTGTATGATTTCTTTTGAGAAACCAACGCTCGTTGCTTCTACCCCGTGGTTTTCAAGTTGTTTAGGAATCAAATGCCGTTTGGCAATTTCAATTTTTTCTTCCACCAAATATCCGCTTACCTCGATCAGTTCAAGCCTGTCGCGCAGGGCAGGTGCGATAGTATTTAGCGTATTTGCAGTAGCAATAAACATGACTTTCGACAAATCATACTCCAACTCCACGTAATTGTCGTGAAATTCAAAGTTCTGTTCAGGATCCAAGACTTCGAGCAGTGCCGAAGCCGGATCGCCATGAAAGTCTTTTGAAACCTTATCGAGTTCATCAAGGATAAATACCGGATTTGAAGATTTTGCCTTTTTTATATTCTGCAAAATACGTCCAGGCATAGCGCCAATATAGGTTTTCCGATGACCGCGAATTTCAGCCTCATCGTGCAAACCGCCTAAACTCATCCGGATATAATTCCGACCCAAAGCTTTGGCAATCGACCTCCCGAGCGAAGTTTTCCCAACTCCGGGAGGGCCATACAAACAAAGGATTGGCGATTTCATATCGTTCTTCAACTTCAAAACAGCCAAATGTTCCATGATACGTTCCTTTACCTTTTCCAGACCATAATGATCTTCATCAAGCACCTTGGCAGCTCGCTTCAAGTCAAAGATATCTTCGGTAAATTCATTCCAAGGAAGATCGAGCAAAGTTTGGCAATAGGCAAATTGCACCGAATATTCTCCGGCTGCCGGATTTAAACGCGAAAGTTTGTGCACTTCTTTATCAAAGTGCTTAGCTGCATCATCCGACCACTTTTTCTCTTTTGCCCGCTCTTTGAACTCCTGAATTTCCTGTTCCGCCGGGTTTCCGCCCAATTCATCCTGAATCGTCTTCATTTGCTGGTTGAGCAAATATTCCCGTTGTTGCTGATCAAGTTCAGATTTTACTTTAGTCTGAATATCACGCTTCAGTTCAGCCATCTGAACCTCACGAACCAAATAACTTATCGCCTGAATCCCACGTTCTTTGATATCGCTAATACCCAAAAGAACTTGCTTTTCTTCCACCTTCAAATCGGTGTTCGAACAAACAAAATTGATCAGGAATGTTGAGTTTTCAATATTCTTAACAGCAAAAGAGGCTTCCGGAGAAATGTGCATCGAGAACTGTGCAATTTTAATCGACAGATCTTTTAGCGAGCCAATAATTGCTGAAAACTCGACAGAATCATCTTTTGGCTGAATATCGTCAATCGGAGTTACCCGGGCTTTGAAATAGGGGAACTCCTGAGTATAATCGACAATCTCAAATCGTTTTTTGCCCTGAATAATGACAGAAGTTGATCCATCGGGCATTTCGAGAATTTTGAGTATCTGGGCAATAGTCCCTGTTTGATACAAATCATTCTGGCTTGGATCATCAATGCTTCCATCCTTTTGAGCCACAGTTCCGAGCAACCGATTCCCCCGATAAACTTCCTGAACCAACTGAAGCGATTTCTGCCGTCCAACTGTAATAGGCATCACAACTCCTGGAAACATAACAGTATTGCGCAATGGCAATATTGGCAAAATGTCAGGAACATCAACATTGGTTAATTCAGAATCATCCCCATCACTTAAGATCGGAATAAATTCATTTTCATCATCCATCAAGCTGGAAATAAGTATATTTTGCATAGTTTATTATTTTCTGTCTATAAGATATTCAACATTTACATCTGACATCCTGACCGACAAAGTTCAATCAGAAATAGATGTGCTGAATTTTGCAATAGCCATGCCAAACCAAAAACAACGTGAAAATAATACCGGGAACCGGAAATATTGATATTCCCTGATTTCTTTTGTCAGTTCAGAAAACTTAGAAAAAAGGGCATTTAGAATAGTATAAAAACAAAAAAAGCTTCGACCATGCGAAGCTTTTCATATATCTCTTGCGAAACAGGATTATTTCTTCCTGTTGTCCATGTGTTTCTGATATCTGGTATTGAATTTATCAACACGACCTGCTGTGTCAACCAATTTCATTTTTCCAGTGTAAAATGGGTGAGATGAACTTGAAATCTCAAGTTTGATCACCGGGTACTCAACTCCGTCAACCAATTCTGTTTCTTTTGTGTTAACAGTTGATTTGGTTATATAAACATGACCGTTTGACATATCTTTGAATGCAACAGTACGATAATTTTCTGGATGTATCCCTTTTTTCATCTGTGAATATTTTATTTTTTAATTGTCAGATGGAATTCGCATGATGGATTTTTGACTTTTGATCAAGTCCAACTGATCATGCTCATTTCATTTTTTAACCTCTTTACTTTTGTTTTTAACGGCTTGCAAAGTTACATATAGGAATGTAATTTCCAAATATTTCTATTTTTAAATTTCCTTATTTTTTAAATTTAATCTTCCAAACCAATAATCGGGGCTCTTTTAAATGGTTTTGTCCGATCAAAAAGGTATCGCATGGTGTAATGAGTTTTCGCCTGAACTCCCCCAACTGACTTATAAAGTGCCATGATTTTGGGATTAAAATCACCTGCCCACGACAACTCAACTTCCTTGTATTCAGGCTTATGCTTCATTAATTTATCCTGATGCCAGAAGATGGCAGACTCGATACCTGATTTCTGATATTTCGGCACCACACCCATAATTAAGATACGGGTTCGGGTCATTACCTTTTTACGTTTGTAATACAGAAATTTCAGGATATTGATGAAATTCATTTTGCCATTCAGCTTTTTCAGGATTTGGTTGATGTCAGGAATCATGACAAACAGGGCAATTGGAACTCCATCGTGATAAGCGTACCAGATCATTTCTGGATCAAGGATCGCTTTCGCCGTCTTGATAAAATCACGAAGCTCATCTTTATCCAAAGGCTGAAAATGTTCGTGAAAACGCCAAGCTTCGTCGTAGATGTAACAAAAATCGTCAATAAATTTTTCGGTTTTGTCAAACGAAATGTGTTCGAAGGTATAACCGGGTTTTTGAGCTACCCAGCCCGCGATTTTCCAGAAACGCTCCGGAAAAGGTTTTGAATAATCGAGATGGTAGCTGAATTGCTGGAAATAAACTTCGAATCCATATTTTTTAAATAGGTTGACGTAATAGGCAGGATTATAAGGCATTCCAAAGCCCTGATGTACAAACCCTTCAGCCAGAAGTCCCCAGTTCATGTAGTTTTCGCCAAAGTTGACCGGCCCGTCCATAGCTTCCATTCCACGTTCTTTTTGCCAATCACGTGCAGCATCAAATAACATTTTGGCAGCATCGAAGTCGTTTACACACTCAAAAAAGCCACATCCTCCGGTTGGTTGCTCGAAAGTGAAAGCCTTTTTTCGGTTCAAAAAGGCACCAATCCGACCAAGTAATTGACCATTATCATCGGTAACAATCCAACGAATGGCTTCCCCGGTTTTAAACGATGGATTTTTTGCCGGAGTGAATATGTCTTCAACCATTCCCTGTAACGGACATGCCCAATTCGGATCATTTTTATAGATCAAATGTGGCACTTTATGAAATTGTTTCTTGGTTTTTGAATCGGTAACTTCGACGAGTATCATATCTTATTCGATTATTAATCAGACGATTTTGATGTTTTAACATCCTAAGTATTTAAGGATAAAACAACTTTCCGAAAGTAATACTTTTAATCTATCAAACAAAAACAGGGACCGAAGCCCCTGTTTAATATCTGTATTTTGAATAATTCTGAAATTAGTTCCGGCTGGATAATTTGGAAAGCAGACGAAGCATTTCGAGGTACAACCAGATTAAAGTGACCATCAGGCCAAATGCGCCGTACCATTCCATGTATTTGGGTGCACGGGAATTGGAACCTTGAGTTATCATATCGAAATCGAGAATCAGATTGAGTGCGGCAATTACAACAACTACCAGGCTAAATCCTATTCCCATCAGGCCGTTGCCATACATAAAGCCTAATTTTGCCCCGAACATTCCAGCGATAAAACTAACCAGATAAACCAGTGCGATACCACCTGTTGCAGCAAAAATTACTGTCCTGAATTTTTCAGTAGCACGAATCGTTCCTGAACGATAAAGCAGGAGCATGATGAAGAATACCCCAAACGTGAGCGAAACTGCACGCATGACCAATCCGGGATACATGGCTTCGAACATGGCTGAAATGGCACCAAGGAATAATCCTTCGAAAACGGCATAAATTGGGGCAGTCATCGCAGCACGGCGCGGACTGAATGTGGTAATCAGCGCAGTAATAAAGCCGCCAATTACACCAACCATTGTCCAAACCATGATTCCTGCTGGCATAACGCCCGGTGTGGCAGGATCGATTGCACCAAAAAATTTGCGCCAGGTAAATGTGGCGGCAAAAACAACAATCAGCAACATTAAACCAGTTTTATTGATTGTTCCGTTCACGGTCATCACTCCGTCCTCTGCACTGATCGCCGATTGATTAAATATGTTCTTCCCAAATACGGGATTCGATGATTTTGTAATATCCATTGTTTAAAATTTAAATTTCCTGTTTCTCTGTATAAAAACTATACCAAAATTAATCAGACTTGCTGAAATACCGCAACAGTTAAGTATTCTTAACAAATAATTCCTGTACATATTCACTTTTGAGTTCAGAAAGGATCATCTCTGCCAGGCTTCGACTCTCTTCTGAATCAAGCGCTTTTAGGCTTTCTGCAAATAAAATAGCTTTCTCGTTCATCGTTTTTCCCTTCGTTCCAAGAAGAATAAACGAACGGTAAAAAATCTGCTTCAGATTCGGATCTTTTGCCAAAGGTGACAGTATGTCGAAGAATGGTTCAAAAAACTCGTCCATGGCCGATTTCTCAGTCAGGGCAAGGCGTCCTATCAGGTGAAGTCCTGTAAAACGAACCAAATGTTTCTTTCCACGACACCATTCCAATGCTTTTATAAAGGCAAATTTAGTCTTTACCCACAGAAATGTGTTCAGGGTTTCAGCAATTTCGGCAGTTTCCAGACTTTTTGTCCAATAATCCATCTGTTCTTCGGTTACTTCCTTCGGAACATCAAGCATGGCTGCCAGAATCATGGTCTCGCGCCATTGTTTGTTCCACAACTTGAGCGCGAGTAAATGATTGGGGTTAAATTGAGATGCTATCTCACGTAATTGAATGATGGAAACGCCCCAATTCATCTTATAGACCAGACCATGTTCTTTCATCTGATCAACTGTTTCGCCGTTTTTAGCCAAACGTATTTTAGTCAGTATCTGGCGAAACTCCTGTTCGCGAATCGGGTCATCAATGATAATATCCATAGGATACAAGGCAAAAAATTAACTAAAAAAGTGACTGCCAAAACTACGAAAAAGCCCGATACCCGATACAAGCAAAGGAAGTTTATTGCAAACTCAAAAAGTTATTAAACCAAATCACACGCATCCTCGGGCATCCAATGTCTTTCTTTTCCTTCCCATTTAATGGTACAACCAATAGGATTTGCCACTGGTACCGAGACTGATTTACCGTCAATTAGTTCTGAAAGAGTCCGTTCTAGATCGTTAACTGTTATTTTCGACGTATCGCGCGGCTGATCAACTGCACGGCCAGTATAGACCAACTTTCGATCCTGATCAAACACATAAAAATGTGGCGTTTTCAATGCTCCATAAGCCAACGCCACATCCTGTGTTTCGTCGTGGAGATACACCCACGGAAAATGATTTTCATTCATCCGGAGAACCATATTTTTAAAACTATCTTCAGCATAGGCATTAGGGCTGTTCGAATTAATTGCAACAAAACTCACTCCCTGAAGCTTATATTTGTCAGCTGTTCCCCGGGTTACTTCGTCACTTCCCAACACATACGGACAATGATTGCAGGTGAAAAACACGACCAGTATCCGTGCATCCGAAAAGTCACGGAGCCTGTAATATTTCCCATCGGTTGCTTTCAGATGAAAATCAGGAGCATCGCTGCCAATTTGTAATGTGTAAGCCATAAACACTAGATTTTTTGATTCAATCATTTAAACAAACTCAAGGATGAAATGATCAAAAAACTATTTTCAAAATCAAACATTGTAATAAACAATCGGCTTCACACACTAATCAAAGTATCCAACTTAAACGGAATAGATATGAAACAAATTCGTGTTGCCCTTATTCTTTCAGCTTTCCTGCTGACTTTTATTTCGTGCCAGCCTGTAAAAAGAAACATTGTTCCCGATCCACTGGTTGCACACATCGACTCAACCGGACAACCCGGGAATGATTTTTTCCAGTACGCCAATGGCAATTGGTTCAAAGCAAACCCAATTGCAGCCAGCGAACAAAGCAGTGGAATCTGGCAGGTTATTCAGGATACCATCAATTCTCAAATACTGAAGATCTGCAAAACAAGCGCTAAAACCACTTCCGAAGAAGGAAGCAACAAGCAGAAGATCGGTGATTTTTACTTTTCAGGAATGGACAGTACTAAACTGAATCAGGTTGGGATTGCTGCCATCCAAAAATACCTCGATCAGATTGATCAGATAAAAGAAGTCAGTCAGCTTGCACCAACAACAGCCTCCATTTTCAAGGGTTCAAGTTCAGCTTTGTTTGGATTTGGCGTTTGGCAGGATAGTAAAATCAGCAGCAAGAATGCGGTGAATATCTGGCAGGGCGGGTTGAGCCTTCCCGACAGGCTTTATTATTTCGAGAAAGATGCGCGAACTGTACAGATTCGCGAAAAATTCCTCGTGCATCTCGAAAACATGTACCAGATTCTGGGATACGATCAGCAAAAAGCGAAAACAGCAGCAACCAGTCAGTTGAAACTTGAAACAGCGCTGGCATTGGCTTCTCGCAAAAAAGAAGACACCCGCGATCCGCTGAAAAACTACACCAAATTAACGATTCAGCAACTGACAACTTCAACACCAAATTTCGACTGGCAAGTCTTTTTTCAGGAAACCGGGCTTCAAAAAGTTGATACAATTATAGTTGGTCAGCCTGAGTACCTTGCCGCCTTAAATTTAAGCCTGAAGAAATTTCCGCTTGAAGACTGGAAAAACTACTTGAAATACAGGCTGACGCGAGGACTTGCCTCCTATCTCGACGACAAAACTTACCTTGAAGTATTTGGATTTTATTCGCAAACGCTTCGTGGAGTTCAGCAGCCCAAACCTCGCTGGAAAAGGGTAGTCGAGCAAACCGACAGCTATCTGGGCGAGTTGATTGGTCAGGTTTATGTTTCGGAATATTTGCCGGCGGGAACCAAAGAGAAACTGGTTGAAATTGGCAATGCAGTGAAGACGGTTTATGCCGAGCGCATTAAGAATCTGGATTGGATGAGCGCGGCAACCAAAGAAAAAGCTTTAAAGAAACTCGAAACCATGATCATGAAAGTTGGTTATCCCGACAAATGGAAAGACCTGAGCAGCCTGAAGGTGAATCGCGATTCGTATGCACAAAATGCAATCAACGCCAATCAATGGCACTTTAATTATAACATCTCGAAATTTGGCAAGCCTGTCGACCGCACCGAATGGGACATGCAACCACAAAACTACAATGCCTATTACAATCCATCGAATAACGAGATCGTGGTTCCGGCCTGTAACATCATCGTTCCGGGATACGAGCGAAAAATGGCCGACGATGCCATATTATATGCCATCATTGGCGGATCAACTTTCGGGCACGAAATGACCCATGGATTTGACGACATGGGAAGCAAGTATAACGCTGAAGGGAACCTCAAAAACTGGTGGACTGCCGAAGACAGCTCGAAGTTCTATGCCAAAACAAAAATGATCGTGAAGCAATTCAACCAATACAATCCGGTTGACAGTCTTCACATCAACGGAGAACTTACCCAAGGCGAAAACATTGCCGATTTGGGCGGAATCATCATGGGTTACCAGGCTTTCCAACAAACCAAACAATACCAGAATCAGGAAATGATTGCCGGAAAAACTCCCGACCAGCGATTTTTCCTTGGGTTTGCACTGGCCTGGATGGTTAACATGCGGCCCGAAGCAATTGCCAACCAGGTTCGCAGCGACGAACACTCGCCTGCCAAATACCGCGTAATCGGCACACTGTCGAATATTCCTGAATTTTACACGGCCTTTGGGGTAAAAGAAGGAGACCAGATGTGGCGACCTGATAGTTTGATAGTGCGAATTTGGTAGGATAAACCAAGAAGAACACTAAGACAACACAAAGATTAAAATAAGCCATTGATTAGGACAACGACATCCAAATCAGTGGCTTATTTTCCCGGAAAACTAACGTAAACAAGATCTATTTTACATAAATTTCGCGAACCAGATTAATTAGCATAACTTGCCAAAGTACTTTATAAATCTGTTTATTCCCAGATATTGGATGCAAACAAGAATTTCAATAACGAGAAGAAATGAAAAATGGAAGTATTATGAATAAGAGAGAGAGAATTGAAACTGTCTTTTTATATGGAGTATTCGTATGTTATATACTTTTTTTATTTAAGCTGTTGGTTTTATCAAGAGTTCCACTTCAGGATACGATTGATAGTCAAAAGACTTTAAGCAATTCGATCAATCTCATTCCTTTTCATAGTATAAAGGAATATCTGTTTAGCAACTCTGCCACTATAAAAAGATTTGCTTTTAGTAATGTGATTGGCAATATCATCATCTTTATTCCACTTGGTGCCTATTTGTCATTATTCAATAAAAATAAAAGAGCAATAATCAATCTGCTATTTATAGTCTTCGTGAGTTTATTTATCGAAGTTATTCAGGGACTTACGGGTATTGGAGCAGCCGATATTGATGACATCATTTTAAATAGTTTGGGTGGATTCGTCGGTATTTTAGGTTATAAGCTTTTATTGTTTCTGTTTCGGGATGAAAAGGTTGTACGTATTACAATCACCATACTATCTGTAATCGGATTACCAGTTTTATTGTATTTATTATTGATGGTAAGATTGAGATTATGAATCATTGTTATCCGGCAAAATTTATTGAGCAGTTTTAGCCGGTTCATCCGAGTCCATATCTTTCATTGGAATTTTACACGGTCCGTTTAAAAATCTCTTCCAGATATTCGACATCCGTTAAAAATAACCCATGCGCCGGAACCGACAAACCGGCTGCGCCCCGATCTTTCTGCTCAATAATTTTGCGAAATTGGATCATGTCAATTTTACCAAGCCCGACTTCCAAAATGGTGCCAACCAACGCACGAACCATATTCCGGAGAAACCGGTCGGCCTTGACAGTAAAAATTACATTTGCCCCTTCCTGAGACCATTCGGCACAATAGATTTTGCAATTATTGGTTTTAACGTCGGTATGCAATTTACTGAAACTGGTAAAATCGGTATATTCAAATAAAATCCGACTTGCTTCGTTCATACGTTCAACATCGGGCCGGATGAAAAAATGCCAGGAAGTTTCCAACGCAAACGGATCTTTACGCAGGTTCAAGTGGTATTGATAGGTTCTCGAAATGGCATCAAACCGGGCATGTGCTTCAGGAATGACTTTCGACACCTTGAAAATAACAATGTCTTTACCCAAGAAGCTGTTCAGTTTATGTGCAAAATCAGGATGGTCGAGATTGAGTTTCGAGGAATCGAAATGAGCAACAAAGTAACTGGCATGAACACCGGTATCCGTTCGTCCGGCGCCAGTAACTGTAATTGGCTCACGGGTAACGGTAGACAAAGCCTTTTCCAGACTTTCCTGAACCGAAATAGCGTTTGGCTGGATTTGCCATCCGTGAAAATTAGTGCCTTTGTAGGCAAGTTCTATGAAATATCTTTGTGTCAAGGGTTTAATTTTCAGCAAAAATAAAAAAGTGAATTCACATTCTGTTAAAGATCGTCGATTTTATTAATTTTACACGCCTCTTGAGCACCAAATAGCTTAACAAAATTTAACGAAATTTTATCCTTTTTCAGGCATGGATAGCTTATTTTCGTGTTCGCAAAAAAAAACAAACAATTAAATCATTTTATCTAAAAAAATATGAATCAAACAGTTGATATCCGAGAATTAAACGAAAGAATTCAGAGAGAAAGTTCGTTTGTCGACATCATCAGCATGGAGATGAACAAAGTAATTGTAGGTCAAAAACATTTGGTTGAGAGTCTTTTAGTAGGACTTTTGTCTGGTGGCCATATTTTATTGGAAGGGGTTCCCGGATTGGCAAAAACACTCGCCATCAACACACTGGCAACAAGTATCGATGCGAAGTTTGCACGCATCCAGTTTACTCCCGATTTGTTGCCCGCCGACTTGTTGGGAACCATGATCTACAGCCAGAAAAAAGAAGAGTTCGTGGTAAAAAAAGGTCCTATCTTCACCAATTTCGTATTGGCCGATGAAATTAACCGGGCGCCTGCGAAAGTTCAATCGGCATTGCTCGAAGCCATGCAGGAACGTCAGGTTACCATTGGCGAAATCACCTACAAACTGCAGGAACCATTCCTGGTAATGGCCACTCAGAACCCGATTGAACAGGAAGGAACTTACCCGCTTCCGGAGGCTCAGGTCGACCGTTTTATGCTGAAAGTGGTTATTAACTACCCGACAAAAGAAGAAGAAAAACTGATTATACAGCAAAACCTGTTGAAAGCATTTCCGGTTGCATCTGTAGTAACCCGCACTGAAGATATCCTCAAAGCTCGCGAAGTGGTGAAAGATGTTTACATGGATGAAAAAATCCAGAAATACATTGTTGACATCGTTTTTGCAACCCGTGATCCAAAAGCCTACAAATTGGACAAATATGTCGACATGATCACTTATGGAGGTTCGCCCCGTGCAAGTATCAGCCTGGCACAGGCCGCCAAGGCATTTGCGTTCATCAAACGCCGTGGTTATGTGATTCCTGAAGATGTACGCGCTGTTTGCCCCGACGTAATGCGTCACCGTATTGGTTTAAGCTACGAAGCAGAAGCAAACAACATTACTTCAGAAGAAATTATTGCTGAAATTCTAAATACAGTTGAAGTGCCATAAAAAGGAGACGGAAGACAGGAGACGGAAGTGTCTTGTCTGAAATAGGACTTATGTGCAAAACTTTAAACATTGAACTTTAAACTGAATTGTTTTGGAAACAAGCGAACTTATAAAACGAGTCCGGAAAATTGAAATAAAAACACGTGGATTGAGCCGCAATATTTTTGCCGGCGAGTACCACAGTGCATTCAAAGGACGTGGGATGGCTTTCAGTGAGGTTCGTGAATACCAGTTTGGCGACGATATTCGCAACATCGACTGGAATGTGACTGCCCGCTACAACAAACCGTTCGTAAAAATATACGAAGAAGAACGCGAATTAACGGTGATGTTGCTGATTGACGTAAGCGGATCGCGCGAATTTGGTTCGATGGATAAGCTAAAAAAGAATATTGTGACTGAAATCGCCGCTGTTTTGGCTTTTTCTGCCATTCAGAACAACGATAAAATCGGGGTTATTTTCTTTTCCGATCGGATTGAAAAGTTTATTCCCCCGAAAAAAGGACGAAGCCACATTCTTCGCATCATTAGCGAATTAATTGATTTTGAACCTCAGGCCCGTGGAACCGACATTTCAGGAGCGATCAGATATTTTACCAATGCCATCAAAAAACGGTGCACTGCCTTTGTGATTTCCGACTTTATTCAGAAGGAAGATAATTTAGAGAATGCACTTTCGATTGCCAATAACCGGCACGATGTGGTGGCTTTGCGTATTTACGACGAACGCGAAACTGAACTACCCAATATTGGTATGATCAAACTGAAAGATGCAGAAACAGGCAATTACATCTGGGTTGACAGTTCTGACCGGATGGCCCGTTCAATTTACCGGAAGTGGTGGAAAGACCTTTCAGCACAACTGGATTACAGCTTTAAAAAAAGCCGTGTAGATTATGTGAGTATCAGCACCAACCACGACTATGTAAAATCTTTGATCACCCTCTTTAAAAAACGTGGATAAAAATAAATTTCAAATGAAGCAAAGTTTGTTATACGTCGTACTTTTTGTTTTGCTTTCAGGCAGTATCCATACACTTCACGCACAACAAGTCACCGTTAAGGCAAGTATCGACTCAACGCATATACTCATTGGAGATCAGCTTAAACTGCTCCTCGAAATTGAGAAACCCAAAGACCTCAAAGTTCAGTTTCCGCAGGTACCCGACACGTTCAGTTCAAAAATCGAGGTCGTCAATCGTTCAAAAGTTGACACCTTTAAACTGGACAACAAGGAACGTGTACGACTGACTCAAAGTCTTTTCATTACCTCATTCGACAGCGGAAGGCATCAGATTCCGCCTTTCTATTTCAGGATGAAAAATGGCCAGGTTCTGGATTCTGCTGCTACCCGCGAATTAATGTTTCAGGTACATGGAATGAAAATTGACACCACCAAAGGTCCTGTTGACATTAAAACGGTTTATGCAGCGCCGGTTTCATTGAAGGAAGTGATGCCTTATATATTGGCAATAATTCTGCTTGCTGCCATTATCTTTTTCATTTTCTATTACATCCGCTGGAAGAAAAAGAATGTTCCACTGTTTGCCAAACAGGAAAAGCCGGCAGAACCTGCCCACATCATTGCACTGCGCGAACTCGACCGGATTAAAACACAAAAATTATGGCAGCAGGAAAAAATCAAACAATACTATTCTGAAGTTTCTGACACCATTCGAATATACATTCAAAACCGGTTCGACATTCCGGCCATGGAGCAAACGTCAAGCGAAACACTTGGCATTTTCAAGCAGCAAAAAGCATTAGTCGACGACAATACGCGCGATCAGCTTCAGCACATTCTGAGCTTGGCCGATTTGGTGAAGTTTGCCAAATACACACCGCTAACCGACGACAATAACCTGACCTTGATGAATGCTTATTTCTTCGTCAATCAGACCAAAAAAGAAGAATTAAAAGCTCCTGAAAAGACTGCAGCTGAACCGAAAGAAGAACCTGCGGAAGAAATAAAAGTTGTAAAATAACCGTTGAAACAATGATTGGAATGAGTTATAAGAATCCCGAATTTTTCTACCTGTTTCTGCTTTTGATACCCATGATTGCATGGTATATCTGGCGACAAAAGAAAATGGGTGCCAGCATACTGTTTTCTTCGAATATGGGTTTTGCCAAAATCCCGAAGAGCTGGAAATATTACTTTCGCCACAGCGTTTTCGTACTTTTAATTGCAAGCATGTCGTTCCTGATTATGGCATTGGCTCGCCCGCAATCGTCAAACAGCTGGCAGAATGTAACTACCGAAGGAATCGACATTGTGATTGCACTCGACATTTCGAGTTCGATGTTGGCCATGGATTTCCAACCCAACCGAATTGAAGCGGCAAAAGACGTAGCCACCCAATTCATTTCTGGTCGTCCGAACGACAAAATCGGGTTGGTCATATTTTCAGGCGAAAGTTTTACGCAATGTCCGCTCACTACCGACCATGCCACTGTAATTAACCTTTTCAGGAATATTGAAAGTGGAATGATTGAAGACGGAACTGCGATAGGCAACGGTTTAGCAACTGCTGTATCACGTCTTAAAGAAAGCAATGCCATTAGCAAAGTAATTATTTTACTTACCGATGGTGTAAATAACCGTGGAGAAATAGCTCCGGTAACCGCTGCCGAACTGGCTAAAACATTCGGAATAAGAGTATATACTGTAGGGATCGGAACCATTGGCACAGCACCCTACCCAATGCAAACTCCTTTTGGGGTGCAGGTTCGCGATATGAAAGTTGACATTGACGAACCTACTTTGCAAAAAATCTCGGAAACAACCGACGGAAAATATTTCAGGGCAACCAACAACAACAGTTTAACCGAGATATACAAGGAAATCGACAAGCTTGAGAAATCGAAAATGGAAGTGCACGAATTCAGTAAAAAAGAAGAACAATACCTGAAATATGCGCTGGCCGGAGCTTTGCTTCTGCTGATGAGTTTGTTCCTGAAGACCACAATTTTCAGGAATATACCATAACGACTGATGATTTTTGATTGATTATTGAAGATTCTGATAATGATATTGAATTACAATTTTCCGAGGTGACTTGGAACTTTGAACTTGAAACTTTGAACTTTTTCATATGTTTAGAATAGCAAATCCTGAATATTTATATGCTTTATTGCTCATACCGGCAATGATTGTTTTTTTCTGGTATTCCAGAATGAAGCGAAAGAAGGCGCTGGCTTCGTTCGGTCAGAAGGAAATTATGTCGGTGCTGATGCCTAATGTAAGTGCAGGCAGGCCTATATTAAAATTCATTGTATTGTTACTGGCGCTCACCAGCATTATTGTTGGCATTGCACGTCCACAATTTGGATCAAAACTGAAAACCGAAAAACGTAAGGGGATCGAATTGATGATCGCACTTGATGTTTCGAACAGTATGATGTCGGAAGATATTCAGCCCAACAGGTTGGAGCGCGCCAAAAGAGCCATCTCACAACTGGTCGATAAACTGAGCAACGACAAAATCGGCTTAATCGTTTTTGCGGGCGATGCCTATACTCAACTTCCTATCACTGCCGACTACGTTTCAGCAAAATTATTCCTGAATTCGATTAGTCCTGAAATGGTGCCTACGCAGGGAACTGCCATCGGAGCTGCAATTGAATTAGGGATAAAATCGTTTAGTCCGACTTTCGAAGGCAGCAAAGCAATGATCATTATCACCGACGGTGAAAACCACGAGGATGATGCGGTTGGGGCTGCAACTGAGGCCACAAAAAAAGGAATCGTAGTTTACACGCTTGGAATGGGATCTCCCGAAGGCGGACCAATTCCGGAATTTAGAAACGGCCAAAAAACTTACCGCAAAGACAGGCAGGGAAATACGGTTGTCACCAAGCTCGACGAGCAAATGCTTCAAAAAATTGCAGAAGCAGGAAAAGGCGCATATATCAGGGCAAACAATGCTCAGGTTGGATTAAACAATCTTTTAGCTGAAGTGAATAAGATGGAAAAATCGGAGCTGGAAACTCAGATTTATGCCGATTACGACGATAAGTTTCAGTATTTTATTGCTCTGGGCTTATTCCTGATTTTACTTGACTTTCTGATACTTGAGCGCAAAAACAAGTACCTGAAGAATTTTAAACTGTTTGGAGAAAGAAAATAAAGAAGTATGAAACGAAAATATATACTGATCCTATTTTTGTTGGTTTGGGCTGTTGCAAGTCAGGCTCAAAACGAACGTAAATTTGTCAGACAGGGGAATAAATACTACGAGGCGGCAACGAAAGATCCTAGTCACGTCGACTCGGTTCAATTCAATAACGCTGAAATTGAATACCTCAAAGCCTTGGAAAAGAAACCAGAGGACACCAAGTGGAATTTCAACCTGGCTGATGCGCTTTATAAGCAGAAGAAGTTTGACGAGTCGGCTGAAAAATTTAAGGAAATCGCCGATAAAACCACCAACAAAGTGGAAAAAGGCAGGGCTCTTCACAATCTGGGTAATTCGTTTCTGATGAAGAATAAACTGGATGAAAGTATTGCTGCTTATAAGGATGCCTTGCGCAGTAATCCGAAAGATCTGGAAACCAAGTACAATCTGCTGTATGCCATGAATATGAAGAAAAAACAGCAGGATCAGAAGAAGAAAGACGATAAGAATAAGGACAAGGATAAGGACAAAGACAAAGACAAGAATAAAGATCAGGATAAAAAAGATCAGAAGAAGGATCAGAAAAAAGATCAGGATAAACAAAATAAAGACCAGCAAAATAAGAATCAAAAGCAGCAACAACAGCCGCAACAGAGTAAAATTTCGAAACAAAATGCGGAACAAATGTTGCAGGCATTAGAGAACAATGAAAAAAAGATTCAGGATAAGGTGAAGAAAGTTCAGGCCTTAAAAGCAGAATCGAAAAAAGTAGAAAAGGATTGGTAAATAATTCCGGAGTCCGAAGTCGGAAATCAGGAATTTGGAACTTGAAATTTGGAACCGTAATTTTGCAAAAAAGAATACCGAAGAAAACTATGATCAGAAAATTAAAAGTACTGATATTTTTTATGCTGGTTGGCCTTGTGGCAATGGCCGACAGCACACAGTTCGTCATGGAAGGACCAGAAGTGGTTGCCATGGGAGAACAATTCAGGTTAGGCTTTACGCTGAATGAAAGAGGCACAGACCTTCAGTTGCCCGATTTGTCGAATTTTGATGTTTTGATGGGTCCATCCACGTCCCAAAGCTCAAGCATACAAATTATCAACGGCAAAACCACCCAAACGTCAAGCTTTTCATACATTTTCATTCTTCGAGCAAAAAAAGAAGGGAAATTTTCGATTCGCCCTGCATCAATCAAGGTAAATGGAAAAACATACGAATCGAATAGTTTGAATATTCAGGTGGTGAAGGGTCAGCCTCAGCAAGCGGCAAGCCAGCAAGGAGGAGGACAACAGAATCAACAACAGCAGCAAGACGATACTCCGGCAGGAAGCGTTAGCAAAGACAACCTGTTTGTTCGGGTTGCAGTCGACAAAACTAATGTTTCCAAAGGAGAGCAAATTCTGTCGACAGTAAAATTATACATCAGTCAGAATGTTCCCTTGAATGGATTTGACGAAGTTAAACTGCCGTCGTACGAAGGATTCTGGACCAAAGACATAGATGTTCCAACCCAGGTTAATTTCACTCGCGAGGTTTACAACGGCAAAATTTACCAGGTAGGTATTCTCAAAAAAACCATATTATTTCCCCAGCAAACCGGAAACATCCGCATCGATCCATTTGAAATTACCTGTCTGGTTCGACAAAGAGTTCGCCAGCAACAAGGCTTTTTTGACGATTTCTTTGACAATTACCGCGTCGTAAAAGCGAAAGTAGTTAGCGACCCGGTAACCATTAATGTAAAAGATTTACCCAACCAACCAGCCAATTTTAACGGTGCAGTTGGTAATTTCAGTTTCTCCGGAACGTTGGACAAGACTGCGGCCAAATCGAACGAAGCGATGACCCTAAAATTAACCGTTTCAGGTACCGGTAACCTCAACCTTATTAATCCTCCCAAAATTGAATTACCACAGGATTTTGAAGCTTACGAACCAAAAACAAGCGACAAAACCGTGGCCAGCGACAACGGGATGAGCGGTTCAATTTCGTTCGAATACTTATTTATTCCACGATTTGCCGGGAACTTCACCATCCCAGCGGTTCAGTTTGTTTTCTTCAACCCGTCAACCCGTCAGTTCGTGACTAAATCGACCGAAGCATTCAACATCAGGATCGAGAAAGGAAAAGACGATAAGAATTCAGGGGTGGTTAGTTCATACTCTAAAGAGGATGTGAAAATGATCGGAAAAGACATCCGGTACATCAAACAAAACAAATCGGTACTGAAACCCAAAGGAAGTTCGTTCTACGGAACCTTCGAATTCTACAGCATTTTTATACTAAGTACAATTGCGTTCGCTGTTTTCTATGTGATAAACCGCAAAAAGATCGAAGAAAGCAAAAACCTGACCTTGGTCAAAAATAAACGAGCTAACAAAGTTGCCCTGAAACGACTAAAAGAAGCCTCCGGTTTTCTGAAAAACAATAAAGCCGAGCAATTCTATGAATCTGTGATCAGAGCTCTGTGGGGCTATTTAAGCGATAAACTATCGATTCCGCTGGCCGACCTGAATAGGGAAAAAGCGGCAGCAAGTCTTCTTGAAAAAGGAATGGAGCCGGAAGTAGTTGCGGAATTGATGAATATTATTGACAACTGTGAATTTGCCCGATATGCACCGGCAGCCTTTTCAGGAACCATGAATGAAGTGTACGATGGAGCTGCCAAAGTAATGGGGATTTTTGAAAAGCAAATCAAGTAAACAACTGAAAAATTAGAGTATGAAACGAATAATCAATACAATACTGGCGATTTTGTTTACTGCGGCAGTATTTGCTCAAGGTGATCTGATTCAGAAGGCAAACGAACATTACACCAAAGAGGAATATCAGAAGGCTATTGATGGCTATAACCAAATTTTAATGGCTGGTATTGAGTCGCCTGAACTCTATTTCAACCTCGGAAATGCTTATTATAAAACCAAACAATACACACTTTCAATCCTGAATTACGAGCGTGCAAAACTTTTGGCGCCTGACGATCAAGATATTGAATTTAATCTTCAGGTTGCGAATCAGAAAGTAGTCGATTCTATTCAGGAATTACCCGGAATATTTATTGTCAGATGGTGGAATGCGCTTGTAAACAGCCAAACCACCGACACGTGGGCTGTAATAAGTATCATTTGTTTTGTCGTTTTTTTGACCATGCTGGGATTTTACTTCTTCGCCAAAACCAGCGAAGTTAAACGGATTACATTCTGGTCGGGCTGCTTCCTGATTCTGTTCACCATTTTTAGCTGGTCGTTTGCAGCAAAACAAAAAAGCAGGTTGGTCAATCATTCGTATGCCATTGTGATGCAACCAACTGTGACCGTAAAAAGCTCTCCTTCTGAAAAAGGAACCAATTTATTTGTAGTGCATGAAGGGCTAAAAGTCAGAATTACCGACAAACTTGGCGATTGGTTAGAAATCAGTTTATCCGATGGAAACAAAGGATGGCTGCTGACCGAATCGGTCGAACGGATTTAAGAAATCATCATTTTTATAGATTTGCCAGTCTGGATTTCGCAATCAGACTGGCAATTTGCTTTAATTTGCAACAACCAGCAACCATTTTAAGTAATGTTTGTTATCTATTCATTATTAATATTTTGATTTTTATTGGTCACATGCCTGCCCAATGCAGGCGGGGAATTCGTCCCGATTCTCGGGTCTCATTTCATAAATTTTAAACTATGGCTTATAATTTACTGAAAGGCAAAAGAGGAATTATTTTTGGAGCATTGAATGCCGATTCAATTGCCTGGAAAGTTGCTCAACGTGCTTTTGAAGAAGGTGCAACGTTTACCTTAACCAACACCGGAGTAGCAATGCGTATGGGCGATACCGCCCAACTTGCTGAAGCTTGCAACACAATTGCCATTGAGGCTGATGCAACAAGTGTGGAAGATCTGGAAAATCTTTTCAAACAATCGATGGAAGCACTCGGAGGTAAAATCGACTTCGTGCTGCATTCAATCGGAATGTCGCCAAACGTTCGAAAAGGCCGACACTACAGCGACTTAGATTACAGTTATCTTTCGAAGACGCTCGATATTTCAGCTGTTTCGTTCCACAAAGTATTGCAGGTTGCCCGAAAAATGGATGCCATTAATCGTTGGGGATCTGTTGTTGCATTATCCTATGTTGCAGCACAACGCACATTCTACGGATACAACGACATGGCTGATGCCAAGGCATTGCTAGAGTCGATTGCCCGCAGTTTCGGATACATTTATGGTCGCGAAAGAAACGTTCGTATCAACACTATTTCTCAATCACCAACCCTGACAACTGCAGGAAGTGGCGTAAAAGGAATGGACAAATTGATGGATTTTTCTGAACGCATGTCACCACTCGGCAATGCAACCGGTGACGAATGTGCAGATTATTGCATCACCCTGTTCTCTGATTTGACGAAAAAAGTAACCATGCAAAATCTTTTCCACGATGGAGGATTCTCTTCGATGGGAATGAGCATGCGGGCGCTAACTCAATACGAGAAAGGATTAGACTGTAACTGCGAATGCGGTAGCGATGAACCTTGTGGCGATCATATTTACGATTAATCGTAATTTATCCGATAACATAGAAACAAAAAAACCGGCGATGAGCCGGTTTTTTTGTTGTTTTAAAATCAATTGTGCCTGTAATCCTCATCCCACCGTTCCATTGGATCAGCAGGGAGAGAAACTGTTTTCCACGAGAACTTTAAAACCCGGGGCTTAACCAGTCGTTCATAATCAAAGTAGCTTAACCGTATCAATTCGGTATGCGATCCGGCATTGAATGCTATTTCCTTATTATTCGTCAGCGCTTCAGCCACATAAACTTCCATACCGTATAGATTGCCGAAAGGAGGCATGGCCCCTAGTTCGCAATCAGGAAAGCGATCTTTAAACTCAGGTTCTGTTGCCAAAGTCACGAATTTGGTCCCGAAAATTTTCCGTAACGTATCAAAATCGATGTGATAGGATGCCGGTAATACAGCCATAGCCATCATTCCATCAATTTTAATCATCACCGTTTTCGCAAATTCTTTTCCGGAAACATGTGCCGATGCAGCAATATCCTGAGATGTAAAGGCACTGGAATGGCTAATCGTCAAATACTTGATATTAGCCTCATCAAGATAGGTTTTAAGCTTTTTAACTGGCATAAATTTATTTTTTAAGGTTAAAAAAGCATTTCAGAAATACTATCGGGAGAGAATAATGTTCAGTTCGTAATACTTCCCAATTTTACCCGGGATCGGATGAGAATGTTTCAAAAAACAGGCAAAAAAAAGGGATTTAATGGTTAAACCGTGAAATTAAAATTTTGGCGATTTCATTAATAGCCTCACCATCGAAAGTATTGATCATCACTGTAATTCCCAAATTTTTCTCGGGAATCAGAATGGCGATGCTATTAAAAGTACCGGCACTTCCTTTATGGTGGAAGCATGGTACCACGTAAGTTTCATGCGCCCATCCACATGAATAATCGGGATAGGAGTTAAAAAGCTGCCGGTAAGTTTCTGTCTTCAGGTAATTATCCTTGCCATTGAGCCCATCAATATTCAATTTCAAAAATCTCAGAAACCCGGCAATGGAAATACTTGTATTTCCGGCTGGAGAACACAATAAAACATACTGGTTAAAATAATGGTATTTCTTGAGTACTTCGGGTATAGGGATTAAATCTTTGTCACTATCAATTTTCCATTTTTCAGGATTAATATGCCCTTGTGGTTGATGAGGATCATTATTGTCAGGCCATCCGATGTGAATTCCTAAATTTAATTCGTCTGACATATTGGAAACTAGCTTTTCCCACGGTTTTCCGGTAACCTTTTCGAGCATAATTGCGGCTGCAATATATCCGGCATTCGAATAACGCTCGTCTGGAAGATCAGACCAGGGAATAGGATCATATTTTAGAACTTGCCTGATAAACTGAAGTCGTTTTTCAGGTAAAGCCAGATTTCCTTTAATGTCTTTTTCATAATCGACGATAGGAAAAACTTCGGATTCATTCTCAAACTTAATAAGCCTTGCCCGATGAGAAAGCAATTGCTGAAGGGTAATTTCAGCATAGGCCGGATTACTTTCAGGCTTCATTTCAGGGTACAAATCAAAGAATTTGGTGTTCCAGGAGACCAATCCATTTTCAATCAGTTTCGCAGCCAGAAAAGCTGTAAATGCCTTCGTATTCGAACCAATGTGAAACAAATCACCGAGAGAGACATTTTCCCTAGTTTCAATATTCCGATATCCGATAGCATTCTCAATCAAAACAGAATCATTACGGATTACACCGTAGGCAATTGCCGGAATATTATACTTAGTTCTCAAACTGTCGAGCTGTAATTCCAGACTTTTAAACGAATTGCTTCCGCCGTCATTCCGGCAAGAGAAAAAAGCGGATAGCATAAACAGGCAAAACCCTGTGATTTTTAAAGTTGCCATTGATTGCTGTATCTGAGTTATTCAAAACTAAGTAATTACAAGTTGAACTCAAAAGAACAGAACCATTTCTTTCTAAATTTCAGGGGAATATCGAAAAATTAATTTTATTGGTTAACCGGAATATTCCAACTAAAAAATCTCAACCCTTTTCATTGCTGAAAAGAATTGAGATTTTTACTATCTGTTCCAGGCTCCGGACCCTCTATCGGTTTTCTTCTCGCTCTTTGCCCTATGCCCTATCGGTTTTCCTCTGCAAATTGCCGTCCGCGACGGAGCGCTTCGAGGTTCATGTTCACCACATCTTCGCCTTTACGCCCAAAAATGGTGCGGATACCATCCTCAATTTTGGAAAATTCGATGTCGATAAATGGGGAAGCTGCACCTAGCATCACCATATTAGAAGCCCTGGTGCTGCCTACTTCTTTGGCAATGGCATCAGCATCAATCGCGATATACCGCGGAAACTTTCGAATTTCGGCCATCACTTCCTCAATTTCAGGATAGTTCGGAATATTGATAAACGGCGTGGTATTGGTCACCAAATAGCCTGTTTCTGACAAATATGGAAGGTAGCGCAACGATTCCATTGGCTCAACCGACAGAATAAGGTCAGCCGATCCGCCGGGGATCAAATCGGAGGCAATGGGTTGATCGGAAATGCGCATATGAGAATACACTGCCCCACCCCTCTGGCTCATTCCGTGCGTTTCGGCTTGTTTGATGAGCAGATTATCAGCCAAAGCGGCTTCGCCCAATGCAGTGGCAATTGATAAAATACCCTGTCCGCCAACGCCTGCTAATATAATGTCTGATTTCATATTAAGTCTAAAGTTAAAAGTTCAATGTTTAAAGTTGATTTCCAAATTTCAAGTCATTGGTCATTAGAAAAGGGAAAAAATCTACTGACTATTGACCTTTTCTGTTAACTGCGACTGACCACTGTTTACTTCTTATTCCTTTTCCGGCTGCTGGCACGTTGAATGCACTCGCGGCGAGGAATAATAACCGACACTCCATCGTAGGCGAATTCTTCGCGGAACAAACGCACCATCTCTTCGTGGTTCTTTTTCAAAGGCACGATGGTGTGAATGTGAGCCGGATCTACTCCCACCCCAATGCAAATGGATTCAATTCTTCCATAAGCCGATGAATCCTGGCCCCCGGTCATCGAAATCGATTCGTTATCGGAAATAACAATGGTAATGCTCGATTTTTCGTTCACTGCATCGAGCAAACCTGTAATTCCGGAGTGGGCAAAAGTTGAATCGCCAATCATGGCAACTGCCGGAATCAAACCGGCATCAGCTGCTCCTTTAGCCATGGTGATTGAAGCACCCATATCGACGCATGATGAAATGGTTTCGTACGGAGGCAGAGCTCCCAAAGTATAGCAGCCAATGTCAGAAAACACACGTCCTTTTGAATAATCAGCCAAGGCTTCGTTCATGGCAAGATAGGCGTCCTGATGGCCACAGCCCACGCATAAGGCCGGCGGACGGTTGGCAACTACTTCAGGAATATTGAATCCTTCGAACATTTCTTTTCCGAGCGCTTTTGCAACGATATCAGGATTCAGTTCACCATCGCGAGGCAGGGTTCCGTCTAAACGACCTTTAATCGGTGTTCCATTCGAAAAGAAGCCTTTCAGCATTTCTTCAACCATTGGGGCACCTTCTTCCAACACTAAAATTTCATCGCATTCCTGATCAAGACGATTGATGTAATTTTCAGGAAGTGGATATTGCGAAACCTTAACTACAGGAAACGGACAGGTTCCACCCGGAAAATGTTCCATCAGGTAATTGTAAGCGATTCCGCAAGCCACAATACCCAGACTATGATTGGTTCCTTCTTCATATCGATTGTATTCGGATTCTTCCGAAAGTTTCAGGAATAGCGACTGACTATCGAGCAATCCTTTGTATTTGCGACGGGCGATAGCTGGAAGCAAAATAAACTGGCGAGGATCGGTCGGCATGACCAATTCGTTTTCGGGCAAAACCTCTTTGCGGGCAACTCCGGCACGCGAATGAGCCAGGCGGGTTGTAATCCGAAGCATTACCGGCACTTTAGTCAGTTCCGACAAAGCAAACCCATCACGAGCCATATCGTAGGCTTCCTGCTGCGACGATGGTTCAAGTACAGGGATCATGGCAAATTTTCCGTAGAAACGAGAGTCCTGTTCGTTCTGGGAAGAATGCATCGAAGGATCGTCGGCAACGGTAACAATAAGTCCTCCGTTGACTCCGGTCATGGCAGCATTTACAAAAATATCGGCGGCAACATTCAGCCCCACGTGTTTCATGCACGACATGGCCCGCTTGCCGGCATATGACATTCCCAAAGCGGTTTCGAGGGCAGTTTTCTCATTGGCCGACCATTTTCGGTGAATATTTCGTTCTTCAGCAATCTGATTTTCCTGAATGAATTCGGTTATTTCGGTGGAAGGTGTGCCTGGATAGGAATAAACGCCAGACATTCCGCCGTCAATGGCACCCTGCCCGATGGCCTCTACCCCCAGAAACAAATGCTTTTGCATAGTCAGTATTTTAAGTTTCAAAAATCGGAACCAAAATTAGCTCATTCAGACTGGAAAACAACTGCTTTAATCTTGTTTTGGATAAAAGGTTCGTATTTAGATTCGTTCTAAAAAAGACATGAATTGAAACAGAATAAAATGTTTCACCGAAAGATTATTTTACTGAAATATCTATTAACATTGAATTTTCGAATAGGCAAAATTTAATTCACAATATTTAAAGACTTTTTTATCTTTAAATGTAAACAAACTGATTTGTCGGATGTTACTAATTCAAAACAGCCTTGAATTTGTTTAATTAATTTATTTAGCCTATGAAAACAAAATTTACACCACTAGCATTCAGGTATCTTTCTTTGATCGGTTTATGGTTTGTTTCATCGCTGAGCCTGACAGCGCAAACGTCGCACAAAGTTACTGTAAGCAGCTTTCAGTACTCTCCAAAGGATCTGACAATTACAGTCGGAGACACTGTCATTTGGACAAATTCGAGTGGCAACCACAATGTTGATGGTAAAACCTCGGCATACCCAAATAATCCGGTTTCGTTTGGGAACGACTTGGGAACCGGTTGGACCTACAAGTTTGTTTTTACTACTGATGGAACCTATGATTATAAATGCGACCCTCACGTAGCATTGGGAATGGTTGGAAAGATAGTGGTCAACCCAAAAACAGTTACATCAAACCAGACTCTCGCCGATGGCGTGGAAAGTATCCATTTGTATCCGAATCCGGCCAGCCAATACATACAACTTATAATTCCAGGTAAATACGCCCCAATTAGTTCGGTTAAGGTTTATAACATAGCTGGGACAGTTGTTGATGAAAAGGTATATTCCGGAAATGAAGAATCGTTTCGATACGACATCAGCCAATTCAAAAATGGAATCTACTTGATGGAAATAACCGCAGAGAATCAGAGAAATGTCTTGAAGTTTATTAAGCAATAAACATCCGATCTTTTTATCTTAAAGAAACGAGTCCCAAATGCCATCTCAAAATAAATTGGGATGGCATTTTCTATACAGCAAAAGCCCTCGCCTAAAAGGAATTGGGTTTTACAATCCTTAGTTACCAAATCGCAGGAACTATTTTTTAGAACTACTTCTTATTGATTGCGACCATGCAGAAACACTTTCGACTTGCGAAGGAGTAAGAGCCGCTTCAGGATGTTTTTTTAGGAATCCCTCAGGAGGCATTGCCCCCTTTGCCACTTCTTTGTTTATCCTCTTGCCCGTTTTCACTTGTTTCTTCGTCTTTAACTTGTCCCAGTCTGAAAGATTCATAAATATTTTTGCCTTCGAATTACTTTGATCGGAATGACATCCGACACATGAATTCTTGAATATCCCGGAAACACTTTCCGGGAAAGCAGCCAATGTTTCCTGTTGTGTTTTCTTTTGACTGAACGCATCAGCAGGCAATAATAAAAGCAACAGAAAAACGAAAGAAAGAACTGTTAAAGCAGAAATTCGGGTTACATTTTTCATTTTGGAGAAATTTGCTTGTTAATACTAAAAGCACAGAAAATCCATGATATGAACTAAATATGATCAACAATTCATCACAACAAAAGGTTTAGGCCAATTGTCCAAAGCTGTCAAAACCCTGATTCCACATGTTGGGAGAAATTCATTTCCGGGACTTCCTGCTAAAGGTCATGTCTTAAGTGAGGATTTTGGGGTATTTTGGAGCTTTGAAAGAAATACCATTTTTTCAGTTCCTTAATTCTTATACGACTGATATGATTAAAAAATTTATCTTCATTTTTGCATATGTTGTTATGACTACAGCTTGCCAACCAACCCAGAAAAAACAAAGTACTCCAACTCCAACTGGAATTACCGAAACAACTATTGCAGATGCAATTAAATCAATCGGGAACATGACCGGAGGAACTAAATCGGAATTGATCGAAAAAGGAGTCAGGCATGCCGCCTCACTTTGGCGCGACAATGACGGAACTCCCGGAGATTTCATTAAGTTCTGTAGCGAAAACTATGTCGGCGATCCTGTTCAAAAGGAAGCTTCATTTTATCGGTTCTCAGAATATATGGAATCGCTAAACGGACATTTTAATAAACTGAGCCTTGATATGCAGGAAAACGTGACTCTCAAAAAAGGTGAAGTACTGCCTATCGATGCGCAATTTGCGGCTTACAATCCGGGAGCCCACATGATCAACGACTTTTACGACAACAAAATAGCCTTTATTGTTGCACTTAACTTCCCATACTATTCAACCGAAGAGAAAAATATTTCGGGACCAAACTGGACTCCATTACAATGGGGTTATGCCCGTTTGGGCGATGTATTCAGTTCGCGAATACCTTCAGAATTGGTGCAACAGGCTTCAAAAGTAGCTGCAGAAGGAGATGCTTACATCGCCGATTATAATATCTACATGGGGAATCTGCTGAATGATGATAACCAAAAGATTTTCCCGGAAAACATGGTTTTACTGAGCCACTGGAACCTGCGCGACGAAATCAAAGCCAACTACGCCAACAAGGAGATTGGCTTAAAAAAACAAGCTTTAATCTATCAGGTCATGCAGCGAATTGTCGATCAGTCGATTCCTAAAATGGTCATCAACTCCGGAAAACAGGACTGGAACCCGGCGACCAACGAAGTATTCATTTCAGGAACAAAAACCGAAGCCGAAGCTGAAACAGATGGCCGCTACCAACAGATTATAAACAACTTCCACGTGTACCAGGCTTTCGATCAGTATAACCCGGCTATGCCAACTGCCATTCAGCGCGCATTTTCAGTAGGAATGCAAATTCCGCAACCCGAAGTCCAGAAGCTGTTCAACGAATTTTTAAGTTCTTCACAGGTGCAGGAAGTAGCAGCTATCATCAAAAAACGATTGGGTAGAGATTTATCGCCTTGGGACATTTGGTACGACGGATTTAAAACAAGAAGCACTATAAATGAAGAAAGCCTGAATGCCATCACTGAAAAAAAATACCCGAACGCTAAAGCTTTGGAAGCTGATTTAGGTAATCTCCTTCTCAAACTGGGATTCACAAAAGAGAAGGCCGACTTTATATCATCGCGAATTTCGGTTGATCCGGCACGCGGATCCGGACATGCCTGGGGAGCATCCATGAAAGCCGAAAAAGCACACCTACGCACCCGGATTCCCGACACTGGCATGAACTATAAAGGGTACAACATAGCCATACATGAGTTTGGGCACAATGTGGAACAAACCATTTCGCTAAATGACGTTCCAAATTACATGATCAACGGAGTGCCAAACACTGCATTTACGGAAGCGCTCGCCTTTGTATTTCAGGAACGTGATTTATTTTTGCTGAACATGAAAAACACCAATCCGGAAAAAGAATACCTGAAAACGCTGGATATTTTCTGGTCGGTGTATGAGATCATGGGAGTTTCGATGGTTGACATGAAGATGTGGCAATGGCTGTATAACAATCAGAATAGTACTGCTGCAGAATTGCGTGATGCAGTAATCCAAATTAGTAAAGACGTTTGGAATACTTATTACGCGCCTGTTTTCGGGATGAAAGACCAAACCATCCTGGGCATTTATTCACACATGATTAATTCGCCGATGTACCTGCCCAATTATGCATTTGGTCACCTTATTCATTTTCAGCTGGAAGAACATTTTAAAACTCACGAATTTGCACCCGAGGTATTACGCATTTTTGCACTTGGACAGCTAACACCAAACGAATGGATGAAACAGGCAGTTGGCACACCGCTTTCGAATGAAGCCATTCTTAAAGCGACTGATCTAGCAGTAGAAAAGTTTAGGTAGCGAACTTGAGCCATAACTAAACAGGCTACAAAAGTAGCTTACGGTGTTATATTTTCCGTGTAGTTTTGGGTAGTCTCCCAACGGACATACTCCATCAAGCTATTTGCCATGCACGGCGAACTAAATAAAGAAGCCGTCTAAAACTTAATTTAGACGGCTTCGATTATAAACTATTCTGATGTTATTTCTTGATCACTTTTTTGTATCCGTAGATAGCAGAAGCACCCAACTGTTCTTCAATACGGAGCAACTGGTTGTATTTAGCCATACGGTCGGAACGACTCAACGAACCGGTTTTGATTTGTCCGGCATTGGTGGCAACAGCGATATCGGCAATCGTTGAATCTTCGGTTTCGCCTGAACGGTGTGAAGTTACTGAAGTGTAACCTGCACGGTGAGCCATTTCGATAGCATCCAGAGTTTCAGTTAAAGTTCCGATTTGGTTTACTTTAATCAGGATTGAATTGGCTGCACCCAATTCGATACCTTTTTTCAGGTATTCAACATTGGTTACAAACACATCGTCACCAACCAGCTGACATTTGTCGCCCAGTTTTTTAGTTAAAGCAACCCATCCATCCCAGTCTCCTTCGTTCATACCGTCTTCAATAGAGTCGATAGGGAAATTAGCTACCAGACTGGCAAGGTATTCCACCTGTTCTGCAGATGTTCTTTTTGCCCCGGTTGGACCTTCGAATTTTGAATAATCGTAGATTCCATCTTTGTAGAATTCAGAAGCAGCACAATCTAAACCTATTGAAACATCGCCACCGTCTTCAGCACGGCCTGGTTTGTATCCGGCATTTTTAATGGCTTTGATGATGCTGTTCAATGCATCTTCAGTTCCATCCAATTTAGGGGCGAAACCACCTTCATCGCCAACAGCAGTGCTTAAACCACGGTCGTGAAGAACTTTTTTCAGGTGATGGAAAACTTCAGCACCCATGCGTAAACCTTCGCGGAACGAAGTTGCACCAATTGGGCGAATCATGAATTCCTGAAAAGCGATAGGAGCATCAGAGTGAGAACCACCATTGATGATGTTCATCATAGGAACTGGCAATGTTTTGGCATTTGTTCCGCCGATGTAACGATACAGTGGCATATCAAGAGCCTCGGCAGCAGCACGAGCAACAGCCAAAGAAACCCCTAACATCGCGTTAGCACCCAATTTCGATTTTGTTTTTGTTCCGTCAAGTGCAATTAATTTTTTATCAATAGCCACCTGATTAGAAGCATCCATGCCCATAATCTCTTTGGCAATTACCGTATTAACATTGGCAACAGCTTTCAACACACCTTTACCCAGGTAACGGCCTTTGTCACCATCGCGCAATTCAATAGCTTCGTTTTCTCCGGTTGATGCTCCTGATGGAACAGCTGCACGGCCGATAGCGCCACATTCAAGGGTTACTTCAACTTCAACGGTTGGATTACCACGTGAATCCAGAATTTCTCTACCAACTACTTTATCAATAAACATTTTGATATGTTTTAAAATTAAACTTATATGTATACAAAAAAAAAAATCTAATTATCAGATTATTAATCACTTTTTCATCTGCACAAAGGTAATAAAAAGCTTCCAAAGAATGAATGAAATGATGGAAGCCCTAACTTTTTTTAAACAACAATCAACAGAAGAGATTGTTAATCACAAGTACAAAATTTCATGGAATTCGACTGAATGATTCCGATCAAACTCTTTATCTTTCCAAAACAAAATCGCTTCCATGGGAAAATCAATTATCTATACCTGCATTTTTACGCTTTGGGCAATTTTTGGCACGGCTCAAAATGCTTTAAACTCAGTTCAGGAAAAAATAACCGGTTGGCAAACTACTTTAGGATTAGCGAACACAAGCGTTTGCATTACCGTTTCCGACAACAAGACCAATGAAATACTTATTGAGTCGAAGCCCCAGCTTAGCTTGGTCCCGGCCTCCATCCTGAAAACGATAACAACCGCCACTGCGCTGGAAGTTTTTGGTCCCGACTTTCGTTTCCAAACCACGCTCTCCTACTCCGGAACGGTTCGCCACGATACCCTGTTCGGCGATCTGCAAATCATTGGTGGAGGCGATCCGACTTTAAGTTCTGAATATTTCCCGGAAAGTAAACGGTTTCTGGAAGAATGGGTAAAAGCTTTGCAAGACAAGCACATCAAAGTAATTACCGGAAACCTTATTTTGGATGCGACGATCTATGAACCGCATTTGATTCCGAATACGTGGATCTGGGAAGATATCGGGAATTACTTTGGCGCCGGGGCTTCAGGCATCAGTGTGTTTGACAATATCTATAAAATTCACCTGAAATCGGAAGGTGTTGCAGGGAAACCAACCAAGGTGACAGGCATCAATCCTGAAATTCCGAATCTGGAATTGACCAATGAAGTACTTTCTTCCGATTCAAACAGCGACGAGGCTTACGTATTTGGAAGTCCTGAAGACAATAAAAGAGTGATTCGTGGTACCATTCCAAAAAACAGGACTGATTTCGTCGTCAAAGCTTCGGTTCCAAACCCATCAATACTTTTGTCCAGCGAATTAAGGAAAATACTTTCAGAAAGCGGAATCGTCCTTTCAGGAGAAACAAAATACGAAAAGGTAAAAAACGGATCATCGAACCAATTGTCAGTTATCCAATCGCCTCCCCTGCGCGACATAATCAAAGTAACCAATCATGAAAGTGTGAACCTGTTTGCCGAACATTTTCTGAAACATCTGGCTTTTAAGGAAAACGGATTGGGAACTACCGAAGACGGCTGCAAATTTGTAATGCAATTTTGGAAAGAAAAAGGATTGGACATGACCGGTTTTTTTATGAACGATGGCAGCGGATTATCTCGATTCAACACGATTACGGCCAACCAGATGGTGAATATCCTGAATTACATGAAAACCAAGAGTTTGTATTCAAATGACTTTTACGAATCGTTGCCAACCGCCGGAAATGGAACTTTGACAGCTTTCAGTACCGAAAACTTCCCTAATGACTGTTTGCATGCCAAAAGTGGCTCAATGACCCGTATTCGTTGTTATGCCGGTTACCTCACTACTGAAAGTGGCCGACAGCTTTCGTTTGCGGTAATGCTGAATAATTTCTCGTGTACCATGGGCGAGGCCACCCGAAAAATTGAAGAGTTACTGACTGAATTGAGAAAATTATAAAAAAGCCCCGTTTTTCAACGGAGCTCCTTCAACTATCGGGTTAACTTTAATTATACAATACTTTTCATCGCGGTCATTTCGGCGCGCAATTCTTCGCCAATGATTTCAACATCGTGGTAACGAATAATTTCGTTTACACTGATCAGTTGTTTGTTGTCGACGCCATTGCCTTTGCCTGCTCCGTATGGTTTTCCAATTACGTCGGTGTCAATTTTCGACATAAAATCGGCCAACAGTGGTTTGCAGGCATGATCGAATAAATAACAACCATATTCGGCAGTATCAGAAATTACACGGTTCATTTCGAACAGCTTTTTACGTGCAATGGTGTTTGCAATCAGCGGAGTTTCGTGAAGCGACTCGTAATAAGCCGATTCTTCTTTAATTCCGGCTTCAGTCATGGTTTCGAAAGCCAGCTCAACGCCCGATTTTACGAAAGCAATCATCAGAACTCCATTGTCGAAGTATTCCTGTTCGCTGATTTCCATGGTTCCGGCAGGAGTTTTCTCGAAAGCAGTTTCACCGGTTTCGGCACGCCAGGTCAACAGGTTTTCATCGTCGTTTGCCCAGTCTTCCATCATGGTTTTCGAGAAGTGACCCGACATAATATCGTCCATGTGTTTCTGGAACAACGGGCGCATAATCCGTTTCAATTCTTCTGAAAGTTCGAAAGCTTTAATTTTAGCTGGATTCGATAAACGATCCATCATGTTGGTAATTCCACCATGTTTTAAAGCTTCAGTAATCACTTCCCATCCATACTGAACCAATTTTGAAGCATAACCTGCATCAATTCCTTTCTCAACCATCTTGTTGAACGACAGGATTGAACCAGTTTGCAACAAACCACAAAGGATGGTTTGCTCGCCCATCAAATCCGATTTTACTTCAGCAACAAACGATGAACTTAAAACGCCGGCTTTGTGGCCACCAGTCGCAGCAGCGTATGCTTTGGCAATTTCGAAACCATCTTTATTCGGATCGTTTTCAGGATGAACGGCAATCAAGGTAGGCACACCGAAACCGCGTTTGTACTCTTCGCGAACTTCAGAACCCGGAGATTTTGGGGCAACCATGATAACGGTAATATCTTTGCGTATCTGCATTCCTTCTTCAACGATGTTGAACCCGTGTGAATAAGAAAGCGTTGCTCCTTTTTTGATCAATGGCATTACAGCCGTAATTACACCGGTGTGCTGTTTATCCGGAGTAAGGTTGATTACCAAATCAGCAGTCGGGATCATTTCTTCATAAGTTCCAACCTTGAAACCGTTTGAAGTTGCGTTTTTGTATGACTGGCGTTGCTCTTTAATTGCTTCAGCGCGAAGTGTGTACGAAATATCCAATCCTGAATCGCGCATATTCAAACCTTGGTTTAAACCTTGTGCGCCGCAACCAATGATTACGATTTTTTTGCCTTCAAGCTTTTTAACGCCGTCAGCAAACTCCGAACTGTCCATAAATTCGCAGGTTCCCAATTGCTCTAACTGAAGACGCAACGGTAATGTGTTGAAATAATTTGCCATTCTTTTTAAATTTTATCGTGTTTAGAATTTTGTCAAAACTTTGATCTTGCAAAGCAAAAGAATAATCAGCAGAATGCAGAGTAAAAAAATGATTATTTTAGGTACTTTTCATGGATTAACAAATATTACAATTGACATCCAGACATAATAACACTAAATACCAACAAGTTACTACATCTTACAAATTGGTAATTTTACTAGTCATTTAAACGAGTCAGCACGATACTGAATCGGAGTGATGCCGGTTTCCCGCTTGAAGAATTTGGTAAAATACGATTGATCTTCGAAGTTCAACTGATTGGCAATCTCGGAAACGCTCAAATTAGTATGAACCAACAAACGTTTAATTTCAAGCAATTGTTTGGCTTTAATGATTTGAGAGGAAGTTTTGCCGGTCAGCAATTTCACCGTTTGGGTTAAATGATTAGGAGTGACACCAATCATCCCGGAATAATCGCTCATGGATAGATTTTTCAGGTGATTTTCTTCGACCAAATGAAAGAACCGTTTAACCAGGATTTGTCCTTTCCCTTTATTCAGGAGGTTTTCAGTAACCTGATAGCGTGCGGCGCAGGTGGTCAGGATGAGATCGAGAATGGAGCGCAACATTTCTGTATTGGATTCCGCGGCGTCACGGATCTCTGAAATACCTTGTCTGAACAAACTTTCCAGAAAACGGATGTCGTTCTCATTCTGAAGCAACAATGGTGGATTATCCTGATGGATGGTGTAAAAGAACGGAAATTCAATCAGGCTGTTCTGATTGCTTCGGTTGAGCAGGTAAAAATCGGCAGTGAAGATGAAAATGAAGCCTTCAATATCGTTCGAAAGTTCGAGTTTGTGCGCCTGTCCGGGCGACATAAAAAAAACACAGGGTGGTTTTATTTCATATTTATTGGTGTCAATCACATGATAACCCGACCCTTTCAACAGATACAGCACTTCAAAGAAGTCGTGCCGGTGAGGATATTTCACACTAAAGTGCCGGTTTGCATCAAACACTTCCACCTGAAACTGCTGACTTTTCCGTTCAGGAGAACTGAAATTATCGAGACTGTAAACCGGTAATTGTTCGGTAGGATTCTTCATAAAAGTACTTTCGCATTGCGTACGAAAGTACGAACAAATTGGTTAAAACAACAAGTACGAAATTACAAATGCTGACCAACAAATACCGAAGATTCCTCCCAGGGGACCAAATGACCGTCAAAAGTAAGTCGACCCGAAGTCATTCCTGACAAGGTAGCGGATGCCCTGCCAGAAGCTGAAATATTAATAAACAAGTCGTAAATCCCAATTGTAGTCATCACATTCATCCTTAATGTAAATGCTTTGTGCTTTTGATCGTTCGTTAATTCCCACTTGTCAATCCGACCTTTAGCAGTGACACCACCCACTCCATTCGGACCTAGCCTGAAGTTCGACCCAATTTGAATAATTGCTTCCGTTGAATCGACCGAGACAAAGTTAATCGTTGAATTTACCAGGATCCGGTTACCATGCCGGTCTTGCAGGAAATCGGTTTCTAATACAAAATCTTTATTCTCAAGCATTGACTTAGTGAGCTGAAATTCTTTTTCAAGTTCAGCGTTCCGTTTTTCCTTTTTGATTAGTACAGCGTTTTCATCATTCCCCTGAGCAAATAAGATACTGGCTGAAATGATGAGTGATAGAAATAAAACTAATCTTTTCATGGCTTTATCCTTTCTTTTTAATTCGGATAACTGCTCACAAGATTCGTTCCGAATCGCTAAAAATCAAAACCTCATTTTTATTCGTTAGCAAAATTTAACGATTGGAAATATCCGGCTAGCCGGCGCACGACTTGGATGACAAAGATTGAAGTTGCTCAGGTAGAAAAGACGTTGTTCCTTTGAAAATTTACAATTCAGAGATTTACTACTTACCATTTGTCCCATGAACAAATCGTAAATAGTAAATCATCTAATTGTCAATCCAAATTTCAGTCAACCTGTTCGAGCATTGAATCGCGTTCCTGCAGAAATACAGAAAGCCTTTCAATGTTGCTTCGGGTAATGGCAACCCTTCCGGAGCGGTTGAACTGAGTCACACCATAAGTGGAGTTCAACTCTTCAAACAACTGCTGGGTTTCGCTGGAATGTCCTGTTTTTTCGATCACCACGTAATCGCGGGTAATTTCAAGAATACGGGCTCCCGAGTTACGGACGATCTTCTCAACATCATTCGATTCGAATAAAAATTCGGTAGATACCTTGTAAAGCGCGATTTCCTGAAAAATCATTTCATTGTTAGTGTTGGCATACGCCTTGATCACATCTACGATTTTTTCAAGTTGGCCAATAACTTTTTCCACCCGGTCGGCAGTCTCATTAATCACTATGGTAAATTTAAACACTCCAGAAATCGCTGATTCAGAAACAGTTAAACTGTCTATATTAATCTTCCGACGGGTAAAAATGATGGTAATCCTTCCAACCAACCCAATGTGGTTTTCCGAAAAAACGGTTATGATATATTCTTGTTTCATGTCAGTAATTGATTTAAGGTTCTAGTATAATATCAGAAATTGAAGCTCCGGTTGGAATCATTGGGAAAACGTTATCTTCCTGTTCAACAACAACTTCAAGAACGTACGGCCCGTTATGATCGAGCATTTCCTGAATTGCCCTTTCCAACTGATCGCGTGAAGTTACTTTTTGTGATGCCAATCCGTAAGCTTTGGCGATTCCTACAAAATCAGGGTTTTTCATTTCGGTAAACGAATACCGTTTTTCGAAGAATAGTTGCTGCCATTGACGCACCATTCCCAGAAAATTATTATTCAGTATAATGATTTTAATATCGAGATTATACTGTGAAATGGTACCCAACTCCTGAATGGTCATCTGGAAACCACCATCGCCTGACATTGAAAAAACTACCCTATCCGGACGGCCAATTTTGGCGCCCATGGCGGCAGGCAAACCATAACCCATAGTCCCCAGTCCTCCGGAAGTAACATTACTTCTGGATTGAGTAAATTTAAAATAGCGGGAAGCAATCATTTGTTGCTGACCAACATCGGTAACTAAAATAGCATCGTTGTTGGTTTTTTCAGAAGCAATACGAACAACCTCTCCCATCGTAAGTCCAACCTTTTTAGGATGAATATCGTTCGAAATCACCTTTTCGTATTCAATTTTATCGCATGCCCTGAATTCGTTGAGCCATTCCTGGTGCGAATTTGGATTCACATTATCGATCAACATCCGGAGCGATTTTTTTGCATTACCCAAAACAGGCGCATCAGCATGGATAATTTTATTGATTTCGGCAGGATCAATTTCGAAATGAATAATTTTGGCCTGACGGGCATAAGCAGCAACCTTTCCGGTTACCCGGTCGTCGAAACGCATTCCGATGGCAATAACCACGTCGGCTTCGTTCGTTTTAATGTTTGGGCCGTAATTCCCATGCATTCCGAGCATTCCAACATTAAGTGGATGATCGCTTGGAAGCGCCGAAAGCCCGAGCAAGGTCCAGGCTGCTGGAATTCCGGTTTTTTCAACAAATTCTTTCAATTCATCTTCAGCATGCCCGAGAACAACTCCGTGGCCAAACAACACAATTGGTTTTTTGGCTTCGTTGATAATATCAGCAGCCGCTTTTACCTGAAACGGATCAACCGGATATTCAGGCAAATAACTTCTGATTTTAGTGCATTTCTTATACTCAAAATCGAACTGGGCAAACTGTGCATCCTTGGCTATATCGAGCAAAACCGGACCCGGACGGCCTGTAAGGGCAATGTGGAACGCTTTTGCAATAGCTTCGGGAATTTCCTCAGCATGGGTAACCTGGTAATTCCATTTGGTTACCGGCATCGAAATACCTACCACATCCGATTCCTGAAAAGCATCGGTTCCGAGTAATGGTGAAGCCACCTGGCCAGTAATACAAACCAACGGAATGGAATCAATTAGCGCATCAGCCAAACCCGTTATCAGGTTAGTGGCTCCTGGACCTGAGGTTGCAAAACAAACACCGACTTTACCAGTCACCTTGGCATACCCTTCAGCGGCATGGATGGCTCCCTGCTCGTGCCGGGTTAAATAATGAGTTACTTTCTGATCGAAGTCGTAAAGTGCGTCATAAATGGGCATGATCGCACCGCCAGGATACCCAAAAATGGTATCAACCCCTTCTTCCAAAAGAGATAATATTACAGCTTCTGAGCCGCTTATACGCTGTGTTGCCATTTTATTTAGAGTTTTATTTATTTTCAATTTTTAAGTTTGGAGAGCCTAGAGTACTTTAGGCTCTCTAGACGCTTTTTTATTCAATCAATCGAATTGCTCCGCGGTCAGCCGATGAAACCATACTAGCGTAAGCTTTCAAAGCCTTGCTAACCTGACGGTCGCGTGGGTTTGGCAGATATGCCATATTTCCTTTACTGATTTCCTGTTCTCGTCGTACAGCCAATTCTTCATCGCTAAGCAGAACGTCAATTTTGCGGGTCAGGATATCGATTTCAATTAAATCACCATCCTGAATCAATGCAATTTCGCCGCCTGCAGCTGCTTCGGGAGAAACGTGTCCAATGGATAGCCCGGATGTTCCACCTGAAAAACGACCGTCGGTAATTAACGCACAAGCCTTGCCAAGGTTCATCGATTTGATGTAGGAAGTTGGATATAACATTTCCTGCATTCCCGGGCCGCCCTTTGGTCCTTCATAAATAATCACGACCACATCACCGGACTGGACTTTGTCGCCAAGAATTCCGTTGCAAGCGTCGTCCTGCGATTGGAATACCTTGGCAGTTCCTTTAAAATGATAGACTGAAGGATCGACTCCTGCTGTTTTCACGATGCAACCGTTCCGAGCAATGTTGCCGTACAGAACAGCCAAACCGCCATCTTTGTTGTAGGCGTGTTCGTAATCGCGGATACAGCCATTGGCACGGTCGGTATCCAATTCTTTAAAATAGTTTTCTTGAGAACCCATTACCAGATTTCGCCCGCCGCCGGGAGCTGATTTATATCTCCTGAAAGCATCTTCAGTAACGGTCGGAGACATTACATCGTATTGTGCTATGGCTTCGGCTAAGGTGCGCCCATCGGCACGAGGAACCGAAGTGTCGAGCATTCCAACACGCGCAAGCTCTCCTAAAATACCAAGAATTCCACCTGCACGGTTTACATCTTCCATGTGGTAATTTCCACTGGGAGCAACTTTGCAAAGATTCGGAGTAACGCGTGATAATTCGTCGATGTCTTTCATGTTAAAATCAACTTCACCTTCAGCAGCAATTGCCAAAATATGCAATACGGTATTGGTTGAACCACCCATCGCTATATCCAGCTTCATCGCATTTTGGAAAGCGGCTTTGGTAGCGATATTTCGTGGCAACACCTTTTCATTGCCATCTTTGTAATATTCGTATGTCATGTCAACAATCCGGCTGGCTGCTTCATCAAACAGACGTTTACGATTGGCATGAGTTGCCAAAATCGAACCATTACCCGGAAGTGCCAGGCCAAGCGCTTCGGCCAGACAGTTCATCGAATTGGCGGTGAACATTCCGGAGCAGGAACCGCAGGTTGGACAAGCATCGCGTTCAATTTTAGATATTTGTGCGTCAGAAACTGAGTTGTCGGCTGCCAATACCATTGCATCAACCAAATCGTACATTTTGCCATCTATTTTACCCGCTTCCATCGGGCCGCCCGATACAAAAATGGCAGGAATATTCAGGCGCATAGCTGCCATCATCATTCCGGGGGTAATTTTATCGCAGTTCGAAATGCAAACCATCGCATCGGCCTGGTGCGCGTTGCACATGTATTCAACACTGTCGGCAATCACGTCGCGCGATGGAAGTGAATACAACATCCCGTCGTGTCCCATGGCAATACCATCGTCAACAGCAATGGTATTGAACTCCGCCGCGAAGCAGCCTTTTTTTTCAATAATACCTTTAATGTACTGACCAACATCATGAAGATGAGCATGCCCCGGAACAAACTGCGTGAATGAATTGACAATGGCGATTACCGGTCGTCCAAACTGTTCTTCCTTCATCCCGTTTGCTCTCCAGAGGCTTCTGGCTCCTGCCATACGGCGTCCTTCGGTCGTCGTGGCTGATCTCAATCGATTTTGCATATATTTTAGTCTTAAATTATTTTCCTAAAAAAAAGCCTTCCTCAATAAATGAGAAAGGCTTTCAAGTTTTTAGCTTACATTATACCATTCTCACTCAGCACGAAGGAGGATCACCACGCTGACAATGACTAGAGATATAATGCTGATATTTTTCATTACTGCTGTCGTTTAATGTTGGCAAATGTAGAAATTAATTTGAACAACCAAAATAAATTTGAAAGTAAAATACTTGTTTGTCTGAAAAACTAAAAGAAAACGTTTCAATTTTAAACAATTAAATTGCTAAACAGATAATTTTTCAAACGATTACGAATTTGAGACTTCTTTATTTTATCATTACTTTTCGACTTTCAGTCCTGTTTCCATACACCATCCGAAGAATATATTGACCTGACCGGAATCCTTTCACATTAATCTGGAACCCATTTGAGATCGTAGAATCATCGTGAAGTTCAGAATAATAAACCTGACCGTTTACCCCAACCAGTTCAATGACGTACATTCCGCAAGGCGCATTCAGGAAAGAAATGTTCAGCATATCTCTCGCCGGATTAGGGAAAATATGAAGATCATCACGTTTCATTTCAAATTCTTTGACATCAACCGTGATCTGAGTCGAAGCATCGTATTGGTCCGGAGTTTCTTCCACCAGGCTGACATTGTCGGTTGCAATACTGTAGAATTTATACTTTGAACCAATATTGCCGATAAACTCAGCTGATTTCAGCGTAGTATTCAATTTCCACGGACGAAGTGCAGTGTCGTTTTCCATCACATAAACTGAATACAAGGCTATTCCGGAGCCATTATCGCTACCAGTCCATGTCAGCGGAAATTGGTTCTTAATTGTCGCATCGAGTGGATAAATCTGACTTTGCGGTTTGTCCAAATCTAGTGTATTCACAAACTCATTGGTCACTATGGGTTTGTTGGCATCAAACACAATCGATGCTTTGTTCTTGAGTACGGCATTCGTCCCCAATTCCTTTTTCAGGCCAACCGAAAAGCTAACAAACCCTTCGCCGGCATGATTGGTGTTATTGGGCGGAAGGAATCCAACAAACGGATCTTCCTCAATATCCATGGTGGTTGGGTTTAACGACAGGAATTCCCATTGAATTGCTCCTGAAATGGTATCCAGTTTTCCGGAGACACGGGCAATCAAATTCATTTTTGGTTTCAGGTCAACATCCATCGAAAACTGCCTCAGTTTTTTGACATTTGGTACAAGGATCGTATCTCCAAAACCAAACGATCCGAACCCGAACTCTTTCAGGTCAAATTTCTTCAGATCAAGCGTATCCGCAACTGTAACGATATGCGCCGGGGCTGTTGCGGTACTTTTGTTTTCGAACAAAATGGTGTAAGGCATCGTATTGTTTTTCTGAACCCAATGTTGATCGCCAAATCCGGCAGGCCCAATCATTTCGTTGGGGTCGAAAGACGAAACGGCATTAACGCCCATCTTATTTTTATATAAAGGATCGTATAGCTCATGGCATTCCTTGTTTTTCTGATAACCATCATACATAGATTTGACTAACATTCCTCCTTTTAGAATGGCTTCTGCTCCTGTAAAACTTGCACCACAGCTAATAACACACGAAGATAATCCATACACATGATCCCAGAATGTTTTAGGCTTATCTGGTTTTGGGCTAACTGCATCCCATGGATTCCAGGCATAAGTTAAAACATCGTAGGCACAACCAACAGGCAATACCATGCCGATAAGGTCGGCTGCCCCTGATGAAGCTGCATCCATTGCCGCAGCAGCCACACAGGCATTCAGTTTTGTTTTCTGATCGGGCCAGTCATCGGCCACGGAACTTGCGCTCTTTGTTGAAGTTTGTTCAGTTCTGTAAAATGGCGCGTTCATCCAACTTTCAATGTTAAAACTCCCCGGACTTTTTATCCTGATATGAACATTCTCAGAACTTTTAGCTGTAATCATCGGAACAATCAACGAATAAATCCGGGCATCTTTTCCAGTTCCATAGTAGTCTTTCCAGATAAAATAATCTTTGTCGCGTGCAGCCACAACGGCTGGATATTTTGTTTTGATATAAGCATTGGCCTCAATCCTGAAATCGATCAATTCGACTTCCGTTTCCGGATAATTCTGAATGGCAATATTTAAAGGCACTCCCAAGGCATCAACATTACCATTGTTTCCATAGTTAATGGTATACGTTTGCCACCTGTTAAACAAAATAGCTCCCCTACCCGAAACACTTACCCAGGGAGCTGGAAGTTCAGCCTTAACAATTGCAAAAGCTTCTTTCAGGATTTGCTCTGCCCCATTTTGTTTTACGACCACATTCCACTTCCCAATTGTTTTTCCGTTCAGGTTAAAATAGGCAACAAGAACACCTTTGGCCGTCCCTACCAGTTTTTCTCCTGAAATATCAGCTTCGCCCGACTTGCGCAAGGAAACAGTAGTTCCTTCAACAACCAAACCTCCACCGAAAACCGAGATTGTTGCATACCCGCCATTTCCGGCCTGAAGCGGTTCTACCCTGTCTAACCCAACGATAGTCGCTTTTTTAATGATTGCTGTTTTACTGTTGGTATTCATTGCTTCGAGAGAAATACTGTACTCTCCTGCTTTGGGATAGCTGTAAACCGGATTTCCCTTGTCGGAAACGGTTGCGTCGCCATAATTCCATTTATAGGCCTTCCCGTTTTGGGTTTTATTGGTCAGCGAAACCTGATTCATACTTTGGTACATATCAAACTCAGGAATCGGAGGATTAAAGTCGGAGGTCTTTAAAATACCCAGATACAATGGAACAGCATCATTTCCATTTCCGGAGATGTCTTTAAAAGTATCGTCAAAATTCAGGAAAAGCTTTAATCCGGATTCATTGCCGGTAAAGGTTTTCACCTGATTTTTCAGAAGTTCGTCCTGCGAAAGCGCTTTATTCCAAAGCCTGATGTTATCGACCTGGTATTTAGTCGTTCCATAAAATGCACTTCTCGACCCTATCATCAGCAGCCCATTTCCCTGAATAATTTTACCGGTCACAGTTTGCTGAGCGCTCAAAAGCCCATCGACATAAGTTTTAAAATTATTCAATCCGGATTTGGCATTATAGGTAAATGCAACATGATGCCAAAGCGTATCAGCAATACTGCAGTCTCCCCAGTTGACAAAATCGCCCTTGTCGGTCTCCAATCCAGAATTAATGCAGAATTTTCCATTGGTTTTCCTGAAGCCCATCTGATAGCCATTCGGAGTATAGTCGTAATTATCAGCGCCATTCACCTTGGCCAGCACATTTACCTCGTGCAGCGATGCAGGATCAAATTTCACCCAGGCTTCTGCCGTCATGGCCGAATCAAAATCAAGAGATAGAGAGGATGGAACAACGACCAATTCAACTTTTTGCGGAGTCATAACCGTTTCAATTGCCAACGCTTTGTTTTTTGTTCCAGGCGAAGGTTGAGTCCCAATGTATTTGTAAAATATATCGGCATCGGTTCCATACCACCATTTGGCTTCCGATATCCAATGCTTTCCACCGTTCGAATCAATCGCCAAATCAGATTTGATGTAAGAAATGTTTCGATTCAGGAATGGAGCTGCTACGATTGCCTGAGAAAAAGATTTCCCTCCATCAATCGATTTAGTTGAAAACATAGATTGCCCTGAAATATAGACAGTCGAACCCGTTGCATCATTGGAATCAATTACCAAACCTGGGTACCAAGTACTTTCAACATTGCTGAATCCATCAGGAAGTACACTTTTTGAGGTTGAGAAGGCATCACCATTATTTGATGATTGCAGAAAGAAAATTTTACCCTCAGTGCTTTGATAGGCCATGTAAACATGTCCATTTTTGGCAACAATGGTTTCCATGGCCGCCTGCAATCCATTGCCAGCCAAAATTGCGTTATTGATGTCTTTAGCCTTTTCGAAAGTAAGTCCGTTATCGGTTGAGCGTGCATAAAGTGTTGTCCACTCAATCTTTTCGTTGTAGCCAACAAAAATCACATGAATATTATTTCCAGATTTGGCAATCTTTGGAGCATAATGCCCATCGAAATAGCACCGGCATTTTTCGCGCACAACCGTGGCCGATTCGTTGTAGGTAGTTGATATTTTTTGAGTGGTAAATGTCTGTCCATTATCGTTCGAGATGGAAACGAAAACCTTTCCGATGTTCAGTCCATAATAATAATAGATGTATTCCGAAACAACAATCATCTGAGAACCATCGTACCAGAAATCGGTAAACTCGCTGGGTTCTTCTGATATTAACTTATCGGTAAATGTGTCCCCTCCATTAATGGAAGTTAACGTACGCAAGCCAGGCTTTGTTCCTGATCCTAAATAAGCCACAGCAACTTTCCCATTAGCGGATTTGATGTGGCTTCCATATATTTTTTGGTAACCTCCACCTGTTGAAAGTAATTCTTTAACAGCGCTAAACGAACTTCCTCCATTAGTAGAATGAAGGTAATAGATTCGCCCGGTTCCATTTCCATAATAATCGTAGTCGCAGAAAGCGATGTGGACATTATTTCCATCGACAGCAAGTTTCCTTGACTTGGGTTGCCTGGCATATTCACCGTCTTTAAGTTTGGCAAGCAATTTAGGCGTTTCCCATGTTTTTCCGAGGTCGAGCGACCGGCAATAGTAGAATGGGTTCTCAACGCCATATTTATTCTCCATCCAAACTACGTGGATAGTATTTCCCTGAATAATCATTTCCGGCACAACATCATCGACTGCCTCGGCGTTGACGGGCATCGATAAATTGGTTAGGTAATTTGACATTTTGGGATTATTCGCATTAGCCTGAAATACAAACAGAAAGACAGCCACCAAAAGACTATAAAACTTCCCGTAATTACACAAAGAAACTTCCGCTTTTTTCATAAGGTTATGATTTTAGTTTTCACTATAAAAGATACAAAAAAAACAACCAATAACCTACATATAAGCCATATAACATGAACCTTGGTCTCATGTTATTCAAACAGACTCAAAAAAAGTTGATCAGGATTTTGGGGAAGGACTTCGATAAATTATTTCTGAAATATCTTGGATTTCAGAAAACGGTTAAATTTTCCCAATCATAAAAATGGCCGGTCGTTTCTGGATATCCGGAAGGTGGGTTTTCCACCAGGCAATTGGTTGGCTGAGGATAAATTCAGTATCCAGGGTGATGTCGGCAGCAATGCAGAGCATAGTTTGCGGGTCGCAGTTTTTCAGCAATTCGTCGAGTAATTGGGCATTCCGGTAGGGTGTTTCAATAAAAATCTGAGTCTGACCTTCGGTCTGCATCCGTTTTTCGAGCATTTTAATTTGCAGCGATTTCTCCGGATTTTTAATGGGCAAATATCCGTTAAAAGCAAAATTTTGTCCGCTCATTCCTGAAGCCATCAACGCCAGCAAAATGGATGAAGGCCCAACCAATGGCACCACCTGAATGTTTTTAGTGTGCGCAATCTTTACCACATCGGCACCCGGATCGGCAACCCCAGGGCAACCTGCTTCAGATATTATTCCAATGTCGAGTCCTTCTTTGTTCGGTTCCAGGAAACGGCTGATTTCCTTTTTCTCAGTGTGTTGGTTCAGTTCAAAAAAGGTGAGATCATCGATTACGATGGCTGGATTTACTTTTTTCAGGAAACGACGGGCTGTGCGAATATTTTCGACAATGAACACCGGTATCGATGAAATCAGTTGGGTCAGGTCGGGTGGTAAAACCCGCTCGATGCTGGTGTCGCCCAAAGTTGTCGGGATCAAATAAAGTTTGGCCATTGGTATTTTTTTTCAAAAATAGTTAAAAACCTTCGGTAGGCAGAGGGTAATCCTTATTTTTGTGAACCAAATAAAGCTATTGATGAAACTTACCTTTTTAGGAACAGGAACATCGCAGGGAGTGCCGGTAGTTGCGTGCCAATGCCCGGTTTGTATGTCTGACAACCCGAAAGACAAGCGGTTGCGGGCTTCGGTCATGATTGAAACCGAGACTCAATGCCTGGTTATTGACGCCGGACCCGACTTTCGACAACAAATGCTCACTCATCAGGTTCGTCATTTAAATGGCATTTTAGTGACCCACGAACACGTCGATCATATTTTTGGACTCGATGATATCCGGGCTTTTAACTGGGTACAGAAACAACCCACTGATATTTATGCTGAAGAGCGCGTCCAGATTGCTATACGACGCATTTTTGATTACGTTTTTGCCACATACCGGTATCCTGGAATTCCACAAATGCACCTGCACTTGATTGAAAATAAACCATTTCGGATTGGCGACTTAGAAATAATACCCATTCGCGGCTATCATTACAAACTACCTGTATTTGGATTTCGGTTCGAAAAAATAGCTTATGTAACCGATGTAAACCGTTTGGAAGATGCCGAAATTGATAAACTTCGGGGATTAGATGTTTTAGTATTGAATGCTTTGCGAAAGGAAGAACATATTTCGCATTACAACTTAAGCCAGGCTCTTGAATTAATCGCCGAAGTTAAACCAGACAAAGCTTATCTGACACACCTTTCGCATCAAATGGGCTTTTACGACGAGGTGCAGAAAGAACTTCCGGAGAATGTATTTCTGTCGTATGACGGACTTGAGATAAACATAGATTGATCACTATTTTCTTATATTCAAGGATATAATCAGTAAAACTTGCCGGTGACGTATTAAAAAATTATATTTGTACGTCAAAATTAAATTCCATGGAAACAAAGCTTACAATCCGGTTAAAAAAGAAGGTGATTGAAAGAGCAAAAGATTATGCACAGAATCATAAAGTCAGTCTTTCTAAAATGGTTGAATCCTACCTTGAATCCATCACGGAAGCGAAAAAAGACGAACCTGAAATCACTCCATTAGTTGAAAGCTTAAGCGGCGTTATTCATCTGTCGGATGACTTTGATTTAAAGCAGGATTACTCTAACTACCTGACTGAGAAATACAAATAAAACGAACATGCCCCGGAATTAATTTAAAGGGAGCGGCACAAAAAGATATAAAAATATAGTTCGAAGTGGAAATATGCTGGCATGAGAGCTCCATGAGAACGCACAAATAATCAATTAATTAATACCGCAATTTTCGAGTGAAAAGTTTATTTCTGGACACCAACATAGTTATCGACTTGCTTGCGAAACGGGAACCATTCTACAGATCGGCTGCTCAATTATTTTCTTTGGCAGATAAAATGAAGCTTCAATTGTGTGTATCTGCGCTGACATTTGCCAATACGAACTATATTCTATTGAGAGAAAGAAAACCTGAAGAAGCCAAGTTGATTCTTCGTAAGTTGAAATTACTTGTCAAAGTGATTAGCCTTGATGATAAAATCATAGGGTTGTCCCTGAATGATAGCGATTTTAAAGACTATGAAGATGCCTTACAATACTATTCTGCTCTTGAAAATGAAAACGATATGATTATTACACGCAACCTGAAAGATTTTCAAAAGTCGAAAATCCCTGCACTTACTGCAGAGCAATTCCTTCAACGATTTTAATCGTTCGCGAACTTTAGAATATCCTTTCTACAGGCACAATTGGCATTTCATCAAAATCGATCATGGCATTGATCAATCCAACTTTCTGATACAAGCGAATATCTTCTTCCCTGATTTCCTTTTCTGAAATAATTCCCCGATCGATCAGCAATTGGCGTTTGGTTCCCTTAAGCAGGGGCGTCGTTGGGGTGAACCATTTTTTGCCATCATAAAACAACAGATTGGCAGCAAAAGAATCGGTCACAAAACTATTTTTGATGATGATAATGTCATCGCAATTTTCGCGTTGGGCAAACAAATGCTGAAGAATTTGACGGTCGGTGAATTTCAGGTGGTAATCAATACTCTCATGATGAACTACTTTCAGGCTTTGAATGGTTCTGAAAATGTAAGGTTCAATTTCAATCTTCTCAACAAAACTTCCGTACAGCACCCGAACCTTAAAAACTCCGGATTTGCAGTTTTCAGGAATTGAAATTGCAGTTTCCAAATCAATTTTGTGGGCATCAGGGAACAATTCATTCATTGAACGGTCTACCCGACTTTGGTGGTATTCCAGGTTACGAAGGATACCATCTGTCATTTTAAGTGATTCAACTAATAGGGACATATACCTTTTGAATTAGTTCGTTGTACTCGGATTGGCAGTCGCTTAAAAAAGTGATTCCTCCCCCACTCTTGAAAATCAACTCATCACCTTCCTGTTCCAAATATCGGATTAAAACGCAACTATCCAGATTTTTTCCGTCGAAAACACCAAAGACACCGGTGTAATATCCACGTTGATAATTCTCTGCCTGTTTGATTATCGCGACAGTTTTGGCCTTTGGAGCCCCGCAAATCGATCCGGCAGGCAGCAATTTTGCCAAAATAGTTCCGATTGATTGCTGATAATTCTCCGGAAGTTGACCCGAAATCTGGGAGCTCATTTGTAACAAGTCGCCGCGGTTAGTGCAAATACGGTCAATATACATGAACCGGTCAACCTCAACATCAGTGGCGACAATGCTCAAATCGTTCCTGATCAGATCAACAATGGTGTGATGCTCGGCGATTTCTTTTTCATCATTCAGCAGAAGTTGCTCTGCATTTTCAATATTCGCATCTATGGTTCCTTTCATCGGGAAAGAAGAAATAATGCCATTGTTGATCTGCACAAAAATTTCTGGAGAAAAGCATACAAACTGATCTTTCAGCCAGATTTTGTAAGGAGCATCGCTTCGATGAAATATTTCTTCCGGAGAAAGATTTGTCTCAACCAGGGTAGGCATCGTCAGATTCAGCAAATACGTATCACCATTGTGAATATGCTGTTGCACAAGGTCAAAAGCCTTACGATAGGCATCAAATTCAACCGGATGAATATTCCAGTCAACTTGCTTTTTCTGAATCTCTTTAGGAATGTAATTGGCTGATTCCGGAGTTTCCCATAAGATTTGGGGGTCGTCCGGATCAAGAACCAGTGGCTTTTGAAAGTCAAAGTCGATTACAAAAACAAACGGCTGGCCTTGCGCTCCCAGTTCGTTCATCCGTTCAATGGTACGTTGCTGTATTTCGTTCATTGGAGAGTTCAAAGATAGGGAAAAGAAAATTTGAAGATGTGAAGATGTCAGAATTTGAAGATTTAAGGAAGGGTAAGGTGCCTGAATAAAGGTTATATCGTCCAGTCGCAGTTTATCCCGTAACTCGAAACCCACAACTTTTCTCCAAACTTCGAACTCTGGCTCACTTTAGGCACTCCAAACTCTATTTTGAATGACTATTAATATTATTTTTGAATCATGAGCATCGCAGAAAATATAGACCTCGTAAAAGCCGATTTACCGGCTCATGTTCAGCTCGTTGCTGTATCGAAAACAAAACCGGCCGCCCTCCTGATGGAAGCCTACGTGCACGGACAAAGAGCCTTTGGCGAAAACAAGGTTCAGGAGCTGGTGTGGAAATTCGAGGAACTTCCCAAAGATATTGAATGGCATTTTATTGGCCACATGCAAACCAACAAGGTCAAATACATTGCTCCGTTTGTCCACTTAATTCACGGCGTTGATTCCTTTAAACTGCTTAAAACCATTGATGCAGAAGCTAAAAAGGCAAACCGGATTATTCCCTGCCTGCTTCAGTTCCACATTGCCGAAGAAGAAACCAAATTTGGACTTTCTATAGAGGAAGCCGAAGAAATGCTTCATTCAGATGAATTCCATCATCTGAAGAATATCCAGATTTCAGGAGTAATGGGAATGGCAACTTATACCGACGATGAAAATCAAATCCATAAAGAGTTTGCCTGCCTGAAAGCTATTTTCGATCAGTTAAAATCGAACCATTTTGCCGACAAACCTGAATTCAAAGAAATCTCGATGGGTATGTCGGGCGATTTTCGGATTGCCGTTGAAGAAGGTAGTACGATGGTCAGGATCGGAAGTACAATTTTTGGCGAAAGGAGTTACAATTCCGAAACTTAATGAATCGATCGATTGTTATTTGATTAACATTTAAACTAATCGATATGATCAATCTGGAAACCCTGTACATGGGACTGCACCTTAAGAACCCCATTATCGTTGCCAGTTCAGGTCTGACCAATTCTGTTGAAAAAATTATAGATCTTGAAAAAGCCGGAGCCGGAGCTGTTGTACTCAAATCAATTTTTGAGGAACAAATCAACAATGAAGTCAACAACCAAATCAATCGCCAACCCCAGCATATCTTTCCTGAAGAAGACGATTACATTTGGAATTACACCCGAAACCATCTCATCACCCATCACCTGAATTTGCTAAGCGAAGCAAAAAAGGAAACCGAAATCCCAATTATTGCCAGCATCAGTTGTATGTCGGCATCTGAATGGATCGTTTTTGCCAAAGATTTGGAGAATTCCGGAGCCGACGCTTTGGAACTCAATTTGTTTTTTGTGCCGACCGACCCAAGTAAAACTTCCGAAGAAATAGAGCAGCTTTACCTGAGAATTGTTTCGGAAGTCAAAAAGAATGTAAAAATTCCGGTGTCAGTAAAAATCGGGTTCTATTATAGCAACCTGATCGGAATGGCCCATAAGTTAACAGCAAGCGGTGCCGATGCCCTGGTATTATTCAACCGTTTTTATGAGCCCGATATCAATCTTGAAAAATTGGAACTGACTACTTCCGAAGTCTTTAGTTCTCCTGAAGATATTCGCCGTTCGATGCGTTGGATTGGCCTGATTTCATCTCAACTCCCCAATGTTCAAATTGCCGCCGGAACTGGCATTCACGACGGTGAAGCCGTAATCAAACAATTGCTGGTTGGGGCACAGGTTACCCAGGTTTGTTCTTCGGTTTACATTAACGGCTCCCAGGTTATTGCCGGAATGATAGCTGACCTGAGTGCATTTATGAAAAAACGACATTTCAAGAATATTGAAGATTTCCGCGGACTGTTGTCCTATAAAAACATACCGAACCCTGCCATTTACGAAAGAGCTCAGTTTATGAAGTATTTCGAAGGAAAATAGGGATTGAGGTGATACTGGGTTTCGTTTCTCTTCACCCCTGCCTCGCCGGGCAGGTGGGCAGTGTTTTTACATGTCGTCCATTCAGGACTACAAAGGGGCAAAGCCCCCGATATATAAGAGCATAGGACGAAGTAAAACGAAGTCATATGGAGTAAAGAGAAGGTCTAGAATCCTATCGAAGGTAAGAAATCAATTACATCAAACATCAAGGCTTTCTTTTCATCGGTAGCGCTTCGCATAGCCTGTTCAAGGCGGTCGATTTCAATATCAATTTTCGCCTGATCAATTTTTGCCGTCATATTTACGACGACGGTATAAGCTTCAAAAGCAATCAGAAAATCACTGTCGATGAGCAAATCGACAAAAAGAGTGAGGTAATTGCTGTAATCCAACCCGTTTTCCCAACAACTCGCCACCAATTCTTTTAATTCAGGCGCATATTTCTGATTCTGAATGGCTTCAATAATCAGAGGAATAGCATCGCTTTCCTTTAAATTGGCAAACAAATCGGTAATTTTCGACTTGATTTCCGGATTCTGAGTCAGATGCAACAACTCTATCAGGAATGGAATGTCGGATACTTTTCCTGAAACGCGCAACTCTTCAAGTGTTTCAATTACTTTGAGAGAATCGGCTGATTGTAATCCTTCCAGAATATTTTTGTGGGTGTGGGGTGTATGCTCGTTGGTCATCGGAAATCCTGTTTAATGTTCTGCAAATCTAATAATTTGAAGCTATTCAGAGCAAATCCATTTTGATGTTTCCAGATTTATGAATAAAACAAGGTTAAGAGACTGGCAGAACAGCCCGATAATCGATTTTTTTACCGATGAAATCCACCTTAATTTTAACTTTGTAATCCAATCCTTATCCTGATGATGAATCAAAAGACCAAAAATCTCGCCGAAATGAATATTCCGAGACTGATGCTGAAGTTTTTTGTTCCGGCATTTATCGGTGTATTTATGAATGCGATGTACAACATTGTCGACCGCATTTTTATTGGGCAAGGTGTTGGTTCTATGGCATTAAGCGGCATTTCGGTCACGTTTCCGGTGATGTTGATTGTGATGGGTTTCGGAATGCTGATTGGTATTGGAGCCGGAGTTTTAGTTTCCATCAATTTGGGGAAACACAACCAGAAAAAGGCAGAGCAGGTTTTGGGAAGCAGTTTTTTACTGATGTTGCTGGTCGCGGTTCTGATTACAACTTTGGGGTTTTCACTTAAAGGAATACTTCTACAATCGTTTGGCGCAACGCCCGAAACTGTTGAATATGCCAATGATTACCTGAATATTATTCTGGCCGGAACCGTGTTTCAGGTGGTCGGCTTTTCGCTCAACAATATCATCAGGGCCGAAGGAAATGCAAGCATCGCCATGTATTCCATGATCATCAGCGCGGGTACAAATATGATCCTCAATCCGATCTTTATTTTTGGCTTTGGAATGGGCGTAAAAGGATCGGCTTATGCAACCGTAATTTCAATGATTTTGCTGACAGTCTGGGTTTTGGTGCATTTCCGAAGTTCAAAATCAGTTGTGAAACTTAAGGCTGAAAATATACGGTTCGATCGGAAAATTTTGTTTGAAATTCTGGCCATCGGCATGGCACCGTTCTTTATGCAGATTGCCAATAGCGTCGTTCAGGGATTAATCAACACCAAACTAATTGCCTTTGGTGGCGACCTGGCGGTGGGTGCAATGGGAATTGTGAACAGCGTTCTGACTTTGATCATCATGGCGATTGTAGCCATCAATATGGCATCGCAACCCATCATCAGCTTTAATTATGGAGCGAAATCGTACAGCAGAGTGAAAGAAACCTTACGCATTGCCATCATATCGGCAACCGCAATAGCTATAGTCGCCTTCCTGGTGGTCGAAACCATCCCTTCAGGAATTGTAAAACTATTCAATTCGACCGATAGCGGACTTCTTGACTTTGGAAAGGAAGGATTGCGAATGTGCTTGCTGGCATTGCCGGTTGTGGGGTTTCAGGTGGTTACCGGAAATTTCTTCCAGTCGATGGGAAAGGCAAAAATTGCGGTTATTCTCACCTTGCTTCGCCAGGTTATTATCCTGATACCACTTCTGTTTATTCTTCCAAAATTCTTCGGACTTCATGGAATTTGGATGGCCATGCCTATTTCCGATTTTTGCTCAGCCACCATCGTAGTCTTCTTTCTGGTCAATCAATGGAAAAAGTTAGGTGTTTTAGCAGAAACTCACAACTAATCAATCTACAGAAAATCAGGAATATCATTTTCAGCATTCAACACTAACACCCATTTCCTTCAACTCGCTGATCTGATTCTGATGTATTTTATTCCCGCTTAAATCGGCAAACTCCAGTGTTTCAATTTCCATCAAAGGCGAAATATCGTTAATCGAATTGTTCGACAGGTCAATGCTTTTCAGTTGTTGAAGATTGCTAATGTCGTCGATGTACTCAATCTGATTACTCGATAAATTCAATTCCTGAAGGCAAATCAGGCTAGCCAGTGGCGATAGGTCATAAATCCGGTTGAAGGACAAATCGAGCGAAACCGTATGGATACAATACTCAACGCCGTCCAGGTCGTCAATTTCCGACTCCGAAAGTTCAATTTCATCCATATCTTCCAGATAATAAGTCGGGAAAGTAGTGTTAGTATCACCGTATTGCCTGATTTGCATGGCCTCATAAAAAGAATATCCATCTGATCTTGCCTTTCGCTTTCCATTGCGGGGTTTCTTCTTTTTATCCTGAAAATAACTGAATCCGGTATCTTTTACGTCCCATTCATATTCCGGATGATAGTCGATATCCTCAAAACTTTCGATGTTGGCAGCTATTTCTTCAATATCCTGAATGACAAAAATATGTTCGAACCGGGCGAGGGTCACGGCATCTGCTTGTTGGGCTGCTGTGCTGATCAAGCCACGGTAATACTCGCCCCGATCGGGATGATACAGCGAAATAATCTTTGCAAAGCCTTTGCCATCGGGTTCAATTACAATCTCCACCCATTCCGAAAGCATTCCTGAAATAATATTCAGTTTCTCGAATTCCTTATCCTTGTACAAACGGATCAGGTTTCGCGTAATCTTGTTCAAGTTTACTTCTGACCAGGCCGCCAGTAAACGCTCCGACAAATCTTTAGTTTCCTTCATAAATGAATTATTTTTCTTCTCCCTGAAACTTCAGAAAATCCCCGTCAACAATCAACAGTTTCACTCCTTTTTCGGTAACCGATCGGTGCGAACTCAGTTCGTCGGTCACTACATAAGTCATTCCTGCAGACAGGTAACTGTGGTTGCCATCTGCCGATTCGCTAATGAATTCGCCTTCCAGACAATGGACGATGTGTCCTTTGCGGCACCAATGATCGGCCAGATAGCCAGCCGAATATTCCACGATGCGAATTCTCAGTCCGGGCAACTGAACCGTCTGCCAAAAGGCTGTTCCGGTTTCACCTTTGTGCTCGGTTTTCGGGATAACTGGCCAGTTGATGGTCTGAAATGGGATGTTGGGATTCATTTTTGAAGCTGTATTTGTGTCCGTTGACTAAAGTCAACGGCAAAGAATAAATATTAGTGATATGAGTAAAGTCTTTAATTCAGAATTACCTATCCTTTGCCGTCAGCTTTAGCTGACGGGCATATTGTATCTGAATTATAATTGCGGCCCGTTTCCAACTTGCATTTTACCTTGATAATACCTTCTTTTTATCTCCGCCGATTTTTCGGTAAAAGCTTTCAAACCAATCTGGTTAATGGTGCAGAGGTTAAAAACTTTCAAGTTGTGGGGCAAAACATCGGCGCGATCGGCAGCCGGATGCAATTTGTTGCAGGGAAAATCGGTGCAGGCTGAACAAAATTCCAGTTCATTTTCCCTAACACAAGTGAAGGTGTCGCAAACCTTCGCGATTACCGGGCAGTTTCCTTCGGCACTCCGGCATCCCGGGCATGGAAGTTTATCTTTCGGAATTCCTTTCTGAACCAGATAGTTGAAAAGCTGTTCATTGTCTTTGCAGAGATACAATTCGCATATTCCGCAATCGATGCCGCAGGGGGCAACCAGGCTGAGCCGGTCGGTGGTTGTATTTGAATTCATTTTTTGTTGAAATTTTAAATTTCAGCAAAAATAATCCTGTGGTTTGGCCTACCCAATCTCTTTTTGCTGAATGGCCAAAAATACGGATTTAATCACAGATTTAATAGTTTGAAGTAAACCTCGATTATTCGTATTTGCTCCACAACCGGTAACCAACGCGAAATACAGGAGCGAAATCAACATTGGGAATGTTGTAGGTGGTTTGGTTAAATTGGGCGCTTTTGTCACTCCGTAAATAGAGGTGAAGACCGGGTTGAAGGTAAAACCGCTTTCCGATAAAGAACTGATAACTGACTCCGCCACCGAAATCGGTACTGTGAATATCCTTTTTTAATCCTGAACTTTTCTGTTCGATCTCAAAAGTGTGAAGTTCTAGAAAAGTGTAAACTTCGAGGTTTTTCCAGACATTGTAACCCAGGAAGAACCCGGGCGATGGTTGATAATACCTTTTAAAATCGGCTTTAGAATTTTTAAGACCTGCAGGTTCGGCATCGTAATTACCACCATTAATCACACTGGCGCGAAACCTGAATTTATCGTACCGGTAGCATGCCGCAAAATGATATCCGCCGGTAAGAAACATTGGAACGAGGCTTTCTACTTCGAAGGCCTGTTTTACTTCATAGTTGTGAAGTTTTGATTTTGATGTCGGCAAGCTATCGGTTTGAGCAAAAAGCTGGATGACTGAAAGGCAAAGAACAATGGAAATAATAACTAACTTTTTCATAGACACTGAGTTTTAAATGATTAATGGTGCAAAACTC